>Ga0268276_1000500_pt1 | contig 46229 bp, 39 predicted proteins | sample saktaG_4_FD_190145 | JGI IMG/M metagenome (GOLD analysis project Ga0268276, IMG submission 190145) | Saline water microbial communities from Sakinaw Lake, British Columbia, Canada - sak_2010_1_5_45m | ecosystem: Environmental > Aquatic > Non-marine Saline and Alkaline > Saline ...
TTTTCTGCAGGAGATTTTTCTTTCTGATAATCTTCCGGAACTTTAAAGAGGGAATCATCCTGAGGTGATTCTTGAATGTTAATTATCTCAAAAATTCCGTCCTCATATCCTCCCCCGTAATGAGCTATCATTCGAATAAAATGTTCTAATTCTGGTAAATACCATGCTTCTATTCCCGGTTCTGTTTCTCCAGGAGGAGTATAGGTATATTTTTCACAAGAATAGCCCAGTACTGTCTCAGTGCCTACCTGCTCTTCCTCCGTACCCTCCATTGCTGCTTCCCAACCCCGTATTGGGTTAAAAAATGCTGCATCTATACCTTTTAACTCTAAGTAAATTTTATCTTCCGGATTTAACATCCAGGTAATATCTAATTTGCGGTCAGCAATAACCAAAATACGGTCCTCGCCGGTCAATTTCTCCAGGCGATAGAGACTGCCCTGAGCATAATAGTTAAATTCGTACTCCTTATCCGGTTGTTTAATCTTCAGGTCAGCGCTAAATTCTACAGCTATAGCCGAAAAAGTAAGACCAAGAAAGATAATGAGTACACCCATTATTAAAAATATCATTCTACATTCTTTTTTCATTCTTTTATTCTCCTTGAAAGTTTTTTAAGATTATATATATTAATTCAACGCGAGGTTCAGAAAATCCTCTTTTTTAATATATTTTTTTAAATATATTGCTGATAAATAGTTAGTGTAAACTTTAGTGGAGTAGTCAGATAAGAAGAAGGAAAATACTTTTTCTATCTTTTCATTCTCTTTTTTAACTCAATACTATATACTCGATACTATTTTATCACTTATTTTTTTATACCTGTATAATGAAAGAAAAGATTTACGGTGTGCGTATTAAAAAATAGGAGGAAAATAAAATGACTAAAATCAAAAAACTTTTTTTAATTGTTCTTTCGATATTACTTGTAGGGAGTATGGGAGCTTTAGCTCAAACTCCTGATACAAGTTTCAACGGAGGTATCAATGAAGTAATTGCCACTATTGATAAAAATAATTTAGATGAAACCGAAAAAGAAGGGCTTCTCTTGATGAGAGAAGAAGAAAAATTGGCCCGGGATGTCTATTTAAACCTTTACGAAAAATGGAATTTAAAGACTTTCTATAATATTGCTCAAAGCGAAAAGACTCACATGGAGGCAATAAAGACATTGTTAGACCGTTATGACCTTAAAGATCCTGTAGGAGAAGATGTTATAGGGGTCTTTGAAAGTGAAAAACTTCAAGGACTTTACAATCAACTGGTAGCCCAGGGCAGCGAATCTCTTGAACAAGCTCTTAGGGTCGCTGCTTTAATTGAAGAATTAGATATTTACGATCTTAAAGAACTTTTAAGCAAAACAGACAATGATGATATCAAGATAGTCTATTTAAACTTATTAAAAGGTTCTCGAAATCACCTTCGTTCATTTGATAGACAGCTTGACAGAAACGGGTTTTCTTATGAGGTAAAATTTTTAAGCCAGAAGGAATATGATAGTATTGCCATTAGTGCTCAGGAAAGTGGAGGAACTATAAAAGACCCTAATTATATATATCAATAGATAAAAATTAAATAAAAACCTGCTAGGGGAAAGTTCTCTGGCAGATTTTTATTTTCATTACCTTTATCTATTAGTACTCTTCTTTGTCAAGTTATCTTCTATAAGATAAAAGTTATTCTTAAGGTTTCTTCTTTTCGAGCATAGCCAGAGTTACCCCCGAAGGTTCATTAAATAAACAGATTCGTGAACCGCTGGGAATTTCGAAAGGTGGTTCTAAAATATATCCTCCCAGCTGTTCTATTAATTTAGCTTTTTCATCAATATCTTCTACCTGAATATATAAAGTTAGAAAAGGCAGTTTGGCCTTCTTTAAAGTAAAAACGCCACCACCAGAAAGATTACGGGAATCTTCAGGAATAGGAAAATCAAAACATTTAATAGTTTCATCATATTCAGTTTCCCAACCAAAGACTTTTTTTAGAAAGTCAACAGTTTTTCCGGCATCATGGGAAGCTAATTCCCACCAAACAATCGAATTCGCTTTCATCAAATTATCACTCCTTTATTAAATTTTAAATTCTAAAACCTGCCAGGGGACAAACCTACCAGGGGACGGTCCTTTGTCAGGTTTTTGTTAGCTTCTAAAAAATAACGCTCCCCTTACATAGAGTATGGATAATTTGTAACCTATCATCACCAGTTTGATAATGAAATAAGGTGAGGTTGGCAGGCGCTCCCGCTTCCAGTTTACCATAATTGGGAGGCATTTCTATAACTTTTGCCGGGTTAATGGTGCATAAGGGGATGGTATTAGCTAAATTATTCCCCGTAAATCTGATAAAATGAGCAATATCCCAATCTAAAAGATGGCCGCCACCGGCACCGATACCGCTACCAGCAAGACCAAGGTGGCCATCTTTAAATACTTCCACTTCCATATTTCCCCACTTATAAATACCTGGGTTTAATCCTCCAGCTAAAGCAACATCGCTGGTTAATATGAGCCTTTCTAAGCCTTTAGCTCGAGCAAATACTTTTACCACCGAAGCAGGCAAATGGAATCCATCGCAGATAATGCCCGCAAATAATTCATCAGCGGCTAATTGCTCCCAGATATAATTATTTACTTTGGGAAGAATCGGATAACTGCCGTTCCCCAGGTGGGTGGAAAATTGTGCGCCCGCTTTTATGGCTTCCTTAATTATTTCAGGAGTTGCCCCGGTATGACCGATAGCAATTTTAACACCTGTGCGGGTAACCTTTTTAATAAAATCCATAGAACCTTCCCTCTCCGGGGCAATAGTCACCATCACAATTCGACCTTCGGCTGCTTCCTGCCACTGCATAAATTCTTCAAAATCGGGTTCTCGAGTAAAGCTCAGGTCATGGCATCCTCTCGGACCTTCTTCGGGGGAGATAAAAGGTCCTTCAATATGTATCCCTGGAATAGCTCCCTTGATATCAGGCGAGGTATTTATTGCTTTTGAAATTATTTCTAAATTTTTCAATATTCTTTCCTGGGGAGAGGAAATAATCGTGGGGACATGTTGGGTAGTTCCGGAAACAGCAAGATTAGTAATAATATTTCTTAGATGTTCTTCTGAGAAATCTTCTAAACTATAATCGCTCCCTTTATAACCATTTACCTGAATATCAAAAAAACCCGGAGAGATATAAGGTAGATTTTGTTCATTTCCAGGTAATAAATTAATATTTTCTATAAAACCTCCCTTAATTTCAACTTCAATATGTTTCTCATTAAAAACAGAAATCCCTCTAACTTTCATAATTATTTTCGCCTCATTGTCAGAACTTTATTAAGGGATGGCTCTTTAACAAAGAACTTTGTCAAATTTGTAGATCCGTCTTCATTGTTCCTTATGAATATCATATTTTCTTAGCTCTTAGGGTAAAGGTTAAGGGGAGCATCCCTTTGTATTCAGGCAGAAACCACCATCCTTTCTCATCCTGTACCATATCAGGAAACCCTTTGTAGTATTTATAATTTATTTTCTATCAAACACAATGGTAAGCAATGCAGCAAATGTTTTATAATTCTTTTATCTCCTATTTCTTTTTCTTTAGTTTAACCGCGGTGCCATATACAAACATCTCTGCTGCTGCTTGCATAATTGATGAGGTAGTAAAACGAATACACACTATCCCATCTGCTCCTATATCTTCTGCAGCCGTAATCATCCGGTCGATAGACTGCTCCCGGGATTCTGCCAGTAATTTGGTATATTCCTCAATCTCTCCACCAACTATATTACGAAAACCAGCTAATATATCTTTCCCGACATGTCGTGCCCGAACAGTATTGCCTCGAACAATTCCTAAACTTTCCACAATTTCGTATTCGGAAAAATTATCCTGAGTAGTCAATAACATTTTTTATTTTCCTCCTTATTTCTTTACATCCCTTGAATATTTATCATCCTTTTTGCTGGCTAATCTATCGGTAAAAGCTTTAATAAATAAGAGCCCCAAACCAACTATAGTTACAAGGCCGATTATGCCCAGCCAAATATTCTCGAACATACCGACTATCCAGGCGATAATCCAGGCTATAGTGACTATAATTAAAATAATATATCCCGTCTTTTCCATCTTTCTTTAACTCCTTTCTAGCTTTATTTTACAATATCTACAATTTTTTTATTCGCTTTTTTGCTTCAATATCAAAATCAAAGGTGCCGTGGTTAAAAGACTTTATTCTTTACTTCACAAATTTTTTCATATTTACCTATTAATTATAAGATAAACGGGTTTTTTCATCCGCTAATGTCGGTTGAATAATTTCTTCCCATTTTGGAGAATCCCATGTCCCCAACATCTTATGCATATCATAATATTTCTGAGGAATCGGGTGCGTACCAATCACTACTTTTATTCCGTATCTTGCCTTAATAAAATCACAAAAATAGGTTATACGGGAACAGGGAGGGTAACCGACAACCAACCCGGTTGCCAGGTGAATAACCTCAACTCCGTTCTTAATCATTTCCTCGGGAGCATATTCAATGTTTCCCCCAGGGCAGCCGTCACAAGTAGTATATCCAACTAATTCCAGTTCATCATCTTTACTGTAAATACTAAATGCCCCTTCCCTGTTACGGAGAGCTCTAAGACATTTACCTCCGGCACAGGTGTGGTAACGGTCACAAATAATAATGCCAATTTTAATTTTGCCTTTCATTACTATATTATTCCCTCCTGTTAAATTAAATTTAGAAAATTACCACCGCCTAAAGCAGCGGCATTTAAAGAAAAAATATTATTTTTGCCTGTCTTATGGTTTTAATTAATACAGAGAATCGTCCCCCGTATTAATTATAACGTTTCTACTTTTAGTAAATTAGTGGTGCCGGCAACTTTAAAAGGAATTCCCGCGGTAATTACAATCTTATCTCCTGAGTTGGCCAATCCGGTTTTTAAAGCAATCTTCTTTGATTTTTCAATCATATCATCGGTATTTTCCAATTCATCAGCTCTAAAAGGGTACACTCCCCAGCTAAGAGCAAGTTTTCTAACCGTGGAATCCCGGGTACTGGCTGCAATAATGGGGACAGAGGGACGATATCGGGATACCATACGGGCTGTACTCCCGGAAAAAGTAAAGGTGACGATGGCCCTTGCTTTTAAATCCATGGCTACCTGACAGGTGGCGTGACTTATCGCATCCGGATTGGTAGGTTTAACCGAAAGCGACCTCTCAATCAATATTTTTTTATAATCTATAGCTTTTTCAACTCTTAGGGCTATCTTATTCATTGTTTCCACTGCCTCTAAAGGGTAATTGCCTATTGCAGTCTCCTCGGATAACATGACGGCATCAGTCCCATCCAGGATTGCGTTGGCCACATCGGCTACTTCTGCCCGGGTAGGACGCGGCACGTTTACCATCGACATTAGCATCTGGGTTGCGGTAATTACCGGCTTCCCCACAAAATTACATCTTTTAATAATATCCTTCTGAACCAGTGGGACATTTTCTAAAGGTATTTCTACTCCCAGATCGCCCCGAGCTATCATTATCCCATCAGAAACTTCAATTATTTCTTTCAGGTTATCTATTGCTTCTTTCTTTTCAATCTTGGCGATTAAGGAAACATCTTCTGCCCTGTTTTCCTTTAAAATTTTTCTTACCCTTAAGACGTCCTCAGCATTTCTGATAAAAGAAAGACCGATAAAATCAACTTTATTTTTTATTCCAAAGAGAATATTCTGATAATCTTTTTCAGTTAAAGATGAAATATCCATAGATATGTTCGGGATGTTTACCCCTTTATGAGAGCTCAGTTTCCCACCCCTCACTATCCAACAGATAATGTCCGTAGAAGTAATCTCTTTCACTTTAAGCTCTAAGATTCCGTCAGCCAAAAAGATGCAATCACCTCTCTTCACTTTCTGAGGTAAAGAAGGAAAGGTAACAGATACTTCCTGTTCGTCTCCGGGAACCTCACGGCTAGTAAGAATAAAAGAAGAACCTTCTTTTAAAAAAATGGGCTCTTTTTCAATCTCTCCAATTCTTATCTTTGGCCCTCCCAAATCTTGAAGGATAGCCACAGGCTTATTTGTCTTCAAAGAGGCCTGACGAATATTTTCAATAACTTGATGGTGTTCTTCATGCCTTCCGTGAGAAAAATTTAAACGGGCGACATCCATACCCTCCTGAATCAGCTTCTCTATTTTTTCATAAGAATTGCTCGCTGGACCAATAGTACATACTATTTTAGTTTTTATCATTATACTCATTTTTAATTATCTCCTGATAAATGGTTATAGTTTTATTTTTAAGACCTTTTGTGGAAAGAGAAAAAAATGGAAATACTAATAAAATTAAGTAAACTATCTAAGCGGTTTCATCTTGTTTATAAACCAACCTTCCCTCCACCTTACGGTTGATATTCTGATGATTCCTTAAATATTCTTCCAACACCCCTTGAGCCGAAGTAGAGACCACCTTGCCTTGACCGGAAGCTAATAGTTCTTTTTGGGTGATATTTAGATAATTAGCACAGCTGCTAAAATGATAACCTTGCAGACAGATTTTATATTGCTGATTATCGTCAACCGGTTCCCCTTTAAATTTAAGGGATTCTAACTTTTTGGTCAAGTCGTTGTAAACCGCTTCAATACCAGTACTAACCTGATAACATTCACCTTCACCGTCCCGATTCTCTTTACGCATAATATGACTGAATATCTTTTTTAATTGTTGCCCGGTAATGGAAAATCTCCTTAAGCTATCATCATAAGGAAAACAAGCTTTTAAATCGCCCAAAGTAACCATCGGGCCTAACTCTTTAATTCTGATAGATCCGGCGCCCACGAACATCATATCGCATTCAGCAATCTCAGCAAAAGCATCAGCGATTAGATTGCCTAAAGAGGTCTCAATCTCCCGTTGAGGGTGAGTTAACCTTTCTGCCAGCTTGCAGATCAAGGTATTGTATTTGCGGTCAACTATTTTCTTGTATGATTCAATGTAATCCATTAGTGCCTTATCAGGATTGGCCAGTTGGTTATTAATCGGAATCAACTGCCATTTGTAATCCACGATGCTATTGGTGTCATCATCTACCACAATGTCAAAACGGCCGACTTGATTGGTTCCTACTCCGGCTTGAGAAATTAAAATGTTATTCACCTTAGTCGGTTTATCCAGTATGGTGTGCGAATGACCGCCGATAATCAGGTCCACTCCCCATTCTGGCTTGAGCATTTTAGCCAGCTCTATATCTGATTCATAGCCAATGTGAGACAAAACAATAGTCAGATCAATGTCATCATTTTTGTAGGCATCAGTGATTTTTCCGATTTCAGCACTGGCTTCTTCCAAACTGACAAAGCTGCCGATTAAGTTATCCTGATTAAGGGAATCCATTACTTTTTCCGTAATAATCCCGGTAAACAGAATGTCAAAACCGGCCTTATTGATAATCAAATAGGGCCGCATCAATCTTTTGTAATACTTTTTGATGTATAAATTAGCATTAACAATGGGAAAATTAGCCATCTTTTCCAGGAACAATAGATGCGGTAAACCATAATCAAATTCATGATTGCCCAACGATACTACATCCGGCGCTAGATAATTCATGATTTCCATAGTGGAAATGCCTTTGTATTCCGAATCAATCAAAGAGCCCTGGACCATATCGCCGGAAATTACATACAAAACATTTTCTTCTTCCTTCCGCACTTTATTGATATAACCGGATAATAAAGCCAATCCGCCGATCAACTCACCCTTTTCTCCCTGCACTTCAGCTAGAAAATCACCGTGCATGTCATTGGAGTGCAAAATTGTGAATTTTTTAGTGTTCATGGTCTTATGGATTTCATTTTTGTTTTCCATTACGGCTTCTCCTTTCATAAATTAAATCTAAATAAATCACTTTAATTTTTTAATTAGATGCTCTTGTATATAAATATCCCTGGCCAATCTATCTAACTTGAAAATTAAGACTCCCTCAATCTCTTTGTTTTCTTCTGCATAACTAAATAGTTTTGCCAATTCCGGTCTATTTTCTAATTCACTTGCTCCGCTTATCCCATTATCTTTAAATATATTTACCAATACCAATTCGCAACCATTTTTATCAGCATATATTTTGAGGCTTTTTTCTTGGATTTCTATGGTGCCCTCTTCTTTTTGATTATCCGTGCTTACTCTGCAATAACCTACTAATATTTTAGGTTTTTTCTCATTCTTATATCTATATTACTATTGCTTTAAACATACATTAATATATATTAAATATCTTTGTCAAATATCTTTAATATATCTATGATGTAATTAGGGTTAAAAAATATGATAAAAAGGCGTAGACTTACCTATATGTAAAATATTTTTTGTAGAATTAATAAAATTAGTTTATGATAAGCTAAGAATCTATAAAGATATACCACAAGGAAAACTGGTGGTTAGCTTTCGAAACTTCACCTGGAGTCGTACATAAGCAAAGTAGTTCGATTATTTTAGTTATAGGTAATTCGGCTTAAATGGACAGACCCTATAAAAGTTTTAAATATTAAAAACCAATCTAATAAAGAGATAAAAAATGACTGAAAACAAAACTGTAAAAATCGTGAGACTCATCCTCTGTTGGATTGCCCGAATCGGAAGTATTGTCAGCATTGGATTAATTCTGATGTTTTTTATCGGAGAAGGATTTGATCCAGCCAATCTTAAATTACAGGAATGGATAGGTTTCTTCTTCTTTCCTGTAGGGATCGTGGTTGGGATGATAGTTGCATGGTGGCAAGAAGGAACGGGCGGCACTATTACCGTGGGGAGTTTGCTTGTTTTCTATATAGTACATTTTCTCTTTAATAGAGCGTTGCCTCAGGGATGGGCTTGGATTGTCTTTACATCTCCAGGAATCTTGTTTCTTGTATCTTGGGCACTTTCACGTAATGGAATGCATGTTGAAAAATTATGAAAGAAAAGCCTGTTATTTATGATCTCTAATATAAATATTAACCCATTACTCTTTGTTTTTCTTTTTCTCTTCATACATCCTCTGGTCGGCAATACGTATCAGTTCATTTAATGTTTTTGGTTTATCGGGTAGATATTCAGAGAATCCTATGCTAAATTTTATACTATAATCTTTTTTTATGGTCTTATTTAGCTGAGACAAATTCTTTTGTAGACGGCTTATTATTAGAGAAACTTCTTTTAGAGAACTATCCGGGAATATCAATAAAAATTCATCCCCTCCCATTCGGCAAATGATATCAATCTCTCTTAAAATAGACTTTAATAAACCGGCTACTTCTTTTAAGACCTTGTCTCCTTCATCGTGGCCAAAGGTATCATTTATTGCTTTAAAGCCATCTATATCTAGAAAAGCTAATAATATGGAAGATTTATTACGCTGGGATAATTTAAGATGCCTATCAAGTAGTTCCAGAGCATATCCCCGATTATAACAACCGGTTAATGAATCAACGCGCGCGAGTTTTATTAGTTGTTCTTCCATATGTTTTTTTTCGCTAACATCAACATAAATTCGTATCCACCCTTCTATCTTCCCATCAATTACAATATTAGAAAAAGATAAATAGACCGGAAATAAAGTGCCATCTTTTTTCTTTCTGATAGTCTCTAAATTAATATTAGTTTGACGATTTAATAATCCTTTTGTTAGTATTATTTCTTCCTTCACCTTATCCGCAGAGTTAATTATACCTTCATCAATATTCTTGCCTTCTATCTCCTTTGAAGTATATCCAAAAAGTTCGCTAAAACGGGGATTTATTTTTAATATAGTACCTTTCTCGTCTGTATAGAGTATGGCCTCGGGGCTTTTATTAAATAGACTGGCAAATTCCTGCTGACTCTTCCGTATAGTCTCTTCATCTTGTTTGTGCATAGCAATATCTTTTTGAAGTTGTTCGTTCGCCTCTTTTAATTTCAAGGTATTTACTTTAACTAATTCTTCAAGATATTCGTGATATATTTTTATCTCCTTTTCCATCTGTTTGTGTTTAGTAATATCCCTTGCTATACCCAATACTAAAGTTTTTCCCTTAATCTTTACCGGATAAGTGGAGATCTCAACTGTTACTGTACTTTTATCTTTTCGATTTAATATGAACTCATCTGGTCCCGTCGGTTGTCCCATTATATTTTTTACTAATCTCTTGGCTGCTTTGGGTATATCGGTAGGGGCAAGTAATTTTAACTTTAAAAAATTCTTTCCGATTAATTCTTCTTTTTTATAACCGGTCACTCTTTCAGCTGCCTTATTCCCATCAATAAAATTACCCTTTAAATCATTAATATAATAAGCATCGGGTGCATAATCGAATACTATTTTAAAACGCCCTTCTAAATCTATTCGTTCTTCTTCTGCTTGCTTACTTTCGGTAACGTTATTTAATACCCTTTCCTCTCGTTCTTCCCTTAAAATTTCCAGTTCTTTTATTAATTCTGCCCATGTCTTATCCTCATCTTTCATCCTATTCTTCTCCTATTGGGTTCATAAGATAAATTAGTTTATTAATATTATTGATATTATCTACTTTCTATTTTCTATAAATTTTTTAATATTCCCCAGCATCTTCTAATTCCTAATAATATTCTTTGCTTGCTGTTTATATCTTCAATCTTTCCGGATTTAATCCGCTCTTTTATTATTTCTCTCCTCTTTCCTTCTAAAACAACCTCAAGCATTTTTATTGTTTGTTTAAAGAATAATTTTTCACAACAAACAACCTCTTTGGAGATATTTTATTTAACCCTTTAAAAGTATGTGACGGCTAATAGTCTTTTTCTCCCCCGATTAGTTTATCACTTTCTATCAAATAATTCACGAGCCTTTCCGATAAATAAAGGGCATCCTCTTTTTTTTAGATATTTTTCATTATTCACCCATCTATATATTTACATCTATGATAATGACACAAAAGAGAGGCAATTTCTTTCACTTTCTTAACTCGCTACTCAATACTAATTTTCCTATCCGCTATTACTATGCGCCAACCCGCACTTACAACCCACACCTTATCTTCTTCACTATTTACTATATACTCAATACTCGATACTCGATACTGTATTGGCAAGCTTGACAAAAATTAAACCATCTATTATAATACTTCGTATCCTAAATGTTTGTATAATAAATATATTAATGCAAAATAATTTTTAATCGCTTCATCTTATTATACTTTCATATATTATATACACTCTTTACATTATATAAAATAAATCTCAATTTATCAAAGAGGAGGAAATATAATTATGCCTAAGCCTAAATTTGAAAGCATTTTGAAAATAATTGATCTTACCAGAAATTTTGACAAATCTATGAGACACAAATTTCATCATCTGATGCAGGATTCAGATTTAACCTTTCCCCAGCTTTCAGTAATATCAATGCTGGAAAAACACGGAGAACAGAAGGTAAGTGAATTAAGTTTAAAAATAGGATTATCTGACAGTACCGTATCAGGAATCCTGGATAGGCTCGAACAAAAAGATATCATAAAACGCGAGCGTACTAAAGATGACCGAAGAGTGGTAAAAATATCTTTAACCGGGAAGAGTCAGAAATTTTGCAATGACTTTCGCCAAAAAAAAGAAGAATATTTTACCCAGCTGCTTAAAAAACTTTCTGAGCAGGAAATAAAGGATATAATCAAAGGGCTGGAAATTCTTAACCGTGCACTCGCTAATGACGAACACCACATACAATAAATAAATATTAAATTACCACATCTGAAACGATGTCTTTAAAGAAAAAATCGTAATAGGAGATAATTCATGAAACAGCTGACTGCCAGATTGGGAGAAGAAAAAATAACCAAACTTTTGGTAAATTTATCTGTACCGGCAACTGTTGGCATGTTTGTAAATGCCTTATATAACCTGGTTGATACCATCTTTGTGGGAAGAGGCGTAGGAGCTATCGCTATTGGTGGATTAACCGTTGCCTTTCCTATTCAAATGGTGATTATGGCTTTTGCCATGATGATAGGCATTGGTGCAGCCTCTGCCATATCCAGGAGTTTAGGGGAAAAGAATATAGAAAGAGCAGATTATGTTGCCGGTAATTCCTTTCTTTGTGTAATTATCTTGAGTGTAATAATTTCTGCCCTTGGTCTTATCTTTACCGAACCAATGTTAAGAATTTTCGGTTCAACGGAAACCATCTTACCTTATGCCAAAGATTATATCACCATAATACTCTGGGGTAGTATTTTCTTTTCCTTTGGCATGTCTTCCAATAACTTAATCAGAGCTGAAGGTAATGCTAAAGTAGCTATGGCCACCATGCTTATCGGGGCAATATTAAACATCATCTTAGACCCCATATTTATCTTTATCTTTAAATTGGGGGTTAAAGGCGCTGCCCTGGCAACTATTATTTCTCAATTTATTTCTTTTCTCTATATATTAACCTATTTATACAGTGGTAAAAGTTCATTAAAAATAAAACTGCACCACTTAAAACCTAAAATACACATCATAATCGAAATACTTACTGTAGGATCTGCTGCTTTTTTCAGACAGGTTACCGGGAGTGTAGTAGCCATCGTGGTAAATAACTCTCTGAGGGTTTTTGGTGGAGATATAGCCTTGATAATTGTTGGTATGCTCCAGCGGATAACTAGGTTTATGTATATGCCCTTATTCGGGGTAATACAAGGAATGCAGCCCATAGTAGGCTTTAATTATGGAGCGAAAAAATATGATCGGCTAAAAGAAGCAGTAAAAGTATCGCTTATTACCGCTACTGCCCTCGCCACTTTTGGCTGGCTGATAGTAGAGCTATTCCCTGCTGGGATTGTAAGTATATTTACTGTAGATACAGAAATAATTACTAATGGTTCCCTGGTAATTAGGATAGCAGTTTTGATGACACCATTTATCGGTATCCAGATAGTAGCTGCTGGCCTATTTCAGTCTTTGGGAAAGGCAGTCCCTTCTTTGGTATTATCTTTACTTAGGCAAGTTTTGCTCTTTATTCCATTAGTTATTATTTTACCAAGAGTTTTGGGATTAAAAATTATGGGGATTTGGATTGCCTATCCTGCTGCCGATATTTTGTCAGTTATTCTTACTGTCTTATACTTAAGAAGTGAGTTAAAAAAGATGAGCTTAAGCCTGTGGTAAAATGTGCCAGACCATCCTCTGATATAAAGCAGAAACCTACCAGGGGACGGTCCTCTGGTAGGTTATTCTGCCCAGTGATAATTATTGGGCCCTTCTTTTTTCGCCGTGTACATAGCTTTATCTGCACTTTTTATTAAATCCTCTTCCTTTTCCCCATCATCAGGATATAAAGCTATTCCAATGCTTGTGTTTACATATACCTGATTATCTTTAATCAAAAAAGGCTCATCAAGAGAATGAAGTATTTTTCGGGCAACACCTACAGCATTCTCTCTGGGCTGTCTAAGTCGGGGCAATAAAATAATGAATTCGTCTCCTCCTAAACGACAAATGGTATCGGCTTCCCGCAGGAGTGCATTAAATTTTTTTGCTACTCCTTGAAGTAACTGGTCTCCAATATCATGGCCAAATTTATCATTAATTTCTTTAAAATTATCCAAATCCAAAAATATCAGAGCAAATTTCTTCTGTTCTCTTTTAGCATAAGCTATTTCCTGTCTCATTCTATCATAAAATAACACTCTATTGGGTAATTTAGTCAGGGGGTCATACAGGCTAAGAAATTTTAATTTTCCCTCTGCTTGTTTCCTCTCAATAGCAGTAGCTATCTGCTGAGAAACAAATTCCATTAGTTTTATATCTTTTTGGGAATAAAGATCCGGATCAGTGTAGCTTTGCAAAACCATGGAGCCGATAATCTTATTTTCTACTCTTAAAGGAACACCTAGCCATATCTGTTTATTAGTTATAACATCATAAGAAACAAAATCTCCCCGGGCAATCAATTTTTTATATTTATTATAATTTAACAGTAATGACTCCCCGGTTTTAAAGATATAATAAAAAATGTTATTAGAATCACTGTATTTTGAGATTAAAAAATCCTTATCTTTTTCTCCTGTTTCATCATCATAATAAGAAAAATAAAGTTTATTTTTCTCTTCATCGAATAAAGCAATGTAAAAATTAGTCGTATCGATAATAGTGCTGAGCTCTTCGCGAATAACAGGATAGAGTTGCGTTAAGGAAATATCGGAGTTAGCTGCCCGGGAAATATTATATAATACGTTATTTACTGCTTCATTTGCTTTACGATTAGTAATATCATTTAGTAAAAATATTTTTCCGGTAGTTTGCTCATTCACCTGATTTAAAGTTACAGAAACAGAAGCATGAATTAATTTATTATTCTTTTTCTTTGCTATTAATTCTAAATTGGTAAAAATACGGTCACTACCCAAAATTTGTGTACGCCAATTAGTTAACACCTTTCCAATATGTTTACCTCTCAACTCCTCAAGTTCATAACCAAAAAGTTCTTCAAATTGTTTGTTTGCTTCCAGAATAATCTCGTCCATGTCGGTATAGACTAACGCTTCCGGCGAATTTTTAAATAGACCGATAAACTCCTGCCTACTTCGTTGAAGTGCTTGTTCTTTCTTCTTAAATCCGAATGTATCGCTAAAAATGGGCTGTGTTCTCAAATTTGTTTTACTAATCTTATTGTTCGGTTTATTTGGTTCCGTCTTTAACCGCCTGAATTTATTTATCAATTTATTTATATAACTACCGTTTTTTCTTTTTTTCCTCATTAATCCGTCTCTTTTTTTTGAAGGCTAAACAACAGACTTAAGATCTTCTATGTTTTTCCGTTTAATCATTCTGATTGATTATGGGATTTACAAAATTAGAAGTATCTATTTATTTATACCACATAATTTTTAAAAATCCTCTTTTTGCAGAAATAAAAATATAGCAGGCTCTCAAATTGTTTTATTCTAAATTTTTAATTTAAAGTTATATATATAAAATCTTATTTTATCTTAGTATTTTTTAAATATAAAAAGTATACATTAATATATACTACACTCTTATTAAAAATCTTTTTTTATAAATTTTTTTATATGGAATAACTACGTCTAAAATTGTTTTTTTTTGGGGAATAATATAGGTAGAGAGAAAAGAAATTTGAAAAGAGAATAAATTATTACTAGAAAGTTGATAAAGGCAAACTATTCAAAAGGATAGGACGCAAAGTCATGGGTCTAAAGTATTTCTGTACCAAGACCGCCAGACTACCGGCTTTTTTATTTAGAAGCACTTTGTTAATACTCACTTTTCTAAATAGAAAAAGTATATTTCGCACAGCGTTATTAATTTCCTTAACTATAACTATTGCAGTATTCGTTTATGGAATAACATCTTCCATAAACAGCGAAAATGCAAATACTTACTGCAAAGAAATCAATATTGATAGAGACGTTGAAGATATAAACACTTTAATCATTCCCGAAAATAATCATCTGATTTGTGATTCATTAACGGGAACATGCGGCCCACCTTCCGCTTGGTATTCAACAAACAACTAATTCTAAAGGAATTATTTTCCTTATAATAGCTAAATGAACATTGTGCTGAATACTCTATGGCGAAAGGTTGAGTTTCACTTTATAAGCTCTATCGTATTTATTCTCTAAAAAATGAAGTATCAGGAATAGAATGAAACTAACAAACAGAGGAATGGCGGCTAAGCGATAAGCCCAAACTAAATTGCTTTGATCTGCAATCCATCCGTAGAGAGTAGGGGCAATTGTGGCAGAAAACCCCTCAATAAAAAGACCTATCCCAAAAATTTTACTCTGATGGATAACTGGACAAATAAAAGTTAGCCAGGTACTTTGAGAGGGAAAAGATATTCCTTCTACAATACCTAATGTTCCAATAAGTAAGACAATGGATAAGGGTTGGGCAATGAAAGTGATACCAAGGACTAAGAAAGTAGTGATAATGGTGGCTGACAATACCAAGATAAGTGGATGGTTTTTATCTATAATTCTACTGGAAATGAGGCTGCCTACTAACATCCCGATAAAAATTATACTGACAATCCAGGCAGAAACCTCGGGTTTTACACCGAGATAATCTGTAGCGTAAATAGGAAGAAACGAAAGAATCGCCCATAATCCCAGGCTTCGAATACCCATACTAATAAAAAATAAATTAATATACCCTGGCTTGATTTTCTTCTCTGCTTCCGTTTTAAGATTTTTTTTATCCTTTTTTGATTTCAGATATGCGTAGCCCAAAAAATAACCGGGCAAAGAGAGCAGCAAGCAGGTTATTTTCCACCCCCATATTTGAACCAAAAACCCAAACAATAGACTTGCAACGATTATTCCTGCTGTTCCCGCGGCAGAAAATAAACTTAAATAACGTCCTCTCTGGTGTTTCTTAGAATTTTCTCTCACAATAGCAGTTGCTAAGGGGTGAAAAGTTGAAACACCGATAGCTAATAAAAACAAAAAAGTAACAATAGTGTGGATATTATTTATCCAGACCAAACCTCCTAAAAAAATAGAAGAGCAGACAAATCCACAAGCTATAATCACTTTCTTCTCATATTTATCTCCAGAATATCCGAATACTAAGGAAAAGATAGACCTCAAAGCAACGTGAATAGTTAAGATTAGTCCTGATTGAACATAATTGATCCCGAACTCTTCCCTAAAAAGAGGTAAGAGAAAAGGTATAATAAAAAAATACATATCATTATAGGAATGGCCTAATGCATTTAGTTTCAATTTTGATTTTATCTCTTTTCCATCTTTATCAGACATTTTCTTCTTTGGCCTCTAATTAATACATTTAACTAATATAGTTCTTTTATTTTAAAATTACAAGTAAACTTAATAAATACTTCAGATGTTCTGCTTTGATGTTGTTATTTTGAATATACTTCTTAATTTTTTCTTCCTAAGGGTTCATTAACGCCTCCTTACAATGACTCCTTCCCGGTCATTTCTTCAACTTTTACTTTAATAATGATTACTTTTCCCAGAACATCCTCTGAGTAATGAAATACAGATGGAGAATTATGGTAATAATAGTGGTGCATTATAATATCTAAGGCTCTTTTCTTTTCTGCAATATCTTTTAAAATAACTGATGTTCCAAAAATCAAGATACTCTTATACTTCATGCTGGTCTTGCATGCCTCTTGAGATTGTACCAGTTCTACATCAACATCAAATTCTATACAAACCTTATCATTATTCCGAAGAATATCCAGTTTCCGTCCTTCCCTGGCTGAATGCAGGTAAATATAATTATCCCGATAACCAAAATTCATGGGTATCACATAAGGCTCATCTTGCCAGCACATTCCTACCCGGCAAATAATTGCTTTTTCGATAATAGATACCATCACTTTTTCATCAACTATTTCTTTATCTTTTCTTTTCATAACACCTGTATTCCCTTCATTTATAACTAGTATTAATCATTTAGAATATTAATATTTATAATTAAATCAGTATATAGAGTATTGAATAAAAAGTAAAAATTACTTTCCTGCCAGAGAACCGTTGTCCCCTGATAGGTTTTTGTACTACATACTATTAACTGCTCTTTCTATTCTCTTTAAACCTTCCTCAAGAAAAGAACGGGGACAGGCAATATTAATTCTCATAAAGCCCTTTCCTTCAGTACCGAACCAATATCCATCATCAAGGGCTACTCCGGCTTTTTTAATCATAAAATTATTTAAATCCTTGGTGTTTAATCCTAATTGCCGGCAATCCAGCCAGATCAAATAAGTTCCTTCCGGTTTTATAACTTTTATTTTTGGAATTCTTTCTCTAAAATGTTTCATCAAAAATTCTAAATTTTCATTTAGGTAAGGCAATAATTGTTCAAGCCATTCTTCTCCGTATCTATAGGCAGCTTCTAAAGCCACCAATCCAAAAACATTATTCTCATCAAGGGCTAAACTATCTAAGATATTTTCATAGATTTTATAATATTTTTTATTAGGAATAATGATAGTAGAAGTCTGAAGTCCTGCTAAATTAAAAGTTTTGCTCGGTGCAGTGCAGGTAATTGAATTATGAGCAAATGCCGGTGAAATTGAAGCAAAAGGTGTATGTTTGTGCCCTTCAAATAAAATATCAGCATGGATTTCATCAGAAACAACGATAATACTATGTTTTAAACAAATTTCTCCCAGTATAATAAGCTCTTCTTTCTGCCATACCCTCCCCACCGGATTATGCGGACTACATAATATTAATAACTTTACTCTGGGGTCGTCAACCTTTCTTTCTAAATCATCGTAATCCATAAAATATTTTTTATTGCTAAGTTTTAAGGGATTATTCACTACATGGCAGCCATTATTTTCTATAACCTTGAAAAAAGGATAATAAACCGGTGGTTGAATGACAACCTTATCACCGGCTTGAGTAAATGCTCTGATAATAAAACTTAAGGCAGGAACGACTCCCGGACTAAAAGCCAGCCAATCTTTTTTTACTTTCCAATTATGTCTTCTCTCCATCCAGTCAATTATTGCCTGGTAATAGGAATCCGGCCTCGAGGTATAGCCATAAATGCCGTGTTCAGCGGCTTTTTTTATAGCTTCAATTACCGGTTTCGGTGACCTAAACTCCATGTCGGCAACCCACATAGGGAGCGCATTTTTGGTTCCAAAAGTAGTTTTCAGTCCATCCCACTTTACGGAATAATAGTTAGTGCGGTCAATAACCTCATCAAAGTCATACTTCATCTCATTTCTCCTCAAATAATAGATTTTTTAAATGTTCGTAGCTATTTGCGAATTTCATTTTCAATTGCCTTTTCAACTTTTCTTTTTGTTTCTTCCCATAATTCTCTTACTCTCTGTTTTGTTTCATGTGATTGCTTAATGAGTGATGAGATTTCTTCTTGAACTTTTCTATAAAGGATTGGAACTTGTAAATTTTTAATCTGTTCGGGTCTCCAGTGGGCAATTACCGACCCTCCACCCTCTCTTTCAATCTGCAGATTCCCGATAATTGAATTAATACAAAGGGCTAAATACTCTTTATTAATTTTATTTTCATTAATCTTTAATATCAGAATACTACCAGCGGCAATCCCTTCTACGGGTTCCTTTACCACATAAGCTATTCCTGGCATTACATCTTTAGTTAAAAGAAAATCTCCGACCTTAGGTTCATAAAGGGTTTTGAGTTTTTGGAAGTCGAGTATAAATTCCTTAAGTTTTGCTATTTTAGAATGCTCTTTTAAACATCCCATAAAACTATCATAAGTGGTCTGAAAATACTCAGCATCTATTCGATGAACTCCAAACGCTTTAGAAAGATTAGCAGTATAAGAAAGTTTATATTTTGCTTGGAAACCTTTTAGTCCTAGTTTTTCTAAAAGAAGGTTTTCAGCCTGGGAGTAAAGGGATTTTGTTTTTTCGATTAAATCAAAAGAGTTTTTAGCAAGTGTTTCTATCTCCTGCTGAAAATCTGCATCAAGTAGAGGAATTAGCAGTTCTTCTACTTCTCTACAGTTTAAGTTAAACTGCTCGGTTTGCCTGCTTAACATCCAAAGCTGTTCCTTGCCATATTTGGAGTTTAGAAATATAGTCAGATAGAAGGGATTGAGCAAATTCTCATCCGTTTTTATAACCGCAATATTTTGGTTGGTTACTGATTGTGGATAGTAATCTAAGAAAATCGCCGCTCTGCCAATGACGTCATAGTGTGCTCCGCTAATTGTTACCGTAACATTCTTGAATTTTAAGTAATCACTCTCCGATAAACTTCGAGCAGGTAAAAAATCTGAATTTTCAAAATCAATTTTTCCTTCTCTCAAATTATCTGTCTTTAAAAAATGAATTCTTATATCATCCTGGTAAATATCTCGATCTCTCGGGGTATATCCTATCCTAATCGGTTCTACTACAAGATATCCTAATTTTCTGATAATAGTTATTTTCTTAAGGTCCTTCTCTAATTTAAGAAAGCTTGTGCGGTAACGTCCTGCATCAAACCTTTTAACGTCTTCAATTTCTGATAATTTCACAATGCTTATCCTGGCCATATTTTCAAGCCCCCCAGAAATTAAAATTCTGCTCTTTGGCAAATTTAACAAAAGCCTCGGCTATTTCATCCAAATCATGGTCAATTATGCTGCGTCCATATTTATCCAGGAGAGATCCTCTCTTAAATCCTCTTTTATATCTATCTTCTCCTTTATTATTTTTAAGCGATTTTTGGTTCACCGCAAAGAAAATAGGATAATCAATCTCTTTTATCACTTTGCCATCTAACCAAAATTTCTTAAATCGTTCGGTTGTCTCTTCATCATTTAAAACTAAATAGATTTGCCCGCCCAAAGTTCTTTGAGAAATCTCTCTATTAAACTCTTTAATTTCACCGATCAAGGCGCTAATTTCTTTTCTTGTTTCTTCTATCTTTTCATCATTTATGATATTGCCCTTTAATTTTTTATGTTTCTCCCTTAAAAGAACTTGCATTTCTTGTAATTTCTCAATTAAAACTTTGAGTGATTTCTTACTTTTGATTTTTTCGGTCTCTTCAACGTCCCAACCTTCAATACTTTCTCCTGATTTTATCTTTGTTTTAAAATAGGTATTAATAAAAGATTTTAGTTCTTCAGACAGCTCTCCCTCGCACAATAATTTATCCCAACTTATATTTTGGTAATATTTTTTTACTTCTTCTACCAGGTCGACACATTCAGTTAGAGTTTTGAGTGATTTCTTCCTCTTAATTTCTTCGATTTTTTCAAGCTTTTCGTTCTCTTCAACTTCTGAACCTTCAATTTTTTCTTCTAATTTTTTTCTTGTTTCTTCTTCTAATTCTTCTCTTTCCTCGAAATATGTCTCAACGAAAGATCTTAATTCTTCGTTTAGTTCTTCCTCGGACAATAATTTTTCCCAACCCACATCCTGGTATTCTTTCTTTAATCGTTCTATAAACTCGAACCACTCTCTTTCACATTTTACTTTAATCCCCTGGATTTTCTTTTTTTCCTCATTGGTATATTTTTGTAAAAATAAGATACTTGTTTTTATTCCGGTATGAGGTTTAAAGGTGTTTCTATGTAAACCCACTACTGCCAAAATTCTCGCTTCATCTATAATGAATCTACGGATATATTCAGCGCTTGCACTATTTAACAAGATCTGGGGTAAAACAATTGCCATTCTACCACCAGGTCTTATAAACTGTAATGAACGATCTAAGAAAAGGATGTGTCGATCTATCTGCTTTACTAATCTACTATTTTTCACTGCCAATTGATAAAGCCTTAAAACATCTCTTTCCTTCACTTTGCCGGTAAAAAGCGGATTGGTCATGAGAAGATCAAAATCAAAATACAAAAACCTGTTTTGATTATCTCTATCTTTCTCCGGGTTTTCAGGAAATCTCAGAAGCCTCGGCCTTAAAGCTGCTTTTATTTCATCGTTCCATAGTAAAGGATTTAATGAATTACTATGTGAATCTCCGCCAAATATATGGGATTTGCCATTTCCGACTATTAGGTTAATGGCTTTGGCAATTTTTATAGCTTCTTTGGCAAAATCTATTCCGTATATATTATTTTGTGTAAAATTCTTCGCTGCCATAGGAAGCCCCTTACCGGTAACTACACCACCAGCAACCCACTTAACAGAATGTAATAAAAAACCTGCTGAACCACAGTCCGGATCAATGACAAATTCGTTAGCTTTAGGGTTTAATATTTTTACAACCATATCCTGAATAGGTCTGGGTGTAAAGAATTGTCCTTCTTTCTTTTTAGACTCCTCGGGAATTAGGTATTGAAAGGCTTCATCAATTACTCGTAAATTTGAATTAAACAATTTTATTTTTTCTAAAAATGATACGCAAACTTTTAAATGTGTATCCATTAGTTCTATTTTATCCGTAGAATCGAATACTCCTGCCCAGCTTCTTTTAGCTCCTTCTAAGAGAATAGTAATAGCTCTTTTTACTTGTTCCGGACTTCTATCTCCAGCAAAAAATTCTAATTGGTAATCAGGACTATTTATTCCATTCCATTCATCATAGAGCTTAGCATAAATCAATTTAAAAATTTCATCAAAAACTTTAACCCCGGCATCTCTTAAAACCAGTTCTTCAAGATCTAATAAAATTTTTTTAAGTGTATTTTTACCCTGCTTTAGTTCATTGTGTTCCTTTAACCATTTGAAAGTCCATCTTTCAGTTAATATATCTCTAATCGTTTCTGTTATTTTGGGGATTCGAGGGATTTCTACAAATAAATTGGGCTCCTCTCTATGGAGTCTTATTGTCTCATCCCCATTTGACCAAATACCAATAGGAGCTCCTTCCGTATTACAGTATTTTTTAAGCTGTTTTAACCCGGCAGTTCGATAAGGTCTTTTTATTTCAAATAAGATATAATAATGTTTCAAATCTTCCTCGAAAACTACAATATCTACGGCTTGAGACTCTATTTGAGAAGCAAAATTGATGGTTTTCTTAACACTAATTCGTTCTTTCGGATAATTATATTCATTAACTAACCGGTAAATCCAGAGTTGTCTAACTATTTCTTCCGGCTTAGCTATTTTATTTCTATTTTTAATTTGACATTTTATAAAATATTTTCCTTTTTGCTCGATTATTAATCTTTCAATGGCATTAATCTCATCCGAATTAAAAAGAGATAAACCATGTTTACTATCTGGTGCAGAAAATATTTTTTGGAGATTTAATCCACCCGGCATATTTTACCTCCTCTCACTCTTTATTTTGAATATTTGAATTTCTATTTTTATCCTACTTTAATAACTTCAATTATATATTCTATATCTCACCCTGTATATCCTTCTTTTTAATTAAAAAAACCCGAACAATAGAATAAATTCGGGCTTTTAGCTAAATAAATTTAATTGCGTTATAAAGATTCTCTTTCTTATCTTCTCTATTTTCTCTATAGCAATATCCCAGCATTTGCTTATGGTTTTTGGTCCCACATGTTTAGTTAGTACAATCATCCTTGTTCTGTAATTCTTATTATATTGGAAACTCATCTCTTCAGATAAATTGCCCCTATATTTCTATGAAAGAATTTCATCAAATTTTTCTATAGTTATAGCCGGGGTGGAAGAAAAGGCGATACCGGTTAATTTATGCAAATTTGCTGAAGCTTGAATTACCTCTTCTACGCCTGGTAAATTTACAATAAAAACCAAATCCTTATCTCCTAATAGTGCATATTGGGCAACTATCTCGCCACCAAGTTTCAAAATAGCATCATTCGCCTTTTTCGTGCGTTCAGAGCTTATTCCCTTTATGGCTTCAGGGGAATATTTCCCAAACATGAAATAAGTAGTCATTTTTATTTCTCCTTTCTGTTCTATTAAAATTTATATTTTCAGTAAAATTAATTTCGGAAATATATCTATTATACTGAATTAAGAACAAGGAGATTGTACTATCTTCTAATTCAGAGTAATTCTATAAACAAATAAACTCTTTTTAAAAAGTAGTCTACTGAATAAAAACAATTTTGTTTTTTTAAAATTATAAGATAAGAAATGTTAAATTAATATTGTCAAGAGAACCGTCCCCTTGACATTATTTTATTCTTAATGAATTTAAAATAACAGTGATGGAGCTAATAGCCATAGCTCCTTCAGCTATTGCCGGATGCAAAAATCCGGCCATTGCCAAAGGAATCATCATGCCATTGTAAAAAAATGCCCAGAAAAGATTTTGTTTAATAATCCGAAAAGTCTTTTGTGATATTTCAATACTATCAACAATTCGGGACAATCCTCCTTTTACTATTACCATGTCTGCATTATCAACAGCCAGATCAGCGCCTTCTCCGATAGCTACTCCAATATCTGCTCCCTTAAGGGAAGCTGCATCATTAATTCCATCTCCAACCATTAATATTTTAGAACCTTTCAGTTGATATTCCCTAATAATATTTAGTTTATCTTGAGGCTTCACTTCAGAATATACTTTTTCTATCCCCACCCGGCGAGCTATAGCCTGGGCAGTTTCACGGTTGTCACCACTAAGCATAATGGGGACAATACCTAAATTTTTTAGCTTTGATACAGCAAGTTTTGAATCTTCACGAATGGGATCTTCAATTATTATTGAACCAATATTCTCGCCATTTTTTATAACCTCAACGACAATCTTTCCCTCCTTAAGTTGGCTTAAATATTTTTCAGGAAACTTAGGTTTTCCGATAAAATATTCATCGCCTTCTACAACTGCCCTGATCCCTTCACCGCTTATTTCTTCAATTTTTTCCGTTTTTATCGTTGATTTTTGAAAAGAGGATATTGCCCTGGCTAAAGGATGATTGGAATTGCTTTCGATACCTGCAACAATTTTCATTTCTTCTTCAGGAAGCGTGTGATCAGCTACATGAGGATGGCCACGGGTGATAGTACCGGTTTTATCTGTCATGACTATTTTGATGTCCTTGGAAGTCTGAATGGCTTCTGCATTCCTGATAATCAATCCCTTTTTAGCTGCTAGACCGGTTCCGGAAACCAAAGCCATGGGGATAGCCAATCCCAAAGCACAGGGACAGGCAATAACAATTGTAGAAATAAAAGCAAATACTGCAAAAGAAAGTGAACTATCGGTATTTAAGATCCAGGGAAAAAATTTTCTGATATAAGTAAGAAAACCTTGAAGTTCATTGAATCCCAAATACCAGCTTATACCGCTTACCAGTGCCAAAATAATAATGGTGGGCACAAACCAAAGGGTAATTCTATCGGCTAAAGCCTGAATAGGAATCTTGGTTCCCTGGGCTTCTTTGATTAAATCGATCATCTGGGAGAGAAAAGATTCTTCCCCCACTTTATCAACCCTTATTTTTAAAGTACCGGTAAGATTCAAAGACCCGCCTGTTACCTGGCTTTCTTTCTTTTTACTTACCGGCAGAGATTCACCGCTAATCATGGATTCATCTACTGAAGAAAGGCCGTCTTCAACTTTTCCGTCTATGGGAATCCTCTCTCCGGGTTTGACCAAGACCAAAAATCCAACTTTAACCGCTTCTATAGGAACGGTATCTTCTCCATCGGAAAATATGACTGTAGCTTCCTTTGCCTGAAGCTTTATCAGTGCCTTTATTTCTTTTGCTGCTTTGTCCCGAAGATGCGATTCAATGAATCGACCGGTGAGGTGGATAGCGATAATCATCGTACCTATGGTTCCGAAAGAGATGATGGGAAATTTTAATGAATGCAATAAAGCAGTGCTCCAGCAAGCAAGTGAACCAATAAAAATGAGGGTATCCATATTGGTGTGAAAATGGATAAGTGCTATCCATGCACCCTTGATAGTTTCTCTACCACTATAAAAAATTACTATCGCCCCAAAGATTAATTCTATCAGCACAAAATAAGGCACAGTATAACCAATCATATTAAAGATCATTAACACAGATAGAGGAATAGTAATCATATAGGAGAATAAAAGATTTTTTCTGGCAATTTGATATCTTTTCTTTTCTAAGTCTTCCGGTGGTTCAGTAGAAATACCATATCCCGCTTCTTCTACCGCCTTTTTTACGCTTTCTAAAGATATTTCTTTTTCACTTATTAAGAAAGCACTTTCAGTAGCTAAATTGACAGAAGCAAATTCTACACCATTAATTTTTTTTAAAGAACTTTCTACTCTGTTAGCACAGGAAACACAAGTCATTCCAGTAACTGAAAAACTTTTTTTGTTTTTACCCATCATCATTTCTCCTTTCAAGAAAATTTGCAACCAATGACTATTAATGTTTTGATGCAATTAGACTGAATTATTTTATCTGATGTTTTCCTCCCAGCCATATCAGGTAAAGGGCATAAATTGCACTGAAAATTGCTGCGGGAATAGAGGTGATTTCATCAAATAGGGTCAGGGCAATGGCTGCTGTAAATCCGGAGTTTTTAATGGTCCCAAGAAGTATCATTGAAGTCCGATCTTTTTGATTTATTCCCAATTTTTTCAAAATGATATTTAATAGAATATACCCCAGAAAAGTGGTGGTAAAAGCAATCAATGATACTTTAATTAAGATATTCGGTTGTTCAAGGAAGGTTTTTTGATTTAATCCGATCGCGGTAAAGATAACCACAAAGAAACCCCAATTAATAATGGTTCCTTTCCAGGAAATAATTGATTGATAAAACCGGCTAAAAGGCAGTAGACGGGAAAATAGGATAGGTAAAATAATCAATTCGATCAGAGCGAGGATCAACTTTGCAAAAGGGAATACTTCAACACCGGTTAATAACAAGATCAAGGCTGGCATAATAAAAATAGAGGATAGGTAGGCACCAAAAGTGGCAAATAGAGATAGAATTGAATTACCCGCCAATAGGGAGGTAAAGGGGATTACTGCTACGCCCGGGGGTGCCGAGGCGACCAGAATCATTCCAATTCTTATAGGTTCTTGAAAAATAAACCATTGATTTAATATAAGGAGAAGTGAACCTAAAAATAGGTAATTGAAAAGTATTCCAATAGCAAGGGGTTTAACCAAGCTTTGCCATTTTAACATTTGCCGGGTCGGAATTTGGGCAATGGAGACGGTCATTACCAAGGCCAGGGCGGGAATAGTCAATGATTTAGTCCATTGAGCCAGCTGAGGGCAGGTGAAACCCAGAACGAAGGCCAGTGGTAAGATAAAATTTCGATGACCAAGAAATTTAAACATCTTGATTTCCTAAAATATGATTTTTTATTACCCTATAATTCATATCTTAATATTCATCCAAATGATTAAATTCTGCATTTTCAATCCATGTCTCGGGTCTGGAAACGAATTCAACTAAGTTTTCCAGTAGAAACATATGCTTTTTTTCTTCTCCTGCTAACTTTAAAAATATTTTCCTTTGTGATTCGATTTCAGCCTTATCACCCATTTCTATATAAAACTTATAACTCTTTTCTTCCATTTCCCGGGCTTTGCGGTAGAAATTTATCTGTGGCAAGTCAAAGTCAAATACTAGATCTTTTCCTTTAATTTTAATAAAGATATTCTTAGCATTCTCTAATATATCTGTTTCTGCTAATTCTGCACTTACATCGGTTTTCATCATTTGTTCAATAATTTTATAATGTTTAACTTCGTCATTGGCTAACATTTTTAATATATTCCGGAGCCCTACATCACCTGTTTTATTAGCAAGTTCACGATAATAATTTTCACTGTCTTTTTCCATTTTCATGGCATATTTATAAATATTCATTTGCATTCCTCCTATTATATATATGTGTCAGGAAACGGTTCTTTGTCACACTTTAGTGAAGTTTCAGAGTCAGGCTTCACAATTTAAAATGCCTTCTTATAATGTATTTTTGGTTTCCTTGACATTTTCATCACCCATCTTCACACTTTTTTATTTTATCACTATTTTGTGAAATTGTGAAGAACCTATGTCTTTCCTAAGAGCATCTCAAAATCATCTTTAATCATACAATTGTAGGATATTTATCCCTGAGTAAACCAAAGGAGATAAACAAGTTAGTAGGTCTCTTAAGCTTGCAATATTTAGAGAATGGAAAAAGTGCCTTCTAATTTTACCGGGTGGCTAAAATTATCATACATAGGTGATACTTTCTGAGCTAATTGGTGTACTTGCTCGATTCTTTCTTTAGAATTCTTGGTTTTTACCTGCACCATAAATCTAACCTGCTTAAAACCCGATCTTTTTATATTCTGCTCATCAGTCCACCCGCCAGGAACTACTTCTCCTTCCACATCTACTTTCAAATCCTCAATATCAACCCTCAGTTTTTCAGCAGCATATAGATAGGCAAAGAGAATGCATCCTCCTAAAGCCTGTAAAGAGAGTTCAGCAGGCTTAGGTCCTAAGTTGGTACCATTCTCCTCTAAAGGTTTATCAATAATAAGTTTAAATCTCCGAGTTTCGCTCTCCAGCTTAGTACCTTGAATCCATTTCGCCTGAGCTTTTAAAGTTTTAACCATTGTTCTATTTTCCTCCTTTTTTTATGTGCTTCTCGAAAAATTCTAGCTATATTTCTCTTTCATGTCGAGAATTCAACTTATTGCTCAAAAAGCTTCTTATATTGACCGTATCCTTCCTTTTCTAAATCTTTCCAAGGGATAAAGCGAAGCGCAGCTGAGTTTATGCAGTAGCGAAGGCCTGTTGGGGAAGGCCCATCATTAAATACATGGCCGAGATGAGAATCTGCGAGCTTGCTCCTCACTTCTGTTCTACTTATAGATAAACTTCTATCTTCTTTTTCTAAAATGTTATCCGGCTCAAGAGGCTTTATAAAGCTTGGCCAGCCTGTCCCTGAATCAAACTTGTCAAAAGAACTAAAAAGTGGTTCACCAGATACAATATCCACATAAATGCCTTCTTTTTTATTATCCCAAAATTCATTATCAAATGCCTTTTCTGTACCGCATGACTGCGTTACGTTAAACTGTAAAGGGGTCAATAGGTTTTGCAATTCTTCTTCTGAGGGTTTGTTATAATTCTTATCATTAGGTTCCATAATATTATCCCTTTTTAATTTAAGATATGCATCACGTCCTGAGCCAGTTCGATATAATTCATATTTTATAGGACATTTTTGGTAATATCCCTGGTGGTAATCCTCCGCTTTATAAAATTCGGAAGCTTTTATTATTTTCGTAACGATAGCTCCTTGGAATTCTCCTGATTTTTGCAGCTCCTCTTTCGACTCTTCTGCCAGGCGTTTTTGTTCATCACTATGATAAAATATAGCTGTCTTGTATTGCTCACCTCTATCAGCGAACTGGCCTCCGGCATCGGTAGGATCTATTTGCTTCCAGAAAACATCAAGTAGCTCGGAATAAGTGATTATCGAAGAATCGTAGGTAATCTGCACAGCTTCCAAATGACCGGTTTTTCCGGTTGTAACTTCCTCATACGTGGGGTTCTCTTGGTGTCCACCAGTATAACCTACTATAACCTCTGTAACTCCATTTAATTCTTCAAAAGGGTATTCCATGCACCAAAAGCAGCCTCCAGCAAAGGTGGCTTTTTCCATTTTGCTATCCTCCTTATTTTTTGCAACGATGTTCTCTTCTCCGTATCCCGAAACGGCAATACAAGTAAAAAACAAACTTACAATAAATAATATAAAAATATTTTTAACTTCAACTATCATGATCGGGAATCCTCCTATACTTGCTCTTCATGATGCTTCCCTTCTTTAAGCATTTTTTACAAGATATTCATTGACCAATTCTTTTAATTTTTTTCGGTCAAAAAGAGACTATAAAACTACTTCTTTCTTTATTTTTTGTCTATCAAAAGTCGTCCCTTAAGAATTAGAATATTAATGAGAAAATCAGAGTTATGTTTAGAAGTTTCAGGGTCAGGCTTCACAATTCAAAATGCCTTCTTATAATGTATTTTTGGTTTCTTTGAGATTTTCATCACCCATCTTCACACTTTTTATTTTATCACTATTTTGTGAAATTGTGAAACCCCATTTTCTGTGACCGGGGAACTAATATTGTTACACTTCAATAAGGAAACTGGAAGAAAAAGGGAATACAAAGAATAATTAAATGAATCAAACAGATTGTGCCAGGGCTTCGAAACCGGCAACAATATCCAGTAATTCTTCGGTAATCGCATTTTGACGCTGGCGGTTAAATTGAGCGTTCAGATTATCCAAACGTTCCTCGATGTTCTCTTCGGCTTTCTGCATGGCCGTTAAACGGCTGGCGTTCTCGCTGGCCATCGATTCGATAAAACCCCTATATAAAGAAATATAAAAAAATTGATGGATGAAGGAATAGAGCAGCTGATCCCAGGGAAGGGTATATAATGGTAAATTGCGGGAAGGCCATTTTCTTAAAGTTAATTCTTGTAACCATTCCTGATCCAGAGGGAATAAATGAAATTGAAAGGGCTCAAAAATAACTCCTCTGGTGAGTTTATTATAAAATAAATAAATATCATCTATTTTTTCCTGAAACCGCCATGACTCCACCAGTACCAGCAATTCCTGAATAGCGCTATTCACGTTATACCTGGATTCAGGAAAATCAATCCTGGCTGCCGGTTGATAGCCAATTTCTTTTAACTGTTCTTCAACCCTCTCTCCGGTAACCGCTATTTTTAATTGAGCATAATCGAAAGTTTTATCTGTTTCCCACTCCATAAAAGAATTGGCCACCATGACATTAAATTTACCGGCCATTCCTCTTTGCGAGCCAAAGATAATGACTCCCATTCGTCTTTCATTTTTCAATAGCGGTTTTTTTAATATTTCCGGTTTTTCCTTTAACAATGCCTGGAAACCCATCTCAATGGATTGGTGATATTCGGTAATGGCCTCTACGGCTCGCGCATGATAATGAATGTTCACCGCAGCCAATGCCTTCATGGTTTTGACCACAGAATATAAATCCCGGGCACTTTCAATTTTTCTCTGAATGGCTTCCAGCATCTGCATTTGGCTGGTTTTCCTCTCTCTTTAAAATGGATGTTTCCACAAAATCAAGAATCCTTTTTACTTCATCTTTATCTAGTTTTTTATTATTCATCACTTTCTCTTCCAATTGGGGAAATCTGTCTTCCAAATTCTTTTTTATTTCTATGATCTTTTTTTTAATATCTTCAACCGAAACCCCATCCCATAACCCCCGGTTTACCATGAGCAGAATGGTTATTTGTTCCATCACTGAGTAGGGAGCGTATTGATTCTGTTTTAAAATTTCTCTTATTCTTCTCCCTCTTTCCAGGATTTTTATGGTACTCTCATCTAACTGAGTCCCGAACCGGGAAAAGATTTCCAGTTCTTGAAATTGAGAATAAGTTAAACGCAGGCTGCCCACCACCTCCTGATAGGAAGCTAATTGCGTTTTTCCTCCTACCCGGGATACTGACTTCCCCACATCAACCGCCGGCAACAGCCCTCCCTGGAATAGTTGAGGGGAAAGATAAATTTGACCATCGGTAATGGAAATAAGATTGGTAGGGATATAAGCTGATAAATTTTGCGCCTGGGTTTCGATAATGGGCAAGGCAGTCAAAGAACCGCCACCTTTTTCTTTCTTCAGATGAGTCGCTCTTTCTAAAAGGCGGGAATGAATATAAAAAATATCTCCGGGATATGCTTCCCGGGCAGGGGGCCTTCTTAACAAAAGCGACAGCTCCCGATAAGAGCGGGCATGATGGGTTAAATCATCATAGATTACTAAAACATCTTTCCCTCTTTCCATAAAATATTCACCGATACTGGTCGCAGCATAAGGGGCAATATAATTCAAGCCGGGCGTATCTTCTCCTGATGCCACCATGACCAGGCTATATTCCATGGCCCCTGACTTTTTAAGTTGAGCAATGACTCTGGCCACGGAAGACAACTTTTGACCGATAGCACAATAAATACAAATAACCTCTTTATCTTTTTGATTAATCATGGTGTCCACAGCAATCGCTGTTTTCCCGGTCTGTCGGTCTCCCAGGATTAGCTCCCGCTGTCCCCGGCCAATAGGTACCAGGGCATCGACGACTAAAATACCCGTCTGCAAAGGAACATAGACCGGTTCTCTATCCATAATGGGAGGAGATTCACGCTCAATGGGATATCTCTCCATGGTCCTTAAGGTTCCTAAACCATCCAGGGGACGGCTCACCGGGTCGATGACTCTTCCCAGCAATGATTCGCCAACCGGGACATCCATGACCTGGTTGGTTCTCCTCACTTCATCTCCGGCCATAATCCCCTTCGCATCATCAAGCAGAACAATATCTACCTTGCCCGGTTCCAGATTAAAGATCATCCCCCGCTGGCGGTCTTTAAAAATAACGATTTCCCCTGCCTTTACTTCCGGTAACCCTTTTGCCGTGACAATACCTTTGCCTACCGCGGATACAATCCCAATTTCCTGTATATATAAGGAGGCTTTCTGTTGTTTGATAACGTGATTCATGCTGGAAAAAGTCGTTTCTAAATTTTCTTTTAAAGATAAAGTATCTATCTCTTTCGTTGTATTATCCATCAATACCCCCATCTGACCATGGATAACCTTCTAATCCATCCAAACCGGATTAGTTTTCTTTCTTCTCAACATCCGGTTCTTGAAAACTGAATTCAGTAAAAGCTTTCTTCAATTGCTCTTCCAGTCCATCTAAATAGTTTTCAATATTCCAGGAAATCTTCTTTCCCTCGGTTCGAGTTTCAATGCCGCAAATCAATTTAGGAGAAACCTTAAAATTGATTTCAACTTTATCACCGACTATTTTTTCCAATATTTTCCTGATCTCGGATTCTTTTTTGCCGGTTAGCTGAAAACTACTATCCACCCATATCTTCCGCTCATCTTTATTGATAAACCGGACAAAATCATCTTTTTCCTCTTTGCTCAACTTCCCCAACTGGATTAAAAAATTTTCAATCAGCTGGTTTTCTAATTTTTCACCGGCTAAATCCGCTAAAACCTTTCTGCTCATCTGACAAACCTGCTCGCAGGATAAATGGCGAAGGTCTCTTAAAAAAGCGGTGCGTTGTTTTAATATCGCCTCTCTCCAATTTTTTTGCTCTTCATCAATTTTGCTTCTGGCATCCTTTACCAATTCTTCCCTCTTCTTTTGGGCATCCTTTTTGGCCTGAGCAAGCATCTCATTCCATTTTTCCTGCAGTTCTTCTCTTATCCTGCGCTGTTCTTCTAACTCTTTCTGTGCTGCTTCTTTTGCAGTTTCAGCATCTTGCATCCGGTCGGTGATTTGCTTTTCCCGTTCATCCATAATCTGAATGATCCGATGAAATAAAAATCGTTTCAAGAGATAGATCAGGATTAAAAAATTAATGATCTGGGCAATGATAGTAAATGAATCTAAAAGCATATTAACCCCCCTAATGACTTAAGACATAATTCCAGAAAGGATTGGCAAAAATAAGAATGACTGAAATGACCAAACAGTAGATAGCCGTCGATTCAACCATAGCCAACCCCACAAATAATGTTCTGGTAATGGTATTGGCCTCATCCGGCTGTTGAGCAATCGCTCCCAATGCCCGGGCCAGGGCCATCCCTTCTCCTATAGCGGGGCCAATCGAACCGATGGCAATGGTGATTCCCGCAGTAATAATAGAAACTGCACCGATAATATCAATGCTACTCATTTTCTTTACTCCCTTCCTTTTGTTCTATCTTTTCCGGCTTATTTTCTATCCGTGTGGCCGAGGCAATATAAACCGTAGCCAGCACGGTAAAGATATAAGCCTGTATTTGACCAATTAATAATCCTAAAACCTGCATCACAATGGGTATAAACAAGGGGGTGATGATCAACAAAACCGCTACAATCAATGAGCCGCTCATCACATTCCCAAATAATCGAACCGCCAGGGCCAATGTACGGGAAAAATCGCCAATCACATTAAAAGGCGCCATGAAAATAGAAGGCTCCAGGTAATGTTTAAAATAAGCCAGCGCTCCTTTTTTGGCAACGCCAAAAATAGGTATGGCAAAAAATACGCAAATGGCCAGCGCACCGGTAGTGGATAATGAACCGGTCGGAGCTTGATAACCGGGGATAATAGACAACAGGTTGGACACCGAAATAAATAAAAATAGGGTGCCTAAAAAAGGAATAAAGGGGTCCGGATTCTGCTGGGTAATTTCTTTCACCTGCTGCCGTATATAACCGACAATTACTTCCAAAAAATTTTGCCAGCGACTGATCTTAGGCCCAATAGTTAAATTTCTGGTGACCAGCCAGCTGATTAAAACAAGTATGAGCATGACCACCCAGGTAAAAAGAATCGTGGCATTAAGGTGGATGCCATTCCACTTAAAATAAATGATTGCATCCGGACTTATTTCCATTTTTAATTCCCCATCCCCTATCCAAATATGATTACTTTTTATCTTTTTTTGGTTTCCCAATCATTCTACTTAAAAAAATACGACTCACAATAAAACCCACCAACAGGATTAAAATATTTCCCCAATCACCCTGACGGGCAATATAGATTAATACCAAAAACACGGCAGCTATTCTTAAAATATAACTTCCCAGGGTTAATACAATCGGCGAACGAGCCTGATTCATATTTTTAATAGTCAGCCATAAACCGCCAAAATAAAATAATCCTAATCCCAAGCCGATGAGCAAATATAATAAGCTGTAAATACTAAGATTCATTCTTCGTTTTCCTCTTCAATCGATTTTCGTTCTTTTTCCACCCAGTACCAGGCATTGAGACAGCCAAGGATAATCCCCAAAAAAAGGAAAGTCAATGTCCAGGAAATATGACCCGGCCATCTCTTATCAGCCCAAATACCCACCGCAATACCTATCACGGTCGGTACCATCACTGACCAACCGATCACCCCGAAAGAACCCATACCAAACCACACGGCCTGGTACTTCTTGTCTCGAGCCCTTAATTTGCGTTTTTCTTTTTTTTCGATTTTCCTGATAAAACCCTGCTGTATATCTTTTGATTTATTCTTGCTATCCATTTATTCATGGGTCTCCAAATTCAAAAAACTTCTGACAAAATCTGCTTCTAATTTACTTAAAGCAGTTTGGGCATCCTTTTCTTTTTCATCTGTCTTTATAAATATTTCTTCCACCCGATTTTTCAGCTCTCCCAAATCTTCTCCTTCTATGGCATTCCTGGTCGAAATAACAACTTCTTTCCCATATTTTACCAGAATTCCTTCATCGATGGCCAAAACAACATCTTTCCCCTCAGAAGTCGTTAGCATTAATATCCCCGGCGTTAAGGAAGTGGTAAAATCAACATGTTTGGGTAGCAGGCAAAACCATCCGTTTTCTGCTTCTGCCGTTATTTTTTTGACTTCCCTTTTTAAAAATGTCTTCCCCGGTAACAATATCTTTAAATCAATCATTTTTCGCTTCTTTTTTATCTTCTTCTTTCGCTTCTTCTATAGAGCCAATCATATAAAGTGATTGCTCGGAATAATTGGCAAATTCGTCATTTAATATTTTCTCACATCCGTCCAATGATTCGGGCAAACTCACCCGTCGGCCCTTATTGCCGATAAACTGTTCCGTGGTGACAAAGGGTTGGGTTAAAAACTTTTCCAGGCGCCGGGCACGATTGACCGTTCTCTGGTCTTCCTTGGATAATTCCTCCAAACCCAGCATAGCGATAATATCCTTTAATTCTTCATATTCAGATAAATTTTGTTTAACCTCCCGGGCTATCTGGTAATGCCTCTCTCCAACGGTCAAAGGTGAGAGCATATTAGAGGCAGATTTCAAGGGGTCTACAGCCGGATACAATCCCTGGCTGGCACGTTGCCGGGAAAGCACCACCGAAGCAGAAAGATGACTAAAAGTATGCACTGCTGCCGGGTCGGTAAAATCATCCGCAGGGACATACACCGCCTGGATTGAGGTGATGGACCCGGTGGGGGAATTACAAATTCTTTCCTCAAGGTCAGCAATCTCACTGGCCATGGTGGGTTGATATCCTACCCGGGAAGGCAATTCGCCTAAAAGACCGGAAACTTCTGCCCCGGCCTGGACAAAGCGGAATATATTATCAACTAACAAAAGAACGTCCTGCTTGACTTCATCACGGAAGTATTCTGCCATGGTCAAAGCAGCATGCCCTACTCTAAAGCGGGCTCCGGGTTGTTCGTTCATCTGGGCAAACATCAAGACCGCCTTTTTCAGGACACCGGTTTTTTTCATTTCCCGATATAATTCTTCACCTTCCCTAGAACGCTCGCCGATGCCACAAAAGAGGCTCACCCCTTCATGTTCCAAAGCCATATTGTGAATCATCTCCATAATCAGAACCGTCTTGCCGACTCCGGCACCGCCAAACAAACCGGCTTTTCCGCCTTTTTCCAAAGGAGCCAGAACGTCAATCACTTTTATCCCGGTCTCATAAATATCTGTCGCCGTAGCCCGTTCGGCAAGAGGAAGAGATTTTTGATATATGGGAACTAATTTTTCAGGTTTAAAAGCATTTCCCCCATCAATCGGCTCTCCAAAAACATTAAACATCCGCCCCAATAATCCGGACCCCACGGGCACTTGCAAGGGATGCCCCGGGTCAATGATCTCATCTCCTCTTTTTAGCCCTTGAGTAGGGGTTAAGGCTATTCCTCTAACCGTATTGGCATCAAGATGAAGGGTGACCTCAATAATCGCTTCGTGGGATTTCAATTGGTAATTAATCTTGGGAAGGAACTGCGGAAAAAAAGCATCAACCACACTTCCCCGGATTGCTTTTATTTGACCTCTGTTCATTTTTTTATTATCCATTCAAATATCTCCGTAGTCTAACTTTAGGGTCAGGTCTCATTTCTTCTCGTTCGCGTAGTTCAGCTAAACGAATTATTTTTAATTATACTATTTATGTATAAGGTTTTACAAATTGAATTGTGTGATGAATGAGGATATAGGGTACAATTTTAAAATTATGCGGAATAAACGAGAGGATAGATCTTTGCATTTAGCACACTTTAAAAAATTCTGCCTCTTGCCATATTCTACTCATTTACGAAGACATCGTGGGACCTAGATCTTTCAATTCCCTTATAAAAGTTAGAAAAAGTCCCCATATTATTGAGGTATTACAACCCTGTACATGCAAAAAGTTAGAATCCTGCCTGTCTCCCCGAGAAGGTCAATAGGCAGAACTTTTAATGTTACTTTTTATTTAAAAAATTTTAACTATTAAGAATCAAATATTTTTATTAATTCTTCATTTAGATCATCTTCACATAAATAACCTGAAATACCTAGATATGCCCACCCTTTACTACTCTCATCCCCAGCAACTGAATAGAAAAAACTATCGCTATCAAGACCATTTATTTTAAAGTCAATCAGAAAAGTGTATTTTAATGAATTTTTTAAAGTATGTACTATATTACTTTTTTTTGAGGCTTTTTCGTATATATTTATGCTCAATCCAGTTAATGCTTTAGGATTCCCTTTTTCGCTCCACCATTTAACTTTGTTTTTATATCTTTGTCTCTGAAGAATAATGTTTACTGTATTATTTAAGCAATAGTAAGCATTCTCTCTATTATATTCTACTCTATATTGAAGATCTTTCATTATTGCCCACTTATCCTTTTCTTTATAAAAATATACTTTCGGGGTTAATTTTTCCATTAAATTTTCATAGGTTATATACTCAATTCCCATTTCAATTAATTCACCCTTTATGCTTCCTCTTTCCATCTCTATAAAATCAATGGGATTAAATACTGTTTTTTCTATTTTTTCTTGATATTTTTCTTCATTAAAATTCCATAATACGTCTAAACTAGATTCGTCTCCAATATAACGTGTATCGTAGGGTTCTTCAAAAACCATATATAATGCTTTCCGGCAATTAATTTGACAATCTTCATATCTACATTTCTCTAAATCATTTTCTGCTTGTTTAAGATATCTTCTTAAATTTACGTCATCAATTAAATCAACCAGAGATATTGAATCAATATCTCGGTTAAAAAATCTTAAGCTTAATTCAGAAAAAAACAATTTTACATCATTATCAAAATATCTGCACTCTTCAATGCCCGGTAAAATACAGAAATGTTTAATATTTACCCTTTGTTTGTTTAAAATAATCATCTGTTTTTTTAATGGCAAAGGGTTTCCTTTGTCTTTTTCTATTTTATCAATATATTTATAAAAATTTTCTTGGCCAGACATTTCTAGATTTAAATGCTCACATATAGCAGATAAAAATATCTCCACTGCATCCTGTAATAGAATTATTCCAACCGCTTTACTTTTGACATCCATTGATATTTTAAAATTATCTTTTCCTAATTCATATAATGAAATTGCCATTTGAATTTTTTTTATGATATTTTCTTTTAATTCCATTTTAATAATCACTCCAAAATATTCAACTAAAACTCACTCAAATATCTTAAATATTACCTAAAAATATCCATTTCTATCTTTTCTCCTTCACTAAAACCTTGAAAGAAAATTAAATTTGGGTTAGGGCATTCTTGTGACTGCATATTGCACATTTTAGACTTTATACACTCTTCATAAATCAATTTTATGCCTTCTTTATTTTCTAATAAATCCATAATGCAACCACTAACAATATCTGCTAACTCAATCCCTGGGACATTTTTTGATATTTTTATTATTTCAATTTGCTCTATTCCACATTCCTTTGCTATATTTTCCCACTCTCTATCCAAATATTGTGGAGTGTCAATTATATATTTATAATCGTTTGAGCCTTCTTCATGTAATAATGCTTTTATAGAATTTTCGATGTGTACTTTTTCAAAATAGTTAAAAAATAATTCGTTTTTTGCTGAGTTGATTATTTTCTTTTTAATTTTACTGGTTAATTCTTGACCACCCGTAGATACGGGAACATTTTCTATTGCGTTGATAATTCGATAATCTCTTGCTTGAAAATGGCTTGGTTTTGATATTGTGATAAAAATATTAAAATCTACGTTAAAAATATTTTTAAATTTATCGCTGTTTCTTTTAAACCGATCCCATTTTAGCTCATTCACATTTGTTTCATGCTTGGAAAATAGTACTTCCTTTTTCAGCAAATCATAATTATTAGGAGTAATACGAATCCATGATCGAATATAATATTTTCCATCATTCCAACAACCGCTTTCATCCGAAAAAACTAAATATTTCATAACACACCAAATAATACATATTAAACATAAAATAAATTTCAGAAATCTAATTTTTTACCTATAGTTCAAGAAATTAACTTAAAACTTATCTTTAAGCTCTTTTAATACATAAGGCGAAATAGCACCTTGCATAAATTCATTAGTTGTTAAATATCCTATTATTTTCCCATTTTTGATAATTATGGGTGGCAAAGAACTATAGTCGTTAAAAGGTGATAGAGAGTTATATTCATTACCAAACTTAGAATACTCATTCCATATACTACTGGAGGAATATTCATTTCCATAAGTTCCGTATTCATTAAAAATTGATTCGGAATTATATTTATCATTAATTTTCCCTAAATAAGTTTGCTCATCATCCTGTGCAAATACCGATGCACCTTTTAAAAGAAAAATAATTTCAGAAAGATTAGAAACATTGGTACTTTGATTAGATTCTTCAACATATATTGGGATTTTCTTAAACTTATAATCCATTTCCTTGTTAATTGCAGGAAGTAAGGCAACTACCAAATCTGTTAATGAAATATATGCTTTCTCTGTATATACAATATAGTCAACTGTACCTGTTTTCTTAATTTTTATTGTAACATCTGGAAATAACACTTTCTCCCCAGCTTTGATACTAATATCAGGGAATAATACATTCTCTGAAGCTTTTACCGTTAATTTAGGATACATGGACGTCGTTATTATAAAATCTGCTTGATTCCGATTTGACGTAATACCAACTGTAAAGTTCTCAAAATTAACACTTTCACCAATCTTGACACTTATATCCGGAAAAGTTACATTTTCTGATATTTTTACACTAAGATCTGGAAATAAAATATCGTTTTCTATTCTAAATGAAATCTGCGCCATAGCAGGATTACTAAAAATGATAATGATTGCAGTAATTATAAGCAATTTCTTAATTATAGTTTTTACCAATTCTAGACCATTATAATATGGGTGCATATGTTTTATAATCCCTCCATAAAAAAGATTATTTGAGAATATTCCCGGGGTCAGGCTTCACAACTTCACAAAATGTAAAACGAAAATATAAGAAGAAAATGTGAAGTTGTAAAGCTTGACCCTATTATCCTATTCAAATCTGCCCTTGTCCAATAACACTTCTTTGAATCAGTATCAACTAAAATAAGTAATACAGGAATTGAATGAGAGATCCAATAATTAACTGTTTTTTTTGGAATATATACTGACCACGATTCACTATAATTATTCTTAAGATATGAATTCCCACTTTTTATTTGTACTGAGATAATTTTACCTGTTGCTCGATCGTTTTCGACTATTTCTATTTGTCCATCTATACCAAAATCAGCTGTTCTAATTTCACGAAATAAGCACCCAAGACCATTTTGACTAATTTTTTCATTAACAATAGATTGTACTATGCCAACACCTAATTCAGATATATTTGTTTTTGAAACCTTGGGCAATTCTTTATCATGCATATTTTAAACATCCTCTGGATAATTTTAAAAAAGCCAGATTTAGATAACATCTGCAGGCATTAAAATATATGGAAATAAATAAGGGAAAGCCCTTATCCCTATTTATTGCCATAAAAACTATTCTTCAATTTGATGTTCCTCAACAATTCTTTCTGCTTCCCTATCATAAGAATCTGCAAGATCTCTTAATGCTGATGCAAACCGATGGTATCCCCTCATTTCTACATCTTCTGCCTGTTGACGATATTTTTCAGCTAATTCTTTTTCAGGGTTACCAGTAGGATCTACCCAATGTACTCCCCTAGAATTAAAAATACCTGTACTGTAACCGATCCTCATATCTTCAAATTCTTTTTTATTGAGAACTTCGGCTATAACTTTATTTATCCATAATCCATTAGGATCAGAAGGAGAATAGATAAGTACATTACCTATTTGTTGTAATGCAATATCTAAATGACCTGATTTTTTACAGCTCTCAACTACACAATCAATCCATTGTTTAAATAATTTTTCTGAAAATATGTTTTCAGCATCTGTTCCAGGCGGGGTATGCCATTCACCTAATAATCTATATGCATTTTCAGCTAATGCTTTTTTTTCTTTGCTTACTTCTGTCTTTTTCTTTATATCTTTATTGGAACGAAAAGCTAGACAGATAAGCTCGCAAAAGAAAGCAGGTTCAGATGCCAATTTATTCTCAAGAAGTTTCGGTTCGGCATTATTATCTTTATTTAAGAGTGATAAATACATCCATTCTACTCGAAATAAGTCGTCGGGATTTATTTCTTTCGAAATCTGCATGGCCTTAATTAATTCAGTTATTTGATAAGAATCTATTTGATTGAGTGATTCATTCGAACTAATGGCATTTGCAAGCGCTTGAATTACTTGTTTCCAATCTAATGCTTCCTTATTATTATCTAGTTGATAATGAAGACAATTGAGAGCCGCAATAGGTCTATTATAAGCTAATAATTTATTAATAGCGTAATTTAGTCTATCATTAGAACGATAAGGGTTTTCTTGAACATTTCTCCAATAAAGATTTTCTTCTTTTTCAATAAGCCTCTCAACTCGTTCCCATGTCTCATAAGCGAATGGATGGTATTTTAGAGTTAGTGCGATTTCTTCCACAGTCCATTTTTCTAAATTAATACCATCAAACCAGGACCATCCTTGAGAATCAAACCTTCCCCGAATAAAACCATCAAGAAATTGCTGAATGTTCGATTGTTTGTTATTCAAATAATTTGGCAAAAGATATCGGTCTATAGAATCATCAATACAATGTCCAAGCGAAATACCTAGAACCCGAGGCAATCCAACAGTTTTAGAAAAATCCACTAACGCACCGATATTATGCATAGAAATAATCTCTCTTACTGAGTGAATTCGTTTTTCTAGTATTTTTTTTTGATGCTCTTCCCAATTCCCATTTTTTTCAAATAAATCAAAAACTCCACGTGCATCAAACAAGCGCCTGTACATATTTAGAGGATCTTTAGGCGCTAATTTTCTTGCAACTGTTTCAACTTCATTTATTACTTCTGCGGAACGTGCCCATTTCGCATCAGAAAACTTCCTATGCTTTAAAATAAATTCTGTCAGTTTTGACCAAATCGGCGTTCTATTTTTTTCATCTAAATTACTTATTTTATCTGTAGTAAGATATTTTAAAATACCATTGAATTGATTTTTGGGTAAATTGTTAAGATTTTCTAACAACTTTTCTAGATTTTTATAGTCCTTTTTGCTTAATTCAACTGCTAATTCTGCATAAAAATCCACTTGTTCCCAATATTCCTTAGTTGTAACTCCTTTTTTCCAATTCTTTGGAATTGTATTCCTCCAAACTGGTTTTCTACTTCCATATGATGTTTGATGTTGATTTGGTAATAATTTCAATATCAAAGCCCAACAGATTTTAGGCTGTTCTTGTTTCAGTGCTTTAATGGCTGCTTTTCGTTTTTCAATTGATGAAATAGTTTGAGGTAACCAAGGCAAAAAAATAGTAGTTAGTGAATTGATTGGTCTATTTCCCCAACTTCCACCTGGGTCAATTGTTGCAAGTTCACCAAGAATCACTGTTATACCAGAAAGATATTGTTCATCCCATGCGAGTGTTTCTAATGCCCATAAAACACCTGTTAAATAATTATTGCCTGTTATGCTATTATCTTCTTGAGAAAAAAGTTTAAGAAATGGATTTAAAGGATTGCTTATAGCACTTTCTATGCTATTAATTAATTCTTGTGGTGCAGCTTCTGCAAGTGTTGGTAAAAGATCATTTAGAGTGCCCCATAAAATCCAATCCGAATCTTTCAAAATTTCCCTTACCGTTAAATGAACAGTTGATTGCGCATATCCCCTTGAACAATTTTTAAGCATTTCTGAATTCGATTCAATTATAGCCAAAGCCTCTGTTAATCCACTTCTTAGATTATATGAGTGGGATAGTTTTTTTTCATAAATAGCAGCTTTAAACCTAACTTCCGGGGGAAGATCGAATATTGGATCTCGTTCAGATAATACCTTCACAACACAATCTTTAAATCGAATTAAATCATTATCGTAGAGTCTACTACCAAGAACTTTTAAGATCTCGATACGATTATTAATTTTCCATATTCCATTTTTGAGAGTAACCATTGGTTTTGATGCATGTAATAATTCTCGGAGTTTTGAAATCCAATCTTTATAATCTTCGTTAACTATCTTACTAATAATACTAATATCTTCAAGATTTTTTTCAGACCATGATCCTAACAAACAAGAGAAAACTAATTCGTTTGGATATTGCGATTGAGAAATAAATAACTCGAGCGAGTCTAATTCACTTTCAATTGTGGGAACTGCTAAACCAACCGGGATTTCCTCAATCTGTTTTTCCTTAAATACAGAAGTGATCTCCTCCGGTAATGTTTTCTTTGTTATTGTGCCAGCATTCTGGTTTTTCGATTGTATCTCAGACACTAGTAGAGACCAAATCATATTTGCCTGATTTGTATTAAATTGTTTAATTATTGAATGCAAAAGGGATAATGTTACGCCTGATTTGATATCTAAGTCGTATCCAAGAAGATGAAAACTTTTAAGAAAGCGCCAAAATAAATTATCGGATAGATCGTTTCCTTCATTTGCTTTTTTTAAGTGCGTTCTTATAACATTTAACTTTTCTCTTTTTGAATTACTACTAAAATTAGAAGCGTTCACTTTTTTCAAAAAGTCAGTTTCATTTTCTGAATCCCGTGCCCATTCTAGAATTGTTCTAGCATCCTTTATAATAACATCGCTTAATGGACCAGTTATTAACGCTATCTGATCTATTCCTTCTCTAAATATCTCAGGATTATTAAAATCATTCCATGCCGCTTGCATTACTTCTGAAAAAACTTTATTTTTATATGTAATACTTATATTATGTTTAATTTGCCCTAACAATTTAGCTTCTTTATTTAACGTTGGAGATTTCGTGAAAACAATAAGATCATCAATATCATAGCCATCATATTTACCTTGAAGTTTTATCTTTTGAATAGGCCATGTTGGCATACCAGGACAAAATCCACCAGATAACATTAAAACCACATAATACGCTTGTACTTGTGATTCAAATCGTGGTCCTCCTGATCCGGTTGAAAAAGGATTACTAAGATTTTTCTTTTTACTACTCATAATAACCTACATTATTTTTAATATTAGGAGAAAATAATTATATTACTTTCTTACTCTGTCTTTTAGCAATGTATTGGTCTTGCAATATTACTTTCTATCTCCGCCCTCAATTTTTTTTAATTGTTCTACTCACTGTAGTATAACGCACCCCAAAAAATTCTTGGGGTTAAATCTTTATTATTGGCATATTAGATTTATTTAATTGTCAGCGGAAAAGATTTGCACCAGAATTTCTTCATATTCTAAAATCTAACAAGATTTTTTTCTATTGCAGGGTAAATATTATCGATTTGTTTTTGAATTTTAATAGTTTTATGCAAAGCCGTAATAATGCGGCAATAGCGTGGTGCGTCGTCCATCATTTTGTCTTTTCTGTCTTTCAGGTATTTATTTAAGACCTGATAACCGCCAATGTGATAATCCCAGGTTTCCAGTGGAACACCTTCAAAATATTTTTCTTTATTAATATAGATACGCTGCTCATCTTCTTTGTAGATTACTTTTTCAATGCGGTCGTTATCTCCGGAACCCTGATATTTGGCAATGGGCGAATCAAGCTCCGAGCTTTTAAGTAAATGCAGGGCAGCTAATTCTTTGCCAAAATTTCCCATTTCTATGAACAGGTCATAATCCGAAGTGAACGGTACACGGGGAAAATCTATTTTAAGAAACTCGGCATAGGTTTCACGGTAGATATTGCTGTAAAATACGCCGTAGATGTAATAGAGGATTTCTTCGGGAATGGGCTTTTTATTATAACATTCGCTTAGTTTTTCGAAAATAAGTGGTATAATATTCGGCACTTTTTCATTTTGACTATGATTGAAAAGATTTTTATTTTTTTCGTCTAAATAAATGTACAAAGGAAATAAATATGCGGAAGCATATGCTGTTTCCAAAATATGAAGGTCAACAATTAAGTTAGAAATCCAAAATTGTTCAACTGAGTTTGTTTTTATCTGGCGATTACAAATAATTCCAATATTTTCTTTCAACATATTCTGCATTACATCATAGCGCATTCTTTCAATCAATGATTGGTGATAAAATATATATCTATTATCAAAAGGGCGATATAATATTTCTTTGATATAATTTTCATAATCATCTAAATCTTTTACTTTTTTTCGGGAATATTGAATTTTCCAGTTTGACTTATCTTCTAAATTATAAGCCTGTGCAATTATTTCATCAGGTTGGGAAAGATTCTTAAATTGAAGTATCCTATTTCTAAGTTCATTTTTCTTAAAATCGATAACAAATTTATCTCTTGCTGTTACAATTCCGACACTGTTTATCGGAAAAATTTCATTGATCTTCTTCCAATCAAGATATTTCTTAATTGTTTCCGTATCATGCTTTCCAAGGAAATAATAAGGGGTTTGAGGTTTTACGGGTAAATAGTTTTCTTTTAAGAATTCATTTTTATCCAGCCAATCATATTTTTCCTGTCGCAGACCATATAAATCAGCATGATATATTTTTGAATCTTTTTGTTCTTTATTTTTAACGAATAAAGCAATGGCAACGCCCTGTCTGATATCAAAAACATTTTCGTCTTTACCACCCTCAGGTGTGGTTTCTCTTTTTAAACTATTGCCGTGCAAATCAAGAATATAAATCTCATCAAAAGTTTTCATCAAGCTCTGGCGCATCCCGCGAAAGGTGGGATTATCCAGATAGCTGTGATTGGTGATCATACCCACAATACCGAAACCGGACTTTTGAATCTTCCATTGGGCAAAGCGTAGAAATTTAACATAATCATCCTGAAGCCATTTGGGATTTTTCTCTCCCAGCGGTTCGCCGTCTACTTTATAATAACTCTGGCAGCCATCAATATCTTCCTTTAATAACTTTTCCGTCCACTCGTTCACATTGGAAGAAATTCCGCTGTAGGGTGGATTACCGAGGATCACCAGGATTGGCTGTTCTTTTTTCACTTCGCCGGCCAGGTGACTTTCTTCGCTTAACGAACTCACTCCGGGAATGGAAATTTGTTTAATCTCTTCCATCTCCAGTGTATTAGTCAAATAGAGTTTAAAACGCTCATCATCAGCAAGATTATAACTAAGTTCATCCAGAATAAACCCTATTTTTAAATGACCAATCGCATAAGGAGCCATCATCAGTTCAAAGGCATAAAAGTCTGGTAGAATGTGCTTTTTAATCCAGGAGTGTAAACCACCTTCACCGTATTTTGTGATATATTCTTTTGCTGCCAGGTGAATCGCTGCTGCAGGAAAAGTGAGCGTTCCACCTGCCGGATCAAGTAGTTTGACTTCGTAACTGGCCAGGCCATCGGATAAATCGAAATGAGTTTTTAAAATAGAATGAATGGAGCGGACGATATAGCCGACTACCGCTTCCGGTGTATAGTAGACACCACGCCGTTCTCTGATTTCGGGATCGTAGGTAGATAAAAATGTTTCGTAAAAGTGGATTATCGGATCTTTACCTTTGCCGGTACTGTAATATTCATGCAGTATCTTTTTAACATCGG
>Ga0268276_1000502_pt1 | contig 46163 bp, 39 predicted proteins | sample saktaG_4_FD_190145 | JGI IMG/M metagenome (GOLD analysis project Ga0268276, IMG submission 190145) | Saline water microbial communities from Sakinaw Lake, British Columbia, Canada - sak_2010_1_5_45m | ecosystem: Environmental > Aquatic > Non-marine Saline and Alkaline > Saline ...
AAGATATTTTTCTAATTGTGTTGTAATTTTCTTCAACCTTTCCAGAACTTTTCATTTTCAAAAGTGATTCGTAAATATCAGGAGCGTGTTTTTCAAACAAATTCATTAATACTTCAGCACGGCAAACAAAAATTCCTCCGTTCCACAAAAACCCTTTTTTGATGAATTCTTCGGCTTTTTCTCTTGAGGGTTTTTCTCTAAATGACAAAACCTTGTTTTCTTTGGAAACCTCAATATACCCGTAACAAGTTTTTGGTTCTATCGGTTTTATCCCAACAACAACAATTGAATCATTCTTTTCAGCAAGCTCAATTGCTTTGTTTATTGTTTGGGCAAATTTGTCTTTTTCTTTAATAAAAGCATCAGAAGGGACAAATACAAGAACATCTTTTTCATTAAACCTTGAAGCACAAAGACCAATCGCTGCAGCCGTGTCCCGTCTCTGGGGCTCGACAATTAATTTTATCTGAGGCAAAAGCTCTTTTGTTTTTTCTTCAAGTGCTTTTGAGGTAGAAACAAAAACTTCATCAACACAAAGCGACAATCTTTCCGCCGTTTTTTCCAAAAAGGCTTTATCCATAAAGAGTTTCAGAAATTGTTTCGGTTTTTTTTCACGAGAAAGAGGCCACAATCTTTTCCCAGAGCCTCCTGCTAAAATTATTCCTGCGCGCATAAAAGAAATTAACCCAAAAGGGTATATGAACATTTACGGTGCAAAATCAGGGCAAAAAATAAGACAATTTTACTTATTTCAAATGGTCCAAAACTTAACCCTCATTTCAAACTACCCAAATCAAATGGAGTTTCTTGGTACACATAGTAATTCAACCAATTACAGTAAAGCAAATTCGCGTGAGAACGCCAAGAAACATTAAGCCCTTTAGCTGGGTTATTGTCCTGAAAATAGTTCTTTGGCTTTTTTATATCCAATCCTTTTGCTAAGTCCCTTTCGTATTCTTTTTTGAGTGTTTCAGGATCATATTCAGAATGACCAGTGACAAAAAATTGTTTTCCATCCTTTGATGCGACTAAATAAACCCCTGATTCTTTTGATTCTGACAAGATCTCTATCTCATCAATTTTTTCAATATCTTCAGCACGTACTTGTGTGTGCCTTGAGTGGGGAACAAAAAAAGAGTCATCAAACCCACGAAGCAATTTCACATTTTTTTTGTTAATTGTGTGAGAAAAAATACCAAACATTTTTTCTTTCAAAGGATATTTTTTGACACCATAATGGTGATATAATCCTGCTTGGGCGGCCCAACAAATATGCAATGTCGAGAAAACATTATGTCTACTCCAATCCATTATTTCTTTTAGTTCATCCCAATAATCAACTTCCTCAAAGCCAAGGGCCTCAACAGGAGCGCCAGTTATAATCAATCCGTCAAATTTTTTGTTTTTCACTTCATCAAAATGTTTGTAAAAAGCAATTAAATGATCTTTTGAAGTGTTTTTTGACTCATGATTTTTTGGATGAATAAAAGTAAAATTTGTTTGCAAAGGAGAATTCCCAATCAAACGCAAAATTTGTGTTTCTGTAGTTATTTTATCAGGCATCAAGTTAAGAAAAAGCATTTCTAAAGGCCTAATATCTTGGTGAATGGATCTTGAGTGCTTCATGAAGAAAATGTTTTCTTGCTCAAGGGAACGCGCAGCAGGCAAGTTATCAGGAATATTTATAGGAATAAACGATCACCAAAAAAAGTATCTTCTTTGTGTATAAAAAGGTATTTATCAAAAGGTATGGCTTTAAAAAAAATGATAACAATAACCAAAAAAATAGAGCTTGTGAGGAATGATATTTCTTTGCAAAATCGCAAAGGGAAACTAAATAAATAGGAATACACCTAATTTATTCATTCTAAAAAGGAAAAAGATTTGGAAAAGGTGATTTTAAATTGGTTAATAGATCTGTAAGTGCGATTATTGTTTTGGTAATGGTTATAATAGCGGCAATTGTTCTTAGCGGAACTTTTTTCCCTAATAATAATTCTTCCGTAATTAATTCAAACTCAGTTTTTAATGAGCCCTCAAACAATACTTCTACCACAGCTAATACTTCTCCAATTATTCCCGCATTTTCACCAAATACCGAACCTGTGTTAGCAGATCAGGGAAGATACATTGTAACCTTGCAGGACGCTGCTGTTGGTTTGCAAGGAGTCTCCCAAATAAAAGTCAATATCGGAAGTGTTAGAGCATATAGTGTTACAGAAGGGTGGACAACAATTAGTAGTACTGCACAAACAATTGATTTAATACAATTAAAAAACAGCGGAAAAAATGTTCTAATTGCGGACTCAAATTTACTTCCTGACAGTTACAATCAATTAGGGTTACTTGTGTACAGCGTTATTGTTGTTGACGCGCAAGGGGCTCATTTTGCCGCACTACCGACAGAATTTATAACACTTAATACGGAAGCAAATGTTAACGTAAATGAAATAACAGTAACTAGCATTGATATATTAGCCGACAAATCAATTTACACAACAAACAAAGGAGAATACATTTTTGCTCCAACAATTCAGTTTCAAACAAACGAAAATTCAGTTGTGAAAATAAATTCCAGCAACAATCTTACCCTTACGAGAGGAACTCCTAAAGTAAATGCAACAGTTGGAATGGATGAATACGGAATGATAGGAGAAGGGTTTAGTATTTCTCCAAACGCAATCCTTTCAATTGACGAAACAGGTGAATTAGTTGTTGGGTAAGTTAGTGCCGAACAAATTAATAACAAAATAAAAAAAAACATTGAAAAAAGAATACATAAAAAACTATTAAAAAAAGTATTGTGTGAAAGGCATCGCCGAACAAGCGCCCACAAAGAACAAATAAGTTACATCTCTGAAAAAGAGAAACCATTACACTATACTTATTGCAATAATTTTTTAGCTAAGAAAATGATACACAGGTCTTATAGCCAAAATTAGTGCAGCAATCAAGTACACGTACCAATCAAGAGACAGCAGAACAGGCCAAAACTTCACAAGCATCAAAGTGAAGAAAAAAACGCACCACTTTGTAAAGCCAGTATCCAAAAAATCCATTTTAGCATGCATCTTGTTTAATTTATCCATCAACTTCATGACAAAAACCCCCTAAAGGTAAAATATGAAGAACTTTGAAATATAAAAACAAAACTACCCCTTAGAAAAATAAAAACAAAACTACCCCTCAAAAAACCCTATTACTTTGATACTTTCTTTATTCAACAAAAGTAACGCTTGCACCATCAAACCAAGGGCCATAAGTTCCTGACCAAAACTCCGCATCATCCCCATATCTTTCAAAGTAGATATATCTCAATCCAGAAGAATACCCAGTAAACAAGTTAGTTATCGTTGCCCAACTACCATTAGAAGTTAGTATTCCTGTATTGTAAGAAGTTATTACTGCGTGACTCGCATTCCTTAACTCTACTTTCACCCTGTAATAATCAGAAACATTATTGTATCCAATAACATGATCAATTATATTTATGTCAGGTGAAGAGTCAAGGTAATTTGTTGAATAACCTTTTGCAACCAAGTCAATTTCCTGGCTTAGTGTTGCAGGACTATAACTAAAACCAACTCCGTAAGAACCTTCAGTAGCTACCCCTCCAATACACATAACTAATCCAGAGAAAGTACAATGATCTGCAGTTTGTGCAGTAATACTTGCTGTCCAACCTGTATAATCCCCTGTTTCCATTCCAGGGTTTGTTAACAAATTTACCCCGGTTTCTCCAGAAACAACTTCTTGAGTGTAATTAATGTTTCTGTCAGTTACTGTTCCGATTAAACCATTAGTATCAGAACAATTAACATCCCAATAATGATCCCCTTCACCAAAAAAAGCAACATTCGCATCAAAAAAATAATTTGTGTCAGCAGAAATTGTTTCTAAATTTTGGTCAACCAAGTTCCAAACACTATCATCCTCAATGTAAAGATAACACGCATTAGTATCTTGTGATGAACTAAAAACAAATGAAACATTACTATCCGCATTTGTTATTGTGTTGTTATCTAAAGGCAAGTGCAAAGTTATTGTTGGAGGAATACTATCAGGAGGAGAATAAGTAATACTGTCAGCAATATTGCCAATATTTCCACTCGCATCAGAACAATTAATGTCATATTGGTGAGTCCCTTCACCAAAAAGAGCAATATTTGTGTCTAAAGAAATATTTGTGTCAGCAGAAACACTATTAGAATTACTATCCACTAATTCATCATTAATGTACAAACTGCAAGTACTTACTAATTCGTTTGCGGAAAAAATGAATTCAACGTTTGTATCAGCAGAAGTTAATGTAAAACTTGTTGGTTCTTTTAGAGTTAGAACTGGATTAGTAGTGTCCGGAATAATTTCTTCAGCAAAACTTTCTTGCGAAGCAATACTAGCAACACAATCAATAATTATTTGTTGAAAATCAGCCATTTTCGCCAAATCAGAATTAGTAGTGTAATAAATTTTTACAGAATAACTTTTCTTCTCGCCATTACAAGCCACTAAGTTCTGAAGTTTAAGGGATCTTTCATCCCCCGGATAAATAACTGCTGAATAATTATGATCAACACCATCAATAGTAATCTTTGTTACAGTAATATCAGTGCCAGAACTATTTTTCACAATTATCAAACCGTTTTCATCAGAACCAATAACAGCTTCAACAATACTTACCCCATAACTTCCTACTTTTTGTTTAATAGAAGAGGAACTTGCGGAAATATTGTCAGCAGAACCTTGCTCTGAAAGCAAAAATCCAACTGCGATCAAAGAGACCACAATAACTATTGCAATGATAACCAAATATTCAATTGTGCTTTGAGCTCTAAAACCGCAAAAAAACATGACAATAAGAACGAAAAAGGAATATAAAAAACTAATTAACGTACTACTTTTGAGCTTTGATTTTTTGATTTAACAGTAAGATACAAAGACACTGCAAAAGCCACAAATGACACTATCACTATATTGAGCAAATAATTTGTCACAAATATCATTTGTTCTAAAATATTTGTTGTGTCATTTGAATAATCCCTTGCCGAAATTAATACACTTTTTAGTTCCCCTGCATAAGAAGCATAGCTCCCAACAATCGGCATCATCCCACCTATGCTTCCTACAGTGTCCAAAATACTTAACGAAGGAGTAAACCAAGTGGTATGAGTTATATCATAAATTGTTTCAGCACTGGAATGAACAGAACGCATTTCTTCTAAGTGCGGTGTCAAATAAAAAAAAAGCATTAACGAAAAAACAAAAACGGCGAATGAAAAACCGCAAACAAAACCCAGAATAGTTTTATCCATTAATCATTTAATCTAACTATCAATTAAAATAAGTTTCTTTATTCGCTTCGCTTTTTTTGGCAATTTTTTGGCAAAAACTCGCAATTATTTACCAAACGCATTATTAAACTTTAAGATAATTAATAATTATATGAAAGAAAGAATATCAATTACACTTGATGCAAAGTTAATGGGTAGTTTGAATTCAATTATTGACGGGGTAACAATTGCAAACCGTTCACAGGCAATCGAGTACTTAATACGAAAAACCCTGGATGATCAAAAAACTGCGGTAATTTTGTGCGGAGGAAAACACATCGCCCTAGAAAATGGATTTTACAAAGTATGTGCTCCTTTCAACGGAGCAACAGTTATTGAACACAATATTAAGACTCTTCGAAAGAACGGTTTTGAAAAATTCTTCATTGCAGGAAGTAAAAAAGCCCTTATTGAGGTTTTCAAGATAATTGGCAACGGAGAAAGCTATGGCATTTCGGTAGAATATGTTGAGGATGACCCAAAACCAAAAGGATCCATGAACACTTTATCAAAAGTTAGGCAGATAAACCAAACTTTTTTGGTTTTGTCCGGAGACGAAATACTTGGAGACGTAAATATTTTATCTGTTTGGAAAGCACACATCCTAAATAAGAGCCTTGCAACTTTGCATGTGCAGGCAACAACAAGCAAAATGGAAAAAATGGGGACGGTAATACTTGAAGGAAACTTAATAAAAGAATTTGTGGAAAAAGCCCCGACCAAAAACTCTTTAATACACTACAGTGGATTTTTTGTCGCGGACCAAGAATTTTTTAATCAAAAAGGAGACAGTTTGGAGAAAGATGTGTTTCCAAAACTTGCCCAAAAAGGGTTGCTTTGCGGACAACACACCCCGGGGATAGTACATCACTTTAATACAAATCAAGAATTGAAAGAAGTGGAAAAAATCCTTAAAAAAATAAAATAAATTATTTAGCTAGATTAAATTATTTAACTAACAAGAAAAGTATTTAATTAATTAATCTAATATAACAACTTGTTTTCTTTGTTCCCCATTAAATTGTTCATTGTGTACAAATACAATAACTTATTTTGTTAAATGAATAATATTATTAACTTAAAGAAAGTAATCAATTCATTCTTCAAATAGGACAATCATAAATTGAATGCTTAATGACAATTTTTTTCTAGTTATTATTGAAGAAACTTTTCTTTACTCTTCAACCTAACTTGTTTCAATAAATCCAAGACTATGACTACTGAAAGTGAACTGACTGCTCCGAAAACCCAAAAAATCACATTGATTGGTGTTGTTTCAAACAGCACATTCAGCGGAGTATAGATTACTATAACTGTAAGAACTAATGAAGCCACTGAAGCATAAATTAAGTACTTATTTGTATTCAAAGGCAATTCATGAACACCAGATCTAAATGATCTAAAATTGAAAGCGTTTGCTATCTCAAAAAATATTAGCGTTACTAAAGCGATTGTTCTTGAAACAACCAAATCATTGTTGAATAGGTTCAAAGAAGCCCAAAAAACAAACAATGTTGTCAAACCCATTATTGCGGCAGAAACAAACATAAAAAGCATTGATTCTTTATCAAGCAAAGAAGGATTTCTTCTAGGTTTTACGAGCATAGCGTCTTTCGAAGTCGGATTAAAGCCGAGAGTAATTGCAGGCAAATCGTCCGTAACAATATTCATAAACAGGATTTGCAATGCGAGCAAAGGCAAAGGCAATCCTATCAACAACCCCAAAAAAATTATTGTCAACTCGGCTATATTGCAAGACAATTGATAAGCAACAAATTTTCTGACATTAGCATATATTGTTCTTCCTTCTTCAATAGCAATAACAATTGTCGAAAAATTATCGTCTTTTAGAGTCAGGTCAGCTGATTCTCTTGAAACATCAGTGCCGTTTTTTCCCATTGCAATCCCGATATGGGCTTCTTTTAATGCAGGGGCATCATTTACTCCATCCCCTGTCATCGCAACAACTTCTCCTTTTTCTTTTAGCGCCCTAACTATTCTAAGTTTATGCTCAGGCCTAACTCTTGCAAAAATACTAATCCCTTGAACAATTTCGCTTAATTCTTTATCACTTAATTCATCCAGTTCAGAACCCTCAATAACTCTTCCATTAAAACCAATTTGTTTCGCAATAGCAATAGCTGTTTCTTTGTGGTCCCCGGTAATAATTTTTACATCAATCCCCGCTCTAAAACAAGCCTCGATTGATTTAGAAACTTCTGGCCTTGGAGGATCTTCCATCCCAACTAATCCCAAAAAAATTAAACCATTTACTTTTCCGTCAGAATTAAGTTTTTTTGTAGGAGCATAAGCAAAACCGATAACTCTATCCCCCTGTTTGGCAAGCATTAATTGTTTATCCAAAAAATTCTTTTTAATAGCAGGAGTAATTTTTACTTTTAAATTTCCTTTCAACACATACTCGCACTTGTTAATCAAAATATCAGGAGCGCCTTTTTCATAAACTACTGAATTATTGTTTTCTTTGTAAAGAACGATCATTGATTTTTGTTCCGAAGTAAAAGGAACTTCCTCAATTCTTTCCCCTTTCAAATCTTCTTTATACATACCAGCTTTTGCCCCCATAACAAGCAATGCTCCTTCAGTAGGGGTTCCGCGAACTTCGAAAAAATTGTCATCCCCTGTTCGCTTAATCCACGCATCATTACAAATAACACTCGCGCAAACAATTTTTTTGAGGGCAATATCTGATTTGACATCAATTTTTTTTCCGTCATACATTAACTCTCCGTTTCCTTCATAACCAACCCCCGTAACATCAACAATTTTTTCATAAGTAATTATTTTTCCGACAGTCATTTCTCCTTTAGTTATTGTCCCTGTTTTATCGGAACAAATAACTGTTGCTTCACCAAGCGTTTCAATAATTGACATTCTATTAACTATCGCGTTTTTTTCCGCCATTTTTTTTGCGCCCAAAGCCAAGGTAGTGGTCAAAACAATAGGGAAGCCTTCAGGGAAAGCGGAGACCGCAAGAGCAATAACAACAATTAATATTTCTATTAACACTTCGTTGGTTATTTCTTTTGCTCCAAAAAATAAAAGCAATCCAGTTAGGATAGAAACAACAATAGCAACAAAAACCATGAAACGAGTTATGTCATTTACTTTATTTCTTAAGGGCAACTCTTTTTCCGCGGTAGAAATCAACCCAGCTATTTTTCCAAATTGTGTATTCATCCCCGTGTGCTGGGCTTCAACAACAGCTTTTCCGCTAACTACAAGCGTACTCATAAAAAGTTTGTTAATATCAAAAATATTTCCTTTTCCAAGAAAAGCTTCTTTGGTTATTTCTTTTGATTCTCCCGTCAAAATAGATTCATTTACTCTTAGATTATTCGCTTCCCTAATTATACAATCAGCGGGAACTTTTTCTCCCGAACGCAAAAGAATAATATCCCCAGGAACAATTTCGTTGGTTAGAATTTCTTTTTCTTTGCCGTCCCTAAGAACAATTGTCATAGGCACAATCATATTTCTTAATGACTTAATCGCTTTTTCAGCGCGATACTCTTGAAAAAAACCCGAACCAATAACAATGAAAATAACCAATCCAACAGTATACCCTGTAATTGATTTTCCTATTAAAAAAGACAAAACCATTGCGACAAAAAGCAAGTAAACAATAAGATTTGAATAAATTTGTCTGGCAAAAATTTTTAGGATAGAAACCTTAAACAATTCCTTTATCTCATTAGGGCCATACTTTGCGAGCCTCTCTTTAGCAACCCTACTTGATAAACCAGAAACCATACCTAAAGAACTCTAACAAACTATAAAATGTTATTGTTGCATTTTTGGATTGCCTTCATAGCTTTAATTAAAATAAATAAAAAAATAATAAGGAAAAACAATTTCCAGCAGGCTTTAAAGAATTCGCATTATTGATAATTGTATGGCTCTTGACATTCAAAACCTTTCAATTACGATAGGCACTAAAGAAATACTAATTGACCAAACTGTAGGAATTGGGGATGGAGCAAAAGTCGGAATTATTGGCAGAAACGGGGTAGGAAAAACAACTTTTCTTAAAGCTGTTTTGGGCCAAATTGATTATAATGGTCAAATAAAGTTCCATGGAAAGGCTGCTTACTTTTCTCAACAAGTTGATTTGGATTCAAGCAAAACAGTTAGAGAAACTATTGGAGAAAGCGCAACAATTCATCACCAAAATGAATTCGAAAAAGAAATGAAAGAAATTGAAGACCTTCTTTCTCGCCAAGAAATTTATGAAAACCACGAGAAATTAACTAAACTCACAGAAAAATATGTTGAACTACAAACCCGCGCGGCAAAACACAACACACCGCACGCGACAAATAAAATTAAATCAATTTTAAGCACGCTTGAAGTGAAAGAGGAATGGCTTGACCAAAAAATCGGGGCACTTTCAACAGGGCAAAGAGCAATTATTGCTTTAGCTCAAATTCTTTCTTCTGACGCTGAATTACTTTTACTTGACGAACCAACAAATCACTTAGATTTTAAAAGATTAAATATCTTGGAAAAATATTTACGTGAATTTAAAGGGACAGTAGTTATGGTAACGCACGATAGATACTTTTTGGACGGAGTATGCGACACTATTTTGAAAATCGAGAAAGGAAAATGGATAAAATATAATGGAAATTACACAGCATATGTAAGAATGAGGAAAGAGACATTTGCGGCACAACAATCAGCTTACGAACAAGAACAGGAATATATTATTAACGAAAAAGATAAAATTGCACGAATAGGTAAAAGCCCTTTGAAAGTAAAACAAGGAAAATACAGGGAAAAAATGCTTGAAAAGCGTGAAATAGTTGAAAGGCCTGACCTTGACCAATCAAGATTTACCACAGTTATTGAAGCAAAACCGATTCACGCAAATATTATCTTAGAACTTGAGAACTTAACAGTAGGATATGATAAACCACTAATTTCTAATATTAATTTTAAGCTCCACGTTGGCGAAAAATCTATTCTCACAGGAGAAAATGGGATAGGAAAAAGCACTTTGTTTAAAACTATTGAGGGCCGCGTAAAACCTTTATCGGGAAAAGTACTTTTGCACTCGCAAGGAAAATTAGGTTATATGGATCAAGAACTAAAGGATTTGTCAACCCACGCTACCTTGTACGAGGAAATACATGAATTAATGAAAGATAATGCGAAAACCCGCCAACAATTATCGATGGTCGGGTTCATCGAGGATGAAGAAGTTTACAAACCAATTTCTCAATTATCTTTTGGAGAAAGATCAAGACTTAATTTACTAAAAGTACTAATCGAGAAACCTAATTTGCTTTTGCTTGATGAACCAACAAATCACTTAGATTTAGATGCGTGCGAAATAATTGAAGAAGCATTCCTAAAATATGAAGGGGCAATTTTGGCTATTTCTCACGACAAGTACTTTATAAAAAAAATCGCTGAAAGAATACTAAAAGTAGAAAATGGTTCAATAAAACAAATAGGAAGGAACTAATTCAAAAAAGTAAACAAAAACACAAGAAAAATCATTAAAAAAAGCGAACCTTTAATAGCGCCAAAGTTTTATTAATTTAGATAACCTGTGTTAGAAAAAATTCTTGAAAAAACAAATTTAATTGATGTGCCAATATTTCAAAAAAGCGTCCTTTAGTTAGAACGCTATTTGAAATACACTTAATAGAATTACAAGAACTAATCCTGGTAAAAAGTGCAACATAGTTAATTAAAAACTTCAAAATCAACTATAATCATATGGATTCATCAGTTTTTCTTATTGACACAGGAGTGCCAATTCTAAATGAAATCATTAAACTTCTTTTCGCAAACGCATTACAAATAACAATTTCTGCGGCCCTAATAACATTATATGCTGTAATTATTTGGCATTACTATAGATCTATGGCGAAAAGAGATTTTTTCACAACAAAAGAAAAAGAAGGAAAAGGAATGTTGCTTTTCATTTATAATTTTTTCTTGAAACTCGGAACAATAGTGCAATACATTGTCCTCTACCCATTAATGTCATTTAGTTTCTTCACAATATTTGCTTTACTTTTATTTTTACTTTCAAAAGAGCAACCAATCGCAAGCATCTTATTTATTTCAGCAGCATTTATTTCCGCAATAAGAATAACTAGTTATTATTCTGAAGACTTATCACGCGATCTTGCAAAAATGGTTCCATTAGGGCTTCTTGGAGTATTTATAGTAGATTCAAGTTTTTTTTCATTGCCACTTCTTATTGAAAGAGTCCAAACAATACCCCTATTTGTGCTAAGCATATTTTCATTTATTTTATACTTTTTATTACTAGAACTTGCGTTAAAAATCCTTTACGGATTAAAAAAGTTATTTTTAGGAAAATCAAAAAAACTTGAAGAAACTAAAGATTAATCCTAATACTTTTTCAAAAAAGCTATTTATTAGAATAATTAATATTTAGGTTTCCATTTTAGAACTTTTGTAACAAAAATGTACAATAAAACAATAATAATAACTAAATTTAATGAAGCACTCAAAAAAGAACCAATTCTAATATTTATTTCACCAATAGGCAAAATTAAATCTTCCCAACGAACATTACCGCTTGAAATAAATGGGCGAATAATTGGCAAAAGAACATCATTAACTAAAGACAATATAAAATTTGAAGCAGCTAAACTTACAACAAATGCGACAGAAAGTGCGATAATTCTATAATCCCTTAGAAAGTTTTTAAAATCTTCAAGTAAAGTCATGCAATTAAATAAACTTTTGAAGTTTATAAAACCACTCGCAAAATTTAATACCCCGACCGGCTAAACAACAACTTTGTTTAATTTACTTATTATCTGCTTTGCAGGACAACTAAAAAATATATATTCCAAAACCTTTTTAAATATATTATGTATAAGATAATATGTGTGTCCAAGTAAATGTGACAATAAATTTAGGTGTATTAACTGTGGGATAGCAGTCACAATAAGAACGTCAACTCCAGATAAATATCTCGTTGGTTTATGCCCAAATACACAAAATGGAGAACACAAATGGCACAAGATACATCGGCAAGACACTCTAAGAGCATTTAAAAATAATCAATAGGTAATTAAGTTATGGTTAATCTAAAAATAGTGTCTCTTTTTTCGGGTTGTGGCGGACTCGACCTTGGTTTTGAAGGAGGATTTGAATTTATTGGAAAAAAGTATGCTAAAACTAATTTTGAAGTTGTTTTTGCAAATGATATTATGCCCGATGCGTGTAAAACATTTGAACAAAATTTTAAATCACTTGTTGTTTGTGAAGATATACGTGAAATATTAAAAAATAAACAAGAAATTATTCCTGATTGCGATGTTGTAACTGGCGGTTTTCCTTGCCAAGATTTTAGCTTAGCTGGGAAAAGACTTGGTTTTAACTCTGAAAGAGGTTTGTTGTATCAATCAATGAAAAAAGTTATTGAATTAAAAAAACCAAAGTTTTTTGTTGCCGAGAATGTAAAAGGACTAATGAATTTAAGTGGCGCATTAGAAACAATAAAATCAGATTTTCGTTCAATTAATCCGCAATATGTAGTAACACACAAGTTATTTAACGCTGCGAATTATGAAGTCCCACAAACAAGGGAAAGAGTGTTAATTTTTGGAGTTAGAAAGGATATTCATGAAAAGCTTGGTGAGTATGCTCCGCCAATAGAAGTACTTGATAAAACTCATTGGATTTCCTCAAAGCAAGCAATTGATGATTTGCTAACTCATAATAAACAACTTAAACATCAGGACCAATATTCAAAAGCAAAGAATTATGGGGCGCATATGCAAGGGAATAAACCAATTAAAGCCGATATTCCAAGCATAACAATTAGAGCTGAACACCACGGAAACATTGAATTTCATTATTCTGAGTCAAGAAGATTATCAGTTAGAGAATGCGCTCGATTGCAATCATTTCCCGATTCATTTAAATTTTATGGATCTGGATCAAGCATCTATAAACAAATAGGAAATGCGGTTCCACCAATTCTTGCTTGGCATGTTGCTAAATCGATTGAAAAATATTTAAGTAAATTAAACTAATTTTATAAAAATTGTTTAATTTTCCCACGCTTCAACCCATCTTGCGTAAATGTCAGGGCATGTATTTTCTGCTATCCAATTAACAGGTATTCTAAGAGTATCTTTATCTGAAAGTAACAAAGAAAGTGCATCTTTACTTAATTCAACTCCTCTTGGATTAGTTCCTTGTTTTGGTAGTTTAATATAATTACTTCTGCCCATTTCTACTAAAATACGTTCTTGTGTTTCTTTTTTTATATAAAAAAGTCCACCACAATCTTTACCCCAAAACATTTGAGCGATTAACATATCGCATGAAGGTTTATAATTTTTGGCAAATTGTATAGCTTGAATAGCATCAACTGTCCATATTAATTTAATTCCACTAAGCCCAGTTAATGTTTTAATTGAAATTGGTTTATCAAACACTTTTACATCAATCTCGGGAGCAGTTATTGGTGTATCAACAATTACTGCTTGTTTTCCGAATTTTCTAATTAATAATGCGATAAGTATCTTTTCTCTTACCGAACCAACTTCCATGCCAATTTTTCCATTTCTCGAACACTCATATTCTGCAATTCTAAAAAAGGCAGGGAGTTTTTGCTGAATAATCTTAATAATTACTTTGTCAAAAAACAAACTTGATGGGTCAGAACGCATAATTAAAGAAGTACAAACTCCTTTATTAATCTGCAGACCGCTCTACTTTTACATTATGCCATAAAACTTAGCAAAAAATCACATATAAAATTTGTAATGATTTTGTAAATATCCGCTTGGACTCAATTCGGATAATATTTGACCAACTTTGCCAGCAAACCCCAAAGTGATTGGCATGTACGTTGCAAATGCAGTAGTATTCCAGTTTAATTTTGTCAAACCAAGTATTTCATCACAGATTATATTATTACTAGAATCACCCTCGTGTGTAATCAATAATGGGCGAGGAATGCTGTGTCCAGGATAGGTCCTGACTCTCGGAGTATACCCTGAAGTGTATAACAAAAATTTATTCTGTTCCAAATTTATTAATGTCCCCCTTAGAACTGGATAAGACCCTAAACGCAAGAATCGAATTCCAGTCTTATTTGAAATAGTAACAAAGTCTTTTTTTATGTTGGGAATGTTAAGCTCATTAATTGCTTTGTTGAATCCCTCTTTTTCCGCTACAGTATAGAGTGAACTTTTGTGAATCACTATCCTCGACGGGTTTCTTGCAGCTTTTTGAATATACCTATTGATTGAATCCTTTAGCAAACTATAAGCTTGATTTTCTGTTAAGTGGGGCTCTTTTGAATTTTCTTCAAGGTAAACCTCAGTACCCCTTAAAACTAACCCTTCCCCATTATGGGTAAAGACTTGTGCCATCGAAGTTTGAATTTCTTGGTTTGGGCTTAGTTTGTTTCGATAAAAAGATATTCCGATATAGCAAGAATCCTGCGCCAATTTTGCCAATCTCCAAGGTTTACCATTTGCTTTGTAAAACATGGCTGTTGAAAAATTCCAAGCAAAGGATGCAGGGTCTTGTTTTGTCGGTGCTTTTAATTCCCCATATTTTAATACAACATCCATTGTTGATTCTCTTAGTAACTGAATTGGCACTGCATTTTGCAAGTCCATAACTTTCCCTTTTAATGAGTTTCTAAAATCATAGCCAAATGTTTTTTCCTCTACTTTTTGGCTTACATCAACACCCCATTGAGTTAAGAATGTCTGATTTTCTTTCTTGAATTCAGCAATGAGCTTTTCAAGTTTAGTTACTTTTGGCGTTTTCGCTCCACGTGTTCTTTCAGAGATTCCACAGTATTCCTCAATTTCTTTTGGAAGAGTGCAAATAATCACGGCTGGGGGATTATCCTCGCTCAAAATATTCTTAATTTTCTCAATATAAAGTTTCACTGCGGCACCTATTCTTTCGTTTGCATCAAGTATTTTAAGTAAGGAAGATATTTCGCTAGTTGACAAAGTCTCTTGCCAATTTATTGATGTGACAACATCACATTTGAAATTAGTCTTTTTTGATATTCCTGGAAATGGAGGAAATAACCATTTGTTCGAAGAATCAACCGGAATTTCTTTCTTTATTAATTCCAATATTGAATTTGCTTTTTGGATTGTTGCAGAATCACCAATTAATCCGACTTTTATAATATCTTGTGCATCGTTTTCGGATTCATATCTGTAGGGGCCATAATATTTTAGCCCAAGGCGCGGATCTTTCTCTTCATTCTGATTGCCAAAAACTAGATTTCTTTCTTTAACATATTCAGCTTCAAATGTCAAGAGTATCACCTGCATCACAACACTTAACATCTTTAATTTCAAATTTAAAATCAGTTGAAGGTCTATCAAATATGATACCATGGCTTAGTTTAGTTGAAATCAAATTTGGGCTAATTTCAAGATATTCAGCAATTTTTATTGTGTTACCATTTTTGAGTTGGCTAACCCAAAACAAAATGTTGTTACGTTGGCTATCATTATATTTGTTGTAAGAAAGTCTTGTTATTATTGTGCCCACATTCATGCTCGTGAGGGGAGAATGCCCATCTGACGTTATAACAAAAGAAGGGTTAATTTCTAAATAAATTTTTCTGTCAATTTGGATAAAGCTGGGTTCAAATGCTGCGTGAAAATATACATCGCCCCCTACTTGACTTGCAAACATTTTTGCAGCAACCGTTCGCGTAGACTCACTGTATTTACTTTTCCAAGAAATCTTTCGAGTATCTTCGTTAGTAGGGTAAAACAGTTTGTTTTTTTCTTTGAATAGAAACATATGCTTTCCTACAGCATAATGCCTAAGCTCTTTATTTAATAGTTCAATAATTATTTTTGACTTAGTCCCGTCTTGAAGCCAATCTGAAACCTTTTCCTTTTTGATTGTTCCGGCAATAACAAGCCCAGAATAAATGTTTTTTGCATCTGTTAGATTTTCAAATGTCACAAAGCTATTATCCCATTGCTTAAATTTATAAAAGAATTCAGGAAATACACCTTTATCCCTTAAGTATTGTTTAATAGTAACATCGTCATTATCTGGTCTGTTTGCCCCAAGGTATATAAATTCAGGAGATTTGCTAATGGGCAAAAGGTTTGAATAGATTACTTCTTCAATCTCGTCAGGCTCTCCACTAAGCAAGGAAAGGCGATAATTCTCATTCTTAACCCGTTGTTCAATTAACTTTTTTTCATACTCTGAAGGAATAGTGCTCTGCGAACCACGGCGATAAAATAACTGTTCTTTTTTAAAAACAATTCTATCCTTTTCCCCTTTTTTATATTTGCCCTCTTTATTTGGAACTAAAACTACGTTAGATGGCGGAACAAATATCGCAGCAAAGCGACAATTTACTCCATTAAATAATAATTCAAATTCCTTATACTTTAGTTCAATAGGGCTATCAACAAATGAATTGAATTTTTCTTGCAATGTCGCCCCATCAACAGCATATTCATGTGGCACACCCGTAGGCACAAACACATTTGGCTTTACTTCTTTCCACCCAACCAAAATCCACCCTCCGCCGTAGTTTGAGAACGCAAAGATGTCTTTCCCAAGTTCAGGAAAATCAGAATCTTTCCCAATATGAATAGTATACTTAAAATCTAAATAAGGACATTCTTTTTTCTGCGCAGTTAAAAATTCTATTACATATTCACTAAGCGGTTCTACCTCAACCTCGTTTATACTGACACTAGCATATTGTTTATTCATAATAACTAAATATGCCCTTGTCCGAATTAATTATAAGTATTTGCAGAGTGATTTGCCGACGTTCATTTAACCATATCATCCACCCTAACTGAAACCAATGCTAGCCTATTGCAAAAACAGTACTTTTGAGAATTAGGCAGTTATAAAAGAATAAACAACCTCCCATATTTAGTGATTGTTCTGTATTTGTTACCAACAGGGTTTGTTCAGTTGATTCAAAAATTCAAAAATGATCGTGCTGATGAACCAGAAGAACTCGATTCAAACGAGAATATTTGGCGAGCTTTAGCACATAATATTTTTTTCGGACAAATGACAACTGATGCAGATGTTAATTATATTGCCTATTTTTTTAATCAAAATAATCTTTTTGACCTTCAGACTATAACGAATATGTCTCAGGATGAATGGTACAATTCTGCAAAAGTAATTATTGAAAAAGAATTAGCGCTTGTGGATGGGAAAAAACACAAAACGCTTAGTGATTTACTAACCACTTCTGAATTAGCATATGGGGCACGTTCAATAAAAGAAGCAAATAATTTATTTAATAAAGAAAATATATGCCCAACATATTTGAGAGAACGCACAAACACTTATGAAAGCACAATAAAACTTATTGATAAACTCTGTATAGTATTCTATTTAAAATATACAAAAATAATTTTATGGTTACAAAACTTTGGTCTAGCTCCAGATTTGTGTCCCCCGAGTAGACAAATAATTAAGTTTGTAGAAGATGACCTAAACGAGCAATTTGCCCACAGGGATTACAAAAATAGAATACATGGAGATGAAGATGCGTATCTTGCTTTTCCGTGTATCAAAAAAATAAAACAACTAACGACGGAGATTTCCCCACAAATACCAAACTTAACTGTCACCTTAACTGGAAAAGTAATTTGGCTATACAAATCAAGTCAAAGCTTAATTACCTCACCAAAGTTAAAGAAAAAATTAACGCCTTACGCATTAATTCAATATATGGACTATTCAAAAATAGACACAAATGAATTCATTTCTCAGTTAGTAAATATAGACAAAGTAGAAATCCTAACAAATGATTTGAAAGATTTTCTTGAGAATAACTAATTTTCGAAGTTCATTATTTAATGATTCTTAAACTAATGACCCAAAATAATTATTAAAATACATTTAAAAATAGCGAAATGGAATTTATATTATTGGAACGAAATTTGTTTTTTGTGAAAACGAAATTATGAATCTTAATATTGCTAATGAGTTAAAAACGGGTCCGCGAACTGAAGAAGGGAAAGCTATTACTCGACTCAATGCTTTGAAAACTGGAAGATATTCTAAACTCCTTAATGAGTTAAATTGTAATGTGTGTAAAAGAAAAAGTTATTGTACTTACTTTAAAGAAAACTCTAATTGCTCTTTGCGTGGTGAAATTGCACAAAACATATTAATTGATAATCTAGATTCAGTAAGCGAACTAGCTGAATTATATAAGCTTTCAATAACTAAAGGTGTTGAAGGAATGATATTTGAAACAAACGATAGTGTAAAATGGTTTAATCTGGCAGTAAAACAATTAGAGCTAATCGATAAGATGATGAACCGCCCAGAAAAATATGACGTTTAAGGAAACAGCCGATCCCCGGCTGTTTTCTTTAATTTTTTAAAGACCTAAAGGATAATGGGCTATTTAACTAATGTTTTCTATTTAGAAATGAGGCAGATAAAGCAATAGTGTTTATTAGTAATAAAACAATGAAAATAAAGAAGTTCTGTCCAATTTCAACTAGCTCAAGGCTTTGCATAAACAAAGTAAAACAAATAATAATAATCAATATTAACTCCACAGCAATAAGCATCAATTGTTTTTGCGAAAATGCCATCTTTTTTGATTCACCTGATAAACTAATCTGTTTTTTCAAATATAACAATGCCCCTATTAACAATAGGACATATACTGCCATAGCCACTATTGACCCAAAACTTATGAATGCCATTGGTCGTGCAAAATTTTCATATATTCCTAAAATTAATAAAAGAAAACTAATTAACGCTACAAAACCGCCAGCAATAATTCTGAACATCTTAAATATTTCTGTTCTCATCTAGTTCACGCTCAAGATATGATTAACTTTGTTTATGCATTCTTCTTTTTGTAAATCATTATGCATTATTTTATTACACGCATCAACGTCTAAATCTCTTAAGCCAACTGTGTAAAAACAATTTGAATAGGTGTCGTGCCCAACACCATTTATTTGGTCTCTTAAAGTTACACACTGTGCCTTTGTTACTTGCTCGCCTAATTCCTTTAAAGCATCTCTAGCACAAGCCCCTGAATTTGATGAATAATTACACAATAAGATGTCTTTGCTTCTATTCTTGACTATGTACTCATCAAGACAACTTTGTTGTTTTGCTGTTGTTGAAAGCTCATCGCATAAATTGCGTTTATTTTGAGTTAAGGCAACTGCTTTATAACAATCATCATACTCAAGCCCAAATATTTCATCACATTTTGTATATTCAAAAGAACTATCTTTTGAAGCAATATCTAAATAGCATTGTTTACGGGAGTAATCAATCAGATTTAGATTAGTTAGTGCATCACATAAGTTAAAATCACTAATTTTGTCTGCTAGTTCTCTTGCACAAGTACCAATTTTACTTCCTGCTGTTAAACACAAAGTAACATCATTATTCCTAATTGCAAAATCTGAAACACAGTTTTCCTTAAAAACTTTGAACTTGGAAGTATAATGGATTCTATTCACTTCATCATGAATAACACTGCAATCTTCAACTGTACTGGCTAACTCTAATATACACTCATAAGTGTAAGTGCAATACCCAACTGAATAGCCGCATTTCTCACAACCTTTAATCTTTTGTTCCCAATCTAAACCAGTCGAACTATTCCCAACTTCATTAATTAAATTATTCGCCCCTAAGTTTTCAATATTTTGACTAATCACATTTAAGTCAGAATTAGATGGAGGATTATTTTCCAACTCTACTTGAGTTTTTTCTATACACCCTGAAAAAATAACAAAGGCTATTAGAATTATTAATAGATAATACTTTTGAAATAGTCTATCCATAAGCATCAGTTAATTTCAAATGCATATTCGTTCTTGTAAGAGTAACGACCATCCCAGGTCCCCATAGAATAATCAGTTCCTGCTCGATATTCAAAATCTTTTTCCAGTATTTTTTCGTCAATTTCCTTCAATTCAAAGAGAATATACCCTTCTAGTTTCATGTCGGGTTCTAAGTATTCCAATCCAGAATCAAGTTCAGAATAATAAGAGTTTTCATACTCTTTTCCAGAATATTTAATTTTAGGATATAAATAAAACGGTTGTTTTTTATTAGAGATATTTTCAACTAATATATCAAATCGAGCATATTCCTCTATTTCGGAATAACTCGGTTTCTTAAATAACCCATATTTTTTTAAGGTTACTTTAAAATCTCCTTTTGATACAATTCGCCCATCTACTTTTGCCGTTTTCAAATACTCTTCAGTTAATAATTCATCTTGTTTTGTTTTAGAAAGTTCAGGTAAAGAAGTTAGGTCATCAGTTGTTTCAAATGAATCCGTGGTTGTCTGTAATTTAAATTCTGCCTTTGCTCGACCATTGAAACTTGCCAATATTTCTTTCGAAGGGAACGCAAACGAATACCGATTATATTCATAGTCAGATGCATCAATAACATATATTTTTTCAAATAACTTTCTATCAAGTACATCACGCAATTCAAATTTCAATGTTCCTGGCACTGCCACATCCTTTCCTTTAGTATCAGCAATTTTAAAACTACACTTCATCAAGTCAACATTTTTTATGCAATAAGCACTTGAAAAACCAATCAAATCCAAATTATTTTGAACAGACACTTCTGGACTAGGACTAGAAATATCAGTGTTGTTATTTGTTTGATTTTGATTAAGTAATACTTGATTTTTCTTGTCAAGGCATGCTTTTGTAACTTCTGAAGAATCACCAATTAGTTCAGTATTTACATAAACTATTGAAGGAACACTAACTTCTAAACCAGATACGGTTTCATAATATGCCAAATTATTACTTTCACCAAAAACCTTTACAACATCCCCTTCTAAAAGTCTTTTATTTCCAGAATAATTCCAAACATAAATCACATCATCTAAATCAAAATAACAATCAGTAAATGTTACTGCAATTCTTAAATCAACTGAATTATTGTCATTATTAATAACTTGTAAAATCTCGCCAATGAACACAACTCGATTTCCATCATAATCGCTAATATTTCTGAAAAAATCCTTATATTTTAGGGAGGGATTTTCGAGTTCCACTAACTTAAATAAATCAGGAGCATCCCCATAATTAGAATTATTGTTGTCTGAAAGCCCACTATTCACTACAAAATTGTTGTCCTTGTTTTTATCAGTGTCAACACACCCTAAAAATAGAAACATAGCAAGAACTAGGAGTATTGTAAATAAATATTTCATAAGAATCTTATTTTCAAAACCCTTTTTAAATATATTGGGCAGATATAAACTATATTGATAGAGTGATTATCTCCTTTAAAGGATAAACCTGCTAATTAAATTAGTGGTTTTTCGATGAGATATGCTCCAAAAGAATGGAAAGGGGTTGCAATCCTAATGAGAGACTCATCATACAAAGTAATAGAAGCCCTAATCGCAGGAAAATCTACTTGGACTGACATCAAAGGACATGCCGATTTAACTGATGGCGGACTCCAAAAAGTACTCCGAGAACTAATCAAAAACGGACTAGTCGAAGAAGGATTAGAAAAAACATCCACTGGAATTAAAGCTAAAAGATACTACTTAAGCACAAAAGCAAAAAAAGAAAAAATATATGAAAAAGCAAAAGAACTGAAAGAAAGCTTAGAAAGAGTAGGGAAATAGTTGGGGATTGTGGCATGGCTGATATTTTGTCACTCCTAAATATTCTAGCGCAATATGGAATAATGATTCTAACTTTGGCAATGGTCATTATAAGTTCAATAAACATATTTCACACAAAAAAACAATTAGAATTGTTTAGAAAACAAACAATAATAATGAGAAATCAAAACTCCCCAATTATAATAGTAAAAGAAGTTAAATTCAATGGAAATTCGATTGAAGTAGATATTCAAAATAAAGGAATGGGGGTTGCGATTGACCTAGGCATTGAAGCTAATTTTCATCTTGGTACTTTTATTAAAGAAAAAGAAACAACAACAGGGCACTATGGACGATTCAGTTATGATTCAACTCCACTCCATGATAAATTTAATACTCAAATATATGACAACGGATATGTAAACTTTGCTAAAGAAACTGATGGTCGACCAGTCTATATTGCTCCAAGCGAATCAAAAAAAATAACTATAACACCCGAGTTTTTTGGATGGCATGGAAAAGGATGGTTATCTAGCGGACAAATAATTACTTTGGACGAATTAATTACAAGTGTCCAAAAAGCAAGTAAACAATTTGTCGGATTGTCATTTAATTTAACTTACAAAGATATAAACGAGCAAGTACAAAATGACTCCTTAATTAAGAAATTCATCTTTAATGTAAACAAACATAAAACTCTTCAAGAAGCAAATAATGATAGCATAAACTTTAGTTATGTGTCTCTAGGCCATGATGAAATTATATCTATGGGCGGGCTTCCAACAAAAACATACAATAGAATTGTTTCAAATAGAAATTCAGCAAAAGCAGAAGATTCAGACCCAATGAAAGACCTTTTTGGTTAAATTTATTATCAATACTTGGTGGCAGACTTAAAGAGTTAGCTCCACTTCAGCATTAATATTAAAATTATTTTCATTGAGGCGATTAATTGGAAAAAGAAGTCGAAAATATTATTATTTCCTATGAAAATCACCCTGCGCAAGGCAGTTGGCAAAAGTATGTTATAACAAAAGTAATGGATAAATCCATTGGATTGAACCTAATTTCAAATAAAGAAATAGAAAATCACATTAAAATTAATGACCTTCGAGAAACTGCAGAACCCGTGTCTTTTAGTCCAGAATTACTAAAAAGTTTAGAACATCTTTTCAAAACAATACAATCACTAAATACTGCGGGCGATTACTATTTAGCTAGAGACCTTTGTGATTATGTATTTGGGCAGTTTAATATTTTACCCATGTTAGAAAAACAGTTGGACCCTCCCGAGAGAAGAGTCACATTGGCTAAATTAATTAAAACTATTAATGAATATGAAAAACTTAATGCAGTACAATTGCATAAAGGCACACCATTTATGTTTCTTGGCTCTTACTATTTATTTCAAGAAGCATATAATAAGGCTTTTTCTTTCTTTAGTGCATGTATTGAAGAAGATAAACGATTCTCAACCCAAGTAGGCATACCTCAATTATACAAAAAATCCCCTTCTTACAAAACTATCAGTCTTTCTGAAGAAAAAGATAATTTTCTAGCATTTTATTTACACACTTATGTAATTGTCCAATTAAATTTTAAGCTTGATAAATATAATTTATTATTTCCAAATAACCAAATTAATTATAGTGAACTTAAAACAAAATTTCTTGAATCCGATTCAATAGAACATGTTAAATTAGCTTTTTCTCAGCAAGTTATGGAGATGTACTCTACTGGAAAAGATATTCCTGATAATAATGACTTTATGACCATTAGAAATGTCGGGATGCTTTTGAAATTTTGTTTGATTATTGAGGAAACGTTGAAAACTACCTCTCAATTCTCAACCTGTAGGTTTATTAGCAATTGTGCTATGCAGGCAATAACTCAAAGGCCGTATGACAAGCCAACAGAAGATATTTTTAGGTTAATAGGGTTTGAATCAAACTTTGATGCCGCAGTTCAAACTTGTATAACAGAAATAACTCAAAATCATTCAATAAACCATTTGTGGTATCTTGTTTGGGGCGTAAGAAATTACTCAGCGCATAACTTAAAAAATAACAAGATTTTAGTCAATAAATTTATAGAAATCACTGATTGCTTATTTTACTTGTTATTTTACGTTTCGGCAAGGTTCCTGTAACGTTATATCTCTTTCCCCCAAAAATCTTTAGTTTTTGGGGAAGAGTATAATCTTAATTTTGTTATTATATTAAGAGAAGATAAGAAGATTAAGATAATCTTATCCATTTCCCCTTGCCTATGTTTTGAATTACTTTTTGTCTTGTCAAATTCCACAATGCATCTCTTATTTCAGCTTCGCTAAAAGAAGGATATTTTCTAAATATCGCCCCCGTCTTGAAACTGGTTTCTATAGAAATATTGCTTGAAATCCAACTTTTTATGATCTCTTCAAGCGTATTAACAGCTTCTCCTTCTACTAAATCAATAGACAATACGTCTTTGTCGTTTACCTTAATTTCACTTAAATCAAAGAATATTATGTCTGATTGTTTAGCATGTCGGTTCTTTTCCTGAGATAATTTAATTAATCCTTTCGAAGATTTATTGAGAATTAATACACTATCTGCAGAAGCTATCAAATCTCCACTACCTCTTAAAGAATTAATATCTACTTTTCCAGGAACTTTGGTTGTGTGATGCAACAACAAAAACCCAGCATCATATTTGTCTAAGAGGGGTTTTATTGTAGCAAAAACTTGTTTTACATCTTTTGAAGAATTCTCGTCCCCTTCATAGAAGCGTATTAAACTATCAAATATTACTAAGACCGGTTTGTATTGCTTTATTTTTTCTTCAAGATTTTTAAGTCCAACCGAAATAAACTTAATCCCTGAAGAAGTCCAAACAAACGAATTATTTAATCCTTCTTTATTATCTAAGGATTCATTTGTAATCTTTTTTAATCTGTCAACAATTGTGTTCAAACTATTTTCTTCATCAACTAGAATTACACACCCTTGTTTTACTTCTTTTCCAAGAAAACGTTTTCCTTGCGTAATACATAAAGCAAGTTTCAATGCAAGAATTGATTTTCCGACACCAGGTTTACCTGCAAGATAGTTGATGGCTTTGCCATAGAGCAGATTACCCCAAATACTTGTTGGCGGTTCTAAATCAAGACCTATCAGTTCATTAAAACTTGAAAAATTCTTCTCTTCAGAAACTATTTCGGATTCAGGTTTAAAGAGTTCCATTCAAACCAACCCCGTATTCGATTTACGGCAAACTGGACAAACCCATGTGCCAAAATCCAGTTTTCCTTCGAACTCTGGTTCTTTCAACGCAATTGCAGTAAATCCACATTGCCGACAAACCAACTTATTTGAACAATCGTCCGTTAATCTTACACTAATCACCATAGTCTTCACCCCATTATTTTGAAGAAGGGGGCTTTGCCCCATCTTCAATGCTTTCCTGGTTCTCGCCAGACAGGATTTCCAGTAATTGGCAGACAGTAATATGATATTTTTTACAAAGACTCTCAGCCAACAACCTATCCATTACAGAATAGGGGCTATTCTTATAGAAAGAAGTTGATAATAAATAAAAGGTAACTTTTCAAACTTATCTAAAATAGGTCATAACAATCCAAATATCGTTTTTAACACTTTTTGTTAATTATTTGATGCAACAAATATAATTTAAAGGCATCCTTAATCTTACTTTGTCATGAATCTTAAACAAAATGAAAATACTCTTAAAAGAGGACGAAAAAATAGACTGAGCAGAATTGGGACAGAGTACATATTTAATGGAAAACCAACGGAAATTTTCACACTGCTTTATCTCTTTGGACCACTTTCAACAGCCAATTTGTTTAGAATAACCGCTTGGCTAAATCAGAACAAGGATAAAGAACTCGATGAAAAAAGTATTACAAAACGTCAAACTAAACCAAAAAACAACAGCAATTTAAGGGCAATAATTAATGAATTAGAAAAAAAGGAGTATATCAAAAGAGAAAAAGGATTTGAAAGAAAAATTTCTTTTAGGGATGGGCACATTTACTTTAAACCAGATAGTAGTTCGGTAAAAGAGTCCTTTATTCCAACCACTAAATGGTTAATTGATTTTTGTAATGAAAAGAAAATATTCCCCGAAACAACACAGCTTCACGAAACATTCTTTAATTTTATTGAAAAATTATTAAGAAATAATTTTATTTTTAATTTTAATTATTTTTATAATAATTCTTTATCTAAAAAAAATATTAAACTATATTGTAACAATGTTTTTGTCATAATTCAACCTATTTTTGAAGAATATTTAATGCTAATCTTAGATTTAGAAAAAATGTTTGGCAACTTGCCAAGGTTTTGGGGCAATTTTGAAAAAGAGTTTCGCAAAAGTAATTCTCAATTTGCACAATTTGATGAAAAAACATTTTTTAATTTTATCTGGAACTACCCAAAAAATGAAACTCAAGAAATATTCCTAAAAAACTTTCTTTCAAGATATTACTCGCCCACTGGAATTTTTTCAATCGAACAAATAAAAGACATATATGAAACACTCTGCATCCCAAGTGCATTTAGTGGGACTTACCCCTTAAGCCTCATCGTGGACAAAATTAATTTATTTAAAGGAAGAGGAAATTCAGGCTGGGTATATAGAATGAATTCAATACAAGGAATGGAAGTATCAGATTCTTTGACAAGAAGCATTCTCCAATCGATTAATTAAACTTGAATATTGTTCAACACTCATTCGAGATATTTTTTTATTTACTTCCGTTAAATTATATTGCTGTAATTGCTCCAACTTTTCTAGTCGTTCAAGCATTGCTTTAATTTCAGGTATCTCGCTGGATGGTTTTGTGAAACTTAATTCTAAGCTACATCTTTGACAATATGCTTTTTCTGCTGAATTTATTTCGTGACAATTTTGACATACTTTGAATTGCCCTTCGAGTTCTTTATTTTCTTGGCGTTTGATTCCGGATAAAGCATAAACTGCGTCAAGTGTGGCTTCTTTGTTTCCACTTCCATAGTGACCATACATCTTAGAGTTTTTTGACCAACCCATTAACTCATTTGCTGTTGGTTCGTTAACATTCTTTTCAACTGCTTTAAGGTGTCTAAACAAATGACATCTTACTTCCCTTTTAATTCCAAGTTCTTTAGCTACCTTTTTTACTTTACCTAAAAAATATGCGTGTGTTAATGCTTTCGAAGAGTCATACACTCTTTTCTTTTTATCTAACGAATAAGCGTAACTTAAGAAAACATAAGCATTAGGGTTATTTTTGTCAGGGTGTCGGTCTATCCATCTAAACAAAGGTTCCATTGAATTTAGAATTGGAACTATTCTTCTACCAGTCTTTCCATCTAAAACAACTTCAGCGTATTGTTGTCCTTCTTTTCTTAGAACCATCCCTATTTTCAGGTTTCTTAGTTCTCCTAATCTTGCCCCTGTTTCACGAAGTAAAGACAACCATGCAAATACGAGTGGGTCTTTCGCTTGACTAAAAACGATTGCATCTCTTTCCTTCTCATCAATGTCAGTTAAGTAATTATACCTTGGTTTATCTGAATAACTTACTTTGAATATTTTTTGGCGACGAATTTTATTTACAACAGCTTCATCAATAAGCTCATTATCTGCACAATAACGTAAGAAGGTTTTAATTGAACCTGCATATTTCTTCAAAGTTTCTTTTGATAGACTTTTAGTAGTTTGAACTTCTTTCATTTCGTTTTTAGTGTTTATTTGTTTTGTTTTAGTTTTTGAATTAAAGAAAAGCTCATAGTCAAGGCAAATTTTTAATAATTCTTCAACAGAATGTGCAGGCAATGGTTTTTTTAAGAAAGACAAAAATTCCATTACACAATCTGCAACAATGTTTACATGAACATTAGACACTTCTTCGTGCCCATGTGGATGAGAGTAATTTATTTTATATTGTTTTAATAAAAATTGTTCAAGAAGCACTCTATTTTCTGGAATCAATAACTGCACTAATTTTTCTTTATTTCTTTTATTTAATTCAAACAATTTTCCTCACCACAGACAATTTTTATTAATTGTCCTGCGAGTACCAAGAAAGCATATACTTATTGAGCAGTAAGAAATAAAAGCCTTACTGAACAACTTCGCTAAAATAAGTAAATTCAACAAAATTGCCATATACCCCGACCGGGATTCTACCTAAAAGTAAAACTTTTGATAAGGGGTTCTGAAGAAAAGTGAAGACCCCCGCGGCACCTTGCAAACAAAGTTTGCGAGGCATCGTAAAGCTCTGCTTTACAATGAGACCACGAGGCACTCAAGAGTTCTTTACGTTAAAAAATAGGCAATAGAACCGCGGCAAGACTGCGGGGTGTTAAACCCATTTTGTTCGAATACATTTTATCTCTTTGAAGACATAAAGCGAGCACGTTTAACTTCTTCTGGATGAAATCTTTTAAGATTGGCAGCCCTTCTTCTGACCCCAACATGTAACTTCTTTTGATAGTACATTGTTCGCATAATTCCTTCCCTTAAAACTGGATATCTTTGTAAAATACTTTTTCGCGCTCGTTCATAATCTCCACGAAATATTTTTGCCATCGATGATGCAACGCTTTTGCCCAAAGAGACATCTCTGATTAGAAATAATCCAACTCCTGGTTTCTTCTTTTGTATTTCTACGATTAACGCAACATGCGCCAAAAGGGCTCCGACGCTTTTGTAAGATTTGTGTATTTCAGACCCATTATGTTCTACCATTATGGCAAACTCTTGTTTTGATAAGTGGGGGTATTTCGCTCTCAATTTTTTTAATGTAGATAAATAATTTTTTCTTTGAAGAGCCGCCTCTAATTCCTGCAGAACTTCAGGTTCTTTAGAAAAATCCATCAAATGCATTAAGGCGCTGTTATGTTCCCACATACCTTCAAGTGTGTCAAAGTAATAAGAGAAAGCGTTTGCAGTTGCAAGATCAACCATACCAAGTTTTCGCTGGTGAGAAATTTCATGCAAAATGAGTCCAATTGTTGCTGAAGATGGGATGCCCCAAAAAAAGCGGGAATCAATTTTTATCTGCATGGGCGCAGAGGTTCCATCCGCATAATCAATATCTTTTATTTTAATTGCATCAACTGTTTTCTTTGTAACCGCATTAATTCGTCTAAAACCATAAAGTTCAAGTAGTGGTTTAGCTAAACCTTCAAGAAATTCTCTTTGGGTTGGCTCAAGTTTTGAATCTTGCATAAAGACTATTTGCGTTTGAAGTTTAAATAGGTGCTTTTTTATTGTTTTTAATGTTATTTTTCTTGACTTTCTTGTATTCGAATTTGTCAGCTATTGTTTTGATTGCGGTTTTATAAGCAATTGGTTTGTTGGTTAGTGAGCTTATTTCATTTTCCCAAAAAGAGTATACCTTATTCGCATTTTTGAATATGATTTCTGGTTTGTATTCTTTTCCGACTTCTTTTAGTTTTCTCTTTAAGATTTTTTTGTCAATAAAGAATTTTTTGGTTATTATAAAGTAAGCATCGTAATAGTCTCTGGCTTTTTTTCTTTGAAACATGGTTCTAATTTTTTCAGCTATTAGTTCATCCTTGTTTAAAGTAGTTATGAAAAATTCAGGGATTTCCTCATAAAAACTTGGAATTTTATTGCTTTCTGGCTTAAGCAGAACACTGGCTTTAGTGCCCACATCTATTAGAACAAAAGAATCTGGTTGTTCACTTTCATAATATGCTTTTATTCTTGAATAAGAGGGGGTTTGTTTCTCAAAACCAATCTTATGGAAATAGTCTGGATGCTCTTTGATTGCTGCAACTATTTCTTTTTTTATCTCATCAATTGGTTTTGTTGAAGTAAAATCAAGGTCTTCGCTGAGTCGTTGGTGATTAAGAAATATTTTGTTTAATGCAGTTCCTCCTTTGAAATGAAGTCCTTTAATGTTTCTAAGAAAGTAGAGCAAGACTGTTAAGTAATAATCTTTCTCTAAGTAAACAATGTTAAACTTTTTTTCACCAGCGATGTTGTTTAGTTTTGCTTGGCTTACTTTCTTGATTTCATCCATTCTTTGACACCTTCTTTAGACATTATGTTAAACTCATAAGTTTTACTGGATTGTCTGACAAAATCACTTATTTTTCTTATTCTTTTAAATACTATTTTTTGATTAAAAAATTCTTTTGCCCCTTGTTTATTAGTGCAATAAACTTCAGTTTTTGTTGGTATTTGCTCGATAAAACCCCAATAGTGCGCTGCACTATATCCCCCAATATAATAGTTTTTTCCATCAAATATTTCATCTACTATTATGAAAGGATTTTCTGACCAATGCCCTTTGAATGCTTTTATTGGAACAAGATAGTACTTTGATTTATTTATTCGCATTATTCGCCCCTTTTTTTTGAGACGATGAATGTATACTGTGAGTTCGGAGTAATTCTTAAAAAAATGTTTAATATCTTTTCTAGTAAAAAACGATTTTTCATTAAGTTCAAGGTATGAAACTACTTCTATTTCTTTTCCAGAAAGCCCAAACATGCTGATACACCAATATTAAACAAACATTAATATATGCGTACCAAGCTTTTTTAAGCCTTTTGATTCAAACACGCCCCTGCTTTTTATATTAAAACCAAAAAACTTATATCAATACAACTTGCAGAAAAAGCAAATATTATCTAAATCAGGCTTTTTGGTTTATAAAATAGGGCAAAGAATTAAATATTTTTTGATTCATTAGTTTGATGTGAGTTTGTTAAATTGGTTACTGGAACCAGTAGCCTAATGTGACTAAAATATTAGTACCCCGACCGGGATTCGGACCCGGGTTACAAGCTTGAAAGGCTCGTGTGCTTGACCACTGCACTATCGGGGCACAACTTCACAAAGCTCCAAACAAATCTTTGATTTGTGGGAGCAGCAAAATCCATGATTTTGCTTGCTGGCATGTTAGCGTACTGCTCTGCAGTACACTTGCTCGCTATCGCTCGATTCAATATATTTGTTCGATTTAATTAATTGCTTACCAAGCGTTAAAAGAAAAGTTCTCGGAAATGATTTATAAAGGTTTCTTCAAAGGGGTTTCTTCTTACTTACACCCACAACTAGTATAAGTTGTTCCAGAAGGACACGGTCCAACAAAAGGAGGAGAACACTCTCCAGATGGAAGAATTGTTGTTAACGATTTAGACACCAGAGTATTTTGGTTAATAGAATCACTTGGAAAAAAATTCCTGTCTATGACATTTGTATTAATCTTTTTTGTAACAATTAAGCTATTGTTTTCTTTACATCCGCATGAAGTGTATTTGGTTCCAGACGGGCACGGTCCAACAAAAGGAGGAGAACACTCCCCATCAGGAAGAATAACGGTTATAGGTTTTGATATTACTATTGTTTGGCCTTGAATAGGATTGTTATTGGTCTTATTCAAATCCAATTTACCTTGTGTAAGTGTATTAATATCTTTACACCCACAGCTAGTATAAATAGTTCCCGCAGGACATGGGCCGACAAATGGAGGAGAACAATTCCCATTAGGAAAAATAAGTGTTATTGGTTTTGTCACCCTAATAGGAATGTTGCTGTCAGGAACTGATGAAATAACATTCAAAGAAAAATTCTTTTCAACAACACTGTAACCGTCACTAACCTCTAATGTAACTGAATATTGCCCAGAAAGCAAAAGAATAGATTTTGTATTAAATGATTTTGAATTAATTCTTCTCCCGTTAATTTCCCAAACATAAGTCAAAGGGTCATTATCGGTATCAATTGCGTCTACGCTAAAAACAAAAGACTCATTCGGCAAAATATTTACGTCCCACTCAGGAGTAGTTGCAATTATCTCAGGAGGAGAATTTGACTCAATTGAAAATAATAAATTCTTTGAATCGTAAGACAATTCATCAATCGCGAAAACCATAATGTTATAGTCTCCAGGCTCTAAAAAAACCTGATTTTCAAAAACACTTTGAGTGACAAACGCAGACATATCCCCATTAGAGTTAATTGACACTATACGACCGCCTGACTCAATATTTGGTTCACTTTGAGAAGGCCCGCCTCCAATTACCACAGGAGGGTTTTCCAAATTAGCAGAATTTGCATACAATATAAAAGTATTATCCCTTGAAACAAGTTCTCCATTAAAGTACCACTGATAGCTTAGGTTAGAATCAGAATCAACTGCAGAAACACTAAAAATATTACTTTCCCTAATGTACATGCTGTTTCCATTGCTTGACTCAACAGTTAGTATCTCCGGAGGACTATTGTAAGGAAGATAAAATATTTCTATTTTTCCAAGAGAAGCAATTGAACAATTATCTGTCATAAGACTAATTGGAACATCACAGTACCCTTGAGCATCAGCAACGCAATCTTTTAAGAAATCATTTACTTGATTTTCAAAACCAGAAACGGTCATATCTTCGTCAAGAACTCCTGATTTTTCCCAAACAAATTCATTTCCCAAAAAGAGCATCGGATTTTTCGCAAAAGGATTTATTGAATTAACGCTTATTGTATTTGACTCAACTGTAAACTCTGAATCAGAGACAATCACTTTTGCGATATGTTCGCCCTCGCTAAGTTTTGTAAAATATTTATATTCAAACATATCCTTCTCAGGAACAACAGAAACACCATCAATTTCAAAACGAACGTTCAATGTGTCATAATCTGGATCAAAAATTCCTGCAACAAATAAAGCATTTTCAAATATAGAAACCGAATCATCATTAGTCAAGAAATAACTTATTTTTGGAGCATTATTCGAATTAACACAAGTTGAATCCAAGCATAATTGATTTACAGCGCATTGTTCTGAAATTAGCCAGTTAGTAAACTCAAAATAATCTACAGTGCATGAAGAACTCATTCCTGAACAAATATAGTTAAGACTTCTTTCTTCAACTGCATTACCATTGCATTGTGATTCAGTTAAAATATTAGCTTGACAAATAGTACCTTGTGATTTTAGTGTTCCATCAGAATTACAGCAAGGATCTGAAGGATTACATTCTTTTCTTTGGCAGGATTGGTTATCAACAGAATTGCTTTTTTGACAAGATTTATTTGAATAGCCTGCGGATAACCAACTTGACTCATACACGTCGAGGTATGATTTTGCTCTAACATAATCAGCTACTGTATCAATTTCAACCCAAGAGTCATTTTCAAATTTTATTGAACTGGTACCAATAGTTTTGCATTTATAATAACTTGAGGAACAAGCAACACTTTCTGGAGAAAACAAAACAGTTTCTTCATCAAAATTAAATGTCCAATCATCATCATATTCTCTACCGCTATCATCCCAATCCACATTATTATAACTATCCTCAATAATGTAATCCCAATTAAGTCTTGTCGCGTCACCATAATCCGCATTTGATACTTTAAAGTAAGCGTCATAAACAGATTTGTAGCATTTTGTTCCGCTAGGGTAATAATGATCGGAATGTACACGCGCATCTGCATAAAAAGAATCATAATTTTTTTCTTCATCAGAATCATAAAATATATGACTCCAACTATCTGAACATCTTGCATCAGCGTAACAACTTCGCGTACAATCCCCTGTTCCGCAAGAAACCCCATAATCAACATAAGATGAATCGCATGCTATCGGCGAGCAATCATTTATTTTTGAGCAAATTCTAGTGCAAGTATCACCCGAACAAGTTACTCCTCCATCAGAGTATCCTGCAGGACAACTATTCGGAGAACAATCAACGTAAGCATAAACTGCGGTCGATAAAGAGACAACTAACAGTAAGAACAAAAACAGTAACTTAGATTTCATTCCATCCCCCCCCTTATTTCAACCGAAATACCTTTTACAACCGAATTTTTGGGCACTTTAATTGTTTTTATAATTGTATCAGTACCTTGTCCGGAAACTAAATCAGGATTCACATTTGTTACAATATTTCTTGATTCAGCAACACTTTTTGTCACAGGGTTTATTTCAAAAGTAAACGAAAACTTAGTAGGCGGATTAAAAACCCCGGTCTCGATATATTTTGTCGCAGAAGCATCCAATTCGTCTGAATATTTAACAAACTTATCAAATGCCTTTTGTATCTTGCCATAATCACCAATATATTCAGGAAATATTTTTTGAATATGAGCGGTAACTGAATAGTGAATCAAAAGTTTTGCCTCCAGAACATCATAAATCTCTGCTTTTTTATAATTTTGAGCAGCAAAAGCAAGCCAGTAATCTTCATCCCCTTCAATAATGTCAAAATGCCCTTTTTTAAGAGCAAGCTTTTCATAAGTTTCATAATCCAGTACATTAACTCCTTTAAGTTTTGAGCGCGCAATTTTATCAACAATCAGTTCTTCAGTTTGCACGCCAGCGCTTCCAGTAAATTTTATTCCTTTTTTTGTAAGGGTTGAGTGAATAATTTCATGAGGCAAAGTATTTTTTAGTTGGCTTTCAACAAATTCAGTAGCGGTCATAACCTTGCTCGGGTTTGTGCTGATTTGAACAATTCCTGAATTTAAAGTAATCCCAAGAATCCCTTTTGAATCTTCTATAACAAACGCCTCATTGTCAATTAACACATCAGCAAATCGTATTTCAGGAATACTTTTTGGATCAATACCTAAGTCTTCTGCCGTTGAAAGAATTTTTTCAGAAAGTCTTCCATTCTCCGCGATTTTCAATGGAATTATTGCATTTTTTTCAGCTGTTGAAACAACTATCTTTATTCCAGTATCCCCTTCAACTTTAAATAACGCGGTTGTGGCATCAATCGCAGCTGATTTACCTAACGTTGATAAAGCAACTTTATTTTTATTTAAATAACTAAATCCAGAATCGGCAGTTTTTTCTCCAGCGGCAAGCATCTTGTAAAGAGATTTAGCAACAGCTTCATCAGCATCAGGATTTTTTGCAACAAATAATGAAAGTTTTCGTATTAAGTCAGGACTATTCTTTATTGTTTTATACCCCGCTTCAATTAACCCTCTGTCAAGTGATCTAACCGCAACTTTGAAAGTTGATTTAAAAAAAGCTATTGCCGCATCTGCGCCTTCCTCAGCAGCAAATGTTACAGGCGTAGCTGCTGGAACAGTAACAACAGTTCCAACCACTGCCGAATAGCCTATTACATCATAAGCAAATGCACCGTAAACAATATCACAAAAAATTATTTCAACCAAGTCATCATTAGTCAAAAAAGAAAGCTGCGGAACAAGACTTAATGGATGGTCACGAACACACCTAAAAGAATCTCTAATATCAAAAATTATTTCGGCAATAGGCACAACGTTGCATACCATTTCGTACACAAATCCTCCGTCCCTTGCAACAAAACAACCTACAACCAAATCTCTTTTCTTCAAAGCAGGATTCGCTCCTTTTTGAATCATTAATTTTAGCGCAAGAATTGCGTCATAAACTTCATTATCAGCATGAACAACAACAACACTTTTCCCGACAACCCACGGGTTTTCGTAAATGCTTAGCTGAGCGTCAGAATCTTTTTTTGCTCTACCTTGAGAATCAAGCAAACACTCAATTGCTTTATTTGAAGAATCATAACCTACTAAAATTAAAGTTGACTTCAGATTTTGGTAATCCCAACAAGAAGAAAACTCACTTGATTTTTTTAGAAGAACAGGAAACTGATTTTTTAGATCAATTAAAAAAGCCAAATCATTTATTGTTTTATTGGCTTCTCCTGATGCGGAATCAAAATAAACAATTACAATAGGATCACTTTTTGCAATATTATCAATCTCACTAAAATTGGATGCATCAAGCGAAGGCTCAACTATAAGCTTTTTTGATGTTTTAGTGTGAGACCCAACAGTTGCTTTGAAAACAAATTCCGGACGCATATATTGATCCTCAATATAAATCGCATTCCAAGAAACTTTTGCGGTGTTAGAAGAAATAGGGGCAGTTAAACTCATTACAAAATCATCTGGAAAAAATAAATCATATTCCCAAATCTTAAAGGTCACAATTTCACCATTAGCACAATTTTCTGTTTTAACTGTTAAATCAAGAGGGTCCCACTGCACTGCAGAACTCTTTGACCAAGTTACTTCTTTTATGTTACACTCACCCACAGGTGCCTGCGCAGTACAAAAATTACTCTCACATTTTTTTTCAGAAGAACAATGCGAATCTCTTAAACACTCAACAACAGAAGCCCCATTTGTTCCTTGAAGACAATAATTAACGGATTGCTTGGCCCATTGTCCGCTAACACAAGTTTCTTTTACTGTTTCACCATTGCATTGTGTCTGACCGGACACACAACTTGAAGGAACTTTACACGAATTGTTTTGGCAGGTTTTTCCTGAAGAACAATGTGAATCTCTTAAACACTCAACAACAGTAGCACCTGCAAATGTGCTAAGACAATACATTACACTTTGCTGAGCCCATTGATTACCAATACAAGTTTCTTTTACGGTCTCACCATTACATCTTGTGCTGTTCTCAGTGCAAAAGCCTTGAGTAACACAAGCATTATTTTGACAACTTTTTCCTGAAGAACAATGTGAATCTCTTAAACACTCAACAACAGAAGCCCCATTTGTTCCTTGAAGACAATAAGTTACACTTTGCGGGGTCCACTGACCACCAGCACAAGTTTCCTTCGTCATTTCACCATTACACCTTGTTTGACCCTGAGTGCATACTGAATCAAGTCCACACACCCCGCTCATATTACAAGTATTTGAAGAACATTCTCTTGTTGATTGTCCAGGTATTGAACAAACAACTCCGTCAGCTTTTCGTGAAACACAAGTGTTTGTTAAAGCCAAGCAATAATCTGAAGAGGAACAATTAGTTGAAGAGACCCAATATGTTGAACAGTCATTATTGTAATATTGTGTTTCTATTCCTACAAGTCCTCCATAACATCTCTTGCTGCCTGTTGTTCCAGAACAAGATTGATTAACTGAAAGATCTGAAGAAGTTCTATTAATTGAGGTTTTGTCATCAACATAAGCTGTAAAAGCTATTTCGGGAGAGCCCCACCCATCAGATAAATCAGGCACGGTAAAAGAAACAGTCGCTTTTCCTCCGGAAACATTTGCATATTTTGTATCAAGAATGTCATCAAATAAAACATCATTTTCAAAAATAACAAATTTAATTTTTACACCATTTGCAATATTACTCACATTTGCTGTTAGTGTAACGCTCTCATTTTCATACACTGAGGACTTGCTCCACGAAACCGAACTAATTGACCCAAAATAACAAGCAGCACTTGAACAATATTCATAATCAGCACAAGTCAATTGTATTACTGGTGTTGGTGTTTCATAACAGCTATTTGAAGAAGAACTGCATCCGCGCCCGTAATAATCTTTGTAGATGTCCCTGCCTGAACAATAAGCAGCTCCATAACCTGAAGAACCGCACTCTGATTTTTTGCTTTGTTTTCCTCCGCAATTATCATAATAATAAACGTCTCCTCCTTCACCAGCACTATCGCATTTATACGAAGCAGTAGTGTTTGTCACACTGCATTCACAATGAGCTCCTGTAGTACCCCAAGGATCAACACAAGTTTGAGAAGAAGAACAAGTGCCTAAACTTGAATAACACTTAGTGTCACCAAAAGTTTTACACTCATAAGGATTTCCTGAAATGCACTTTGTTGGATCAAGCCCGGTGCAAGAATAAGAATAACCAAGTTCACTACATGTTTTTGGATTGCACCCCCCATTTACTCCAGAAACACATTTATGATAAGAATCACAAGTTTCTGTTTTCAGCCAACAATAATCAGCCCAACCCATCCAAGTACAGGCATAAACCGTAGAACCAGAACAGGCTTCTTCAGCAATTTCAAGTATTGAACAAGAACCAACAGTATTTGGATAAGAAGAGCATGCCGAAAAAACTGCAGGGACAACCAAAAAAGAAAAAATAAGTAAAATTAATAGTCTGCTATCAAAGCAACCCAAAATAACCCCGCCAACAATAAACTACTTAACCGTAACAAATAAAAACATTGACGGCTATTTAAATGCAAAAATAAGTCAAAACGTCTCTCCTTTTGAAAACCCCCAAAGCATTTGAAAAACAGGGAAAGGATTTAACAACACTTAAAAAGCTTTCCCTGATAGTTTTTGTTATTGGTGAGTCATTATGGCTGATATTCCTGAAGCAATTGCTAGACGTTTTACTAATGTTTTTGTTTGCCAAAACTGCAACGCTACTAATAGATCTGGTGCAGGCAAACCAAGCAAGTGTAGAAAATGCGGCATGAAGAGATTTAGATTAAAGAAGAAAAAGAGAAAAGCTGCAGCAGCTGCATAAAATTCTTTAAAATAATCACTAAAACAAAATGCTTACTTGATATTAAAGCGCTTTTTTTCTTTTCAGAAAGGCTTTTTCTTTTCAGAAAAGCATAAAAACTACAAAAACTCTTTTCTTTTAATGAAAATGACAACAAAAAGCAAAGCAAGCGCATTGATTGAATTAATGCGTTTGAATAATTGTTTCATGGCTTCTGCCGCTGTTTTAATCGCAGCAATAATTGCTTCCACCACACAAAACATTCTCCTACAACCCCTTATTGGTAACTCGGCAGCAACTATTCTAGCAATGGTTTCCGCTTTTGTTATTTGCGGAGGGGGACAGGCAATTAATGATTACTTTGATGCAAAAATTGATTCAAAAATAAACAAAAACAAACCAATCCCAAGCAAAAGGGTAAGCAAAACACAAGCATTAATTTTCTCAATTGTCCTTTACATTACTGGAATTGTTTTAGCTTCACTAATTAATGAATCAGCTTTCTCAATAGCAATATGGATTGTTGTTCTTCTGACAATTTATTCAGGAGTAATGGGTAAGGTAAAATATTTAGGAAATATTGTGGTGGCTTTTGCTACATCAATGACATTTATTTTTGGAGCCGCGGCAATAAATAATATTACTCCAATAATTTTGTTATTTGCTTCAATAGCTTTCTTTGCTAATATGGCTAGAGAAATTACAAAAGACTTTGAGGACACAAAAAAAGATAAGGGAACAAAACAAACTCTACCAATTGTTTTTGGAAAAACCGCTCTACCAATTGTTAGCTTTTTTTATTTTGTTGCCCCAGCGCTAGCAATAACAGCAGGGATATACCTAAAACTAAATTACCTATATTTGTTAGGAATGGTTATATCAACACTAATTTTTGCTTTAGCATTTAATTCATTAATGAACAAAGATTATTCTACTGCACAAAAAAAATGCAAGGACGCGATGATGATTAGTTTGATAGCTTTTATTTTAGCAATAGTTATTTTATAATAAAAGTTATTTTATAACAAAACCAAGTTAATTAAACAATTGTACCAAAAGCCACTTACCTTAAGAAAATCATTATTTTTTATGAAACCAAAAAGAATTGTTGTTGTCGGCGGAGGAAGCGGAAGCTATAACATACTAAAAGGGCTAAAAGAATACTCAAAAAAAGGATTAATTGAATTAACAGCAATTGTCGCCATGACTGATTCGGGTGGCTCAAGCGGACAATTAATGGACGAATTTGGTTTTTTACCCCCAGGGGACTTGAGAAGGTGCCTTGTCGCTTTATCTGATGAAACAGAGATCATGAAAAAGTTGTTTCAGCACAGATTTGAAAGTAATGGAAACCTAAATGACCATAGTGTTGGAAATTTATTTATTACAGCACTTACGCAAATAACAGGGAATGAAAATGAGGCGATAAAAGAAGCGCACAAAATACTTAAAGTAAATGGAAAAATCATTCCAGTTACTTTAGAAAAAACAACTTTGGTCGCAACCCTTGAAGATAACGAAAAAGTTATTGGAGAAACAAATATTGATTTGCCGAGAAAAAGCTCAAATAAAAAAATAATTTCAATAATGGTTGAACCGAAAGCAAAAGCAAACCCCGAAGCAATTAGGGAAATAAAAAAAGCTGATTTTATCATAATAGGGCCGGGAGATTTATACACAAGCATTATCGCTAACTTAGTAATTGGAGAAATAAGCAAATCAATTTGTGAATCAAAAGCAAAAAAGATTTACATCAGCAACATAATGACAAAGTTTGGGGAAACAAATAATTTTACGCTAGAAAACCACCTTAGCGAGCTTGAAAAATACCTAAAAAAGAACTGTATTGATCTTATTGTTTACAATAACTCAAAAATTCCTGCAGCTCTTTTAGCGAAATATAAAAAAGAAAATGCCCAACAAGTGGAATTTCAAAAAAATCTACCAAAAAGCAAATTTGTTGGAATTGACCTTGTCACAAGTAATGATATCGCAAGACACAACCCGAAAAAAATAGGAAAAGTACTGATGAAAATTATCCGAACCACTGACTAATGCTTTTTTGCTTTTCTTCGCCTCTTTCGCCAGGCGGAAGCGAAGCATTTGCCATTCGCCAAAGCGAATGACAGAATCCCTAATTATCCGAACCACTGACTAATGCTTTTTTGCTTTTCTTTCTCATCCTTTTTTTTCAAAAACGCATTAAGAGTGCTTTCAACTCGTTCCATAGAAAAATCATGCTTGTTAACCAAGAAATTAATTATTTTTTCTTTATCAGGGTTTTTTTGCTCAATTTCTTTCAAATCAATTTCGTAACTAACAGGGTTCAAGAAAACTTCTTCAATTTCTTTATAATCAAAATCAGGCTCGTTTTTTGTTTCAGCAATTATTTCATCAAAAGAATTAAATTTCTGCACTAATTTGAGAGCGGTTTTTGGGCCAACTCTAGGAAATTTATCGTTAAAATCAGTTCCCACTAAAATCCCTAACCAAATTAACTTTTCTCGAGAAACATTTAACCCTTCAAGAACTTTTTTTAGTTCTAAGTGTTCTGGTTTTATTTCCACAAAAAAGTTCTTTCCAGGGACTTTTCTTTTCCCAGAAAAACCAATGTGCCTATACAAATCACTTGCCCCAAAAAGCAAACAATCAAAATCTTGAGAAACAACTCCATCAATTTGTTTTCGCGAACACATTACTGATGCCTGCGCTTCCCCTTCTTGCTTTGCTTCAATAACAGGAATACCCATTAACGAAAGGAGTTCTTTTGCTTCAACAACCATATCAGGAGTTAATTTTAGTGCCCTTGAACCAAATTTTTGCGCTTCTGCAAGATTTCCTTCTTTTAGCGCATCCCCGCTTCTTTTTTCCGCATCAGTTCTAACTTCTCTCCGCTTCCTAAGAGTTTCGGCTTTTAGTTGAGAAGGTTTTCCATCAAAAACAAAAATAGGTTTTATCCCCAAATCAACTAAATTAAGTGTTCTATAAAACAACCCTGTTAAGTGCGAAGTTACATTTCCATGAGAATCAGCCAAAGGCATTCCATCAGGGCCCCTAATACTTGCAAGAAACTGGTAAAGCATATTATAAGAATCAATTCCAAGTTTTTTGCCCGCTAAAGAACTAAGGGCAATTTCTTCTTTTTCAACAATCCCTGAAAGATTTACACCCAAAAAAACCACTTAACAAAATGTAACAAAATCAAGAACCAAAGAATTTTTAACCCAAATAACAACCCAAAAACTAATCCAAAAAAACAAATTTGCTTAACTTTTGGTTTTGATTAACTTTTAATTTAAAGGATAACCCCAACATAAGGAAGAAGATTCAATAAAAGAGATACCAAAAATAACCATGCGAATAATCTTCCAATAAACTTTCTTGTTTCTTCTTTTGAATCAAGTCTCATAAAACCAGCGTAAGGTTCTAAAACTATCTTCGCTATCTTTCCGCCATCTAAAGGATCCGCAGGCAAGTAATTAAACATCCCAACAGCAAAACTAAGCAACACAAAGAAAAACAATACCAGCCAAACAGAATTTAGTACTAAAAATCCTGGAAAATACCACCAAGGAGGCTCATACCCTGTTTTGATTGGATCAAATTGAGCCCCTATAGCTTTTATGTTCAAGTCCTCAAAAATAACTGCTTTCATTTCAAAGAAAACATTTTTGTCTCCACGCGAAACAAAAAAATTCATATCAGTTCCAGAAATAGCAAATTCTTTATTTAATACACTCGAACGGTTTATGTCAACCCCGTTAAACGAAAGAACTATGTCTCCTTCTTCTAATTTTCCAAAAGCAGGAGCATTTTTGTCAATCCCGCAATAAGAAATTGTTTCCTGAACACTAGTCACTGCAATTCCTGAATAAGTTTTTTCAGATTCTGCGTCAAAAATTGGGGATATTGGGGAAACAATAAATGCAAATGCTAATAGTAATATTATTCCGACAATCATTGTAAAAAAATTTGATGCAGGACCCGCACTTAACATCATTAAAGCTTCATGATCTTTTCCTTGCTCAAATTCTTTATCATCTTCCTGAACAAAAGCCCCTAAAGGAAATATTCCTGCAAGCAACAAACCGACTGAGTGGATCTTTTTCTTATAATAAGCAAGCATTATTCCGTGACTTAATTCGTGAACAATAAGAATCATCCCTAATGAAATCCAAGCAATTGCTGGAATAGTTAAACCAAGACCCGGGATAGGAATCCCTGGGATAACCGGAGCAACTGAAGGACAAATTTGTTCCGCTGAAAACAAAGCAACTAAAGAAAGATAACCATACCCGATAAGGATTGCTAAAGAAAGTCCTCCAAAACCAAGTAAAATAAATCCAACCATAGAGAACCAAAAGATTGGCTGAAGAGCAGGAACAGCAAACAAAATTCCTAAAACAAAATAAAAAAATAATCCAAGAATTACTGTAAATGCCAGCAGTAACACAATTCTTCTCCAACCACCTAATTTTCTTGCTTTCCAATAATCAACCCAAGTTAAACCAAATCCGGCAAATAACCCAAGAAAAGCAATTCTTTCCACCCATTTTCCGTGATGAGCTATATCATATATCTTTTTGACTAATTTTCTTGTTTGAACCATCATTAAAAAATAAGGGACAACAAAAGGCCTAGAAAAATCTTTTGATAACCAAAAAGCATTAACTCCAAAAACTAACAGACCAACCCAAAACAAAACATTGAATAAATCTGAATCTTTTTCGAAATAAAAAACAACAGCAGAGAGCAAAATCATTACTGCAGAGATAAAAAAAGCGTTTCTTGTTAATTTCTTTCGCTGAACAGAACTAATTTTTGGCTCAGGCAAAGAACCTTTTTTTGAAGGCATGAAAGAATAAAAACAATCAACTATAAAAGGGAAACTGATGCAAAAAAACTAATAAAAATAATAAAAAACTAATTAAATAATTCTTGAATTCCAGACAACCCTATTGGATCATCTTTAAGGAAAAGCTCAACCGCTTCTTTTAGATTCAAAAGCGCTTCTTTTTCCGTAGAACCTTGCGAAGCAACCCCTAGTTCAGGACACTGCGAGACAAATAACTTACCTTCTTTGGTAATAACTGCAGAAAATTTTTTTTCTAATTGCTTCATGGTTTCACTAAACACCCTAACCCCTTATGCATCATAAAAAGACATTTCATATGGCAGTTGACGTGACAAACTGAAAGGTTTTTATATTGTTAAATGCATTAAGTAGTTAACATTTCCCCTAGTGTTCCTTTTTGGGACACTAGATGTTTTTTCTTATTTGTATAAATTGTCTAAAAAGTCTTTTTTGTCTAATTGAACTGTTTTATCAACCGCTTTAAGAAGGTGATTTGACAATGAAAAAATTGATCCGCGTGTTCTATCAGTAAAATAATATAAGCACATTTTTGTTCCAAATATTTTTCTTACCCTGCCAATTGCAGGAACAAAATCCGTATCCCCTGAAACAAGAATTAATACCAAGTGCTTTTTTTCCATTGCTTTTTCATACAAATCAAGTGTAATTAGGGTATCGACTCCTTTTTGACTAAAAACATCTCCAATCTTTTGAACGCGCCCCTCTCTAATTGTTATGCCTCCTTGTTTTCGAATCTTACTCACAAAAGAATCATACCCCGCTTTTAACAACGCTTCTTTTTCAGTCGGATTATTACTTTGAAAAGGCGGTGCAGTATAATAAAAAACGTGCTCACAAACAAAACCCTCTCTTTTTGCCAAATAATTCGCAAACTTTAAAATGTCCAATTTTAAGTATTTCCCATTTCCAAAAAATTTTGAAAGAGCTGACAAATAACCAGCGTCAATAAAAACAATTGTTTCGGATAACATAAAACAAATCCAGAATTTAGGGATTTTAAATCTTTACAAAAATTCGGCAATTGTCGCCAAAAAACAAGGCATTTGGTCTGTACAAAATATTACAGGTTTTTGCCATAATTAGTTAAATAAATGAAGTAAGCAAATAAATTATGAAGCAAAAAAGTTTTACTACGCGAGTTTCTTTTTTTCAGACAGCGATAGCTTCATGTTGCTGTTAAGCACGCACTTTATTTGAAATTTAAATAAGGTTAGTCACTACTTAAAGGAGGTTTAAAGATGGCTAAAATTTATGAAAATGTAATTGAAATGATTGGAAATACCCCCTTGGTTAGAATAAACCAGGTTGGTGAAAACAAAAAAGTAAATTTTTATGCAAAACTTGAGGGGCAAAACCCAGGAGGAAGCATAAAGGACAGAATAGCGTTAAAGATGATTGAGCAAGCAGAAAAAGAAGGGCAGCTTAACCAAAATAAAACAATAATAGAACCCACTTCAGGAAACACAGGAATAGGACTGGCTATGCTTGGTGCTATTAGGGGTTATGCCTGTTGAGATAGTGATGAGCAAAGCTGTTTCAATTGAGAGAAGGAAAATGATAGAAGCATTTGGAGCAAAAATAATACTCACTGATGAAAAGCTTGGAACTGATGGGGCAATAAAGAAAGCACACGAATTAGTAAAACAAAACCCAACCAAATACTTTATGCCTGACCAATTCTCAAACCACTATAACAAATTAGCCCACTACGAAACTACCGCGCAAGAAATATGGGAACAAACAAATGGCAAAATCGATTACTTTGTTTCAGCCCTAGGCACTTCAGGAACCCTCATGGGGGTAGGTGCGTACTTAAAAGAAAAAAACCCTTTAATAAAAATTGTAAGCGCGCACCCAACAAAAGGACACTATATTCAAGGGCTAAAAAACATGGAAGAAGCAATCGTTCCAGCAATTTATAACCCTTCAAAAATTGATGAAACAATAATGGTTGATACAAAAGAAGCTTTCAAAACAGCTCTAGAAATAATCAAAAAAGAAGGTTTGGAGTAACTGGATATTATGGTGATACAGAAGGAAGAGAAAGAAGCTGGATAAAATTCCCAACGAAAGATATAATAGATGTAACTAAAGAATCTGGAAGGAATTATGTCGAATCAGATCAAGCAAAGATCGAACGGGAACTTAAAAAAAATCAGGGAAGAAAATTTTCATCCATCCATAATCATCCAGTTCCAGAATACAAATATGAAGAAGGAATCGGAAGTGTTCCAAGTTACCCAGATCTTTTTTATTTTTTATTAGATGACAGAGAAAAGTCGTTATTTATCTCTCAGCAAAATGTAGAGACTGGAAAAGTTGAAGGTTATTATGTATTTAGGAAAACTAAAGACACCCCCCATTTTTCGGTAAATATGAGGAAATTTTTAGAAGATTGTCAAAAAGATTCTTCGGGGTATAAAATACAAGATAAATTAATTAATTCAGACCCTAGAATTAAAAAACTAGACGAAGCTATTGCAAAATATGAATATGTCTCCCTAGGATCCGAAAAACAAGAAAGCCAGAAGCAACTTAACGAATTATTGGATGAGTATCATGTACAAGCCAAATATATTCCTGCCAAGGACTATAGATATCACCAAGGGTTTAGGTTTTCTCCACTAGAATCATCTTTAAAGATAATCATTCCTATTTTAATAATAGGAGTTTTTATTTTTTTAAGTTATAATAAAATTACAGGTAACGCAATCGCAGAGTTATCAACCAATACATCTTCTTGGGTTGGCGGTGTGTTATTAATTGTTGGTTTAGTCGTGAGTTTTTTCTGGTTGAAAAGTAAAACGAAATAGTTTTAGTTTTGTTCGCAAAGTCAGCCCCCTAAAAATCTTCTTTTAGAAAAAGAAGCAAAACTTAGATAGTCAGCCCCAAAGAAACGAACCCGTGCCTTCTCTAATACAATGCCCACCCGAAAATATGATTTCTAAATACAAAGACGACATTCTCAAAAACTCTAAAATTTTGCCTTCGGCATCGTTGCACTAAATTTTAGCCCTACGGGAAACAGAACAGGGGATAAAGAGTTCCATTCGGTTGCAC
>Ga0268276_1000503_pt1 | contig 46071 bp, 41 predicted proteins | sample saktaG_4_FD_190145 | JGI IMG/M metagenome (GOLD analysis project Ga0268276, IMG submission 190145) | Saline water microbial communities from Sakinaw Lake, British Columbia, Canada - sak_2010_1_5_45m | ecosystem: Environmental > Aquatic > Non-marine Saline and Alkaline > Saline ...
CCTTATAAGACCATTTTTATCCACAAGAACAAACGTAGGTACACCCTTTACATTATAAAGGGAAGCGATAGCGGCCTCAGAATCTAATAATATTTTATAAGTTATGTTGTGTTTTAATTTAAATTCACTTACATTAGAATTTGTCTCTTTTATATAAACGGCCAGCATCTGTAAATTTTTATCCTTATGGCTATTATATATATTTTTTAAATCAGGTATAACGGTTACGCAGTGAGGGCACCACGTGGTAGTAAATATAACAAGGACACCTTTTTTACCTGAAAAATCAGATAATGACACGCTCGCCCCCGATAGATCTTTAAGCGTAAAATCAGGTGCCTTCACAATCTTAGAAACGCTTTCCTTTACAGAATCGCTGGAACATGAGGACAGAAAAAACCCGCAAAATACAACTGCTAAAATAAAAATTTTCACACCCGTTCGTCCATTCATCAGAACATCCTCCCTGCCTGTATAAGAAAGTATTGGGCGCATATTATAAGTATCACGCCAAACACCTTTTTTACAATACTTAACCATTTTCCGGATTTCGGTAACGACGCGGCCAACCCGGTAAAAGTCCCGACAACAAGTAGTAATAATCCTATCCCAAGTGCGTATGTAAATAAAAGACTTACACCAAGAATTACATTCTGCCTGCTGCCTACATAGGTAAGTACAGCTCCTAAGATAGGCGCTGTGCAAGGGCCCATTATAAGGCCTGCCGTTATGCCAACCAGAAAAGCACCTAATAATCCTTTTTTAGCCCCGGGGGTAACCTTTGGCCTTAAGAAACCCGGCAATTGAAAGACAAAAACATCCATCATGGAAAGCCCCAAAACTAAAAATATATTCCCTACAATAATGCGAGTCCAGGGATTTACCGAGATCTCTCCAAATACGCTGCCTCCTAAAGCAGCAATAGCCCCCAGGCATGAATAAACGGTCGCTATGCCGAACACATAAAATAAAGACAGAAAAAATGCCCTTCCCTTTGTCCGGGCAGAGCTTGCTCCGATATATCCTATGGTAACCGGTATAACAGGATAAATGCACGGTGTCAGGCTGGTAAAAACCCCGCCTAAAAATACTACGGCATAGCTTAAAACCGATATATCCTTAATTGTAATATCTGAAAATGATATGAGTGATTCGAGCATTATAGTGTTATTATGTCGCCTTTTTGTCCCAATGAAAGCGCCAACAGCATATGCTCTCTTATGAGGCGCGTCAAGAGAAAGTTGTGCTTTATATGCATACTGCCATTGTGCGCCATCCTTTTCGCGAATGCGGGATTATTCAAAAACTGCCTTATTTTTAATGCGGCGCCTTCCACGCAATGGCACAGAAGTCCGCTATACATATTTTTTATCTGAAGAGGTATGCCGCCGACAGCGGATGCTACTACGGGCTTTTCTTTCCAGAGGGCCTCTGTAACTGTAAGGGCAAATCCTTCTTTAAGAGATTTCTGCACTATAACAGACGATGCCCGCTGTAACGCGTTTACCTCTATATCATTATTCTCAGGTTCTATGAGCAATATATGTATATCCGGTATATCCTTTGCCCTCTCTCTTACCTGGGCTAAAACCTCTTCTCCTTCAGGGTCATCCGCGGCGCTGTTTCCTATCAGAACCAGCTGTGCGTCTACATATCTTTTTACCAGTTTAAAGGCATCTATCACGCCAACAGGGTCTTTGAGATAATCATACCTTGACACCTGGGAAATTATAGGCTTTTTGCTGTCTATGCCATATTTAGAAAGCACCTTAGCAATTGTTTCCTTACTTAAAGGCTTGTTCTTATCGCTTAGAGGGTCTATTGCAGGGCATATCAAAAACTGGGGTATCTTTAACGGCCTTGTAAACTTCGGGCTTGAAAACATGGATGCATCGTAACCCTCGACAAAAGCAGACAGAAAATCCCACACTCTTTCATCAGGGGTAGATACGTCTATATGGCATCTCCATATCCACTTTACATCTTTCAGCTTTTTTTTATTCTGGATAAGAGCTATAGGCTGGGGATCATGAACAAATACTATATCACCATTTATCTTTGTTGTCCTGTTATACGTTCTCGCAGTTTCAAGGTATACGTCAAAATCCTTATCAGTTATTATTTCAGGCCTGCCATGCAGGGCATTGTGAAACTTTTTTGTCACACTGAAAAAATCGGCATTACCCTCTATCACATCCCATTCAATATCAACGCCCAGCTCCCGCATCAGCGGGACTATCCGGGCGAGCATCTCAGCCACGCCACCTCCAACACGGGTTGAATTAATATGCTGTATCTTCTTTCCCTTAAGCCTGGAGGCAAGAAGCTTTAGCTCCTCTATGGTATCCTCTCCGACTATAGGTATGTAATCCTTTAAGCATGGGAGCCCGGTCTTATTTTTTGGCATTATCTATCCCCCATTCAGGGCTGTTTACGATTATATCTATTATATGCTGACGCAGATTTTCCAGGGTATAGGTGTATGGGTCAAACCTTTCGAGCTTAGCGGCAAGTTTTGGATAGCCCAAGGTTGTCTCTATCCAGTTAGAAAAATCGTTGGTCCCTCTTTCAAGCCTTAACCGGGCATTGAATACATGAAAGTCTATTGAGCGTATTGTAATTTTTTTAAGGGCCTCTACCATATCAGATAAATTGTGCGCGATATATGGTGTTGGCATAATAAAGGTGCGTGATTTTGTAAAATCGAATTCTTTGCCTTGCGGGGCATTGCGTATCTCTTTAGCATTAAAAAGATACCCTTCAATTACCTCTATTATCTTTTCCCTTAATGCCCTTATGGTATTGTATTGATAAACATCTATACTGCCTAAATGCTCACCTAAGACATCCTCACCAAGAATTTTAGCCGCCCAGTATGCAAAGGCATTTGGCGGCTCAGGGGAGAGAAACTGATGCTGCTGTAAAAAAACATGCATATGATAATATATGACAGAACCGGGGACATCCTTGATGATATTTACAAGCTCGCGGGCATTCCTGGCTTTTAGGCCTGTTGATTCACGCAGTTCAATGTGAGTACAAAAACAGAAAGGATTTTTCTTCTTTTTATCTGGCATATTATGGGTTTTATTGTTTTTCAGTTTTATCCAGTATGTCTTTTTGCTTGATAAGCTCTTTCGCGTATCGTGATTTCAGGTTGCCCATTTTCTCTTTAACCACCTTAAGCTTAGCGTCTATATCCTTTGGCGACATAAGGTTTATCTTTTTATTTTTCTTTGCACCTTCTTCGGCTTTGGGGGCCTGGGCAGGGGGCGTTTCCTCTATTTTAGGCTCTGCTGTTTTGGGGGCCTCTTCAACTTTTTCTTCAGCCTTTGGCTCTGTCTCTTTTTCAGGCTCTGCTGCTTTGGGGGCCTCTTCAGCCTTTTCTTCAGCCTTTGACTCTGCCTCTTTGGCTGCGTTTAGTTCTTCCTGTATATCTTTATCTTTTTTTTCTTCTGTCATTTTATTGTCCTTCTCCTTTATGTACGGTGTTTAAATGAGCAACGCGCCCAGTATCAGATCCCGCTGAAATAGCTTATACCTGTAAATTTGATTAAGATTTTTGTAAGTATACCACAAACCTTATGATGTGTCAACATGGTTAGGGATGTCTTTAATTAGGGCTAACGCCTGAAACCAGGCTTTCGACTCTCTTTATAAGATAAGATATCCTTGGCGGCTTTACTATATAATCATCTACTCCCTGCTGAAAAAGCTCTTCTATGGCTTCTGTCTCATCCTGTTCGCTGAGGACTAATATAGGGGTCTTTTTCTTCGCTGCCCGTCTAAGTTGTATGATAAGATCTGCCCCCTTGATATCTGTAAAGGCTATATCAGTTATAATAAGATCAAAGACACCGCTTTTTAACTTTTTTATGCCGTCGCGCCCAGTATTAACACGGCATACCTGATACCCTTCCTCATCAAGAAGTGCCGATAAGGAGTCCATGTCTTTTTTGCTATTATCTATAATTAAAATTTTTCCGGAATCCATATCCTAAGCACCTTTCATCGAATCAATGTACCTAATGCATGATTCTGCCGCTAGCGCCCCGTCACCGCATGCTGTTACAATCTGCCTTAAAAATGTGTCCCTGCAATCACCACAGGCAAATATCCCTGGCATGGAAGTTGCGAGGCTTTTATCTGTCTTTATATAATTGTTCTCATCTAGGTCAATTATATCTTTTACAAAATCTGTACTTGGGGTTTTACCTATAGAGATAAAGATGCCTTCGCAGGCAAGCTTATCTGTCTTACCTGTATCATTGTTGCTAATAACTATTCCTGAGGCCATGTTATCACCAAATATCTCATCTATAACCGAACTCCATACTACTTCTATTTTGGGATCTGATAGCGCCTTATCCTGCAGAGACTTTACTGCCCTTAATTTGTCTCGCCTGTGAATGATATATATCTTCTTCGCAAACCTTGTTAAAAATAGCGCTTCTTCAAGAGCTGAATCCCCACCGCCTACTACAGCTATTATTTTATCCTTAAAAAATACCCCGTCACATATAGCGCAATATGACACACCTTTGCCAATAAATCGATCTTCACCCTTTGTATCTAATCTCTTTGCACTTGCGCCAGATGCAACTATAATTGATAAAGCTCTATAGTTATTTGTATCGGCTGTTACAGACCAGGATTCTATACTATTCTCTCTAATAGACTCCACCTTGTCTACATGGGCAGATATTATCTCTGCTCCAAGATGCTTAGCCTGTTCTTTCTGTTTTTGTATAAGCCCTGCACCGCTTATGCCATCTGGAAAGCCTGGAAAATTCTCTATAATAGCAGCATAGCCTGCCTGGCTCATCGCTGAAGGACTCTCTAAGACAAGGGTCTTTAGGCCGGCACGCAGAGTATATATAGCTGCTGTAAGACCTGCAGGCCCTGCTCCGATTATTATTGTGTCATATATGTTCATAAATTCTATCCGTTCTGTCGTTTAGATTTTTCACTTCATTCAGAATGACATGCGCTGTGTTATTCTGAGGCCGCAGGCCGAAGAATCTAGGCCTTACCTCTACGCCTAAGAGTCTCTTTCCTGCTTATAGGCTTTGTTTTTTTTCTCTTTCTCTTATCATATACAGATACTACCCTTAAACTCTTAAAATGATGTGTTATCTTATCAATCTCTTCTTTTGAGGCTGGCTTTATTCCACAAGGCCTTGTAGGCGTATTTAAATGGACTTCATCAGGCTTTATAGACTTAATAATTTTTGCAATCTCTTCTGCATACGCAATGTTATCTTTTGTAAACATTACCTGGAGAGCCAGTTTTCCCTTAAAATCTTTCTTAAACATTTTTATCGAATCTACTATTTTTTTTACGCTGATAGACTTATGTGGTTTATTGATAATCTGCAGTAAATCGTTTGATGGGGCATCGAGCTTTGCTTCAACAAGGTCTGCATGCTTAAGCTCTCTTTGCACATCCTTTCTTCCTAAAAGCGTGGCATTGGTGAGAACAGCTATTTTTTCTTTTCTGAACTTCCTTATCTCTTTTATCATACTGCCTAAGTTTTTCGCTAAGGTAGGTTCGCCTGTGCCTGAAAAAGTAATATAATCTATATTAAGCTTTGGTATAGAACTTAGTTCTTTGATAAGCTTTTCAGTAGGAACAAATACTCTTCTCTTTAAAGAGCAGGATTTTGCTTTCCCAACCTGACAGTAGATGCAATCAAAGGTACAGGCCTTTCTCTTGGATGAGATGGGGTCTATGCCTAAAGAGCGGCCCAGCCTCCATGAGTTTACTGGGCCATATATGTATTTGTATATCAGCATAAATTATGCCTTGTTCGTTGTCATGGCATCAATTCCCGTATTTTGGCCATCGTACGCTTCAAGGACATCATATCCGGATGCCTCTAATCTTAACCTGAGCAGTGAAGTAATGTCTTTTTCATCATCAACAACCAGTATCCTCTTATTAGCCATTTCAATCTCTTGTGTTAGTTTTATTATAGGTTATAGTATATATAATAATAATGTGATTGTCAAAAAGAAAAAACGGGGAAAAACTATTTGATGAGAATAGGAAGTCTAATTTCTACGGTAGTGCCCTTTGATTTTTCACTCTGTATATTTATAGCGCCATTATGCATAGCTACTATCTGCTTGCATAAAGCAAGGCCTAATCCGATGCCTTTTGCCTTTAAAGAGAAAAAAATATCAAAAACTCTGCTAATGTCTTTCTTTGACAAGCCAATGCCATTGTCTTTTATTGCTATATAGATAATATTTTCTTTTTTGCCGTGCCTGCAGGTTAACTTTATGTTTCCAATATTATCAGGTAACGCCTGATACGCGTTATCCATAATATTTGACAGCAAGACTGCTATCTGCACTCTATCCACTCTAACCCAGATATCCTTAATGGAATTGTAATCAGCAATCAGTTTTACCTTTGGATGTTCGTGTCTTCCCCTGAAACCATCCACGCATTCATCTATTAATTCACTAATGCGCATTTTAGCGTAGTTAGGGCTTAATGGCTTAGAATAGCTTAACAGATTACTTATTATCTGGTCACTTTCATTTATCTTTTTTTCTATATTATCAATATGGCTTTTGATATTTACAAGATAGGGGGCCTTTAACTTTTGTGAGATATTATATAAAGCTGCCCTTATAACACCTAAAGGATTCCTGAGCTCATGTGCTACTGTTGCTGCAAGAGCCCCTATATCAGCAAGCCTTTTGGAATTCTCAAGATCCTTTAAGGCAGCTGAGAGCTCTTCTCTTTCTTTGGCAACAAGAGACTCTAAGTTGCTCTTATCTCTTTTAAGGCTATTCTCTGTTTGCTTCAGTGTAGTTATATCTCTGAATATACCCATCACAACATCTTTGCCATCTAATACGATGCGGGTTCCACTTATATAAACTGGTGTTTTTCGCCCGCTTTTGTGTGCGACAAATGCTGTATGCAAAAATGGCTTTTGCGCGTTGGCATGTGATTTGAATATACTTTTGTACAGTTCTGCATCTTCTTTTGGATACAACTGCATTTGTTGCATGCCAATAATCTCTTTAACAGGCCTTCCTATAAGATTTGCTGCGCTCTTGTTGGCATCTATGATTATGCCTGTATCTGCATCAGCTAAAAAGATAGCGTCATTTGCTGATTCAAAAAGAATCCTATATCGTGTTTCGGATTCGCTAAGAGCGGTTTTGGCTTTTTTAAGTTCTGAGATTTCCACATATGCTTTCTTATATTCTGTAATGTCATCGGATATACCCAATAGATATTCTGGTTTCCCATTCTTATTAAAAATCGGTACTTTTTTAGTGTGCAGTATGCGCTTGCCCTTTTTACGCGTCTGTATAGGCTCTTCTGGTATATTTAATATTTTCCCATCAGACAAAACCTGCTGGTCTTTTTTTATAAAAAAATCCGCCTGTTTCTTTGGAAAAAAATCGTAATCATTCTTACCAATCAATTCCGCTCTCTTATAACCCAGCAGTTTCTCACCGGCACGGTTAAACCTTACAAACCGTAATTCCTTGGCATCTTTTAAAAATATCATGTTCGGTATATTTTCAATAATGGACTCAAATAGAATATACAGTTGATGCAATTCCTCTTCCGCTTTCTTGCGCTTTGTAATATTATGCGCGATCCCGACTGTACCTATAACAGCACCCTTACTATCAAAAAAAGGAGATTTCGTAGTCTCTAACGTAAACACCTTTCCTTGCTTGGTAACCAGGGTTTCTTCAATAAATTTACGTTTTCCAGTGAGCATAACTTCTTTATCATCAGCCCTGTATTTTTCGGCAAGATCTTTGGGCCATATGTCAAAATCCGTTTTGCCGAATAGATCATTAGTTTTTATTCCGCTCATATTTTCAAAAGCTTTATTTACTACCAAATACCTGCTTTTCTTATCTTTAAGCCATGCGATATCATAGATATTATCGAGTATATACTGTTTTAGATTGTCTATTTCAGCAAGGAGTTGTTTTTTGCTTTTTTCGGTATTTTTCATAAACCCTCATATATTAATATTGAAAATATTCTAGGCCATAGAATTACTATTTGCAGGCATCTTCAACCCTGCTTATTATATTCAATGGGTCGATTGGCTTGGTAAGACATTCTCTGATATTGCATATCTTCATAAGCAGCTTATGTTCCTGGCGGGTGAAAACACCTGTAACAGCAATAACAGGTATACTTCTTGATTTCGGGTTCGCCATAAGTTCATCGGCTATTTTAAAACCGCTTTTTTTATCCATCTTAAGATCAAGAAATATAAGATCAGGCATGCATTCAACTGCCTCTTTAACGGCAGTCGTGCTGTCTGAAACCGCTGTTGTTTCATAACCGCTCGATTTCAGAATCTGGCTTATTTCCTCTAAGAACTCTTTATCATCATCTATTATCATCACGCGCTTCATATGCAGAACACCTTATTTTAAAGTATTTTTTATCAGCTTGATGAGTTTTTCTATATCTAGGGGCTTTGCTATATATTCCTTAACGCCGCAGGCCTTTATCTTGTTTATATCTTCTTTTGAGGTTAAAACTGTGATCGCAAACACAGGTATGCGTTTTGTGTCTTCATACATCTGTAATATCTTGCATACTTCAAAACCATTAAGCCCGGGCATCTTAAAATCCAGAAGTATAAGCGATGGCTTACTTGTATATATCTTCCTGCCTGCCTCAAAACCATTGGCAGCAAAATCAAGCTCGAAACCAATGCCTTTTAAAGCAGCTTTTAATTCATCCAGGCACTCTATATCATCATCTACAATAAGTATACGTTTTGTCTTTTCAGCCAGGCTATCAGGCATGGGTATCTGATATTTTTTCATAAACTTTATCAGGTCTTCCTCCGCAACCCGCCTGTGGCCTCCCGGCGTGGTATAGGCTTTCAGCTTATCCTCATTTACCCAGTTTATTACGGTCGTATGGTGCACATTACACTCTTTTGCCACCTGATGTGTGGTAAAAACTTTTTCTCCCATATGATTATCCTTATTTTATATTTATTCTATTTATTATAGTTTTCATTTATAAATATAACACATAATTCTCTTATAGTCAAGTATATCAATTTCAAAAAATTACAAAGACACCTATCGTTTATGCCCTTGCCTCCACAGCGCAGGTATTTTTGCGGAATATCTAAAATCAGAGCAAAAAAAGCCAAAGCGCCGCTCTGGCAATGACATAAACGATTAAACTTAATAATAAAATTAAACAGCAGAAGCTTGAATATAAAAAAACAACTACAGCATTTTTTAGTGTCTTATTTAAGCAGGTTTGAAGTAGACTACGACATCGCAGTATGGCAGGTGCTTGACAAGATCAAGTTCAAAGTTTTTTGATAATTCTTCAGCCTCAAAGACTGTCATATCAGGTTTTACTAAAAAACATACATCAACAAACACCTTTTCGCCTGCCTTTCTTGTCCTTAAACGGTGCACGCCAAAAGACTTTGGCATATATATCTCAACAACCTCTTTTACCTTGGATTTTATATGCTGTGCAGGGGCGATATCCAGCAATTCAGGCACACTGCGCATTATCGCCTTAATAGGCATCTCCAGCAAAATTAATGATAATATAAGCGCCATGACAGGGTCAACATACGGGGTAATTTTATAAAAACCCAAAAACTGCAGAATAAACCCTATTAAAAATCCGGCGCAGACCCCAAAAGACAGGATTGTATCGATATGCCAGTGCATGCCTGATGTCTTCAGCATATCGGAGTTTGTCTTTACCGCTGATTTTTTTATGTACACAGTGATGAATATGCCTAATACGCCTGATAAAAAAGTAGCGATTGTGGGTATAATGTAACTGTGCACATCGTCAATATGTATGATGTCCTGTATCGCGAATTTTATACTGACAATACATATAGCGATAATCATAAACCCCTGCGCTACCACAGTAAGGGGCTCGTATTTGCCATATCCAAAATTATGGATGTCATCCGGCGGCAGGTGTATCTTCTTTATGGAAAATCTGACTAATAGGGCTACAACCAGTATTACCAGGCTTGCGGCAGCATCAAGTAAAAGGGTTATTGAGTCTACAGCAAGGCCGATCGAAAAAGACACCAAAAAAAGCAGGAATGAGCCGTAGATAGAAACCCATACCGCTAATTCCTGCTGTCTCTGCTTTTCTTTTAATGTTATCGTATCTATCATATCCCTTTTACCAAGACTTCCCAGTAAGCATCTCAAAGGCCTGAACGTACTTTTCTCTTGTCTTATAAACTATATCATCCGGCAGTTCCGGCGCGGGAGGTGTCTTATCCCAGTCAAGGGTCTCCAGATAGTCCCTTACAAATTGTTTGTCAAAACTGGGCTGCGGGCCTCCTGGCTTATATTGGTTTTTAGGCCAGAAACGCGAAGAATCAGGCGTAAGCACCTCATCAATAAGTATCATCTCACCATTATACATGCCGAATTCGAACTTTGTATCTGCTATGATTATACCCTTAGACTCAGCATAACTACTTGCCTTATTATAAAGGGCAATGCTTGTTTTTTGAAGTTTTTCTGTAATATCTTTTCCAATTGCCTTTTCAACAAAGGCCTGCGAGACATTGATATCATGGCCTGCATCTTCTTTTGTTGATGGGGTAAATATCGGCTCAGGCAGCTTATCAGACTCTTTTAAGCCTTGTGGCAATTTAATACCGCATATAGACTGCTGCTTCTGATACTCTTTCCAGCCTGAACCTGAAAGATAACCGCGCACTATGCACTCTACGGGTATGGGGCTTGCCTTTTTGACAAGCATAGACCTGCCTCTAAGTTCATCTGCATATTTTTGAAGCTTGTCAGGATAGTCTTTGATATTGGCGGTCAAAAAATGATTGGGAATAATATCCTTTGTAAACTCAAACCAGAACATGGAGATCCTTGTTAACACCTGGCCTTTATCAGGAATGCATGTCGGTAAGACCACATCAAAGCAGGATATCCTGTCAGTTGATATAACCAGAAGTTTGTCCCCTACGCTGTATACATCACGCACCTTGCCTCTTTTAAAAAAATCCACACCGATAAAATTAGTCGTACTCAATGTCTTTGTGTTCATCGCTTTATCTCCTCTATGATATTTGACCTTTTAGTGAAATTGACAATAATTCTTCTGCCATGTATCTTGGGCAAGTCATATTCAGTATGAGGTTGTATCTTAAGCATGCCTGTCTCCTGCATCAGCTCAAATGCAAATGCGCTTAAAAAAAGTATGAACACCGCTATGGCAACTAAGCGCTGCCTGCCTGATGCTTTAGACATTGCGATTATACTCGGCATTATACCAAAAAGCATCACAATACCAAATCCCGCCGCAAGGTTTAATGCATATAAAAAGATATCGGGATATATAAGCGATATGGCCACAGGGGGCAAAAACGCTATGACCGCGTGAAGCGCCTTACTGGGCATCTTAAAACTATTAACCATAAGATCTTCTACAAAGGCGAGAAGCCCTGTGCTGTTTGCTATACATGATGCTATAAGCGCGACCATCGAAAACAATATGGCAAAAGATAAAAACAAAGGCGTTGTTATCATCTTGGATAAAGGGATGGTTGCCGGGAGATTGTTTTCAAATGCATGCATCAGGCTGGCCTCTCCATTTTCAATAGGCAATACCCCAACCCCTATTATTATCCATGCTATATAAAGAACAAAACCTATAAGCATGCCTAAAAATATAGTCCTGATAACAGTCCTGCCATCATATTTAAGCGTCTTGCATATAGTGGGTACCAGATTGTGGAAATTAAAGGCAGCTACTATTATAGGGACAGCGCATGGTAAGAAATACCAGTCTTTATGGACAAGGTTTTCCGCCTTTATATGGGTCGCGCCCATTGATACTATTACTATAAAAGAAAAAAACATAACAACAGTAAATACTGCATTAAACTTTATAACTATCTGGACCCCTTTCATTATGATTACGATCAATACAATAGAAAATAAAAGGGCCACCCACTTATGATACATCAGAGGAACATTTAATATATCAGATATTATAGCCGAACCTCCTGTTATATAAGCGATTAACAGTCCATAAAGCAAAAACATATTAGCCGCTACAGGCACCCATTTACCTTTAACGCCAAAGTACTTCTGGTAAAGGCTCGGGTAATTAAAGGTATCCCGCCTCTCAACCATGGATTCCCTGGCAAGTACTGTGGCGCTAAAAAACATGGCAAAGCCAAAAACCAGCATGCCTATAATAGAAGGCACAAAACCTGCCAGACCGGTATCAATCGGCAAGGCAAGCACACCCGCGCCTACAAGCCCCCCTACCACAAGGAGAATCACCGCAGCCTGTTTAAAAAAACCTGATTGTGAATTATTGTTTTCCATTTTGTTTTTTTATGATATCATAATCTTAGTACGTTTTCAATATAATACATATAGGTTATGCCTTTGTCTTCGCAGCGATGGTATTTTTGCATAAACCTAAAATTAAGGCAAAAAAAGCCAAATCGCTGCTCCAACAAAGGCATAACCTATTATATTTAGTAGCAACAGCTTGGATATACTGTCTAATATATTATTGTTGATATTAAAACAAAGGGGGCAAAGAGTGAATCTTTTACAGGAGATATTTAACAATGAGGTTTTTCCGGCAATAGGCTGTACTGAGCCCATATCCTGCGCATATGTAACAGCCGCGGCGGTTGAGCAATTAAACGGCGCTGTTGAAGAAATTGGGATAACTGTGGACTCAGGCACATTTAAAAACGGCGCTGCTGTCACTGTGCCAAATAGCGGCGGTATGACAGGCAACATCATCGCCTCAGCCCTTGGTGCTGTGATTGCAAAATCCGAACTTCGGCTTGAGATACTTAAAGAGGTTACCCCGGCAATACTAAAAAAAGCGCAAAAACTTATAAAAGACGGGGGTTATAAAATACCAATGCGAAGAAGATGAAAAAAACTTTCATCTTGAGGTAACTGCCAAGGCCAAGGGGCAAACTGTCCATTGCATTGTATCTGAGGGCCATACCAATATAACATGCCTTGAGAAAAATGGAAAATCAATCATGCGCACGCATCCTCATGCAGGGGAAAAAACAAAAAATTACCGCGACGTCTTAAAGAAAATGACCATTGAAAAACTCCTGCATGAAGTGACAAATCTTGATAGCCAGCAGCGCAAGTATATAAAACGCGGTATTGACATGAATATGGCGATATCTGAAAAAGGCGTTGTCATGAAAAGAAGCGCCTATCAGTTAAAACATATGCATAAAGAGGGGATTATCGCGGATGACCTTTTCTACAAGGTTAAGCTGCGGGTGGCATCTGCTGTTGACGCGCGCATGGGCGGCCTGCCGGAACCTGTGATGACTTCAGGCGGCTCAGGCAATCAGGGCGTCCTGACAATACTAGTCCCTTACCTTGTGGGCAAAGACCAGAAAATCAAACAATCTGTTATTGAAGAAAGTATTGCTATAAGCCATGCCATAAACTCTTATATCAAATGCTTTACAGGCGAGCTATCAGTGCTTTGCGGCTGCGCAATTGCTGCCAGCATCGCGGCAGCGATAGCCCTGGTATATCAGAAAGCAGGCATCGATATGCGAAAAATCACATTTGCCGTTGATAATGTAATAGGGGACCTTTGCGGCATAATCTGCGATGGGGCAAAACCCGGATGTTCGATGAAGATTGTAAGCGGGGCAGATGCGGTAATACGCTCTGCTTTTATGGCTCTTGCCGGGTATGGGCTTTCTGTTAAAGATGGCGTTTTGGGGATCTCAGCTGAAGAGTCTATTAAAAACTTAAGCAAAATATCACTTGAGGGCATGGGCTTAGTTGACCCAACCCTTCTTGTGCATATACTACAGAAAAAGATAACCCGCAGTGGCCTTGCTTAATAAATAGGGACAGCGACCAGTTTCTTATTAAGTTTGTTCTTTAAGAAAATGTCCCTATTTATTACCTATTTATCACTCAACAGGTATGATAATCTTCTGACCCTTCTTTAGCTTGTTTGGGTCTTTTATCCTGTCTTTATTCACCTCGTATAGATACTGCCAGCGGTGCGCTGCGCCCAACTGCTCCTTCGCAATCTTTGAAAGCGAATCGCCTTCCTGGATAGTATACTCTCTGATAGATACTTTTAACGCGCTTTCCACTTTCTTTTCTTCCTGTATAAAAAACTTGTCCTCTCCTATCTTCTTTGCATCATAAGTATCCGCTATATCAGGATAAGGTATCATTACCTCTTCAACCTCTGCAATCATAAACTGCGCGTTCCTGTCCTTCTGCATACCCACTATATCAGTAACAGGCGCAATCGCGTCAAGCTTACCGCGGCTTATAATAAGTACCCGTTCTTCTGGTATATTGTTATCAAGCATGAATTGCTTGACCGCATCCCCTCTTCGCCTGCCCAGTTTTTCATTGTATGCCTCTGAACCGCGTATATCGCAATTGCCTGTGACAAGTATGCTTGCCTGGGGATTTCTCCTTAGGGTATCAGATGCCTTTTTAAGTATCGCCTTGGCATCATCACGCAGGTCAGCCTTGTCAAAATCAAAATACACTTTAACGTTTCTGATTATTTTTTTAATAAGAAGGGACGGCCTCAGTTCCTGTGCTACAGGGGGTGGCAGTTCTTCTTCCTTATAATCAAAGATCACTTTATAAACATAAATATAACCACGATTTCCCCATGGCATTGCTTCTCCAGGCTCTAAAGGCCACCACCAATAGCCTCCTTTATCAAGGTCTTTTACAGGCCCTGGCTTTGCATCAGTAGGCCACCACTGGAAATGCTTCTGCAGCTCTTTAAGCTCCTGCTCTTTACGCTCCTGGCGGGTTAATCTTTGCGCCTGAGAATAAGGGCAAAATAAAAAAATTAAAAGCAATAACGCTGCAACTGTTTTCAGGTTCCTGTTAAACATTTTTACCTCCTGGATTATTCATAATTTTTGGCTAGGGATCTTGCGATTTATCTTTTAATGATTATAGCATAAAGAACGGTTTCGTCAATATGTTTTGGCGTATAGACAAATATCTTTTACAAGCAAGGCGCTTAAATACCTTGACCTGCCTTTAGTTTTCATATAAAATTACAGAGCAATTACAAAAAAGAGAAAATATGAAAAATTTCCTAAAATACACTTTAGTTTTCTTATGTCTCATTACGCTTTCATCCTGTGCGTCAAGCCCGTCAGGCCCTGTAGTATCTACTCCAAGAGACATCTCCCCTGCATCTTATTACCCTCTTATAAGACAGGATATATATCACGTTGTCGCTCCGGGAGAAACGCTTTGGCGCATAAGCAAGACATATGATGTGCAGATCGAGGATATTACGCGGGCCAACAGATTAGGCAACAACGATGAATTAACACGCGGCCAAAGCATACTTATACCCTCTGCCGCCCCGGTAAGGCCGGTAATACCATTATTTCCTTCCCGAAAATGGCGCTATATTATTATTCATCATACAGCAACGGATGAAGGGAGTGCTTTGCTTCTTGATAAGTCTCATAAGAATAGAGGGTGGAAGGGCCTCGGTTATGATTTTTTAATAAATAATGGTACACAAGGCAAACCAGACGGACACATTGAGGCATCTTTAAGGTGGATACATCAGGAAGACGGTGCTCATTGCAAGGCATCCAACATGAATGCAAAAGGTATAGGCATAGCAATTGTTGGTAATTGCAGCAATGAAAAGCCAAGCCAAAAACAGCTTGATACGCTTGTATATACCGTTAATGTCTTAAGGAAATATTACAAAATACCTATATCAAACATAATGGGCCACAGAGATGTGCCCGGCGCTAATACAGAATGCCCTGGAAATTCTTTCCCTTGGCAGGAATTTATCAGGCGCCTTAAATAATAAATGACTGGCTATTTTTTTGCTGTAATAATCCCAAAATATTTATAACCCGGTAGATTCTTTACAGAGACTTCTTTAAAACCGGCTTTTCCGCATTCCGCGGCCCACTGCTCGAGGCTAATACAGTATTCGCCTTCATTTAATATATGTTTCTTTCCGTTATTATACATACGGATGAACGCTTCCAGCCCCGCGTTTTTAATAGCAAATATCCATTCCTGTTCCAAAACTTTCAATATCCGCTTAAGCCGGTTTATGTCGTTATGCCTGCCAGTAGTGTCCATATCTATCTCGCCTATTATAAAAACACCTCCTGGCTTAAGTATTTTGTGTACAGCTGCTAAAGGCCTTTGCTTATTCTTTATATGATGCAAAGCGACGGAAGATACGGCTTTATCAAAAAAATGTTTCTTAAACCTTATATGATCAGCATCCATAAATTGGCATGTGATATTTGAATCCAGCTTCAGCCGCTTTATCTTGTCCTTAAAAATCGACATCATTTCATCGGAATTATCAATAGCGGTTATCGAACAGCCGGCCTTCTCTAAAAGCTTTAGGCTTAAGAGCCCTGTTCCGCATCCTATATCAAGCACCTTGTCGCCGCTTTTGGGCTTAAGCTCTCTTACTATAAGATCCAGGAGTTTACGATGGAAATCAGTCTTGCCGAGCGTGTTGTCATATTCGTTTGACCAATTGCCAAACCAGTCTCTTGTGAGAGTGTTGTGTTTTTTAGCCTTCATTCTTTACCTTTTTTGTACCCTTTCAATAAATCAAGGTTTGCCTTCAACACTGTTCGGCTGAATTCCTTAAATTTTTTCGAAACCGTTTTTAGTCTTTTTGCTTTTCTTTCCGTATCAACCATCTTTCCGCTGCCGACCATACGGCCGGTTGGCACATCAACACCTAAAACTCCTGCCTTGCATTCGACAAAAACCCCATCTTTTAATTCAGCCCTGAAGATCACAGAACCAAAACCGATAAAACAATATTTACCGATTTCGCAGGGCCCGTGCACTATGCAACCATGGGATAAGGAAGTATTTTCTCCTATCGTTACCATGCTGTTTCCTAATGAGTGCACAATAACCCTGTCCTGGATATTACAATTATCCTTAATGACAATAGAGCTTCCCTTTTCATCAGCCCTGATAACTGCTCCGGGGGCAACAAATACATTTTTACCGATTTTTACTTTGCCAATAATAACAGCGGAAGGATCAACATAGGCAGATTTTTCAATCTTTGGATATTCGCCGTTAGGATTACTTCGTATCATACTGTTCCTTTTGTTGATGTGAAATAATTCTTTCTGCTATTTAATTTCGCCCTTTAATTGTTGCTTTTTCTGTAAATTTGATAATATCATTCATCATCCTTACTGTCTCTGCCGGGTATTTGCCCGCGGCAGTCTCTTCTGAAAGCATAACAAAATCAGTCCCGTCTATTATGGCATTTGCGACATCTGTTACTTCAGCGCGCGTCGGCCTTAGATTTTCTGTCATACTCTCAAGCATCTGCGTAGCGGTTATTACAGGCTTCTTCGCCTGATTGCATTTTTTTATAATCATCTTCTGGACTATAGGGATTTCATATATGGGCAGGGATACACCCATATCGCCTCTGGCTATCATTATGCCGTCTGATACCTTGATTATCTCATCAATATTCTTTATGCCTTCCCTGTTTTCTATCTTGGCAATAATCCTGCAATCAGGGCTCTTGCCAAGCACGGCCCTTACATCCAATATATCATCTTTTGTGCACACAAATGACTGCGCTATATATTCAATACCATGTGCTTTGCAAAAACAGATATCTTTAATATCCTTATGGCTTATATTTCCGAATTCAAGTTTTGCCTGGGGTATGTTTACCCCTTTATGCTGCTTAAGCAGGCCACCTGTTATTACCCTCGCCTTAAGGCTATCCTTACCTCGGCCGATTACCTCTAAAGCAATATTACCGTCATCAATAAAGACATGGTATCCGTTTTTTATACTGCTTAAAGGCCCTTGATAATCAAAAGGTATTTTGCTGCCTGCGCCTTTTATATTTTTCTTAACAAGGTATAGTTCCTGACGTTTCTTAAGTTTTACAGGCTCTTTAAGCTGGCCTATCCTTATACGATGGCCTTGAAGATCTCCTAAGATTTTTATACAGCGGCGGTATTTTTTGTTTAAGGACCTGATGATGCCTATTTTGGCAACAAGCTCTTTTTCTTTTCCGTGTGAAAAGTTAAGCCTACCCACGTCCATGCCTGCAAGCATCATCTTCCTTAAGATTGTCTCGGTTGATGAAGCAGGGCCTATTGTGCATATTATTTTTGTCTTTACCATGCTTTTTGCCTTTTTAAAAATTACAAGGTCAATTATATACGTAATACCTTACTATATCAAGAATATTCTGGATTTAGCGCCTGAAGGGCTTTTCTGATATATTTCTTGTTCTGGAGATTTTTATGTTGAAGCAGCGCCCGGTGCATCATCCTCTCGCCAGGTTTTTTGACTACATGGATAGGCCTTCCTGTAAATAAGTCTTTCTCCGTGTAATACATGCAGGCCGATACGGTCATAGGCAAGGGAATATAATCCTGTATCTGCTCCGGATTAATATGGTGTCTTTTCAGGTAATCGGCCAGCTCCTTCGCATCCTCAAGGCGCGCGCCAGGATGGCCTACTATAAAATAGTTTACCAGGTATTGTTTTTTATCCAGCATCCTGTTTATGCTGTCAAATTTATCAACAAACTTTTCGTATACTTTAAACTTTGGCTTGTTCATGAGCTCAAGTACCGAGCTGGTGCAGTGTTCGGGGGCAACTTTAAGCTGCCCGCTCACGTGGTGGCTACATAGTTCGCGCATATATTTGTCGGCACAGCTCTCAATCAACAGGTCATATCTTACACCGCTACCAACAAAAACATGCTTTACGCCGGGTATCCTGGCAAGCTCTTTCCATAAACGAAGTGAATAATCATAGCCTAATTTAAGATCTTTACATTTCTCGGGGAGTAGGCATTTCTTGCTGCGGCAGGCGCCTTTTGTTTTCCATAAATGGCAGGCAGCCATATACATATTTGCTGTAGGCCCGCCGACGTCGGTAATAGTTCCGCGGAAATTCTTGCCCTGCGCCATTGATCTTATTTCCGCGACCAGCGACTTAATGCTTCGGCTCTGTACTATCCTGCCCTGGTGCAGATATAGAGAGCAGAAATTACAACCACCTGTGCATCCCCTATGAGATATGATTGAATGCCTAACCGTCTCAAACCCCGGCACACCCTTTTCCTTGTTATATATTGGGTGCCAATTGCGCATATAAGGGAGGGAATATATCCTGTCCATCTCATCAGTGGTAAGAGGCAGCGCCGGAGAGTATTGTATGACAAATCTTTTACCGTGCTTCTGGACAATCGTCTTTCCGCGAATTGGATCAGCTTCAGAATAAATAGCCTTAAAGGCCTCGTTAAATTTATCTTTAGCGGCAACGATATCTTCATAAGACGGGATTGAAATATAATCCTTAACGCCGTCCGTAAAATTCCTGACAACAACCGTACCGCGAATACCGTTGAGGCTGTTTTTGTCGTCGCCGTTTTTTAAACGCCGCGCTATCTCAAGTATCTGCTTCTCGCCCATACCGTAAACAAGTATGTCAGCCTTGGAATCCAAAAGCAGGGATCGCCTTACCTTGTCTGACCAGTAATCATAGTGCGCCAGCCGCCTCATACTCGCTTCCATGCCGCCGAGTACTATCGGTACGCCCTTAAAGGCCTGCTGCAGTTTATTAGTATATACGAAAACCGCCCTCTCTGGCCTTAGTCCTGATTTCCCGCCAGGAGAATAATCATCTTTATTACGCACTTTTTTATTGGCTGTATATTTGGCGAGCATAGAGTCAAGATTGCCTGCCGTAACACCAAAAAATAATTTTGGCTTACCCAACCGCTTAAAATCCTCGATCTTGCTTGGATTTGGCTGTGAGATAATCCCGACCTTGAATCCGGCATCTTCCAGTACCCGTCCTATAACAGCTGCGCCATAAGAAGGGTGATCAACATGCGCGTCACCGCTGATAATTATAATATCTAATTCATCCCATCCGCGCTTTTCCAGGTCTTCTCTTGATATCGGTAGAAAGTTTTTCATAAGACTACTATGTCCTAAATTGACAATAAAAACCATAAAATGGGTTTTAACGAACTTCAGTAAAGCTTTAAAATCAAATAAACAATGCTAAGAAAAACCGCAAGGCCAGTACGCCTGACCTTGCGGTTTTAGATTTTTACGCTGTTACTGTATCTATTGCATCACCCTGCTACAGTTAACGGCCTTCGTTCTTGCGCTTTGAATAACAATCCTTGCAGTATATCGGACGATCTTCTCTGGGCTTAAACGGAACTTCGCACTCTTTCTTGCACTCTGAACAAACTGCCTTGTGCATCTCGCGGGCGCCGCCAAATCCACCTCCACCTTGATATCCCATACTTCCTCCTTTTATTTCTGTTAAGAATTTAACCTATTAATGATTATAGGGGTTTTAAAAAAAACTGCAAGCATTTATTTATTCTAAGGCATCATTGTCACTGGAGGCCTGCCCAGGCTCAAGTGTGGCCTCTATCGATTTTTTCTCCAGTTTTCTTTGTTTCTTTTCCTCTACCTTCTTTTTCTTAGATAATTCTCTCTGGTGCTTCTTATATGAATAATTATCTCTAGCCACAATACTCTCCTTAATCCCGCTTATGATATGTTATTATACCATATAATTATGGTTTTGAAAGAACTTCTTTTTTAAAAATCAACTTGGAAACATAAAACCTATAACAGAGATTACGGGTTTTAGCTGGGGGTGGTTGCGCCAAGTTAGAACTAGTTTAATCACAAATTAAAATTGTAAGTCCTTTTTCCTATATTATTTTATCTAACTCTTCGATCGCTTCACTGACAATATCATCCATCAGCTCTTTTACTGAAACAATTTTGTCAACCCGCGACACATTACTCCCGGCAAATACAACCGCGTTGTCTATATCGCCAAGAATCGCATTATGCAAAGCATGCGCGATACAATAAGGGGCAGCGCTAGGATTGCAGGTTTTAAGACAACGATAGTTACACTTTATCGATTCTCTTCTGCCGTGCTCTACTTCTTCAACAAGTTTAGTTTTTAGTGCCCTTCCGGGCATGCCAACAGGACTTTTTATAATAACAATGTCACTCTCTTTTGCGGCAATATATAACTGTTTAAATTTATCCGACACATCACATTCAAAAGTAGCGACAAAACGGGTTGCTATCTGAACTCCTTTTGCGCCTATCTTAAAAAACTTAGCAATATCTCTACCATCAAATATGCCTCCCGCGGCTATAACAGGTATATTTACGCCTAAATCTTTTTCATACCCATTTACTGCTTCCAAAACATCCTTTAGCAAATCTTCAAGAGGATTTTTCCGCGGTGACTCTAAATCTTCAAATGAAAAACCTAAAGGCCCTCCTGCAAGCGGGCCTTCAACAACAAAAGCATCTGGTGTGCGATTATATCGCTTCCTCCAAGATTTAATTATAATATTTGCCGCCCTGCCAGATGATACTATTGGTATAAGCTTCGTAGATTTGCCTTCCGCAAATTCCGGCAATCTTAATGGCAAGCCAGCCCCTGAAACAATAAAATCAGCCTTTTCGCTAATAGCGGTTCTTACCAGATCTTCATAGTTGCTTAAAGCAACCAGCACATTTACTCCGATAACACCTTTGGTTAGTTCCCTGGCGCGGCGCATTTGTCTTTGAAGCCCCTCCCTTGAGGCTTTAACAAAATCTACTTCGTTTTCTTCTGTGCCAAAACCAAGCCCAACGCTGGCTATTGTTCCCGCTCCTCCGCAATTTGCCACTGCGCTAGCCAAGGAAGCCGTAGAGACCTGAACTCCCATGCCCCCTTGAACAATCGGTATTTCTATTTCTGTGCCTCCGATTATAAGTGGCTTCAATTTATTACTCATTTATTTTCGCCTTTAGATTTTCGATTCTTTGTTCCGATTTTACTACACAAAATAGTAACTGGGGTGGCTGACGGGGTTTGAACCCGCGACCACTTGAGCCACAGTCAAGTGCTCTACCAACTGAGCTACAGCCACCACAAAACATCTAATCACAAACTTCTTAGGAACGGTTCTTGAGCACACGTACTCGTGCTCAAGAACCGTTCCTAAGCACAACATGGTGCGCCCGGCACGACTCGAACGTGCGACCCTCTACTTAGAAGGCAGATGCTCTATCCAACTGAGCTACGGGCGCATTTAGTTCACAGTTAACAATGAACTATCAACAATGAACAATGAACAAATATGGTCGGGGCGGCCAGATTCGAACTGGCGACCCCCTGGTCCCAAACCAGGTGCTCTAGCCAAACTGAGCCACGCCCCGAACCAAACTTATAGGTAAAACTGGTATTAGCAAAATTTGGTTCGGGGCACGCCCCAATCCAAACTTTGACAATAGTGGTTTTGTATAATTTTCAAACTGTATATAAATTGTATACAGTTGTATACATTTTGTATACAGGTTTAGTCACTCTAATTCCTACGTAATTAATTATTATACTTGCGATAGCGAATATAGTCAATCACAAAACAACCAACGATAATAAGGCAGAATAAGATGAATATATCACCATGTTGAGTGTAAAAGGTGAGCCCTGAATCTGAATATATGTTTATAGTATCTGTTATATGGCCTTCTACGAAGAGTTCTTTGGGCTTGGGATTGCCTGCCTGCCGGCAGGCAGGCTTCGTCACATCTTGTTTCCCTCGCAATGACGAGAGCCTGCCCACCCTGTCTATAAAACAGGTCAGCCCTGTATTTGCAGGACGGGCAACGGGGCGCCTGTTTTCAATTGCCCTGAAAACAGAATTAGCAGCATGCTGATAGGCCGCGCAACTTCTGCCAAACCATGTGTCATTCGTCATATTTACCATAAACTCAGCCCCTTCTCTTACAAAGCGCCTTACCATACCAGGAAATATATCCTCAAAACAGATAAGAGTGCCAAATGCGGCGCCTTTAAGCTTAAACAATGTGTATTCATCGCCAGGGGTAAAGTTACCTGTTATGGGGAAAAACCTTTCTATTCCAGGCATATATTTTACAAACGGAATAAACTCTCCGAACACTACAAGGTGCAATTTATCGTAGCGCTGTAATATATGGCCCTTATCTGAAAACAAAACCGCGCTGTTAAACTCAACCTCTCTTTCTTTATCATCAATACCAACCATTGGGGTGCCTAAAAGTATCGGTATACCTGTTTTTTTTGACAGGTTTTCCATATAACGCATAAGGCGTGAATCTCTGTTAAGATAACCTGGGATAGATGTCTCGGGCCATATGATTATATCAGGCCTGTCTTTGGCTGCTTTCAGGGTAAGCCTTTCGTATTTATCAAGTATGTAGTCTTTATACTTGGCATCCCATTTATGCATCTGCTCTATATTGCCCTGGATTAAAGACACTTTAAAGCTCTCAGCATTATCTTTATCGGCACTGAATTGGCTTATCTGCCCCTTGCCATACAGCAAGACTGCAATAACTATAAACAACACAGCCAGTACCTCAAATAATACCTTTACCTTTACCTTTACCTCTTCCTTTACCTTTGTCTTATCATTTAAAACAGATATAATCGCAAATACACTAAAGTTTACAAGCACTATTAAAAATGACACTCCATAGGCACCTGTAATATCTGATATTTGTATAACGGGTAATTGCTTGTATTGAGAATAGGCTAAGATATTCCACCCAATTCCGCCAAAAAGATTTGCGCGTATGTATTCAAGCAGGCACCATGCGCAGGGAAGAATTAGATATTTGGTATGCAGTATATGGTATTTAGTATTTCGTAAAGCAGCGGAAAAAAATAGTCCGAAAATGCCAAAATATAGACCTTGATATAATGAAAGTATTATCCAGCCAATTGGCGTTACCTGGAAAATCCAGTACATGGAGAAAAGGAAAAATAAAACTCCGCAGACATAAGATAGGATAAATGACTGTCGTGGGGGAGTATTTTTAAGGGCAAAAAATAATGGGACAAGGCCTATCCATGCAAGGAATGGGGAATTAAACGAGGAAAAACTTAAGGATAATAAGATGCTTGAAAAGAGTATTAATATAATAGATTTTATGTGGACTTTGGATTGGCCGCTCACGGAGCTCGCGGCACTTCTCCCTAAAGGGACTTCTTTGGTCGCTCGGACATTTCGTCCTCGGTCGCTTCGCAAGATTCGCAATGGCATATATATTATTTTCCGCAGCACTTTTTAAACTTTTTACCGCTGCCGCAAGGACAGGGGTCGTTTCTGCCTACTTTTGCCTCGTCTCTCTTAAACGGCTGGGCAGGGCCTTCCTGGGAGGTGTTATAATTCGAGCGCGTGCGAGTCAGACCTATGTCCATATTATCAGGCATAGGCGGCACTGATGGTTGTATATCCTTCATAGAGCCTGGTGAGGCATGCACAAGCTCTTGTGGGAGGGAGCGAAATACGCCGGCGGTCTTTTGAGTCTCTATCGCCTGTATCCTAAATATATATTCGAGAGAATCATCTCTTATAGAGTCTATCATTGTCATGAACATATCATATGCCTCTCTCTGATACTCTACAAGAGGGTCTCTTTGCCCATAGCCTCTTAAATGTATGCCCTCCCTTAGGTGATCTATGCTTAACAGGTGGTCTTTCCATTTATTGTCTATTGCCTGAAGCATGACAAATTTCGCTATCTCCTGCATCTTTTCAATAGTTATAGATGCCTCTTTCTGTTCATAGGCAGCCATTATTCCCTGTGCAATATAATCTCTAAGTTCTTCCCTGCTTAATGGGATTATTTTCCCCTCATCAATCTTCAGGAGAAATTTACCCCTCAACCAGCTTAAGAGATTGTTGTAATCCCATTCCTCGGGATGCAGATTTTCAGGCGCATATAAATTAAGGCTTGATTCTACAACATCATCCAGCATATTGAATATATGCTCTTTAAGGTTGCTGCTTTCAAGTATGGTTTTTCTTTCAGCATATATGATTTCTCTCTGCTTGTTCATTACATTATCATATTCCAAGACATGCTTTCTTATCTCAAAATTATGCGATTCTACCCTTCTCTGGGCTGTCTCAATAGAGCGGGCTACTATCTTATGCTCAGCTATCGGAGTCCCCTCTTCAAGGCCGAAGAAATCTATAAGGCGTGTTACCCTGTCAGAGGCAAATATCCTCATAAGGTCATCTTCTAATGATACGTAAAATCTACTTGAGCCGGGGTCTCCCTGCCGGCCTGAGCGGCCCCGTAACTGATTGTCTATACGCCTTGCCTCGTGGCGCTCTGAGCCGATTACATGAAGTCCGCCTGCTATGATAACCGCCTCATGCTCTTTTTTTGACTCCTCGCTGTATTGTGCCTGTATATTATGGCGCTCATCTTCTGAGACATCCTTACCTGATGCTATCATCTTTGTGATAGTATCCTCTGCCCTGGATTCAGGATTGCCGCCAAGCAAGATATCAGTACCGCGCCCTGCCATATTGGTTGCTATGGTAACAGCGCCCTTTCCTCCGGCCTGGGCTACTATATGCGCTTCAAACTCATGGTATTTCGCGTTTAATACATTATGCGGCACGCCTTTTCTTTTTAACAGCTGGCCTATATATTCTGATTTGTCTATTGATACCGTACCGACCAAAACAGGCCTTCCCTGCTTGTGGAGATCTCCTATTTCATTTACTATGGCATCGAACTTTTCTTTCGCGGTGCGATATACAACATCGGGATAATTAGTCCTTGAAAGAGGCTTGTTTGTCGGGATAGATAATACATCAAGATTATAAATCTTTAAAAACTCTTCGGATTCAGTAAGGGCTGTGCCTGTCATTCCGGCAAGCTTGTCATACATGCGGAAGTAGTTCTGAAATGTAATGGTAGCGAGCGTCTGGTTTTCACGCTCTATCTTAACGCCTTCCTTTGCCTCTATCGCCTGGTGAAGTCCGTCGCTCCAGCGCCGTCCTGGCATGAGACGGCCTGTAAACTCATCAACTATAATAACCTGCCCGTCTTTTACAATATAATCCACATCAAGTTTGAAATTACTGTGCGCCCTTAATGCCTGGTTTACATGATGCTTGTATTCCATAGAGGCCACTGTATGCATATCCTCTATGCCTAGAAGTTCCGCTGCCTTTATTTCGCCTGCTTCTGTAAGATAAGCTGTGCGCGCCTTTTCATCTATAATGTAATCGCCTGTTTCCTCTTTTGTATGTTCATCGCGCGCGCCCTTTGCAAGCTTTGGCATCATCTTGTCTATCCTGTAATATTTATCTGTCGACATCTCGGCAGGGCCTGATATGATAAGGGGGGTCCTTGCCTCATCTATTAATATGCTGTCAACCTCATCAATTATGGCAAAAAATGGTTCACGCTGAACCATGTCCTGTTTTGATATCACCATATTATCGCGCAGGTAATCAAAACCAAATTCATTATTTGTCCCATATGTTATATCGGCATTATAAGATATCTTTCTTGCATCAGGCGGCATATCGTGCTGTATAACGCCGATTGACAGGCCTAAAAATTCATAAACAGGCCCCATCCATTGGCGGTCACGTTTTGAAAGATAATCATTTACAGTGACGACGTGTACCCCTTTGCCTAAAAGCGCGTTAAGATACACAGGCAGCGTCGCGACAAGCGTTTTTCCTTCGCCTGTTGCCATCTCAGATATCCTTCCCTGATGAAGGACATATCCCCCTATAATCTGACAATCAAAATGGCGCATGTTTATAGTTCTTTTTGCCGCCTCTCTTACTACCGCGAAGGCCTCGGGGAGTATTTCATCAAATAAGCTGTTATAGAGTTTTTTAAGGCTTAACTTTTCCTTATCCCTCGCAGCCTGGGTGGTTGATTCATCTATCTGTTTTTTAAATCTTGCTATATTATCAGAGGCGGCATGCTTTTTTTTATTTAGATGCTCGCGAAAGGCATCTGTCTTTAAACGCAGCTCTCTATCAGAAAGAACTGATACAGCCTGCTCATAGCTGTTTACCTGAGAGAGTATGGGCTCTATCTTTTTAAGCTCTTTCTCGTTATGAGAACCGAAGATTATATTCTTAATCAATCCTATCATGTGTTTGCCTTTTTAAACCTTAAAAATGACTGAATAAACCTGTCTATCTCGCCGTCCATGACAGCCTGCGTGTTTGATGTCTCTTCTTTGGTTCTGTGGTCTTTTACCATATTATAAGGATGGAATACGTACGAGCGTATCTGGCTGCCCCATTCTATCTTCTGCTTTGCGGCATGCGCCTTTTCCATCTGCTCTCTGATCTCCCGCTGCTTTTTTTCATAAAGGCGCGCCTTTAATATCTTCATGGCAATGCCCTTGTTTTTTATCTGGGAACGCTCATTCTGGCACTGGACAACTACACCAGTAGGGATATGGGTAATTCTTACCGCGGAGTCTGTTGTATTTACGCTTTGGCCTCCGCAGCCGCCTGAGCGGTATACATCCACCCTGATATCTTTTTCAGTAATCTCTATATCAACATCATCGGCAACCTCAGGGATAACATCTACTGAAGCGAATGATGTGTGCCTTCTCTTGTTAGCGTCAAAGGGCGATATGCGCACAAGCCTGTGGACGCCACGCTCACCTTTAAGATAGCCGTATGCCCATTCGCCTTTTATTATCATGGTTGTATTTTTAATGCCTGCTTCTTCCCCCGGCAATATATCAATACTTTCAAACTCATAACCCATGATGTTTGCCCAGCGATTATACATCCTTAAAAGCATACTTGCCCAATCGCATGACTCTGTGCCGCCGGCACCTGAGTTTATGCTAAGAATGGCATTATTTATATCATGTTTGCCGCTTAAAAGGCTTTTAAATTCAAGCCCGCTTATGGTTTCCTGAAGATGGTGAAGCTCTTTTTCAGCGTCTTTTATTGTAGTCTCATCGCCATCATCTATTATAGACACTAGCTCTTCTAGATCATGATATTCCTTGAGGCAGGTCTTGAAAGGTTCTGTTGTGGCCTTAAGAAATTTCAGCCTTGGCATTATCTCGTTGGCTTTCTGAGGGTTATCCCAGAAGCCTTCAGCTGACATAGTGGTTTCTATATGAGATATCTCATCAACCTTATTAGGGATGTCAAAGATACCCCCTTAGGTGATCCAGCTTACCCTTTATGATATCTAATTGTGATTTTATCTCTTCTAACATAGCGTTTTAAAGGATACCACAGCCCCTCTCTTTTTACAAGCAAAATACTTTAGGAACGGTTCTCAAGCACGAGTATCCGTGCTTGAGAACCGTTCCTAAGCTCTGAAATGGTCGTAGATTACCTTTGCCTCTTTTCCATCTATAAAATCAACCTTTTTAAGCTGGTTTATGTCCGCCTGTTTTACCTTATCAAGCGAGCCAAAATGCTTGATAAGCCGCGCCTTCCTTCTTGGGCCAATGCCTTTTATGTTGTCGAGTTCTGAAAACTTGGCCTTTTTATTTCGCAAAAGCCTGTGATATGTTATGGCAAACCTGTGCGCTTCATCCCTTATCCTCTGGCACAACAACAGCGCTTTGGAAAAATTACCAAGCAGCATAGGGTCTTTTTTTTCATGCACATAAAGCTTATCGGGATTTTTTGCAATACCTATTACAGGTATATTCATAATCTTTAAAGCCCTAAGCTGTGCCTTAGCCGCCGAAAGATGCCCCTTGCCTCCATCTATTACTATCAGATCCGGTAAAGCGCCTTTTTCTCTTAAGAGCTTTCTGTATCTTCTGGCTACTATTTCACGCATCATGTTGTAGTCATCTATGACATCGACTGTTTTTATCTGAAAATGCATATAAGCATGCTTATAAGGCCTTGCCCCTTTAAAACACACCATGGAGCCTGTTGCCTCTTTGCCGCTTATATTCGATACATCAAATGCCTCTATTGTATCAGGCATACGCAAAAGCCCCAGCAGAGACCTTAGCTCCTCCAGCCCTTCTGCTGCCTGTTTATCAGTTTTGGCCAAGCTAAGGGATAAAGCTTCTTTAGAATACCGCTGGCCTGATAATAAAGAAGAAAGCGCGCTTATCCTGTCTCTTATATTAGCGGCCTTTTCATAATCCTTATCATCAGAGGCTGCTTTCATGTTTTTGGACAACACGCCTAACAGGTCTTCCTGTCTACCCTCTAAAAACAGTTTAAGCTCATCAACCACGCCAAGATAATCAACTTTTTTATCATTAACGCAGGGGGCCAGGCATTGTCCTATGTGCATATCAAGGCAGCCTTTTTTCTGATTGCCCTGCGGCATGTTACGGCATGTCCTTAGCGGGAATGTCCTTCTCAACGATTTTACCGCCTCATTCAAAAGCTTTGCGTTTGTATACGGCCCGAAATAAAGAGCCCCGTCGGATTTTATCTTTCTTACCACCATAAGCCGCGGGTATTCTTCATTTACAGACAGTTTAAGCCGCGGATATGACTTATCATCCTTAAGCAGGACATTGAATTTAGGGCTATATCTTTTAACAAGCGCTGCCTCAAGCAGGAGCGCGGTAGGCTCATCAGAGGTAAGGACAAAATCAACATCTAAAATACTTCCTCTTAGGATTGATTTTTTACACGAAGAATCTGATGAAAAATAAGACCTGACCCTCTTTTTAAGAGAGGCGGCCTTTCCGATATATATAATAACAGACTCTTTGCCTTTAAAAAGGTACACCCCCGGCGAATCCGGTATTCTCTTTATCTTTTCTTCAATATCCAAGACCAAAGCTCCTTAAGCTCACTTATACGCAAGGCATAACAGGCTATTATATAAAATATAATCGCCGCCATAATTGACATCATAAGGCCTGCGATTAAAAAAATAGTTCTCCCCGGCATAAGGCTTGCAATATAAACATTGACCCAATAAGCAACAACTCCCATGAGAACAGACGCTACAGTTATTTTAATCAGCGACATAAAGAGAATTCTTTCATAAAAAGTACCTGTTTTTTTTCTAAGCATGTAAAAGAGCGCTGCCGCGTTAAGTATGCCTGATAATGAATTGGCAAGCGCGAGGCCTCCTACCTTAAGCTTAAACATAAGCATAAAGCTTAACGCTATATTAACCAAAAGAGAAACCGCTGCTACCTTGACAGGCGTCTTTGTATCCTGCATTGCGTAAAAACCGTTTACAAGCACTTTTATAGCGCCATAAGCCAAAAGGCCGAATGAATAAAAAAATAAAGCGCTTGATGTTATGCCTGTGGAATAGCTGCCAAATGCCCCGCGCTGAAGCAATGTCTTTGTTATCGGGTTTGATAAAGCAATAAGGCCGGCGCTTGCGGGCAATAGCAGGAAAAATACACTCCTTAACAGGAAGTTTATGGTCTTTGAAAACTCCTGGGTTTGCCTGTTTGCGACATGGCCTGAAAGCGTCGGAAGCGCTGCCTGGGCAAGCGCTATGGCAAATATGGCAAGCGGGAGCTGCATTATCCTGTTTGAGAAATAAAGCGCCGCCACAGCGCCTTCTCCGACAATCCTGCCTATTGACGCAAGCACAGTACTTACAAACACATTTATCTGATATACGCCGCTTCCGAATATGCGCGGGATGAGAAGCCGCAAGATCTTCTTAACCTGCGGGTGCATAAAACCCCTGCAGTTGAAAACAATGCCGCTTTTTAGGAGTATGGGAACCTGAATGATAACCTGTAATATACCGCCTGATAAAACTCCTGCCGCAAGGCCTACTATGTCCTGCCTCCATGTAAACATGCACACTATAAGCGCGATGTTTAAAAGGCTGGTTCCATAAGCAGGGGCTGTAAAATGCTTTATGGAGTTTAAAACCCCCATCCCATATGCCGTAAGGCCTATGAATATAAGATATGGAAACATAACCCTCGTAAGGGCTACTGTCACATCAAACTTCAGGCTGTCTTCTAAAAAACCTGGGGCAATTGCAAAAACTATGGGCCTTGCGAATAAAAAACCCGCTATTGTAAGCAATGTCAAAACAACAAGCATCAAATTCAGCAGTATATTTGCCAGCCTCCAGAAAGATGCCCTGCCGTTTCTGTTAAGCTCTTCCACCAAAACAGGCACAATCGCTGAATTCGTAGCCCCTTCACCTATCAGGTCACGCAGAAGATTGGGTATCCTGAACGCAACGACAAAGGCCTGCGCGTATATTCCCGTACCAAAAAACGCCGCGAATATTATATCCCGCACAAAACCTAAAACACGGCTCACCAGGGTGGCAAACCCTATTACGCCTGCGGATTTTGCTATGGATTTATTAGTTGACATATCTTGCCCTGCTATGTTATATTATCATCTCATAATCGGAGGATAATATGGCTAATTTAAATGCAGCAAAAAAATCAATAAGACAGGATAAAAAAAGGCGGCCTCACAATGTCGCTATGGCTTCTGAGCTGAAAACGCTTACCAAGAAATTAAACGCTTTTATAGGCGCGGGTAAAGCTGATGAGGCATCTAAGGCGCTTTCTATACTTATGTCTAAACTTGATAAAGCCGCGAAAAAGGGCTTTATAAAACGCCAAAACGCTGACCGCAAAAAATCACGTCTGTCTTTAAGGATAGCGAAACTCAAAAAGTAATGAGCTTTTGTCTTTGCGAACCCGAAAGGGTGAAGCCTGCCTGCCGGCAGGCAGGCAATCTAAAGTCCATAATTTTATCTTATGACAGATGCCTCAGCTGGCGAGTTTCACAACCAGCATCTCAAGCAGATAATCATCCCTCACGTTGCTTCTTTTTATCAGGATATCAGTTTCCGATAAAGCCTGGAGGTCTTTCTTTAACCTGCTCAAGGAAAATTCCCTTGTCTGAATTATCAGTTTGTCAAGCCTGTAAAGGTTCATCTTTAACCCTGAAAGCATTTCTGCCTTTGAAGCGCCTCTTGAGAGCATCCTCTTAACCCTTATCAATCTTATAATATGCCATGACAGAAAACCTACCATCTGCGTAGGGTTTGATTCTGTCTTTAAAAGCTCTTTTAATATAAGAAGCGCTTTATTTGGTCTTTTAGCGTTTATGGCATCCAGCAAAAGAAAGGTTGAGCTTTCAGTAGGCATATCCAGAAAAAACATAATATCATCATCTGTTACGCTTTCCCTGTCTCCCATGAAAATGCTGACCTGCTCTATAACAGATATAGTTTTACCGATATCCTGTTTTGTGGCATCTGATATAAGAGCGGCACTTTTATGACTTATTTTCTTTTTGGATTTTTCAAACTCTTTTACTATCCAGTCGGATATATCATCTGTTTTATTCGCGGAGCTATCTATTCTTGCGACGCTGGCAGGGAGTGTTTTCACAAAACTCTCAAGCCTTGCTGATGGCTTACCCCCGAGCATCACAAGAAATGCGCTGCCAGAACAAGGTTTTTTTATATATAGAACAAGGTGTTTTCTATCCTCTTCTGAAAATGTCTCAGGCTCAATCAGGGCAGCCATCCTGTTGCCTCCTGTTATCGAAAACGTCTCTAAAAAATTAATGATATCAGGGGCTGCGGAATCTTTTGCGTAATAAAGGTTATAATTAAACGCATCAGCGGTTTTTCCCATAAGCTTTCCCTTGAGCCTATCAAGATAGCGTCTTTTTCTAAATTCATCTTCACCGGTTATTAGATATGTCAGGGTATTTTTTTGGGGCGGGATATTGCTTTTTGGCGGCATCTTACCAGACCTCTATGGTCCTTTCTACTACCCTTCTTGCCAGGTCATTAAGCGCGTCGGCTACGGCAGCGTTTTCGCTTTTTCGTTGCGGGCCTGTTGTGAAATAATAATCACTGCCCGCGAAGTTCTTCTCAGACCACATCACCTTGCCTGTGGCTGTATCTATAAGCTGCATATCCACAAAAATCGCGATCCTATACTGGTCTATCGTGTCATTGTAGCCGTATTGTGTCGGCTCTCTTCTAAAATCAACAAGCGCGCCTTCCAATATAAGATTAGCGTCTTTTTTCTGGACCACGCGCAGATGCCCGTCAAAGATAAACCTGTCTATTACAGCCCTTGTTACATCAACCTCCAATAAAGGCCTGTATGTCTTGTACCTCTGGCGGTCCGAAATCTCATCGGTAATCGGTATCTTGTTGGCAAAATTTTCGATACTTATTGTCTTAAGGTGTGCGGGTAAAAGCGAGCCTGTGGTATAGCCGCAGCCCGATAATAGAACTGCTGATAGAACTAACAGCTGGCAGATATTTTTCATACTCATGGCTTACTTCTTTGTCTTATCGATACGTTTCTGTACAACCTTAAGCCTTTCAAGCGCGGCAGGGGCAGATAAGGCCGTAGGGAATTCATCAAGTATCTTATTGTAATATACCGCTGCTGATTGGTACTTACCTATACGCTCATAAAATCTCGCGTTTTGCAGATAATGCTCTGCTCTTTCTTCTATTATTTGACTTTTCTCTTTCTCTACACTTGCAACTAATTCGCTGTCCGGGTGGTCACGCTTAAATTCATCAAATTCTTTTTGCGCCTGTATGGCGAGGGACTGGTCATAGGCACTGCCGCTTGAGGCAGCAGATGCGGTTAAGGCAAGCTGAAATTTTGCCTCCATAGCAACAGAACTGTCGGGATAGTCATCAATGATTTTCTGGAAGGCCTCTCTCGCCTCCTGGTAAAAAGAGATCTTCTTATAAAGCTCACCTATACGAAACTGCGCGATAGGCGCGTTTTGGCTGTAAGGGGCATTTGATACAACTTTTTTGTATACATCTATTATCTGCTCCGGTATGGCCTTAAAGCGCATCCCGAAAAACCTTGTTTTCTCCCCCTCGTAAAGCTTGTTTCCTATTTCAAATTGGCGGCTTACTATTTCTTCTGTCCTCTGCGTAAACGGATAATCATTAATAACCTGCTGATAAGCCTCAAATGCCTGATAGGGATAATCCATCTCTTCGTAACAGCGGCCTATATAATATTGTGCCTCTGATGCTGCCTCAGAGCGCTTGTAATACTTTATTATCTTTCTGAATTCGCCAAGTGCCTTTTTATAATCTTTTGCCTCAAAGAAATCCATGGCATAGAGAAGTTGTTCTTTTGGGGTATCTTTAGGGGCGTATTTGGGGTTTATCCACTTTTTTGTCTCAGGAGTCCATACCCAATAGCAATACCCTGTGCCAATATCAATGGCCAGTGTAAATATTATAATAATAAATGTAAGTTTTATATAAGTTTTCATAAGATGATTTGTTGAAGTAGTGTAGTAGCTAATATATCATTCTAGGGGGGGGTTGTCAATAGGTAAAGGTAAAGGTAGAGGTAGAGGTAAAAGGTAGAGGTAGAGGTAGAGATGAAAGCAAGAAACAATGCCTACGGAGTGACCACCGCAGGCGCGGGTGATTTTGCTATAAAGGAGGCGAGATGCTTTTTATCCTCCTCTGTCATATCCATAAACTGCAAACCCACATTATATTGAGAACTTCGCGGAATTTTTTGAATCCAGGCAACCTTAGAAATCGCCTTTATGGCCCGGGAAAAAGATGGGACAGAAACTTCTACAAGCAGCCTTGTAAAAATTGAAAGAAATTCACTTGATGCAAAACGAATCCCGCCTTCACTTATATCTTTCGTAAGAGAACCTGTATATGTCTCTATAGGCCTTTGAATATCCTTAAATTGGACTGGAAGACGGGCATTTATTCTCGGAGAACTCCTTTTCTCCTTCACATAAGGCTGCATATCTATATCTCCCCCATTATTTATAATTTCTATTTATGGTGTAATTATAACACTATATATATAACATTGTCAAGCATAATTTAAAACTTTTTAAAAAATAGTTTAAAGGTCATTTTTCTCCGCCCCCTGCATATTGTGGCCTAAAAAACCCTCAAACACAATATAGGCCGCTATGTAATACGCGCACACAGCCCATAAAGAAATGCCTTTTATCTCGAAAAAGCTGAATGGCAGGCCTGAAAGTATGGCCATGGAATTAAAAAGTGTAAAAAATAAAAAATGTACGGTGTAGGCAATAAGCCGCGCCATAAATATAAGCGCGTAAGGAATGCATACAAGCATAGCGCCTAAAGAAATTATTATCCCAAGAAAGGGTATGACAATAATATTGGCTATAACTGTTATTGGCGATATTATTCTGAAATGAAAAGCAACTATCGGCCAAACACCTACAAAAACCGCGAGTGACGAAAAGAATGCCTTTCTTGAATATGATAAAATATTATAAACCCCCCTCTTTATTACAGGCTTTTTTTCTTTATTTTTATGGCGAAAGAATACCCCTTCGATCCTTGGCGTAAGATACACTATAAAAAATACGCAGGAAAAAGAAAGTTGAAATCCCGCGTCAAAAACCTGCATCGGGTTTAAGAGCAGTATCAAAAGCCCCGCGAAAGAAAGTGCTGAATATATATCAAAATCCCTATCAATTATAGTAGATATAAAATATACGGATATCATTATAGATGCCCTTATGATCGGCGTTCTTTCTCCTGCCATAACAACATAAAGCCATAAGAATAATACGACTATCGCGCTCAATGGTTTTCGCGGAATTTTTAGTAATTTTAAAACAAAAAAAAGTATTCCTGAAATTATCCCAACATGCAGGCCGCTTACTGAAAGTATGTGGATAGTACCCGTACGGACAAAAATGTTCGAAAGGCCCTTGGGGATGGCCTCTCGCCTTCCGATAAGCATTGCGCTTAATACAGCATCATCAGGATATGGCAGGTATCTCTTAAAACGCCTTTCTATCCTGCGCCTTAATTTATGTATATATTTTTTGAATGATAACGGGCGAGTTTTGCCGATAAGCGCGATATCATCGTCCTTTTTTGCGTCTATAGCAGTATAGATTCCCCTTCTGTTCAGGTATCTTGCATATCCTTGCCTTGAATATCCTTGTGCGGAGTCGAGTTTTTTTATGTTTCCATAAATCAATACGCTGTCACCATAATTATACTCTCTTTCATTATCAGATATGGTAACCTGGGATAGGCCTTCTGCCTTCAACCAGGTATTATTCATTTTATAAGACGCGATCTCCAATAAAAAACTGCAGCGCCTGTTACCCCATCTCTGCCATGTATACGCGGGCAGGGATTTTACAGTACCTTTTATATAAGCATACTGGCTCGGGCGCTCTAAAAGACGATAAATATTATTGGCGGAAAGCGTGTTAAAATTAATGCATGCTAATGCCCCTGATATAAAGACAAGCGCGCTTAACAGAATAAAAAATATGTTCTTTCCTTTTTTTCTTAAAATAAAAACCGACAGGATTAAAAAAGATGCTGCATATAAAAGCGCGTGAAAACTTACCTTCGTATGGTAAGCATAGATTATGCCTCCTGAGAAAACGAAAAAGGCGCACGCTAGCGGCCTCTTTGTAATTCTGGAAAAATTAAATATACGCTTAAACTCTGAAATCATAGAAAATCTTTCAGGGACGGTTCTTGAGCACGCCTACCCGCCGGCAGGCAGGCATTGTCGTGCTCAAGAACCGTCCCTAAGAATATTGTCAATCAGTTACAGTAATCACCATAGAAATGGTCTTGTATTTTTTCTCGCCGATCCCTTTTACGCACTTTATCTCCTCGCAAGAACTAAACGAGCCATGAGCATCACGGTATTCTATTATTCTCTCAGCAAACTTCGGGCCTATGCCGGGAAGTCTTGTAAGCTGATACCTGCTGGCTGTATTTATGTTTATGATTTTTGATTGAGTTATTTTTTCCCGTGCCAAGGCAAGGGTATCTGTTTCGGCACTGGCATATGGGGCTATACTCTGGCTTATCTTAAGAGAATACGATATCGTAAGACAGGAAATCAGTCCTAAGAGCACAACGAGGCTTATTGTCTTTTCTAATCTTTGCATATCTTATCAAGGGTTACTATGTCAAAACCTTTTTGTTTAAGGGCTGGTATTATCTGTTTTAATGCCTCAATAGTATTGCGGCGAGGTACATTTTCTTTTATGTTTCGCCCATCGTGCAGGAGTATGATTGACCCGTCTTTTGCCTTGGCTGTTGAAATATCAGCTATTATTTCAGGGGCATGGTCCAGCCAGTCCATTGAATAACATTCCATATCCCAAAGCACGAGTTTATAGCCCTTTTTCTTGATTATCTTTTCAACCGTTTCATTATATTCACCATAAGGCGGACGAAAATACTGCGGCCTTACATCAAGAACTTCTTCGAATATTTTTTCTGACTTTTCTATTTGCGATAATATTTGATCGGCTGTTAATAGATTAAGGTGAGGGTGATCATAGGTATGGTTTCCTATTATGTGGCCCTGGGTTTTTGCTGCAATAGCTACTTTAGGTAAACGTTCAATATTTTTAGCAAGAAAGAAAAACGCGGCTTTCACATTATAGGCCTTAAGGATATCGAGTATCTGCAGGGTATACTCTCCGTTTGGCCCATCGTCAAAGGTAAGCGCGGCTTGCTTTTGGTCAGCATTCATAGCGCTTTATTCTAACGCCAGAGTGCTATTTAAGTCAAGCTGTTTGTGCCTTTCGGCGGGTTGGATATAATAGCACTTATATATCGCTTATGTCTTTGCCTTAAGCAGCGATTTGGCTTTTTTTGCCCTGATTTTGGATAATCCGCAAAAATACCATCGCTGCGTAGGCAAAGACATGAGCGAAAATTGCTGCCATATGGGTTATTATTATAAATAAAAAACGGAGGACAAGCCTAATGAAAGGCCCGCCCCCCTGGCACTGTTTTAGGAACGGTTCTCAAGCCCCTGCTGCTTCGCTTTGCGAAGCAGCAGGGGCTTGAGAACCGTTCCTGAGCTTATGCTGCTATCAAGGCAAGCAGTCTCATCATATGCAGATCTTCGAGTTCGCCATCTGCATATACTGGATTAACTGGCCTTAATGTCACCTCTATAATAAATGTACCTGGTTCGAGATATCGTGATGGTATTGACTGGCCTGTTAAGTTAAAGTATGCTCTGCTCAATATACCTTTGATACTGCCATCAACTACGCCAATAGATGATAAATATCTACCTTTTGCAAATGCTGCAAGGCTTAAAAGGTTAAGATCATTACCCTGGATGAGATCTCTTAACATAACAGCGTTCTCATACCCTTTTGCTCTTAATGCCTCAAGGCCTTGTTCTGTTGTAGCTATTGCAAATGCATTTGTATTATCTGGGGTAAGAGCTGGTATCTCAGCTATTGATTTTGCCTGCATTTTGCAGTTTGCTGTTAAGTTTACAGCTTCAAGCTCTGTTAGCTCTCTGTTGTGTTTTTGTGAAAATGCTCTTGTGCTCATAGCCTTCTGGAATTCTGTTGCTACCATTGGCACTGCATCACTCTGCTCTACATATATATCTAAGGCCTGCTCTACCACAGCTGGAGTAACACCTTTAGGGAGTTCTTTAAACGTGCTTATCTGTTGTATTAATGCTGCAGCATCAACTGCCCCTTCTATGGCAGTCCTTAAATGCTGCGCAGCTATCTCACCTTTTACAGCTTCCTGCACCTGTGCTGCTGCTAAAGAGGAGCTCTCTCGTGCAAGGAATGACTGTAGCTGTTGAAGTTGCGTGCCTGTAAGAGCCTGCGCTGTGCCAAGAAGAGCCTGCAGTTTAGCAACAGCCTCTGCCTGATCAGCAACCGGTTTCGCTGCTATATCCTTAAGCTGTTCATAAAGAGATGTTACTTCATAATTAAAGTCGTCGATCTGTGCAATACTTGTTGCTATAAATCCAGCTGAAGAGGCCTTTTCATTTACTATGACAAATGCCCCTGGTGTGCTAGCTGGTATATCTTTATTAGCACGCATCACTTCATTCAAAGGAATTCTTTTGATCAGCAACTGTGTAGTCTCATCACCAAGCTGTGCATTAACTGTATAAAAGAATGTCTCTGGTGTAATACCTAATTCTAATGTACCAACCCACTCAAGTGTTGGAGTAAGCCCTTCTTTGTCTGCATCAAGCAATAGAGATAGTCCATCATTAACCGTTTCAATAGACATATTTTCACTTAGTAACGTTCCTAAATGCTTTAAGTGTTCTTCAAGAATTGGATGTTCTGCTCGAAGCTGTACAGCAGCTTGCGTATCAACACTAAATACACGGTTAGCCACTGTTACGTCAACTAAACCAGCTGAGGAGGTCTTTGCAAGAGGAGATGTACTTATAACAGGGTATATTGTCAATGGCCTGTTGTCTTGTTCCATATGCATCAACAGTTGCCTCTCTGCAACAACACCTGCCTCATCTGCAACTCTTGCCTGTGCAAGCACCCATACACCGTCACTACCTAAACGATGATCAAGCCTGCCGGTAAATAATCTTATCTTTGCTCCTGTTGAATAAAGGTCAACAGCGTTTACCAAATCATATACGCCCAACAACTCAAGAGACCTTATCTGATGAGAAAGATCAGCATTGGCAGGAAGCGCAAGAAGCCTATCCATTGTTTCGCTCTCACCGTAAAGGACTGTTAAGTTGTTCAGAGCAATTGTCTGCTGACCAGAAGATGAGCTCTTTGGCCTCATTACAGTTATACCATATTCACTTACCGGCAAACTCGTAAAGGTTGTTGCCCCATTGACATCAAGAGCATGAGTGTACCCTCTATTAGAGGCTTTATCAGCAAGATTTATAAGCAAGCCACCTGTATAAAGCTCAAAGGTCGACGATATTGAAACTGTAACGTTCATTAGGCCTGTTCCTTGATTCACATTGGATGTAATAGCAACAACCCTATTACCAATTTTAGTAGATTGGCTTCTATCCGTAATCCCTAAGCTTGCAAGTTCTTTATTGAGCTCAGCTAATGGATTAGCAAATAAACCGGCAGAGGAGGCCTTGGAGATCGCAGGCAGATATACATTTACTCCCTGCCTTAAAGCTGATAGAGAGCTATCCTTTTGCAGGCCCTGTATTTCATCCCTGGACATCACCACAAGCGCTGATTTCGTGGCTTGAGAGGCACCCTGTTGCGCATCCACGGTAAATGGAACGAGGAATGCACCTGGTATGCCTTGCATCTCTTGGGCTCCAGCGGGAATTCTTCCTTGTGACACCTCTTTCAGCGCCCTTAACATAGCGTCCATACTGGCAAGCTGTGCCTGAAATTGATTGCGCGCAGGATCCGCTACTTCAAGACCCTGCTGTCTAATCGCAAGGTTTGTGGCCGCATCAACAGGCGGCGTGTCCTGCCCGCCGGCACCATTATAGGCAATGCCTGTGCTGAATATGATTGTCACCGCGAGAAATAACACCTGTAAAGTAATTATCACTTTTGCCTTTTTCATTTCGTTTTCTCCTTTTTAAATACGTTCTTGTAAGTTTCTGTTTGTTGTTTTGCCTCTTCTATAAACTTCTCAAACTCGCTTTTTTCACCCAATAAAACTGATCTATAGGGGTTATTAGCGTCTAATGCCTCTATCTTTGGAGTAACCACTATATATGATATATCTTTTTCTTTTAAAAGCCTTGTAATGCCGTCTGTATGAAACCCGCCTGAAACAAGCACCGCTATTTCAGCATTATTTTTTCTCATAACATCAAGTGTGTTATTTACAAGTATCCCGTCTCTTTCCCCTGCCAGATTATAGAATCTTTCCATGTCCGGCAGTTTTGCGGCAATGCCCCTAAAGGCAGGATCCAATTCATAGCGGACATTGTATTTTTTCGCTGTTTCTGATATAAAGTTTATAAAATATGACGGGGTAAGCTCTTTCCTGTTTGCCTTGTAATACTGGAGCGTATTTGTTGTAAGCTTTAGTTTGAACATGTCTTTTAAGACATCGAGATTATAGGACATCCTGTCTATCCTGCGCTGCACGTCATCGGTGAATAGGGCCTCTTTTATAACATTCTCTATCGTTTCTATTTCCTGAAAAAGTATGGTATTATCTATCTGCGAGTAAAGCCCTATATATGATATATAAAGATTAAGCTGTGAATAATCTTTTGCGAATTCAGAGATATTTTCTTTTGCCGCGATATTTTCAAGATAATTGTAAAATGAAAGCGGGCTTAATTTTCCTGTCTTAAAATAAAGGCTTTTATCAAGCAATTCGGATAACTTATCCTTATCAAGCCGCTGGCTCAGCATGTCAACATATTTTGAGCGCTGATTATCAACTTCTATAAAGTCAATCGCGGATTCTTTTTCAATTACCGATACGATGGCCGCAAAATTTTGGTATTCTTCTGCTTTAAGCCCTTTTTCCTGAAACAAATTATTCAGATATTGTATATAACTTGAGAAATCAAGGGTTTCATCCTTATATGCAGCAATCTTTGCATCAAATTCTTTAAGCGGCTTAGGGTATGCCTTTAGTTTTATTGCTTCTATTATGCCTTTTATATTACTGTAATATTTAGCATTATCCGCTTCGCCTTGTATTGATTTCTTGTACGCATCAACATTTCTCTGATGAAGTGTTGCGTCATCAGCTCCCCAAAATACAAAACCGCTATGCCTCATCATATGGGCAAAACCAGCACCATCAAGCTGGCCTGATTTCAGGAAATACTGGGCAACACTTTCTTTTATACTGTCATTAGGTCGTTTTGAATAAGGCGCTGTGTCAAGTTCACCTACGCAGCCCTCTATGGCGACAACGTTTAAATGATATTTATCGATCAACTCATTAATAATATTGTATATGGAAACCTGGGCATTATAATTGCAATGCAGATCCTGCACATGCACCACTATACCTTTGTTCGCGCCCGCAAAATAGCTGTCTCTGATTGTGCCGTTATTTTCAGAGACCATCTCCCTTATGTTACTTACAGGCTGCGCGGTGACATTATAAGGAAATAACATATATAATATTATAAATACTATATAAATATATTTCATATTATATTGCCCCCTCTGCTTGATCCTGTTATTTAAATACATATTTATACCTTAATATGATATTTTTAAAGTTCTTAAGTAAGTATACCTTAATTCAACCTTTTTGTCAAGCTTTTTTTTGATTTTTTTCAGGTTTTTCTTAGGAACGCTTCTCAAGCACGGGTACCCGTGCTTGAGAAGCGTTCCTAAGCCATTTTAGAAGCGATATTGGCCGCCAAGGCTCAGTCCGAAGGTCTCGAGTTTATTATCAGGCATCTCAAAGTTTACAATGCCATCATCTATCCTGCTGGCCTTCTCAAGGTGCTGCTTATCCCAGAAACCGCCAAGGCTTAAGTCGAATCTATCAGATACTGCATAATCAACGCCGCCTTCTGCATGTAATATAGTTCCTCTGTCGCAAGTAACTCTGCCAAGCCGGCTATTATTAATAGGCGCGTACACAAGTGGCGCCCAATACCCGCTTGTGTAGAAATTCAGGTTATTTGCAGGCCCCATGTCTACCCTGCCTCCTATGCCGGCATAGGTTACATTGAAGTTTTCAGCAACCTCTCCAAGCTGAGATACAGTGGTTGACGTAGTGGATATATTATCTCTTGAGAATTCAACCCTTCTGTATCCTACATGAAGAAGCGGCGTAACTGACAGATATTTTGATGAATTTGATATAGCCCAGCCTATGTTCGCGTTTACGTCCGCGCCTCTGAAGCTCATATCATCTGTCTGATAAGTGCCGATGCCCTGATATTCCCATTTTTCCTGATCAGTAAGCGTTGTAAACAGGCCTAAGCGTATGCCGCCCTCCCAATACTCTCTGTCATAGGCATCCATGCCAAGGTCAAGCCTTAGGAGATAATTATCCCAGTTTGAATCAACAGGCGCGACATCTGCTTTCTCCGTATATTTCGCCCAACCGCCCGAGAGCTTTGTCACAAAAGTAGCCCCAGGTATCGCTGGATTTAACGGGCCGAGGGTATTGGGCGTTGCATCAGTAATAGCAGAATCTCCCCGCTTATCTGATGGGCCGAATTTCCCTGTATATGAAAACCTTACGATATGCCTTGTATCCAGCGCATTTATATCATCGTGCTCCTCCGCATAGTCATAGTCATATCCTACATAAGCACCATACATTATCCTTAGGTGCTGGTCCTGATTAATCTGATAATCAAAGGCTGTAAATATATTATGATGCCCGTCGAAATTATATCCTTCGTTCATCACTAGCTCTTTATACAGGTCTCTCTGTCTCGTATATTGGTACAAGAACCCGATTGTTGTCCTTGGACATGGCTTGTACTCAAATTCAATGCCCTGGGCAGTTGGATTATCATCGATTGCCATAGCATATTTATTATTATTATATGTATATTTTAAAGTGATCTTTAACGGTTTGAAAGGATAATATACAAACCTTGCCTTGTATATATTATAATAATTATAAGGTGGCGCTCCGAAGGCCCCCTGGCTGTACAGAGAAGGGACAATCTTATCCCATGTGATCCCGTCTTGATAGTACTCCTCTACCCATTCAGTATTTAAAATACCCCTTGGGTTATCCTTGGGGTCATTTGTCGACTCATATACACCCTCGCCTGTAAAATAATCCGTAAAATCATATTTTAGGCCTGCTGAAAATGCGCCGATCGAAGGGTTCTTGCCTGCCTCTACTACAGGGTTTCTAAGCCAGATATCATCATACGCAAAATAAGACGTAAACGAGCTATAATAATTCTTGGCATTTATAAGGGGGTCTATGCCCGCCTTTGTCTTTGGAAGGTGCTTATAAAATGCCAAACCTTTTAACGTCAGTTTTTCCGCAGGCTTATAGGTTCCTTCCAATCTGTAAACATCCTCTATATGATCATTTCCGTCGCTGTACACCGTCCTGAAATCAAACCTTGTATCAACGCCTGAATCAGGGAACTCCGCTTTGGTGTTTAAGCTAAGCACGTTTCTTCCTACATCTATACCGTCGCCAAACATACATGCCTCGTTTTCAGGATTTATATCATCAAAATATACGTGCTTGGCATATTCAAATTCTTTTCTTGTAATCCCATAGCTGGAAAGGCCTGGTAAGAACTTATCATTCATGCTGGCAACCATTGCCTTTAATTCATATCTATCACCTGCGCCGCCTGTTATTTTTAAGGGTCCCTGATTTTTTATTCCGAAGGTTCCGGCATAACCGGTATAATCATTTTTATACCCATTGGCCTCATCAACGCGCATATTGCTTCCCGCGAACTGGCCAAAAAGTTGGGTATTTTCAAAAAGCTGGTAGGAACCATCTATTGAACCGAGGTTGTTCATTGCCTCTAATGACTGTTTATATATACCGCCTTTAAACGTATAAAGGCCTCCTAAGGTAAGCTTATCTGTTATAGGTGTCCTTGCCTCTATAGCAGCAGGTACGCTTGATACCTGTTCGTATGTATCCCACAGGCTTCTGGGTGTAGCTATAACCGCCTTAACCCTTGTACCGTTATTAAAACTTGCATCAAATGAGCCGCCCCGCAGGAATGTAAGCCGGGTATCTTCACTGTCTCTTGCCATAAATGAAAGATCGCTTACCCACTGGCCTTTCTTTAGAGGATTATCCGTCCTGCTGAAAACACGGCTTGCATCATACCTGTCAAGCCATGTACTCTCTTCCCACCATACCTTGTTATTGGATAGGCGCATAGGGTCATCTGAGGTAAGGGCCTCTTCCTGCCCTGCCATCGCGAATGCCTTCATCTTATAAGGCTCTTGATCATATTCAACCCAGAGCTTTCTTATAGGCACATACATCCTGTCTATCTCGACCTCAGGCACAGTAGCGAAAGTGGTACCCCAGTCTGTAAGGCCTGAATAGTTGGCTGTTGATGTATTGCCGTCTTTAACCTTATTCTCATTTATCTTTACGATATTTCCCTTATCCGTCCTGTAGGTTTCATTTATAGTTGACCTTGCATTCGACCAGTATTTATATTCTATCTGAAGGTTATCCCCTCCTGTACCTGGTATATTAACCTTTTTCTTGCCTACAAATGTCCATGGGTCTATCACCATCTGGCCAAAACCGCTTATCGTATCTGTAAAGTGGGCATCCAAGTCAACCTTTAACCTTGAATATATTTCCTTATCGTAACTGTTATATCTGTCCTTTCCGTATAAATATCTCCAGCCGGTAACGCCTGGCATATTATGATAATCGGCATTGGCGTCTTTCCACAGGAAATCATCTTCTGTCGCGCCAAACGCGATACGGTATTCTCCCCTCATAACAGAAGGGGCAATATTATTGTTTATATTATCTGTTCCATCCTGTATCTTGGAATTGAATCCATTTGAAAAATCCTCGAAAACCGGTAAGTGACACTCGAAAGGCTCGCTAACACGCACAATCGGCGTTTCACTCTTAGCCGTTGAAAGGGCTGATGGATATTTTAGCCCAGGCTCAGATGGTTCTTTTTCTATTGTCGGAGATGGCTTCTGTTCCTGCCAAAGCCTTTGTTCAGCCGATGGCCTTTGTCCTAGTGAAGACCTTTTCTCTAGCGCAGGTTCCTTTTTTAATGCAGGTTGGGGTTTGTTGGAAACATAGTCTTCTTCAGGATAGCTCTTGGCAATAACGCGGCGCATCGCAGGCTCTTCCGATGGCACCTGCTCTTCTTTTATATAAGGCTCAGGTCTTTGCTGAGTTTTATAAACTTTCGGCTCTTGCTTTACTGTTGCCTGTGCCCTACGCATCGATACATCATCAGAAGCGCCTGAAGTATATTCTGCCTGGCTTACGGCAGTTTGCATCGCCCTTTCTCTTCCGATCGATGTCCTGACTGTCTTTTTACCGCCTAACGACTCTTTTGCCATAACTATCTTAGCCCGCGCATCCTGGGAATTGGGCTGTACGATAAGCGCCCTTTCAAACGACTCTATAGCTGATTCATACTGATTATCCGAGAGAAACTTTTCACCACGATCCATATAATATTTATACACACCCTTATACTGGCAAGGGGTAAAAAGTGTTTTCTCCCTTATCTCTGAAGCATAAGAAGGCAGGGTTAATAGTGCCGAGGCTGTCACGATCAATAATATAAATATTTTATTTTTCATTATAATAATTTTTTGTACATAAACAAGAAAATTGCCTTCGGCAATAACCTAATACAATTTTCGAAGTGGTATGGTGTTTATACTTTCCTATACCATAAAAAAGGGGAATATACCCGTCCCCTTTTTTTAGGCCCCACGCCTATTCCCACCGAGTATATTGTCCTTTTTAGAATAGCACAGGGCGACATACTTTTTCAATAAAAATCTTATAAAACAATGAT
>Ga0268276_1000504_pt1 | contig 46046 bp, 58 predicted proteins | sample saktaG_4_FD_190145 | JGI IMG/M metagenome (GOLD analysis project Ga0268276, IMG submission 190145) | Saline water microbial communities from Sakinaw Lake, British Columbia, Canada - sak_2010_1_5_45m | ecosystem: Environmental > Aquatic > Non-marine Saline and Alkaline > Saline ...
TAGGGTGCCAGTTACACTGGATATTAGGTTAGTTAGCATTTTAGAAACCTCATCAGAATTTCTAAGCTGCATAGAATAGGACATCAATGTTTTTGCAGCAACAGAAACACCCAATTGAACTGAATCAACCATTAGTCTCATTGCACTATTAATTATATTTGATGGATTGTTCTTAAGCGCACCATAGTTTGGATCAAACAAAGAAGAATTAAGATTAAGTCCAAGGATTCTAATGTTATCAATGGCCTTACCAAATACATTCTTTGCAATTAATGATTTAGGAAGGAATGCTCTTGTGTGAGCAAAAGCATCTTCAATAGGTTTGTTTTCCCCAAGCCTACTAGCAATAACATACAATGCATCCTTAAATTCATCTTCCATTTTCTCTGTTTGTATTTGTACTTTTCTTTTGTAATAGCTTTCAGAAAATAAAAACAAAGAAATAATTAAGGAAAAACAAATTAATATTCCATAGATTAGGAAAAAGGGTGTTGTGTCATGTGCAGAATCCTGCCAAAATTCTCTTTCACTTGCACACATTGCTTTAGGATCCTCTGCTTTTTGAGCAAGCTCCTGGGAAGTACAATTAAACTTAGCTTGTGATATATCCTGTCCTTCAGTTATATATCCTTCTTTAATTAAAATATTTTCTTTGGTTTTACCAAGGTTTGTTTGAAGGAATATGCTTCCTGCAATTATTGCAACCCCAACAATTAGAATAATAATAAAAACATTAATTGGTGCTTTTCCAATCCTGATTGTATGACGAGGAGGGAGATCAGGATGGTTCTGAGGAATCTCTGGAGGATTATAAGTTGCTGGTCTTCCTCTAATTATGTTTCTTGCGAACATTATACAGGCAATTGGTATAGCAATATTATAGATAAGGATTAAATATATTGGTTTTGCTAGAGCAGAACCAGAGAACGCAGAACCAACAGGAAGAACAATAATTAAGAGAAGAGGAAGTAGAACACCTAAATAAAACATTGTCATTGTTGGTTGGTTTAATCCTCTTGCATAATCCTCTAGCTTATTCTTAATGGATGCAAGAGTATCAGCCATTGTTTGATCAAGAATAGCATATCTCTTAGACTCACTTGTTTCAATAACCGAAGATCTAATTTTCATTAAAGCTTTTTTAAGTTCAATTGAAACGTCTCCCCATTTATAGGCTAGTTGATCAAGAGCCTCAGCAACGGACCCTTGAATCCCTACCTTAACTTCCCATAGTAGTCTTTTAAGATCATCAGCAATTTTACCATGCCCATGATTTGAAGCAAACTCAACAGCTTTTTCTAGGTTTGGGACTAGTTTCATGGACATTATCATGTAACCTAGTATTTCTGGAACAAAGGTTAGAGCTTTTATTTTCTCATCACGAACCTTTGTTAGAGGATAATTTCTAAATGTAATAAATGTATAAATAAACGTAAGCATTGGAATACCAATAGCGATTATGTATGGCATTATTGCATTTCCAAATAAACTAATCATTGGTCCAACAGCATACATAAAGAGAACAAAAGCAATAATTGCAGCTAAAATTAAACCAACAATTAGAATAAATTTGGTTGCTGCTGTGTATTCCTCTGGTCTTAGGTCCCAATTAAGAAAATCCATTGCTGTTTGGAATTCAGGATCATATTTTGAATTTGCACCTAGGCCTGGAAATCTTGTGTAAATTGATCTACAGAAAGCAACAAACCTATTATCCTTTCTTTTAATAAGACGAGAATCATCAACCCCAAAATCTCTACCTTCAACAGATATTCCAGAGTATATTTCACCAGGACTTCTTCTGTCTTTTAATTTTTCAACCATATTTTAGTCAACTATAAATATATTTAATCATATATAACATAAAAAGAAATATTTTTATATCTGTTCATTTACATTAGATTAGAATAACAAGTAAAAATTAAGATAATCTGGTGATAAATATGGTATTTATTATAAAGCATGATGAAAAAGCGTGTATTGGTTGTGGAGCATGTGTTTCTATTTGCCCTGGAAATTGGAAGTTCTCTGGAACTAAACCAAAACCAATTAAAACAGAGGTTAAAGAGATTGGGTGCAATAAAAAAGCAGCTGATATCTGTCCAGTACAATGCATAAAAGTAACTGAAAAGAAATAAAACAAGATGATTTTATGGATATAAAAATTAAGGAATTAGAAGAGTCAGATTTAGAAAAATTTGGGCCTGATTTTTATAAAACCCTAGATAATCTAAAACCACAGGGCGAATTTGATTTAATAAAAGCAAAACATATATTACATAACATCAATTCCTGTGAGGGTCATGTTTTTGTTGCAATTGTTGATAATCAGAGGTTAGTTGGAACATGCACTCTTTTCTTAGAGCCTAAATTTTTAAGAAATGGGGTAGTTGCTGCTCACATGGAAGATCTTTCTGTTATGAAGGAGTTTGAAGGAAAAGCTGTTGCAAGTTTAATTGCAAAAAAATGTGTTGAATTTGCAAAAGAGAAAGGATGCTATAGACTTATTCTTGATTGTAAAGACAATCTTGTAAAATTTTATGGAAAGTTTGGTTTTCAAGAAAAAGCAGTTTGTATGAAATTATATTTTGATGAAGAAAAATTATGAAATTTAATAAATTATTGTTTGGACCAGCAGGGTTTGGTGGGGATGATCTAATACAAATACCAATATCTTCAAAAAATCCTACTGCTGATGCAATTCCTGCAATTAAGAAAGCAGGTCTTGATACTCTTGAAATTGAGTTTGTTAGACAAATATATCTTAAAAATAGTTCCCAAGAAAAGCTTGATGAAATTAAGAATAATGCAAAAAAGCTTGATTTCCCATTAAGCATACATGCACCTTATTTTATTAATTTAAATACTAAGGAAGAAATTAAAATTCAAAATAGTTATAGATACATTCTTGATTCTTTAAATGTTGGAGAAAAGATAGGTGCGAGAGTAGTTGTATTCCACATTGGTTTTTTTCTAAAGGATGATCCCAAAGAAGCCCTAAAAAAGGTAGAAAAAGAACTTCTTTATCTACAGGAAAAGTTCAAAGGTTCTGTTTTATTGGGTACTGAACTTGTTGGTAAGAAAACACAAATAGGATCTCTTGAAGAAATCTTAAGTTTATATGATAAGTTAGATCATAAGTTTCTTCTTCCTGTAATTGATTTTGCACATCTTCATGCAAGAGAGAATGGATTCTTTAAAAAGCAAAGTAACTTGGACAGTACATTTGGAATTTTAAAAAGTTACCCTGATGTGGTTGATAAAATGCATATTCATCTTTCTGGAATAAATTATACTGAAAAGGGAGAAAGAAATCATTTGATGTTAGATGAATCTGATATCCCCTATAAAAAAATATTAGACGGATTAAAGGATATAAAAGCAAAAGGAACAATAATTTGTGAATCTCCTGATCCTGCTAGAGATGCTTTACTTTTGAAAAAGGAGTTTGAGAAATTATGAAAGTCATTGTAAAGAAACCGATTGGAGAAGTTAGTTCTTCAAATTTATTAAGAAACAAATATGAACGAACACATAAAATTAAATTTATAGATCATACTTCTGAAATAATGAAAAAAAGCATACAAAATCGTACATTTGCAAAGATTGCAAATAAAAGAATTGCATATTCCCCAGAAGCCAGAAATATTCTAAGAAAGTGCACTGGTTTATTGAAAGACATTCATGAACTTGCAAAAAATCCTAATAAATTAGTTCATGAAGTTAAAGGGACTAACAAATCAGGGGATAAATTTTCTTATAAAATAATGAAATCAGAATATGTTGCTTCTTTTTCAGAAAATAGTAATCGATTAAAAAAATACAGTAATGCCACAAATACATTTTATAAGGTTATGATTGATATTAATGGTAAAAAAACAAAATTATTTGGAAAATTTATGAATGATATGAATCCAAGACTTAATAAAGTTCAAGCGTTTAATGAAATAAGTGCATTGCATAAGCTTCAAAAAATGGGCTATAGAATAGTTAAACCCTATTTAGGATACTTTGATAAAACTGAACATAGATCATTCATGTTTTATGAATTCAAAAATATGGGGCACTATAGAGTTTTACAAGACTTATTAGATTCAACACACACCTCTACTCCATTAATGGACTCAACAGATATTTTAAAAATTAAAAAAAAAATAGAGCCCATGACAAATCAAGAGGAGCAAAAACTAGGATTTGGGGATTGTACTTTAAGAAATGTAATGATTGACATTAGAACCAAAAAACTGTATTTATTTGATATGATTGATTCTAATCTACAATTATTAGAGCATATGATGGATTGGGATTTAAATCAATTAAAATAAATTTGAAATTTGTGTTAAACAAGCTCAAAGTCCTTGGATGCCCCAGGCTTGTTCTTTATTTTTTCTGATAACGAAACACCATCATCTACTTTGTGCTTAATGGTTGCACTAGATTCAACAAATTTAGTTCCACCAGGTTTTGTTGACTTCTTCATTTCATTTATTCTATCTATTGAATCAGATTTAATGTCACCTATTCTACCACACATTGTACAGATGTAATTTCCACTAGCCGCATCAAACATAATACTCAATGAATAGCATGCTGGACAATACTTATATAATACCATAATCAAATCACTTCTTTTTACCTTGTTTCAAACTAGTTTTTTTATTTTTTATTTAAAAAAACTATATAAAGTGTAAAGAAAAGTATTTTTAAACCTATTCCTCTTTTATTAAATTAATTTACTTAAAATGATTTGGAGTTTGATATTATTATGTTCACAAAAGAAAATGTTGGAGTTATTGCCTATGGTGTTAAAACAGGAATTATTACATTTGATGATAAGATTTCTGATGTAGTTGTAAACACATTCAAAAAAAATCCTGATCTTTTACAAAATAAAGATATTATTTGTATTGGAGAAGCAGTTACTGCAATCACCCAACATAATGTTGTTTATTTAAATGATGTTAAAGTTGAGATTAAAAATAAACTTAATCTTAAAGATAATCAGGTTGTAGGAGTATTATTTCCTATTCTTTCAAGGAATAGATTCTCAATGATACTTAAGGCAATTTCTAAATGTGTTCCAAAAGGCAAGGTAATTGTTCAATTATCTTTTCCAACAGATGAACAGGGGAATCCAATACTTGCTAAGGATTATATGATTAAAAATAATATTAAGTATGAAGCTCAAATTAGTGAAAAGGATATTCCTAAATCAAAAAGATATCTACATCCGGAAACAGGATTAGATTATATTCAAGTATATAGGGATATAGTTGCTAAGCATTGTCCAAAGGCTGAAATTTATTTATCCAATATGGTTGACCATATGATATCAAAGAAACCAAATGCAATTATTGTTGCAAATGTACATGCTAGAGAAGAAGTTTTAGCTAAGGTTAAGAAAAAATTCAAGAACGTAATTACTTTACAAAATATTTGTTCAAATCCTAAATTAAAGGTTTATAGTGAATATGGGCTTCTTGGTTCAAATATTCTAGATCCAGAAAGAGAGATATTAAAACTTGCTCCACATGCAACTGATAAGCTAGCACTTGAAATACAAAAAAGAATTAAAAAAGAATTAAAGAAAGATGTAGAAATTATAATTAAGGGTGATGGCGGATATAAGGATCCAGAATCAGGAATATATGAGCTTGCTGATCCAGTTTCTGCTTTTGGTGTAACTCCAGGAATTAAAAATAAGAATAGAATTGGAGTTAAGACAAAATATCTGATGCAAAAACTCTATGCAGAAGGAAAAAAGAAAGAAGAAATTTTAAAATTAATTGAAAAAGAAAAACAGAAGTTTCTAAAAGAAAAAAAAAAGGATAGTTTCAATGCCCAGGGAACAACTCCTAGAAAGATTGAGAATCTTGTATCTGCTCTTGCTGATCTAGTAAGTGGTTCAGCAGATGCAAACACTCCAATTGTTGTGGTAAGAGGATTTATTTAATATCTTAAATTTTTTAAGTTTTTTTCCTTATTAGGTAGTAATAGATTTAGTAGTATTCCAACAATTGCTGCTAAACCAACTCCTGCTAATGAGAATGTTCCTCTTGTTATTACTGCTCCTCCAACACCAATTGTTAACATTACTCCTACAATTATCATGTTCTTTGTTAAATCTAAATTTGCTTTAGAATCAATTATTGATTTAATTCCTACAACAGTTATCATTCCAAATAATAAAAACATAACTCCACCAAGAACAGCAGAAGGAATTGTTTGTAAAAAACCTGTTATTTTACCTATGAATGCAAAGACTATAGCAGTAATTGCAGATATTCTTAATATTGCTGGGTTTGAGATTCTAGTTAAAACAATTGCTCCAGTTACTTCAGAATAGGTTGTGTTTGGTGGTCCACCAAATAATCCAGCAAACATGGTTGCAATACCATCTCCCAATAAAGTTCTATGTAATCCAGGATTTTTAATATAATTTTTATTTGTTGCTCTTCCAATAGTATATATGTCTCCTATGTGTTCAATCATAGGTGCTATTGCAACAGGTAAGATAAATAATATTGCAGCAATATTAAATGCAGGAAATACAAATTTAGGTAAAGATATCCATGATGCATTTAACAAAGGTACAAAATCAACAATTCCAAATAACAATGCAACTATGTACCCTACTATTATTCCTCCTATAATAGGAAGTAATTTCATCATTCTCTTACCAAAAATTATTATTGTAATGGCAGCTAATAAAGTAATTATTGCAATTAGCCAGTGGGTTGATGCCATGTCAACAGCTGTTGTTGATAACGATAATCCAATTATCATAATTATTGGTCCAACAACCACAGGTGGAAATAATTTTTGAATGAAATTAACACCTTTTTTTCTGATTATTAGAGAAACAATAATAAACAATAATCCTGCAGCAATTAATCCTCCAAGAGTTCCTGGCAGACCATAGAGTGCTGTTCCTTCAATAATAGGAACTACGAACACAAAAGAACTTCCAAGGAATATAGGTATCATTCCCTTAGTAACTAAATGAAATATTAATGTTCCAATTCCTGCTGTAAACAAAGCAACTGCTGGATCAATTCCAACTAACAAAGGAACAAGAACTGTTGCACCAAATGCAACAAATAACATTTGTATTCCTAGTATTGTTTTTTTACTATAGCTTAAATTGGTTTCATAATCCATTTCTAAATACCTTTATAATTATTTTATGTATTTATATTATAATAAAGTAACATATATATATAAATCCTTTTTACTTTATAATTAGAATATTTATAATTTAATTAAAAAAAGATAATGTATGAATAAAGAAAAAATAGTAATATCCATAAATGATCTAAATAAGACCTTTAAAACAAAGGTAAGCGAGCCTGGGCTAAGAGGTGGACTAAAGAACATATTCAATCCTAAGTATAAATTAATTAAAGCAGTGAATAATATTTCATTTGATGTTAGAGAAGGTGAACTGGTTTCATTTATTGGTCCTAATGGAGCAGGTAAATCAACCACACTTAAGATGCTATCTGGTATTCTGCATCCGGATTCAGGAACCATTAAAGTAAATAATCTAAATCCCCAAAAGGAACCTCAAAAATTATCCTATAAGATTGGAACAATATTTGGACAAAAACCACAATTATGGTTTCATCTTCCACCAATTGATTCATTTAATCTATTCTCTAAAATATATGATTTAGATCAAAAAGAGTTTAAAAAAAGATTAGAATATTTGATAGATAGATTTGAAATAGGAGAATATATTAATCAACCAGTTAGAAAGCTATCGCTTGGACAAAGAATGAGATGTGAGTTTGTTTTGTCTCTTATTCATAATCCAAAAATACTTTTTCTTGATGAACCAACCATAGGAATGGATATAATTGTTAAGAAAAACATTAGAGAATTGATTAAGAAAATAAATGATGAAGAAAAAGTAACAGTTATCCTAACAAGTCATGATATGGGTGATATCGAGAGCATAGCAGATAGAGTGATTGTTATTAATCATGGAACCATTGTATATGATGATTCCTTTGATAATCTTAAGAAAAACTATGTTAAAAAGAAGATAATTAAAATGGTTACGGAAAATGAAATAAAAAAGATTAACACAAAAGAAATAAAAATAATTGAAAAAACTAAATATTCTATTGAATTTGAAATAAACACAAAGAAGTTATCTATTCACACAGTTATTGATTATCTGGTAAAGGAAAATAAGGTCAAGGATATTTCAATTAAGGAACCACCAATTGAAGAAATAATTGAAGAGATTTACAGAAGGGAAGAAATACAATGAGCATCCTTAAGAGTTTGAGTAAATACAAAGAAATTGCTAAAATTAATTTTAAGAATAGTTTTGTTTACATTTGGGATAGTTTAATTGGTAAAAGTGCGTTTATTGCTTTAATAATATTTATATTTTCTCAAATATGGATAACTATATTTGCACTTAAAGCAGTAAATACCATTGAAGGATTTACTCTTTCTATGATGGTATGGTACATTGTAATAGCAGAAGCAATAGTTACATCTCTTGGAAGAATCATGATTACAATTGGAGAGGAAATAAAATCAGGAGAAATTGCAAATTATTTAAATAAACCCTATAATTATGTCTTGTATAAGTATGCACTTACAATTGGTAGAGGATTATTTGCTTTTTTATTAACATTTATTGTTGCAGGGATAGTTGCCTATTTAACAGTTGGTTTACCAGTAATTAAATTGTATATAATTCCATTTGTTTTAGTTATATGTTTTCTTGCTATTACTTTGAATTACATTCTTATGTCTATCTTTGGATTATTTGCGTTTTGGATAGAAGAAACAAGCGGATTATATTTTATTTATCAAAAATTTGTTTTTACTGTTGGAGGTATGCTTGTACCATTGGAGATTTTTCCATTATGGCTTGCAAAGATTGGTTTGATTCTTCCTTTTAGTTATATTGCCTATCATCCTGCAAAATTGTTTGTAATGTTTGATTTTATTTATTTTATAAAAATTTTAGTTATACAGCTTGCGTGGATAGTTGTATTTTTAAGTATTAGTTTGTTTATCTATGCAAAAATATCAAAGAAGGTGAGTATTAATGGTGGTTAAGATTAATACCATAAGAAGTTATCTTACTCTTCATCTTGCATATTTCAAGACAGAATTAAAAACAGCAATGGAATATAAGGCTAACTTTATAATTCAAGTTATATCAATGTTTTTTAATGATGTTGTTTGGATATTCTTTTGGGGCTTGTTTTTAACTAAGTTCAATAATATTAATGGCTGGGCATTAAGTGATATGATCTTACTTTATTCAATGATTACTATAGCATTTGGATTTTCTGGACTTTTCTTTGGTGGACACAAAAGAATATCAAAAATGATTGTTGAAGGACAACTAGATTATTACTTGACCTTACCAAAAAAACCATTATATCATGCAATAATTTCAAAAGGAAGCTGGTTTGATTTAGGGGATATTTTATTTGGGGTTATACTAGCTATTGTGTTTATTCCTCTAACTAAGTTACCATTATTGTTTGTATTGCTTATTCCTGCAACTACTATATTAATCTCATTTGGAATAATTGCTCAATCATTATCTTTTTATATTGGTGATTCTCAATCATTATCGGACACGCTATATGAAGGTATAATTGTATTTGGAACCTATCCATTAAGTATACACCATGGTGTTACAAAATTTATTGTAATGTTTATTATTCCTGCTGGATTAATGGTTGGAATGCCAGTTGTATTAATTAATCAATATTTTAATTGGTTATGGTTTATATTAATATATGCATTTGCATTTGCTATCTTGCTTCTTTCAATCTATGTGTTCTATAAAGGACTTAAAAGATATGAGAGTGGGAATCTTATTGGTGTGAGATTATAAAAAAAAAGGAAAAGATAAGTTATGTTAAAAGATTATGATTATGATTATTTTGCAAAATATTATGATATATTTGAGCTTGATGAGAAGGATGTTAATGATATGAATACTTTTCTTCTTAAAACACTTAAAAAATATCCATCCATTAGAAGTATTGCTGATCTGACCTGCGGAACCGGGCTCCAGGTTTTTCATCTTCTGGATAATGGCTATTCAAATGTTGTTGGATCAGATATATCTAAAAAAATGATTGAACAAGCAAGGGATAAAGCAAGTAAGAGAAAACAAAAGAAAATTGAATTTTATGTTAAGGATATGAAAAATGCAAGCTTTGATAAAAAAAGATTTGATTGTATCATTACTTTATTTAATGCAATTGCTCACGTTACTAAGAAAGGATTTGAGGAAACTGTAAAGAATGTTGGACAGAATCTTAATCCAAAAGGCTATTACATGGTGGATATCATCAACAAAGATTTCTGGATTAAGGAATGTCAATATTATGAATTCATAGACACCTCTCTAACCATTGGAGATATGAAATATGTAAGATTTTGTGAATATAAAATTAGAGGAGATATACTTAATGATACCCAAAGAATTTATATCCAAGATCAATACCTAGAACCTAAAATAATTAATAAAAGCTGGGATGCACAAATGTATTCCTATAGGGATTTAGAAAATACCCTGAAAAAACATGGATTTAAGATAATTGAAGTGTATGGTGATTTTGAATTTTCGAAGTTTAATGCGCACAAGAGTGAATCCATTGTTATAATTGCACAAAAAATAAAATGAGTTTATAAAAACTTATTTGGATGAATAAGAAATTTAGCATTTGTACCATAGTGCCCTTGATTTTGATTAACAATTACCTGGGGATTTACCCCTTTCTGTCTCATTTTTTGAATTAATTTCAAACCATATCTATATCTAATTATTTGATCTTTTCTAGAGATAATAATTCTGACATCTTTATTCTTAAGCCCAGAAATATTTTCTTCAGGATTAAATTGTTTTAATATATTATTGTATCTACTTTTTGTAATTCCCTGTTCAAGTAAAATATCTCTCATTTCAGTAGTGCTTATACTATCAAACAAGCAATCTGCAATTGAGTTTCCAACTGTTATTAGAATTACCTTACTTATTTTTTTGTTTTTGTTAGCAACATTTACAGCATATAAAGACCCAAAACTGAATCCTACTATGTGAATATCTATAAATTTATATTTTTTATCATATTTTTTAATATCTTCTTGAATTTTATTAATTACTTCTCTAAGATATTTCTTTGTGGACATATAATCTGGAGAAACAATATCTGGATTAATATCAAAGGTTAAATAAGAATATTTATATCTCTTTAATGTATGCCTAACTATTGTTGTTGTTGCTTTTGAAACATGCCAAGGTGGACAGAGCACACATAATACTTTTGAATCAGGATAATAGGTGAATTTTTCCTTAATATAGTCTTTAAGAATTACTTTTGTCTTAAGATTATGAATGCTAGGAAAAACAATATTTACAAATCTATCAAAGTCCATAATTTTGTTCATCTCATTTAAATAAATATATTAGATCAGCCTTCTCAATTGTTTTGTCTAGCTTAATTGCAACCACATCCCCCTTGTTTGCAATCTTTAGGGGGTGAGAGACATCTTTTTGCATGCTTGTCACCTTTTGTTCATGCACACCTGTGTTTTTACCTATAATTAGGATTGTATCTCCTATCTTTAGTGGTCCATTTTCAAGTTTAATTTCAGCAACATTAATCTTTTTATAAATATTTAATATCTTTGCTATATATGTTTTTTTCTTGGTTGCAAGAGTACCATAGGTTCCTGCCCATTCACTAATTGGTTTACCTAAATAGAAACCATTTGAAAATCCTTTATTGTAAACTTCTTTTAATCTTTTTACAAGCTTTTCTTTAAGAACAGGGGTTAGTTTATGGTTATAGTAGGCATCAATTGCTTCTCTGTAGCAACTAGTTACAATAGAAACATATTCTGGGCTTCTTCCTCTTCCTTCAATCTTAAATATATCAACTCCTGATTCAATAAGCTTATCTATAAATGGAAGAGTGCATAGATCCTTTGGGCTTAGAATATAATTATTATGAACATTAAGTTCTTTTTCTGTTTCTGGGTCTTTGATTATATAATTCCTTCTACAGGGCTGAATGCATTTTCCTCTGTTTGCTGAAGTTTCATTCCCGTAAAGAAACTGAGATAAAAAGCACCTTCCAGAAACTGAAACACACATGGCACCATGAATAAATATTTCTATTTGTATATTTTTATCTAGTTTTTTTGCTTTTTTTATTATTTCTTTTACCTGGACTAGAGTACATTCCCTTGCAAGAACAAATCTTTTAACTCCAAGTGCATGATATTGTTTAATGGCTTCAAAATTAGAAACACTTGCCTGTGTTGATAAATAAATAAGAAGCTTAAGCTTCCTACAAAGAGAGATTACTGAAAAATCCCAGGCAATTATTGCATCTATTCTTGCTTTCTTTGCACTAGTTAATATTTTTTCAACCTTTTTTATTTCATTTTCATAGATAATTGTATTCACTGTTAAGTAAACTTGTATATCTTTTGAATGACAAATAGTAGTTATTTTTTTCAAATCAGAAATAGAAAAGTTTTTCGCACCACTATCCCTCATGTTTAGGCCCTTTATACCTAAATATACAGCATCAGAACCAGCATTTATTGCTGCTGATAGCATTTCCCAGGATCCAACTGGTGCCAGGAGAATTGGTTTTTTTGATTTCATATATATTCCTGAATTTTATAATTAATTAAAATAATTTCTTTTTCCAAAGAAATATTCCTATTATTGTTGAAAAAATTATTGAAAAGAATATTATTATCCAAAATGCTGCAGGACTGTTTTGGAAAGGTAAACCAATGTTCATACCATATAAACTTGCAATTAGTGTAGGAATTGCAACAACAATTGACATTGATGTTAGGAACTTTACAATCCTGTTTAGATTATTTGAAATCATTGAAGAAATTACAGTTAGGGTGTGGGTTATATTATCTGAATAAATTTGAGTTGTTTGAATTGCCTGCTTATTTTCATCAAGTAAATCACTTATAATATCTTCATTATCCTCAGTTGAAGTGAATAGCTTAGATCTAGATATTCTTTCAAATAAAATATGATTATTAATTAAAGATGTATTAAAATAAACTAGAGACTTTTGAATATCAAGAAGATTAACCATTTCTGTATTTCTTTGACTTTCTTCAAGCTTGTGTTCTAATTTTTTTAATCTTCTATCAATTTCTTTTAGAAAATAAAGATAGGATCTGGAAGAAGCAAGCATAAATCTTAATATAAAATAAATTTCATTAAATTTAAATTTTTTAAATTTCATTCTTTCAATTACTGTGTTTTTTGAATAACAGATGGTTGCAACATAATTTTTGGAATAAATAATTCCAAGAGGTATTGTTAAGTAGTCTTGCCCACTTGTTCCTGTTGATTCCTGTGGGGTTCTTATAATTATGAATAAAATACTATTATCCTTTCTTTCAAACATTGGAATTTCTTCTGTATCTGATAGGGATTGAATATCATTATTGAAATCATCAAAATTATCTTCCGTTACTCCAATAATTTTAGATAAGAGAATTATTTCTTTATCATCAGGATTGGTTAGATGTATCCATGAGTTTTTAATTGGTTTAATGAACTCCTTTAGTCCATCCTGTGTTATTCTAAAATATTCAATCATGGTGCATCCCTATTTTAAAAAAAGTTAATATATAATATAGTAGCATATATCTATTTAAATGTAAACTACACATAATATATCTAATTTAATTAATATTTTTGAGGGGGTAAAAAATATGTTATCACTTACAACTTTAACTATGTTGCCACAAACTAGTCTTGGTTTAGGGGATATGGCAGGAATAGCTGCTTTGTTTGGTGTTGCATTCATAGTAATTTTAACCATATTTATCTTGCTTGGAGCTGCCTTATACGTTTATCAATCACTTGCTTGGCAATCAATAGCAAGAAAATTAAAATATAAAAAGCCGTGGCTTGCATGGATACCAATTGCAAACTTTTTCCTACTACCAATACTTGCTAAAAAGAAATGGACCTGGGGTTTAATTATTCTATTACCTTTTGTATTATTACCTTTCTTGCTAGTACCTATAGTAGGACTCATACTCTATTGGCTTGCAGTAATATTCATTATACTCATGGCAATAACTTGGACATGGGATATATTTGAGAAAAGAAAGTATCCTGGTTGGTTAGGTTTAGGACCTGCTTTCTTTTTTATTCCAGTAGTCAATGTGATCGCGTTAATTGCACACCTTGTTATACTTGGATTTGTAGCCTGGTCTGATAGAAAGAAATAATTTTCTTTCTATTATTATTTTTTAAAAATTAAATTAAATAAAGGAGGAATATAAATGATTAATCTACCGATATTAGCATTTAATGAAAATTTATTGACTAAATTTAATCCTATGAATACAATGAATACATTTGTATTAACTAGCTTAATCACTTTAATAATAATTTGTGCACTATATTTATATTTTACATTTGCTTGGTTTACTATAGCTAAAAAATTAGGTTATAAGTATGCCTGGCTAGCATGGATACCAATAATAAATATTTTCATATTACCAATAGTAGCTAAAAAGAATGAATGGTGGACAATAATATTTGCGATTCCAGTTTTACTTTCATTAGCTTATCCTTTTTTTTTAATGCGACTGGATTATACCACTACCTTTTTACAAAACGTTTCTCGAATTTATTTTATTGTATATGCTCTAACTATTGTGTTTATTGCAATTATGAGTGTAGTATGGTTATGGCGAATATATAAGCTTAGAAATTATCCTGGATGGTTGAGCTTATTACCTTTATTAGGAATTATTCCAGTTATAGGTATGTTCGCATTAATTATTAATCTAATAATATTTGGAATCGTAGCTTGGAAAGATAGAATACCTATAATATAATTTTAGGTATTCACTTTTTTTTTTTATTATTTTCGAAATTAGCAAGGACAATTCCAAAGATTACCATAAATAATACTATAAATATTGATACCCATGCATAATTGCTTGCAAAGATAAGATTAATTGCAACCAATGCAACAGATAAGCCTCCAATTGTTCCTGCAATCTGTACATTTACGTTTTTATTTTCATTTCGTCTCATGATTACTCACCTTTTGTTTTTTAATATATTCTTCCATAAACATTTTGTAGGTTAATAATAGATAGGTTATAAGTAAAGGCCCTATAATTAAACCAATAAATCCAAATGCGGATATACCAATAACTACACCTATTATTGATATGAGAGGATGAATATCTCCCATACGCTTTTGTAGTAGTGGTCTTAGAAGGTAATCAGACAAACTAACTACTATTCCAAGGATTAATACTCCAAAACCAACATAATAATTCTGATTAACTAGATAGATTATAGAGAATGGAACATAAATTAGTGGTAAGCCAACCACTGGAAGAAGAGATACAATAAAAGCAACTATTCCCCAAAGAATTGCGCCTTTTATCCCAAACAAGAAAAATACTAGACCCAAAAGTATACCCTGTATTAAAGAAATTAAACCAGTTGAAATTAGAACAGTCATGGTTACTCTTCTAAAACTGTTTACTAAAGTGATTGTATTTTTTTTATTAAAAGGAAGAAAGTCTTTAATTTTTTGTTCAATTTTTTTATGAGCTATAAAAAGATAATATAGTGTACAGTACATTATAAATAATACAATTAGGATTTTTGCTATACTATTTATTTGTTTCATTAACAGATTCCCGCCAAAGGAAACAATTGCAGGTAGGTTTTTATTAATGGTTTCTTTAATATGTAGGGTAGGATATTTTGAATCAATAATATTTATTTTGGATAAAATTTCATCTGAGTGAGTAGTAATGTAATTTATTTCTGTAGCAGCAGAATTCACAATGAAAATTAAAGGAACAATTATTATCAATAGGGTAATAACTATAACAATTATTGCTGAAATTCCTTTACTAAGCTTTAATTTATTTGTAAATAAAGAATATAGTGGAAAAAATAAAAAAAATAAGATCATAGCTCCAAAGAATGCATTTAGATAGGGCAATAGATTATAAAAAAATACAATTCCCAAAAGAATAACAATAGCAATCGCTAAATATTTATTAAATTCTTTAAATTTCATTTATTTCCAATCCTCTAATTATTAGTATATATTTTAGATAGTTTGGTTTATATACTTATCTTATTAAATATATTTATTGTGAAATAATGAAAGTATAATGGAAGTAACTAATTTTCAAAACTGATTATATATGCAAAGAAAAACAATATTACATTTAGAAGATAATGATATGGAAAGCTTATTATTTAAACTTCAATTAAAAAAAAGTGGATTGCTAGATGAATTTGGGATTGATTTAATAACAGTTTCAACTCCAAAAGAAGCTCTCAAATATATAGGTGACAAAAAGATTGATTTAGTTGTTTCTGATGTAAGAAGTGATTTTGCTAGTGAAAAAGAAGTTGTTAATTTTTTCAAGGTTGCTCTTAAAAAATCAAAACTTTTATTTTACACAGCAGCAAAATATGATACTGTTCCAAAATTAGAAAATGTAGCATACGTTAGAAAATTATCAGATATAAATGTATTTGATAAAATTAAAGAAACATTAACATCAATTAAAAAGCAGCATATAACAAAAGAAGCCCTATTTAAGATTACTAGACCAACCTATCATGTTGCAACACCCACTGATAAATTTATTATAAAAATGCTAGCTAATTTTAAGCAAACAGGACGAAAAAACCATGAAGTACTGCAAGCTTTACTTGAATTTAAACAACTAAGAAAAGAAATTTCAGAGATTAAATATATGAATCATTCCCAAAAGCACATGGATAGTTTAATGGATAAATATGTTTCAGTTGTTGATAAAATTAAAAAATATAAACAAAAAGATGCATTTCTGTTTAAAGCAAGGCAAGAAAATCCAAAAGAAATGCACAAAATAAAAAAACCAATGATACCAAAAAGGAGACCATTGTAATGCCACAGAATAAAAATAAGTATAGATTCTCACGGTCATTACTGGACATTAGAAAGCACACGATATTTCATAAATTATATTACTTTTTAATTAGCTATAGCTTGTTTTATAAATATAAAAGATATCTTAAATATGTAACCCTTGGTATGGTTGGGACCATTGTTGACTTGGGGTTGATATTAATTTTTGTAAATTGGTTAAACTTTTTTTATATTCCTGTTGTTGTAATATCTGACCTAAGTAAAGGTTTTGTTAATTTCACTTTGCATAAGAAATACACATTTAAAGACGAAACAAGAACCTTTTCAGTGAGAAACATAAAATCATTTATTAGGTATTATTTCATAAATATTGTTGGAGTTATTCTTGTATTTGTGCTAATTATCTTTTTTGTTGAGTTCTTACATTTCAGTGCATTCTGGGCAAAGGTAATCGCAGATCTAATTATTAATTTCACTAGATTTACAAGCCATAAGAGTGTAGTATTTGAAAGAGGAGGATATAAGCTTGGGCAATAATTAGTTACCTTTAGTAAATATAGGGAATTAATTTATAGCTTTTTGTTTTATATCCTCTATAGGCTTTAAATCTTTTAGTTAGGTATCTATCTTCCTGTTCAACTTTAATTATTACTGATATAATGAGTAGAGGATAGGTATACAGAAGTATATTAAAAGCCCAGAGAGAATAAATCCCAAGACCAAGGATTAGGGCGGAAAGATAGATTGGATGTCTTATCTTTGAATATATTCCTGTTGTGATTAATCTTTTTTCAGGACCTGTTTGAGGATAATAGTTTTCTCCTAGGTTTTTAATTGCATTATACTCTATAATTCCTGAAAAGATTATTAATATGAAAAACAATATATCTTGGACAGCAAATATATACACATTTGTATAAAACATATAATAAAAAAGAGAAATTAAAGCAAGAATAAAGAAAACCACGAAATATTGGGATGTATAAAAATCGGTTTTGAACATATTTATTGTTTCTCTAGTAGTATCCATATACCTTTTAGTTAATCTATACACAAAAGCATAGTAAATTAATACATAAATTACCAGAAGTAATAGTTTATACATATAATTCCTGTATTCAAGTTAATATATTTTGATTAAATTTCATTAGTTTTTCAAAAAGATTATGCATAATATCTATTTAAAAAGTATTTGTACTAATTTATAATATCAAAGATATTATTTTAACATGTTTGAGGTTATACAAAACGTATCCAAAATCTGCCTTTCAATCAAATATTTTCAAGAAATATCAGTATAACAGAAGGTTGAGATAGTATTTTAAATTTTATTAATAAAGGACAAAAAAATAAAAAAAGGTGTATAAGATGAGATCAATTGTATCAAAAGCAATAAATGATAAATCTGAAGGTTCTGCTTCTTTCTCTAAAGATGAAGAATTTGCAGCTCCAAAGATTATGGTAGTTGGTGTTGGTGGTGCTGGAAATAATTCTGTAAATAGAATTGCAGCAATGGGTGTTGCTGGTGCACAAATAGTGGCTGTTAACACAGATAGACAACATTTAGGAATAATTTCAGACGATATTACAAAATTATTAATCGGTAAGTCAATAACAAACGGACTTGGTGCAGGAGCTTATCCAGAAATCGGAGCTAAGGCTGCTGAAGTTTCAAAGGGCGCACTTGAAGAAATACTTGATGGTGTAGATTTATTATTCATAACCTCTGGAATGGGTGGAGGAACAGGAACAGGAGCATCTCCAGTTGTAGCTCAGATAGCTAAACAACAGGGTGCAATTGTTATTGCAATAGTTACATTCCCATTCGTACTTGAAAGAGCAAGAGCTAAGAAAGCAGAAGAAGGAATTGATGTATTAAAAGATGTTTGTGATACAATTATAATCATTGATAACAACAGATTAGTTGAATTAGTTCCAAATTTACCTATACAGGATGCTTTCAAAGTAGCTGATGAAGTAATCGCAAGAACAATTAGAGGAATCACAGAAACAATAACACAACCTTCATTAATTAACTTAGATTACGCAGACATTAGAACAGTAATGGGCGGTAAGGGATTATCTGTTATTGCTGTTGGAGAATCACAATCAGTTAATAAGGTTGAAGAAGTTGTTGAGGACACATTAAAGAATGCACTTTTAGATGTTGATATCGGAGGAGCATCTGGATGTTTAATACACATTACAGGTGGAGCTGAATTAACACTTGGAGAAGCAAATGCTGTTGGTGAAATGTTAACAGACGAAATAGATCCAAACGCAAATGTTATTTGGGGTGCAAGAATAGATCCTACTTTCGATAATAAGATTGAAGTAATTGCAATCTTCACAGGAGTAAAGTCACCATTCATTAAAGGAAGTACAAGATTTAATGGAAAGGGTGGTTCAAACGCTCCAGCAAGTGGATCAAGAAGATCATACGATAACGATTTCGGTTTAGATGAATTATAAATTCATCTAACATCTTTTTCTTTTTTTTCTTATAAAATAAGGAAATTAAATAATCCTAGAATTTTTCTCTATCCGAATAGAGGTATACAATAAATCTTACTATGAACATGATGGTTGGAATTCCAATATATAATGACATATGGATAGTATCTAGTTCTATAAACGGAAGCTCTGCTTTATAAAGTATAATTAACCCAACAATCCAACCTACTAAATAAAAGAAATTAGCTTTTGTAAAATGACTTATTACTGTATAGATTGTAAACAAAACAATTATTATGGTTATTATTAGATAGGAGATGATTGCCTTACCAAGAAAATGTTCTGCAATCTGATTTATAAATAAAAGTATAGTTAAAAGTATAAAATTCAATATAATTTTAATAATGAAGGCTGTTGTTCCATGCCATGTATGATGCGCATGATGATATAATCTTGGTGGACTCATATTACTTAATTACCTCTACCTTTGTGTATAATAAATCTTATTATTATTATGATTGTAGGTAAAATTACCCAGAAAATTATTTTTTGTAAATTTATATTAAAGAAAGATAAATCTAATGCATATAAAACAAACATTCCAATAATCCATCCCAGTAGGTACATAAAGCTTACTCTTGAAAACCTATGGAATACAAAATATAAAGAAACAATAATTGTTGAAATTACTGTGAAATAGATATCTACAATCTGAGATCCCCAAAAAAAATCAATCACATTATTTATTATTATCAATAAAGTTGATAAAAATAAACCATAGAACCCAAATATCATAAAATACATAAAATCTGCAGCACCCTCTGCTGCACTTTCTTGCTTTTCAACCATGTTTATATCACTAGTAATAATTTAGTTAATTAAATTTATAAATATATTTATCTTAAATCATAAGGTGCTTCTGTGTTTGTTAAAGGTTTTAGTGATTGCAGATACAATTTCATGATCAATTCCAAATAAATAGATCATTTCAAGAACATAGAATTCATTTTTTTTATTTAAATCTAAAAATAATTCTTTATCTAGTTTTTGTAGCTTTTTTATGTGCTCTGTTTTTGCATATTTATTTGAAACCAATTGTTTTAATTTACTTATTGCTTTTTCAGGACTTTCTTTGAATAATTCTTTTAGGGGATTTAATTTTTCGGTCCTATGTTTAAGATTTACATTTGAATCAAGAATTTGTGAAATTTTCTTATGCCAATTATCATAGGATTCTCTATGATGCTCTTTAATATTATGAGATTTTAAGATAGTGTCATAAAAAAATAGTTTTTCACGTGGAGTTAATTTAATAATTAAGTTTTGTATTGATTTTTCTTTAAATAATTTAGCAATATCACTTCCATAAATTGAGAACAGCTTCTTTAGCTGTAGTTTAATTCTTCTTTCTATAGCCTGTGGATTGTTCTTAATATGTTTTTGAGTACATGCTTCTTCATGCATTTTAGAAAAAGAATGAGTTTCTATGTACTTCTCATTTAGAACCTTTGGTTCTACCTTTATTTTTTTATATCTTCTTGATGGCATATTTAATTCTTTTCTCTTTTTCTAATTATTCCTCTCGCACAAATAATTCCAGAAATTGCTGCTCCAACTATGTTTCCTGAAACTCCAGCTGCATCTCCAAGCATATACAGATTATTTATATCTGTTTCAAGATACTTGTCTGTCTTTATCTTATTTGATCTGAACTTAACCTCTGGAGCATAAAGAAAAGTTGAATCTCCATTCAAACCAGGAAGAAGTTTTGATAGCATTTCAATTCCTTCAATTAGATCCTTAGTTATTCTATAGGGCATAGCCATTCCTATATCTCCAGGAACAGCTTCCTTTAAGGAAGGAGTAATATGTGCTTTTCCTAAACGTTCCTGGGTTGATCTTCTTCCCATCTTTAGATCTTTATATCTTTGAATAATTGGTTTTCCAGCTCCTATTAGAGTTACCCCTTTTGCAATGAATTCAGCATATTTTCTTGTGGACTCAAGTGGTTCAGTTAAATTAATTTCAACAACTAGAGCAAAATTCGAGTTAACTCCATCATTATTTGAATTTGAATAACCATTAACACACACATAATCTTTATAATCTTCTAATGCCACATAGCCCTTTGGACAAGGACAGAAGGTTCTAACAACATCATCAAAGGTTGGAGTATACATATAATAGATTGTTTCATACATCTGTTCTGAATGAGCTGAGTTAATTGAAGAAGGGAACTCAACTCTAATTCCTACCTCAACCTTATCAAATACTTTTTCAATCTTGTATTTATCAGTTATTCTTTCAATCCAGGAAGCATTATATCTTCCAGGAGCGCATATAACCTTCTTACCATAGATTTTTTCTCCTGTTGAAATAATTACTCCATCCACTTGTTTTTTATTGATCAATAGATCAGTAACCTCTGTTAGAGGGAGTAACGTGATGTTTTTGTTGTTCTTTAGCTTATCTTGGATCTTTTTGATGATTGGAACTAGCTTATCTGTTCCAACATGAATTGTTTTTCTAATAAATAGTTTGATATTGTTTCTTTCTGCTTTATCAACCATCTCTTGAGCTTCTTTTAGATTCTTTGGATAATAGTCTTTTGGAACTCCAAGAGCTAAGAATTCTTTTTCAATGTAATCTAAATATTTTTGATATTCTTCCTTTGAATAAAGATGGAACATTTTTTCATGGGAAAGAACAGGAGTGAAATGAAGTTTACCATCAGAGAAGGTACCTGCTCCTCCAAAACCAGTCATAACTTCGTTTTTCTTTCTGTTTTCAACTAGGTTTCCTTTATCAATAATTAGAATCTTTGTATTTTTATTAAGCTTAGATAGTTCTGTTGCACAAAAGAGACCAGCAGGTCCAGCCCCCACAATAATAACATCATATATGTTTTTTAATTTAGAATTAATAGGTCTTTTAATAGTCATAGGTTAAACCCCTATATAATAATAGAAAGATAAGGTTTAATAATTGTTATCTTAATAATATATAATAATTATACAAAAATAGGAAATTATTGTGAATATTGGAATAAATAAGCACTATTTTAATCAAAAGATAGTTTATAAGTATTTTAATACAGAATATTTTGAACTTATTATTTATTCTTTATTAGCATTTGGATTACCATTTATTATAGCACATCCACAATGGTTAATTGGTATTTTAGTTAATTTTTTCTTAATTAGAGGAGCAATTTATTTTAAATTTAAAAATATTATTCCTATTATCTTTATTCCATCAATTGGGGTTTTAAGTGCTGGTATTATATTTGGAGTTAATACACATTACTTATTATATTTTATTCCAATTATTTGGGCATCAAATCTATTGTTTATACTTGGTTATAAATATTTAAGATTTAATAGACACCAAAATATATGGATAACTCCTTTGGTTATATCTATATTCAAAGCAATGATATTGTTTTGTTTTGCAGTTATTGTAGTTTACTTATTTGATTTTCCAAAATTGTTTCTAATAAGCATGGGATTAGTTCAGTTAACCACTGCAGCTATGGGGGCTTATTTAGCTGTAATTTCTAGTAAATTCACATAAAAGTAAAATATAATTTTTATTAAAGAAATATAGGGGGTAAGTTTAATGAAAAAATTAATTGTAATAGGAATAGTAATCTTAATTGTCTTATTAATTTCTGGATTCATATTTTGGCAAAAGTTTAATTCTGAAACAGTTACAAGAGAATTTTGTGTGGCTGGGAATGCAAGCTATGGAACAAATATATTTGGTAAAGGAGTTTGCATGTGTGGAGGAATTGCTGGATTTGGATGTCCTGAGGGATATACCTGTAAGATGCCTAAAAATATAACTGAATCTGATCCAATGGGAGCATGTATTAAATAAAGGGTGAAATTAAATGGAAAAAAAAATAATTATTGGAATTGTTATATTGGTTGTAGTTATTGTTGGATTGTTAATCTGGGGTAACTATATACCAAAAACTATTGATAGTACTTGTGATGTGTCAGAATGTGGACCTGCGCTTGGTATGCCAAATCAATTATGTTCTGATGGAATAACATCCGCTGGACCAACTGGAAGATGTTTGTTAACTGCTGAAGAAGCTTGTGTGTGGGAAGTAACTTCTTGCCCAACTCAGATTGCAAATCCAGCTTCTACTTATTGTATAAATAATAGTGGAACACTTGAAATGAGATCTATAGAAGCAGGACAATATGGAGTTTGTAAGTTTTCTGATGGTTCTGAATGTGAAGAATGGAAATACTTTAGAAAAGAATGTAGTATTGGAGGAAGCTATCCTGCAATAGAAGGAACAGCTTGTACAATGGAATATGCACCAATTTGTGGAATAAATGGAGTAACTTATTCAAATAGATGTATGGCTGGTAGCGTTCAGATATTAAAAGAAGGAGAATGTTAAATAAAATGTATACATTGATATGGAGGTAATTAAATGAAGAAAAAAATTGATCCAATAAAAGGGAAAAAAATAATAATTTTTGGAGTAATTATCCTAATTATTATTGTTGTTGTTGTTGGGATATTGCTGTTAAATAAATCTCAAAAAACAGGACTTGCAAACCCTGCTTCTGTTTATTGTGTTAAACATGGAGGAGAATTGCAGATAATAGATGGACCTGATGGACAATACGGTATGTGCTTATTCCCTGACAAAAGCGCATGTGAGGAATGGGCATTTAAGGATGGAACCTGTGATAAAGGAATGTACACAACTGCCCCCTAGTAGCATAGTTTATAATTGAGGATAGAAAACAAAGGGGATTGTTTTTTATTCTTATTCTATTTTTCTGACATCTTTTTTGAGTTGTTATATTTGTTGGACACTATACCAAAAATAAATCACAGGATTTAAGTAATAGATTATTTAAATAAAGTACTATTTAATTAATGGTTTATGTAATTAACAACATTTAAAAATCCTTTGATATATCCATATAATAAAATTAAAGCCGAAAGGATGTGGGAAAATATGGGTGTAATTACAATATCTTTGGATAAAGATTCAGAAAGAATGCTCCGTGATTCAGCAAAAGCAAACTATGGAGATAGAAAGGATGCTCTTTCAAAAACTATAATTAAAGCAATATCAAAACTCACTAATGAAAAAGCAAATTTAGCTGATGATTTTTTGAAACTAACCTCTAAGGAAGGATCAACCAAAATAGGAACAGGAAAGAAAAATCAAAAAACAAGAGGTGATTACTATGATAGATAGATGTTTAATTGATACTGATATACTTCTTGCAGCATATACAGATATTGATTTAGGGAAAAAAGAAATTGCAAGAAACCTCATTTTAAAATTATATGCAGACCACAGAGTATGCATAGGTATTCAAAATTATCAAGAATATGCAGCAATAGCAAGGACAAAGTTAAAGATATCCGATAAAAAAAAGATAGAACTTGATTTAGCAAACATCAAAGATATGTTTGAAATAATTCACTACAATCAAACTACAGTTTTTGATGCTCTAAATTTATCTTTTGAAAAAAACATATCTTTCTATGATGCATTATTATTACAAACTATGTTGGACAATAAAATAACCACCATCTATTCCTTCAACGACAAGAACCATAAAAGAATCAAAGGTATAAAAGTAATTAACCCCATAACTTTTAAAAAATTATTAAAAAAATAAGAAAAAAAGAAAGAAATTATTTCTTCTTTCTTTTAGATTTAGCTTTTGATTTAACTATTGGCTTTGATCTAACTATTGGCTTAGGGTGTTCGTGTTCTCTACTTACAAGCCTAATAAACACAGCAAGTGATACAAGGAAACTTATAAGATTTAAGAATGCAAGATCATTAAGCCCTGCTGCAAAACCATCAATTACTAAAAAAATTACACCAATTAAATAAAATAAAACGAATTGTGGTTGAATTGATTTACTTCCCTTAATAGTTGATAATAGTTGTAATATCCATGCTACAATTACTAAAGTAAGTCCTAATAAAGCGAAAATTTGCATTTTTTATGCCTCCTATTTTGTTTTAATTAATATTCTCCAAGATTAATCTTTTCATAGGCTTTTTGTAAAGCTTCAGAAAAGTGTGAACATTTAGTATTATCAAAGTTTGTATAAAAATTATCATCCTTATCAATGTAAACAATAACTTCTCTTCCTCTATAGGGTCTTCTAAGATACGCAACATCTTTAGTTGCAGCTTGCACTTGCTTTTGCTTTTCCTGTGCCTTGTTACCAAACATAGATGGCCTAACATCTCCATACATATAAATCATCTCTTAATTATTTATATTAATTTCTTTCATTAAAACCCTAATTATATGTAGTATATTAGGTTTAAATATCTTTGCATGCTTTATCTTTAGAAAGTGATTAGAATGAAAGATGTTTTTAACAAAGAAGAACAAAGGCTAATAAACAAACTCAACACCCCTTGGAAGATCCAAAAGTTTGTTAATTCAATAGGATACAACACAGGAAAAAGAATATCTGTTTTTGATGTGCTAAGAGAAAAGAAAGGAGATTGTCTTGAAGCAGCTATCTTTGCGTGCTTTGTTTTACAAGAACATAAAATCAAGTCCTTCCTAATAGATTTAACTGCTGTAAGAGATGAAGATCACGTTCTTTGTGTGTTTAAGGTAAAAGGATTATATGGAGCTATTGCCCAAAGCAAGTTTCTTGGGTTGAGATATAGATATCCTGTGTACAAGTCTCTTCGTGAACTTGCAATGAGTTATTTTGATAATTATTTTAGTTTTCAAGGGTATATGGGTCTGAGAGGACATTCTCTTCCTTTGCCTATTAAGTTTACAGAAGAAAATCTCAAAAGTACTAGGTTAGTGAAAGAAACGGAAGCTAGGTTCTCAGACATTAAACATAAGCAACTTGTTTCAAAGAACATAAAGCTTGATTTAGTAAGCAAGGAAAAATTCAAAAGAGAAATAATTATTTTGCCAAACTATGTGAAAGTACCGAAGAGATATAAATAAAATCTGCTATATTTGTTGGACACAATTTTCACAAACAATTAAAGTGTATATAAAGATTTTTTACTTACTTCATTTAATGTAGCTACATAAGCCTCTTCAATTGGTTTATTTATTTTGTCTGTCATCTCTTGGTGGATCTCTCTATGGCAATTCTCACAAACTAGAATGCATTTATCTGCTTCCTTTTTAATAGATTCAAGAGAACACCTATTCCCTATCTTAGTTGCAATATCATATTCTTTCTTTTGATCTTGGTTATGTAGATGATGAAAAGTTAATGCAACAGAAGTTTTATTGTATCCACATCTTGAACAAGCCCCACCTTTATATTTAATTAGTTCTTTCTTGATTAAAGCACCTCTTATTCTTTTTCTAATTTTAATATCTTCTACATGCTCACGATCCCAATTTTTTTTATATTCTTTAGATTGTGCATAATCCATAATTATCACCAAATTAAAATATTAATGAAAGCATTTAAAACACTATCGGCATCTTAAAAATCTCCGTTCTTGATAATAACTGTTATGCCGACCAAAAACGCATAAAATCAATGAAAAAATGAAGAAAAAGCTAAATTTTCGAGAAAAATCTAGATCTGCGAGAAAACTTAGAAAACGCATGAAAAATCGAAGGCGATTGGGGTAGAGTAATTGCCCTCAATTTACCCAAAGAAAAGCACCTATTTTTCAGATCTTTTGATTTTCTGAATTTTCAATTACTTTTTCTTAACTTTCTTTTTTGTTGCAACAATTTTCTTCTTTGCAACAACAACTTTCTTTTTTGCTACAGGTTTTTTAGACACACATCCACAATCACAAACCATAATCATTTCTCCTTAAATTTATTAGTTTAATTAAAAGGTTAACCAAAGGAAATAAAAGCATATTGGACAAAAGAAGTGTCCAAGATATTCTGCAAAACACAGCCTAGATTGGATAGAAATTAAAAGAAAAAAAATAAATTAATCAAACTTATTAATTAGTTATTGCTACATAACCAACCAACTTATTTTAAATAGGTTTGATTCAAGAATTAATAGTAAGAGGGTAGGTGATATAAATGATTAGTGAAACCCAAATACGAAGTGTCATCTCTATCCAAGATTTATCTGTTTCTAAAATAAATTATATTCTTTCTATTGCTGAGGATATTGAAAAATATCCAACTAAATACAAAGATATACTTAATGGGAAAGTTGTTGCTAACCTTTTTTTTGAGCCATCAACAAGAACAAAACTTTCCTTTGAAACAGCAGTTAAAAAGCTTGGTGGGAACACAATTGGATTTGATGATATTTCAAACACATCTTTAAAAAAAGGAGAAACGTTCTCTGACTCAATTAAAATTATTTCTGATTATTCAGATTTAATTGTTATGAGAACAAAATTTGAAGGAGCACCACGTTTAGCTAGCGAAATAACAACTAAACCAATAATTAATGCAGGAGATGGAACAAATCAACATCCAACTCAGACCCTATTGGATCTCTATACAATTAAGAAAGAAAAGAAAAGACTAGATAATCTATCAATTGGTTTTTTTGGGGATCTTAAATATGGAAGAACAGTTCATTCTCTTGTTGAAGCAATTTCTTTATACAATCCAAAAGTAATTAAATTCATTGCAGATAATCATTTTCAAATAGGCAAAGATTATCTTGATCTGCTTGAAAAAAAGAATATAAAGTATATTGTTTCAGATACCTATATTAATAACCTTAAGGATTTGGATATCTTATATGTTACTAGAACACAGGTTGAAAGAATTGTTGAGCCAATAGATATTGAACCTTTAAAAAAGAAGTACACAATAACTAAAGAGATTCTTGAAAAAGAAGGAAATAAAGATATTCTTGTTATGCATCCCCTTCCAAGGGTTTATGAGATAACAACAGATGTTGATTCTACAACACATAATATCTATTTCAAGCAAGCAAAGAATGGAGTTCCAGTAAGGCAAGCTATACTCTGCATTTGCCTAGGGCTAGTGGGTGAAAAGATATATGGATGATATTGAACCTAGAAAAATTGGAGTAATTAGTAACGGAGTTGTTATTGACCACATTGATGCTGGTAAGGCAATTGGAATATATAAGGCATTGAATCTAAGCAAGATAGATACTTTGATTGTGATTGCGAAAAACTTAGACAGTAAGAAGCAAGGAAAGAAGGACCTAATTAAGATTGAAAACAAAGAACTTACTGAAGATGAGCTAAATAAGGTTGCAATTATTTCTGAGCACACAACTATAAACATTATTAGAGATAATGTTGTTGTAAAGAAATGGATAGTTAAAATGCCAGAAATGATTGAAAGAATAATTACTTGCAATAACCCAAACTGTATTACAAATGTTGAGCCAATTTCTACAAAATTCAAAGTAATAGATAATAACACCAGATTCAAATGTATCTATTGTGAGAAAATTCAAAATTTAGCACAAATAAAATATTAAATAATGTCCAAGAAATATAACAAAATAAAATTAGATTAATTTATTAGAAAAAGAATTAAGATGTTAGGAAAAGAAACTAGAAAAAAATCTAGCTCCTTTTTTTAGTTTGAGATTAGAATTTAATCAACTCTTCTCTTATTGTAGCATTCTCTACAAAAAACTGGCTTTCCTTCTGTTGGTTTGAATGGAACTTCACAATCTTGTCCACATTCAGAACACTTTGCTTTATGCATTTGTCTTGGTTGGAAACTTCCTCCGCCTCTGTTATTAAATCTATTTCCTCTATCTCTGTCTCCACCATCTCTACCGAAACCCATATTCATTCACCTATTTTTTTATCCTTTTTTTTTACCTATCTTGTTCACTAACTATAGAATTTGAATTATTATAATAATAATTAGTTTCTCTCAAGGCATATACTATAATTATATTAGGAAAGATATATAAATAGGGGTTTTACCCTATTATAAGGTTCTTTTAGACCAAAATTCAACATTTCTGTAGCGATTCTAATTTAGCACAACCAAGTGCATTGTAGGATACTTCTCTTCCCCCAGTAGTATAATACCAATTAGAGTTTCCTATTCTTGTTTTATCCATTCTATTAAATATGTTAACTATCCTACAAAAATTAGATTCATAAAAAATATAATTATTATAAAGATTTGTACCCTTCATTTCATCTAAATCTTCCTTTTTCATATTTTTTATAATACCAACATCTATTAGCTGATTTAAACCAATTTTAAGTTCATCTATATCTGGTGGCCCAGAATTATCATTACCTTCATATTTGAGATCAAACACAGAATTTACTTGAACAAACCTATAATGATCTAAATTAGATTTGTATTTACCAGTGCTATCCTGCTCTTTTACAAATAAAACATAAATTGTATTTAAATCATTAGGGTAATAATATGTTTTATTCTTATTTTTTAAATTCCAACATATATCTGATCCACCATTATCATTAGGTCCACAAATATATTCTGATGAATTATCGCAATTTTTATCTGCACAAAAATTAGTTACTGATTTTTCTAAAACCTCAAAACTATTAGGAACAATAATGCTTAATCCCTTATTTAATGATGTGCACGCATTTATTGATACAAATGAAATAAGTAAAAAAGCAAATACAAACATATAGTTTAATTTTCTATAATTCATTTAATACACTCCTACCCTAAGTTAATGAAAGATAAAATGAAAAGGGAATATCTTCCCTTTTCATCTATAGTACATTGGTTGATCTCCATCTCCTTCGTTTAAAATTAAAGTCTTAATATGTTCAAGTGTATTAAGATTATTTAATTTTAATTTATTATTTGATAGGGTATAGAGTACATCACTTATATACAGACTTCTCTTAATGCTTAGGTTACCACCATAATAGTAATAACCAGCTTTTAATAGGCTATCATCATTACTATCCATGTGAGTTACCTTTCCTCTAAGATCAAATCCATTCTCAAGTGAAACATCATACACATAGGCTCCATCAAAGGTATATTGTCCCTGATCACTCTTTGATTGATCAGGTGCTAATTCAGCAACGGTCATAGGAATTACTAGGAGATTCTTTTCCTTATCAAAAAGGAATGCTTTGTGATCACTTGTTGCAAGACTCTCTGTTCCTCTATCTCCAATTACTTCTTTGTACATTTCAATTGGATTGGATACATCAGACACATCAAAGATTGCAAGCTTTACACCCTGTATTGCTGTGTAATATACTGCACCTTCTGTGTGTACTAGGTTTGCATCTATTGAAGCATCAACCTCTTTTCCAATACCAATTAGATGTGTTTCATCGTATGGGTGTAGGTAATCAGAGTAGCCTGGAATTTTTAATTGTCCAAGTATTTCTGGATTTGCAGGGTCTGAAAGATCTATAACATATAATGGATCAACATGTCTAAAGGTTACCATGTATCCTCTATTGCCCATGAATCTTACTGAATAAATACTTTCACCAGGAGCAATTCCCTCTACTTTTCCAGTAACAACCAATTGATCATCAAGTACATATACATTGTTAGTAGATGTATCCTTATTATTTGAATAGCTATTAATTGTTGTTGCAATTCTGAAATGGTTATCATATTCATCCATTGCAAATTGGTTTAACAGAGTTCCGTTTACAGAACCATAGCCAACAAAGTTAATCTCATCATTATCCAAATTAAACTTGGTGATGGTAGTCTTAACTGTATTATCTGCATCTGTCATTATATCTCCAACAATTCCGTAAATTGGATGTGTTGTTTGAGTAACATATATATTATCTAAAGATGCATAAACGTCTTGACCAGAACCAACAATTGTTTCTTTAGTAAGATCCTTGGTTTCATCCAAGATAGAGATTGAAGCAATTGTTATAAAGTTTCTTGCTTCCAATGGTCTAACATATCCTATATCTGTACAACTTGCTGCAATTGGTTTCACTTCTGAATCACTTGTACCTATTGCTTCCTTGTAGGTTGGTAGGATATTAATACATCCATCATCAACTAAATCAAAGTTAGGATAGCTATTTATTACAAAATAAACGTATTCATCTATCTTTCTTGATGTTAAATAACTTCCTTCAAAGTCCACTGTTTTAATTACTTCTGGATTTGTTTTGTCTTGAACATCAATTAATTTAATTGATGTTGCAGAAGCATATCTTGGATAGTAGGGCATCATTACCATATCTAATTCTGGTTGATTTTCATAGATAATAGGATCCATTTCATACATTCCTTGTCCAAAGATTAATATTCTATCCCCATCTATGAACAATTCCTGTGGATAGAATTGTGTATTTTCATCTGTAATTATTGTTTCAGATAATATCTTTGCATCTTCTCCAGGATATGCTTCAATTACAAAAAACTTATCTCCTGATAATGCATAAATGTATTTTCCATCTGTTTTGATTATGTCTGCTTCATCAACTCCTGCTACCTGAACATTTGTTTCTGAATAATCTGAGCTTCCAGCTGATGATGAATCATTTGCTACCTGTGGTGCTGCCCCAGTTGCCATTTCCATTGTAGCTCCTTTCATCATTAGGCCATCAACTAAACCACCATAACGTCCTCCGGAATTATTATTTGCATTCTTAAATGCATTAATTAATTCTTGATCAGAAGTAAATTTGTTTATGGTATATACAGGCATATCATTTGAATTATTGTATAAGTTTATATCATTTGAATTATTGTATAAGTTTATACCATTAAATACACCGTTATTATTTGGTCCTCCAAAACCAATTATTGAGATAATTATACCTACTGCAAGTAAAAGTACAACACCTCCTATTAACATATTTCTTTTCATATAGCTCGTCTCCATTGTAATAACATTTTTTTGTTCGTCTTTAATTTTATATTTATCACAAAAATATTTACCTTTAGATGTTAAAGAATAATATTTCCATTTCCTATCTGTATCCTCTTTTTTAATTAGTTGATTTCTTGAAAGAATATCAAGGTGCTCTTTAACAGTAGGATTACTAAGTTTAAGTTTTCCAGAAATATCAGATAAAGTATAATTTTTTTCGTTTAGGATTTTCAAAATATCTGATCTTGTGTCCGATGAAACTGCTTTCAAAGTCTCTCTATCAAATAAATTATCATCATTCATAAAAAGTATATGTATAATGCTATTTTTAAAGCTTATTTTATAGTTAGGTATAAACCTAAAAAAGAAAAGTTTATATATGAAGATAAAATCCAAAGCTTTAAAATAACTTATTAACTTACTATTATTATATACAAGGGGTTGTAGAAGAATGGATTTTATAAGTAAACTATTTTGGTCAACAATATTCTTTGGAATTGGAGTATTTATAATTAAAAACTTTCAAATAGGACACACAAGCGCTGGTTTAGTTGCATTATTTGTAATCTGTTTCCTATATGCCCTAATACCTGATTTTAATATGCAAAGCTCATGGTCTGGTCCCATAATGTTTATTATTGCAGTTATTGGTGTTGTGTTTTATTTTATTAAGCACTACATACTACCAACCCTATTAGTGTTTGCTGGACTAGCAGTGATTTATTACTTTGCTCAAACTAAAGAAAGAATGTCATCATTACCAGCAGGAATTGTTTTCGCAATTCCTCTTTGGTTCATTAATCCAGTTTATGCCCTATTTGGATTCTTAGGTTTCTTTTCTGTTTGGCTAGGAAATAAAATTTAGAGTTTCCTTCTTTCAAACATTCTTGATTTTCTTTGATTTACTAAGTTATCCTTCTTAAACCCAATCTTTTTAATATGAGGAATAGATCTTCTAGCGACAGGTGTAATCTTATTCTTAGTACCATTAACCAGATTTATTGTTTTGTGTTTAAACGGATGGATATTAAACTTCTTTAATCGATTTTCAAATGAATTTTGAGCAATTACTGATAAAGCAAATAAGAATGTTCCAACACCTAATATTGCAAATATAGATGTAACTATTTTACCAACATCTGTATAGGGAACCAAATCACCATAGCCAATTGTTGTTAAGGTAACTGCAGAAAAATAGAAAGAATCCAGATACCCCCATTGTTCAAGTCTATGAAACAATAAAGTGCCTATTCCCAATAAAAGTATAACAAACAACACAGCTAGGATAAGCTTAATTTTATGATCTATAATAATTTCTGACATATTTTATCAATCAATTTATAATCTTGTTTTTTTTTCTTATTTTTTAATAATGCATATCCACCTACAACCAAAAAAAGAGCTGCAGCTAGGCACATTAAAAGAAGTAAATAATCTATCATATTAAAACCTCATTTATAACTATATTTCATTATAATATATAATATATATAATTTATAAAGTTTTCTTTAATTTAATATTTCTTATTGCTTCTTTTTTTGAAAGATTTGAGAGTTTATTTTCATATTTAGAAACAAAACCTAATACTTCTTTTGGATATTTTTTAGATGCTTCACGTAATATCCAACCAATTGCTTTTCTAATAAAAAAATCTTTTTCTCCAGAAAGATAAATTGAATTGTTGAATACATCTTTAATGTCCCTATCTGTATGCCTTATGGAGACTATATAGGATATTAGGGATGCTCTTCTTACCCACAGAACTTTATCATCTCTCCAGCAATTAATTGTTTTTTTAATTGTAGGGTGCTTGTATACAAGTTCACCAACAACTAAACCACAAATATAATCTGTGTGACACCATCCATCTGATTCTTTTAACCATTTTTTGAAATAGGGTATATCTTTGGGTCCAAAAAGAGAAATATACTTGGAAACAAGCTTAATTGCAAATGTTTTTTCTGTATGGTACTTAGAGGTCCACAAACTGTCCAACAAATATAACAAGTCCGCTTTAGAAATGTCTTTATGTGATTTACAAAACTCATTTAAAGAAAGATGGAGCTCAGTTCCATAAACTCCATAGCATTTAAAATTTGTTTTAAGATACTTTTCTTCGTTCCTTGCATGAGTGGGGTCTCCTTTCTTCCTAAGAGAAGAAAGAATCTGCTTAAGATCACTTAATGCTTTGATTATAGTTTGTTCCATATCCAACCGTATCTTCTAATAAGTTATGTTCCTTCCAATCATTAATCCAATCTTTAACCTCAAAAGTAATAAATGTTCCATCTGCTTTTGAACAAACCACTTTTACAATACCTGCATTAATAATAATTTTTTTGCAAATAAAACAAGGAAATATATCCGTCATTTTATTTTGTGCTTGATATGCAATTTCTCCATAAAGATAAAGAACTCCATCAACTATACTTGTTCCTTGCCTTGCAGCATTAATTATTGCATTCTGTTCAGCATGAACCGAAGCACACAATTCAAACTTAGTTCCTGATTTAATATTATTTTTTCTTCTAAAACAATAACCCCATTCAAAGCAATCTTTTGTACCTCTTGGTGCTCCAGAATACCCAGTACTTAAAATAGTATTATTTTTGGTTATTACTGCACCAACATACATAGACATACACGTTGATTTTTTAGAAATATCTTTTGCAACATTTATAAAATATTCGTCCCAATTCATTTTTTTCTTGAATTTAACTTGAAGTTTTACTAAAAGCTCATCAACTTGAGCTTGAAGCTCATCTACTGTTCCATTATTATTCAACATATAATCTGAAAGTTCTTTACATCTTAACAATTGTTGAGAATTTGGATCCTTACTTTCAAGTTCTCTTTTTTCTGAGAGCATAAACTCATCAAAACTATTTACATTTTCTTTCTCTCTTAATCTGATCTTTGCTCTTTCATATCTTATTTTAGAATCGGCATCCAGAAACACAAGAGCAAAATTAGGTAATTTTCTTAATTCTTCAATTTCAGCAGGTGTTATAATAGAATCTACAACATAATTTTTAGTAATATCTTTATTAATTTTTTCAGATAATCTAATTGCAAGTATATTTGGACCAAACTTAGTTCTAAGCTCGTTACCAACATTTTGTAAATTTTCTCTTGTAAGTTCAATACCTCTACTATTACATTCTTCTCTAATTATATCAGAACAAGAATAAACTAGATATCCTTTAATTTTTAAAAATTCACAAACACTGCCTTTTCCAGCAGATAAAAAACTAGTTAATCCAATAATCATAAATCCCCACCATTTATTTTTTTATATATGTTTGAAATGAATATCCTTCTCTCTTATCCTCTTTTATTAGTTTCCAAATTTCTAAATTTATTTCTGGAAAGAAAGTATCTCCTTCATATTCCTTATCTATACTTGTTATCTCTAACTTTGTTGCAACATCCATTGCTTGCTTGTACACACTTGCTCCTCCGATTACATAAACATCTTTGTTTTCTGTGTACTCAAGTGCATCCTTAAGCGAATGCTTAATTGTAATTCCTGATTCATTAAAAGGATCATCTATAAAAGTTAAAACAATATTTTCTCTCTCTGGAAGCGGTCTTTTTGGTAAAGACAGATATGTATTTTTTCCCATAACTATTGGATGACCTAAGGTTAATTCCTTAAAATGCTTAAAATCATCAGATATGTACCAAGGTATCCTATTATCCTTACCAATTACATTATTTTTTGCAACTGCAACAATAATTATTATCTCTCTCAAAATCACACCTTTGTTTAAACAGCAATCTCAAACTTAATAGTTGGTTGTGCTTTATAATCAATTAATTTACTGTCTGTATATTTCCAATCAAATATGGATTTAAAATCACTTGTTTCAATTGTTGGTAGTTTATATGTTTCTCTTGCAAGTTGTTCTTTAAGTCCATCAATGTGATTAACATAAACATGTGTATCTCCAAGAAAACCAATTAACTTACCTTCCTTAAGTCCAGCTTCCTTTGCAAGAAGATGGAGTAATAATCCATAGCTTGCAATATTAAATGGTAAACCAAGAGCAGAATCAACGGATCTTTGATTCCATAATAAATTCAATTTATCATTAATAACTGTTACTTGAAATCCATAGTGGCATGCGGGTAGAGCCATATGCTTAATATCATGGGGATTCCATGCTGAAACAATCATTCTTCTGTCTGTTGGATCGGATTTAAGTTTATTAACTACATTTTTTAGTTGATCAACACCTTCTCCTAATGGTGCTTTATCAAAAGCTTGATATTTTGCTCCAAAATTTCTCCATTGCCAACCATAGATAGGACCAAGCTCTCTTTCTTCAAGCATTTTTTGTTTTGTAACTTCATCATGTCCATAGGGCACGTTATCAGGACAGCACCATTCATCCCAAATATGATTATCTCTTTCCTGTAACCATTTTTTATCTGTAATTCCTTTTATGAAAAACTCCAATTCAGATGCTACAAGTCTAAAGGGAACTTTCTTAGTAGTAAGAACAGGAAATCCTTCTTGCATATTATGCTCAAACATTGCTCCTGCAATAGCAAGAGTATCAACACCGGTTCTATTGTGTTTAAGTTCTCCTTTATCCAAAATTTGCTGTATAATATCTAGATATGCTTTCATTGTTTTTCCCCTTTTTATAATAATTTATTTAATTTAAATAGAATATCATTAATATCCTTATATCTAATGATAGTGTTGTATTTATTACCATCAATCATTGCAGATAATCTCTTATCTTTGTTTGTTTCATCTTCTCTATACAAACAAATTATTGGAATATTTAATTTTTCTGCAAATCCAAGTTCATAACCAACTCCAAGAGATGGTTTTGTTACTTCAGCAATAACTATATCTGCTTCCTTTATCCAATCGACGTCTCTTATATAAATTTCTTCATTTGTTAATTTTTCTCCAGTAGATAAAAGAGTACTATTTCCTAGATGTTCAGTTAGTACATTACCTTTTGTTTTAAGATATTCGATTAATTTTGCATAGATTGGAGCATCATCCCTTCCACCAGTTATTGATCCTGCAAAATATATTTTTTTCATATAATCATCCTTCTTTAATTTTTTTTAATTAAACTCAAAATTTCTTGGTTTTTAGCACTTATAAAGCCACTAACTAATTTTAATGCTTTTAATTGATTTTCAGACCAATCCTCACTAGTTAATTTAGACTTAAGTGTTTTTTCAAAATTATTAAATTCAAGCAGTGTTTTTTTAACGAATTTATTACTCTCAGCAAAAGACGTGCGTTCTTGATAGGTTGTTACATTCGATAAAAAAATGGAAAACTTCGCACTGCATAAATTTTCAATTTCTGAATGATATTCTTGAATATATCCTGTTTTATAATGCTTAAATTTTATATTTAGGTTATATAAATTTAGTGCACTTTCTACAATATTTTTACTATTTAATAATTGAGAATATCGTAATGAACCTTTAGGCTCTTTCTTCAAAGATGCATTTAATTTACTATGATCACGTCTTAACATAGTAAAATCAACAATCTTTTTAGATTCATTCACATTTGCTTTTTTATTTTGATATGTTTGAGATTCTTTAATTTCCTTTAATCTTTTTTGATGTTCCTTTATTGCATTTGTTTTTGTTCTTTCTAGTTTCTTTCTGGTCATTATTAAAATTGGGCTTTTTATTTTTCCAGGCATAGTTTCCACCTTTTTTTTTAAATTTTATTTATTGGAAAATTTTTTAATAATTCTATAATTTCTAGCTTTATCTTTTGATGAAGCGCATCATCATCTTTATTAGTAAGTATATCATTAATATATTTTGCAATTATCTTTATATCTTCTTCCTTTGCTCCTCTTGTTGTTATTGCTGGGGTTCCTATTCTTATACCTGAAGCAATCATTGGTGGTTGTGGATCATTTGGAATTGCATTCTTGTTTACTGAAATTCCACACTTCTCAAGAAGTGCTTCTGCTTCCTTACCAGTAACTCCTTTGGGTCTTAAATCAACTAAAAGAAGATGATTATCTGTTCCACCTGTCACTAGATTAAAACCATAGGACAGAAGTTCATCTGCTAAGACTTTGGAATTTAACAGAACTTGTTTTTGATATTTTTTAAAACTTGGTTTTAATGCTTCTCTAAAACAAATTGCTTTTCCTGCAATTATGTGTTCCAGTGGTCCACCTTGAAATCCAGGAAAACAAGCTTTATCAACTTTTTTACTTCTTTCTTCTGTATTTGTAAGAATAAATCCACCTCTTGGACCTCTAAGTGTCTTATGTGTGGTTGATGTAACAATATCTGCATGGGTTATTGGAGATTGATGAAGATTTGTTGCAACAAGACCCGCAATATGAGCCATATCAACCATTAATAACGCACCTGATTCATCAGCGATTTTTTTAAACTCAGAAAAATCAATTTTTCTAGGATATGCTGATGCTCCTGCAATAATTAATTTGGGTTTAATTTCAATAGCTTGCTTTCTAATCACATCATAATCAAGATAACCATCAGTTCCTACTCCATAAAAATTAGATTCGTAAATTTTACCTGAAAAATTAATCTTATAACCATGAGTTAAATGCCCACCAGCATCTAGAGACATACCTAATATCTTATCTTTTGGTTCTAAACAAGAAAAATAAGCAATTTCATTTGCATTTGATCCAGAATGAGCTTGGATATTTGCAAAATTTGATTTAAATAGTTTTTTGCATGTATCAATTCCAATTTGTTCAATCTTGTCTACGTTTTCACAACCAGAATAATATCTTTTTGTAGGGTATCCTTCAGCATATTTATTTGTAAGAACAGAACCACAAGCCTTTCTAACTGCTTTTGAAGTAATATTCTCCGAAGCAATCATTTCAATGGTATTTTGTTGTCTTTCTTCTTCTTTTTTAATAAGTTCAAATATTTCCTTTGATGAGTTCACTATATTAACCCCTTTACCTTATTATATATTTCTTCTGATATATCTTCTCTTGTCCTTATTCCTGCTTGTTCTTGTTTGTCTGAACAATCTATTGTTATCCATTTGTATTTATCAGCGACGTACTTAAATGATTCACTTGCCTTCTTCATGTGCTCAGGATCCTTCTCATGAATATCATTCTTTTTTATTTCATTTGTAAACTTATTGCTTGTGTTCTCCTGTGCAAGTCTTCTTGCAATAACCGGATCCAAATATAAAAATATATTTATATCTGGTTTTGGAATCTTAAATATATTAAATTCTAAATCAAATAACCAATCAAGATATTTATCTCTTTCTTTTAGATCTTCTATCTTTCCTGCCTGATGTCCCATGTTTGCAGAAACATATCTATCACAAATAACTATCTTCCCTGCTTCTAACCATTCTTTCATCCTAAAAGAAGCATCATACCTATCAACAGCATAAAAAATAGATGCTCTATAGGCTCCAACCTCATCAGGAGCACCATATTTCCCTGAAAGATATTCTTCAGTTGGACCTGCAGATTTAAAACTATACTGTGGAAAATCAATAGTCTCAACTAAATGCCCCTCATTTATTAGTTTATCCTTAAGAAGTTTAACCTGTGTTGCCTTACCGGAACCATCAGTTCCATCAATTACAATTAGTTTTCCTTTAATCATTTTATTCATCTTTAGTTTAATAATTTATAGTTTTGAAGCTCAATAAGCTTTTTGTTAAGAAATTTTTCTAAATCATTAATTGTATCTATTCTTTGGGATTCAGAACTTAACTTGCTTGAGAACTTTTTTGCATTTTCAATGGATATTGTTTGTGCTTCCAAACTAAAATCTATGTCTCTTAGTATTTTATTCACCATATTTTTTAATACACTTATCTTCTTTAAAACAACGCTACTAGTATTTGGCATTCTCTCAATATTTTTAAGATTAAACTCTGTAGTAACTTTAAATTCCATTAAATTAAGGTCCATTTTCGTTCTTATTAATTCAAAGCTTAGCATTCTTTTTGTAAATGAATTTGTGGTTTTTTCTTTTAATCTTTGATTGATTCTTTTTATTTTATTAACCAGTGATTGAAAATAGGCATGTTCTTTAAAGGCATCTGCCTTTGTTTGTTTAATAACGTAGGACGTGCTTTTTTTCTTCTCAAAAACCATTTTTCTTATATCCTCTAAGGTTTTGCCTTTTTTGGCTAGCTTTTCAGGAAGCTTAAGTGGTCTCTGTGGCATTAGTTTCATCTCACAAGCTATAATTTATACAACCCTAATTTGAACTCTTTTTTCTGTTGTTTGTTCTAGATTATCATAGGATCCAATGTGCTCATAGGCTCTTACAATCAATTCTACTGTTCCTTCTCCTAAATAGCTAGTTGGCAATAATTTATACTTGAATGTCCTTACTTCATCAGGAACCATTTCTCCAAGCTTAAATATCTCACTTCCTTTCTTATTCTTTGTGTTTACAGATATGCCTTCTGGAAAAACAATTTCATAGGAAATTAACTTATTTAATGAGTTTTGATTTTTTAAAGAAATTTCTAGTTCCACTGGTGCTCTTGATTTTCTATCAATTCTTAATGGAAACATTTTGTTAGCTATATATATCATTTTTAACTCCCCCTAATAATTAAGATTATATATTATTAATTATATACTAATAATGTAGCTAAAAATATTTATAAATGGTTTCCCCTATTATCTTTATAAGGTAAATACACTAAAAAGGATGAAATATGAATTTTTTACTAATTATTTCAAATCAGGACATTGCTTCTCTTAACTTCAAGGAAATATTATTTACTGAATATGATATTGAAGAGATTAATTCTAATGTATTTAAGGTAACCAAAGAAAATTCTAAAAATGTAGTATATCTTAAGATCATTACTTCTTTACACATTTTTTCAAAGGAAGAAGAAATTATTGAACCAGAGCTAGCTATCAATCAAATAATCTTTCTATCAAAGCATTCAACTCTAGGGGAGATTAAACCAAAAAGTATGACTGTTCATCCAATAGGTAATTGGGGAAAAGCTGATCTTGGTGGACTTGATCACACAATCATAGAAACTGATCCAATTCTAATAAGATCTCTATTACTTGAGCTTAAAAGTAATAAGCCATTAGCACTTAAGCCCTATGAAATTAAACAGGAAGCAACTCATCATGGTCCTTTTCTATCCACATCAACTATATTTTATGAGATTGGTTCAAATAAAGATGCATGGGTTGATAGGGATGTAGCTAGATTCATGTTAACCTGTTTATTTAATGTTATTTCTAATTACAATAGGCAAGAAATTAAGAAAGAAAAGGGATGGGTTGAAGCAATTGGAGTAGGAGGTTCCCATTATTGCACTAAGTTTAATAAAAAAACCTTTGATGAGAAATATTCCTATTCATTTGGACACATTGTAGCATCCTATGGTCTTGAACACATTAAACAAAAACCAGAACTAGTTGAACAAGCAAAAGAAAAGAGTAGGGCATCTGTTGTGATTAAAGAAGAAGAACTATAGACTTATTTCTTTTTAATTAAATACTTTTCATTTAATCTATCACTTATTTTTTTTTCTAGAGCACAAATTAGGCTTAAATCTAGTTTTTTATTATAGAGACGATTATCATTAATTATTTCCTCAACAATTTTAAGAATATCTGTTTTTTTCTTTAAAACCTTATTGTACATCATCTCTATAATCTTATCTAGGGTTATATAGAAGATTATTGGAGTTGCTCCTCCTTTTGTGATTGCATCCAATCCCATTTTCAATAGGCTATAATTATTAGGCTCTATTCTTTTAAGAGAAATGGTTAGGGTATCATAAACAGGAAGCTTTACTGTGGGAAATAAATCAGAGTCTAGAAAGTAATAATTAAATATATTTTCTATTTCTTTCTTGGTTGTGTTAAGTAGGTTACTTCCATCCTTAAATTGAACAGCAATGGATATCAGTGGTTTGCTTTGTTCATAAAAAGAAATTTTTGCTAATGGTATGTTATACATATAATTTGTCAGATAAAATTCATAGAGCATTTTAATTTTATTTGTTGAATTAAATTCTTTCACAAACTCAAAATGGGTTTTGTAATCATCAGGATCTAATTCTTCAATTTTGTTTTCTTCACTGTGTTTTGATGTGAAAAAATGAAGTGCATAAATATCTTCTACTTTTCTTGATTTAAAAAATTGAGTTAGTGAATATATTGGATATGTGCAAATATTCAAAGAAACTCCTTTTGATTTTGCATCTTGAATAATAATTTGTCCAGAATAGAGAATAGGAGAAGAATTAAGTAAAGTAATATCTTTATATTCATAGATTGAAGATAATATCTTCTTGATTGATGAGCTGCCTCTAAGATTGGACACAACCATGTCTATCTCTGTTGATCTTAAAAATTTAACAAATGAATCTTCCCCATGGAATAAAGAAACTTTATCAGATATATCCTTTGCCTGAATCAAATCAAAATCTTCTTTCCTATCCACATATATAATTTTTGGATTAATTTCTTTTATTTGCTTTAGGAAAAGATCAAGATTATCCAAAGACCAGTCATAGGTGATTCCTACAATATTATATTTATTTTTATATTTTTTAAAAAAGTCAATAATAGCAATGGACAAACTAGAATTAGATCCAAGTATAATTATATCCTTTTTCATAGATATAATAAAAGTAGATTAGGTTTTAAAAGGTATTGTAATTAACGGAGATTAAAAAAATAAAAAAAAGAAAAAAAATATTAAAAAAATAAATAACTGAAATAAACTTAATTAATTAAATTTATTTCTTCTTTGCTTTTGCTTTCTTCTTTACCATATTTTTTTCTCCCCCTTTCCTTTGAATAATTCGTGAATAATTATTCTATAAATAATAGAATAAAATTATTAATTATATATTGCATACAAAGATATATAAATCTGATAGTTTATAATTGTCCAAAATATTTAGCATTTGTCCAAGAAATTTAGTAAAATAAGAACGAGAATAAAATATAAAATAAAAAAAGGAAATAAATCAAAAAGATTTATTTCATCGTTAAGAAAAAAATAAATCAGAAAGATTTACTTCTTCTTCTTTTTCTTAACTACTTTTTTAGCTGGTTTCTTAGCAACAGTTTTCTTAACAACTTTCTTCTTAACCATTTTAGTCTCCCCCTTTTTTTCTTTGCAAAATGAATTTGCAAAAATTATAATATATTTATTAATTATATGTAATTAGAAACCTATATAAATGTTTTCAATCGCTTAATTTTTTTAAAAAAAATTAAAAAAACTGCGTCCAATATTTTTTGAATTGTAAATTATTGCAAACACCCATAAATAAAGGAGATACACACAACACCCATTTGTTTGATTTAAAAAAACAAAAATTTAAAAAAAATATCACACACAAAAATTCAAGAGAAATTTATTTCGTTTCACAAAAAAATAAGCGTCCAACATTTAATGAAACTTAAAAAAATAAGAAATTGATTATCAAAAAAAATAAAATTAAAATAAAAAAGAGTTCTTAGACTATAATTTAATCTAAGAAAAAAACTAAAGATTAGGAATTTGTATTTCCCTAATCTAGGAAGAATTCCCAGGTCTTTGGTTCTGGATCTAATCCTTTTCTTTTTCTAATTTCCATGATTGTATCCTTCAAAATGGATTTAGGAAGTTTTTCATATCCAGAATATTCAGCAGTCCAAACAGCTCTTCCCTGTGTTTCTCCTCTCATTTCCTGTGAAAAACCAATCATTGACTTAACTGGTATTTTACCAATAATGATTGAAAGATCTCCTTCACTCTTGATATCCTCAATCTGTGTTCTTCTACCAGAAAGAACTCTTGAAACAGAACCCATGTAATCCTGTGGAACTGATACAGTCAAATGTTGTTTAGGCTCTAGAAGAGTATAATCACTAGCAAGAACACCAGCATAGATAGCTCTTGTTATTGCAGGAAGAACCTGAGCAGGCCCTCTATGTATAGCATCCTCGTGTAATACAGCATCATTTAAGCTTACAAGAATACCAGAAACTCTTTCCTTAGCAACTGGACCTTCTCTCAATGCGTCCTGGAATGCTTCAATAATTAATTCTCTGGTTTCATTTAAATTCTGTATACCCTTTGTTCTATTGATTAAAACAGAATTATTGAATACAGCCCAGATGTTCTTTGATTCATCACCAGTAAACCCAATCTCCTGAAGCTTCTTCATTATTTCCATATCTTTATTTTGTCTAATCTTACAATTAAGCTTTAACTTTCTTAGCTTCTCAAGCATTTCTTCTTCAATTGGTTGTATCTGTATTTTAAATTTATTATGCTTGTTTGGTGTTTTTCCTTCAATAACTGGTGAATCTTTTTGTATTGTTTCATAGTAAACAACAATTGGAGGTGAAACAGTTATTGGGATATTATTATCTTTCTCAACCTTGTATTGCGTAATCTCTAAGTGAAGCTCTCCCATTCCTGAAATTAAATGCTCTCCTGTTTCTTGATTTAATTCAGCTCTTATGTTTGGATCCTCTTTAGTAATATTATGAATAACATCAATTAGTTTTGGAAGATCCTTTGAATTTTTAGCTTCAATGGAAACAGTCATAACCGGTTCAACATCCGATAGGAAATCTTCAAATGGTTCCATTTCTCTATTTGCAAGAGTTTGCCCTGTGTAAATTTCTTTCATTCCAATTACACAAACAATATTTCCTGCTTCAACTTCATCTAATATAACTCTTTCAGGTCCTAGATATATTCCAACCTGTTGAACCTTACCTTCTCTTTCTGTTCCTAGTATTTTTATATCCATTCCTTTCTTAATTGAACCAGCATATATTCTACCTGATGCAATATCTCCTGCATGCTTATCAAGAACAACGTCTACTACCATCATGGCAACATTTTCGTTTCCCATTTCACAATTTTGCATTGCTTTTCCTTCAGGTGAATCTAAATCTCCTTTCCAAATAACAGGAATTCTGTATCCTTGAGCAGTCTTAGGATTTGGTAAATGATTAATAACCATTTCTAGGAATACATCAGAGATTGGTATTTTATCTGATAATTCTTTTTGTTGTTCCTTTTCACAATAATCTATAATATCTGCAAACTTCAGATTGTATTTAGCCATTGCTGGAACAGACATTGCCCAGTTATGATAACCAGAACCAAAACAAACTGAACCATCTTTAATTGAAACCTGCCACTTTTGTTTTAATTCATCTACTGCATATCTTGATATTAAATTATTAACATCCATTACAACCTTAACGAATTTCTTTTGCATATCCTCTGGGGTTACATGCATTTCAGTAATTAATCTATCAACTTTGTTAATAAAAAGAACAGGTCTTACTCTTTCCTTTAATGCTTGTCTTAGAACAGTTTCTGTTTGTGGCATAACCCCTTCAACAGAATCAATAACTAGGACTGCTCCATCAACAGCTCTCATTGCTCTAATAACATCTCCTGTGAAATCAACGTGACCAGGAGTATCTATAATATTAATTAAATATTTTTCATCACCTAAAGCATAGGGTACTGATACGTTTGAAGCATTAATTGTAATACCTCTTTCCTGTTCAAGGATATATGAATCCATGAAAACTTGATCTCCTGCAAGATCTTTTGAAATTAATCCAGCAGTAGCTACTAGATTATCAGTTAAAGTAGATTTACCGTGATCAATATGTGCAATAATTGCAATATTTCTAATATTTTTTGTGTTTGCCATTAATGTTTGTGCAAGTTCTGCAACCTGTTCTTTTCTTCCCATTGTTTATTCACCTAAAGTTATTTTTATTTAAAATATTTATAGTTTACAGTATAAATAATAGATAATGCTATTTTGTTCTAAAAATAGATTATTATATATATAATATATAGGAAAATAGGTTTATATATATTACTCTT
>Ga0268276_1000505_pt1 | contig 45989 bp, 56 predicted proteins | sample saktaG_4_FD_190145 | JGI IMG/M metagenome (GOLD analysis project Ga0268276, IMG submission 190145) | Saline water microbial communities from Sakinaw Lake, British Columbia, Canada - sak_2010_1_5_45m | ecosystem: Environmental > Aquatic > Non-marine Saline and Alkaline > Saline ...
TTGAATGAGTTCTTTCTAGGTCAAAATTTCTTTTATTTTTATTTTTGGTAGGGCCTCTAGGTTAATTTTAATGCCTGGGACCCTCATTGTTTAAAACTGGTAAACAGACTTACACAAAAATAAAAAACACAAAAGGTGAAACAAATGGTTGGAAAACAAATAAGGATGCAAAGAATAATGAACAGAAATACAGGTAAAACTGTCGTCATCCCAATGGATCATGGGGTAACAGTTGGGCCAATAAAAGGCCTAGAGAACCTGAGGGATACAATTAATAAGGTAGCAGAAGGCGGGGCAAACGCAATAGTATTGCATAAAGGAATTGTTGCTGCAGGACTCCGTTCTGGAGGAAGAGATGTTGGGTTAATAATACACCTCTCAGCATCTACCAGCTTAGGGCCAGACCCCAACCATAAGGTGCAATGCTGTACTGTTAAGGAAGCAGTAAGATTGGGTGCAGACGCAGTCTCGATACATGTAAATATAGGTGCAGAAGATGAAGCAGAAATGCTGAAAGACATGGGAGAGGTATCAAGAGAATGTTATAAATGGGGAATGCCTTTGTTGGCTATGATGTATCCTCGTGGAAAGAAGATAAAAGACGAAAAAGATGTTGAAGCAGTTAAGCTGGCAGCGCGAGTAGGTGCAGAGCTAGGTGCAGACATTGTAAAAACAGTATACACGGGAAGTGTAGAATCTTTCAAACAGGTTATTGAAGGGTGCCCTGTGCCTGTTATTATAGCAGGAGGTTCAAAAGGAAACGAAGAAGCATGTTTGAAAATGATAGAGGATGCCATGAAAGCAGGAGCTGCAGGAGTGGCAATGGGAAGGAACTCTTTCCAGTATAAGGATCCTGCAAAATTCGTTAAAGCAGTATGCGAGGTAGTTCACCACAAAAAAAGCGCAAAACAAGCATGTAGTGTATTAAGGTGAAAAATGAAAAGGTGAAAAAATGAAGATGTTTTGGGTTAATGCACTTAAATGGAATAAAAAAATAATCACAACAGCATTAGAGAGCAATGCAGACGCAGTCTTAGTTCCAAAAGGTTTTTCAAAAAAAGTTAAAGAACTTGGCCTGATTAAGACAATAAGCCAGGATGGAGACCTTAAGCTTGGAAAAGATGTTGTTATAGTGACAATCAACAATAAAGATGATGAAAAAAAGGCATTGAAAGAATCAAAATCAAAATTAGTGATAGTAAAAACAACAGACTGGACAGTCATTCCTTTAGAAAACCTTATTTCACAGGCCCGTGGCCTTATAGCAGAAGTTAAAAACTCAACAGAAGCAAAGACAGCATTAGAAACCCTGGAAAAAGGCGTAGATGGGGTTTTATTGACGACAAACAACCTAAACGAAATCAAAAAAACAGCATCACTTATTAAATCATCTTCAGAAAAAATACCTCTTGTAAAAGCAAAGATAATGGGTGTAAAAGCAGTAGGGATGGGAGACCGAGTTTGTATAGACACATGCACAAATATGAAAATAGGCCAGGGCATGCTTGTAGGTGATTCAAGCTCTGGAATGTTTTTAGTGCATTCAGAATCAATTGAAAACCCATACGTTGCCCAAAGGCCGTTTAGGGTTAACGCTTCAGCAGTTCACGCTTACATAAAAGTTCCTGGAGGAAAAACAAAATATTTATCAGAGCTGAAGACAGGAACAGAAGCACTGGTTGTAGATGCAAAAGGCAGCACAGAGATAGCAATAATCGGAAGGGCCAAAGTGGAAAAACGCCCTTTGATGTTGGTTGAAGCAAAGGCAGGTAACAAAAACATATCTTTGATATTGCAGAACGCAGAAACAATAAGGTTGGTTAAGCCAAACGGAAAACCAGTTTCAATTGTTAAGCTTAAAAAAGGAGATGAAGTGTTAGTTTTTGTAGAGGAAGCAGGAAGGCATTTTGGAGTTAAGGTAGAGGAAACAATTGTAGAAAAATGATTGCAATACCAATAGTAGCCTCAACAGTAAAAGAGGCTTTGAAAGACATCAGAAAATCAAATGCAGATTTAGTAGAGCTAAGGCTGGACTTTATAAAAGATATAAACACAAGCAGACTGGAAAAATTACTGAGAACCAACAGGAAGGCTATAGTTACAGACAGAAAAAAACGCCATGAGCTTATAAAGAAAGCAATAGAGCTGAAAGCAGGCTTTATAGACCTGGACATATCATTAGGAGAAAAATCGATTAAGAATATTATAAAAGAAAAACAAAATACAAGAATAATCGTTTCTTTCCACAATTTCAAAAAGACAGATAGAAAAGAGATCAATGCAAGATATTCTCAAATTAAAAAGTTAAATCCTGACATAATAAAGATAGTTACATATGCAAATTCTATAGAAGATAACCTTATAATATTAGGCCTTATCAAAAAAGCAAAAAAGCAAAAAATAAAAATTATAGCCCTATGCATGGGGGAAAAAGGGCAAATCTCCAGGATTTTAAGTGTTCCATTTGGGGCATTCCTGACATTTGGCAGCCTAGAAAAAGGAAAAGAATCAGCACCCGGTCAAATACAGGCAAAAGCGTTAAAGGAAATATACCATGTAAATGAATTAAAAAACCCAAAAATATTTGGTCTGTTAGGAAACCCAGTATCTCATAGTAAAGGGTACATATTTCATAATAGGAAATTTAAGAAATCAGAAAAGATATATGTGAATTTCCTGGTTAATGATATAAGCTCATTTATAAGAAAATTCAAGCCAATAATATCTGGGCTAAGCATTACAATCCCTTTTAAAAGAAAAGTTATCAGATTGTTAGATAAAGTAGGCCCATTAGCCAAAAAAATCGGGGCAGTAAACACAGTTATAAAGAAAAAAAACAAGCTAATTGGATACAACACAGACATTACAGGAGCGATTAAGGCAATAAGCTCAAAGACAAGAATCAAAGGAAAAAATGTGCTGTTATTGGGTGCAGGGGGAGTTGCAAGGGCAATCGCTTATGGCATAGTTAATGAAGGAGGCAACCTTATAATAATTAACAGGACAGAAAAAAAAGCAAAAAATCTTAGCAAAGAACTTAACTGTAGTTCAGCAGCCTTAAAGGAATTGCCCAAGCTAAGCTACATCGATATAATCATAAACGCAACATCAATCGGCATGGAACCCAATATAGAAAATACGCCAATTAAAAAGAAAATATTGAGGAAAATATCTAAAAAAAATGCATTGGTTTTTGACTCAGTATACACACCAAAAACAACAAAACTTTTAAAACAAGCAGAAAAACTTGGTTTTATCACAGTATCCGGATACGATATGTTCATAAATCAGGCTGAGGAACAAGCCAGATTATTTTTGGAGGTTTAATATGAAACTTGTAGTAGAAAAAACAGAAAAACTTGAAGGGGAAATTACAATCCCGGGCTCTAAATCACATACAATCAGGGCTGTTATAATAGCATCCTTAGCAGAGGGCACATCGAAAATTCTAAATCCACTAAAATCAGAAGACACAATAGCAGCTATAAATGCTTGCAAAGCTTTAGGAGCAAATATCAACACAGATAATGAAAAAGAATGGATTGTTAATGGATTTAACCATCAACCCAATGCCCCTGCAGAAATACTAAATCTAGCCAACTCCGGAACCTCTTTACGCTTAATATCAGGGATAATAGCAGCTTTATGTGATTCTGAAGTAGAATTGGATGGAGACGAATCCTTGAGAACAAGGCCAATTCAACCACTTTTAAAGTCATTCAACGAATTAGGTGCAGAAGCTTTGTCTGTCAAAAATAATGGGTATTGTCCAATAAAGATTAAGGGTAAAATGTCAGGCGGCTCTACAGAGATTGTTGGGTTGACCTCTCAATATGTATCCAGCTTATTGCTTGCTTGCCCCTTGCTAGAGCAAGATTCAAAAATTACAGTTATAAAACCTAATGAAGTGCCATATATTGAAATGACATTGAAATGGCTCGATGAACAAGGAATCAAGTATGAATCTTCAAAGGATTTTACACAATTCAAGGTATTCGGCAATCAGCGCTATAAGGCATTTGAAAAGACAATTCCAGCAGATTGGAGCTCAGCAGCATTCCCCCTCGTAGCTTCTGCTATCTTGCCATCAAACGTTTTAATTAAGGGATTGGATCCAAATGATGTTCAAGGTGATAAAGCAATTATCGATTATATGAAAAAAATGGGTGCAGACATTTCAATAGAAAATAACGGAATAAGGATCAAAGGAAAAGAACTGCAAGGCTGTGAACTAGATATAAACAGCACACCAGACGCATTGCCTTCATTAGCAGTTCTGGGATGTTTTGCAAATGGCACAACTACCTTAGTTAATGTTGCTCAAGCAAGAGTAAAAGAAACAGATAGGATAAAAGTAATGACAGAAGAGCTTAGTAGAATGAACGCAGACATCAAAGAAAGGGAAGAGGGGCTGATAATCCACAAAAGCCATCTTAAGGGAACTAAGGTAAGAGGCCATGCAGACCACAGAATTGTCATGGCTCTAAGCCTGGCAGGCATGATTGCAGAAGGAAAGACCGAGATTACAACAGCAGAATCAATAAATGTTACTTACCCAACTTATGTTGGGTCAATGAAAACTCTTGGAGCAAAAATGGAGGTAGTTTAAAATGATGGGAAACACTTTCGGAAGAATTTTTAGAATTACAACAGCAGGAGAATCATATGGAAAAGGAAAAGGTTCTGCTCTAGCAGTAATAGTAGACGGAGTCCCACCTGGCTTAAAAATTACAAAAGAGGTTATTCAAAAAGAATTAGATGCAAGAAAACCAGGTGTTGGAAAATTAAATTCACCAAGAAAAGAAACAGACCAATGTGAGATATTTGCCGGAATAGGCCAAGATGGAGTAACAACAGGAGCCCCGTTAGGAATCATCATATACAATGTTGACACCCAAAAAGTCCATATAGAACAGTATAGGCAATATAAAGACACTTTCAGGCCAGGGCATGCAGCTTACCCATTCTACATGAAATATGGGGATGCGCAAGATTGGTGTGGCGCTGGTAGAGCCTCAGGAAGAGAAACAGTAGGTAGGGTAGCAGGAGGAGCAGTTGCAAAATTCATCTTAGCCAGAGAAGGAATAGAAATAGTCTCATACACAAAAGAATGCATGGGTATTAAGGCAAAAGAAATGTCTTTTGATGAAATCAAAAAGAACAGAAGGAAAAGTGAAATCAACTGCCCTGACTTAGAAGCAGCAAAGAAAATGGAAAAGAAAGTTTTGGAGATAAAAGACGAAGGAGATACAGCAGGAGGAATAATTGAGATAATAGCTAGGGGCGTCCCTCCTGGGCTTGGAGAACCAGTCTTTGACAAATTAAGCGCAACAATAGCTCATGCCTTAGCTTCAATAGGAGCAGTTAAAGGAGTAGAATTCGGAGCAGGATTTGAAGTTGCAAATATGAAAGGCTCTAAAAATAATGACCAGCCTTATCTGACAAAAGATGGTAAAGTTAGTTTCAAAACCAACAATGCAGGAGGATTTTTAGGCGGGTTCTCAAACGGAGAAGATATTGTAGCTAGAATAGCCGTAAAACCAACACCTACAATATCAGTAAAACAAACATCCATAAATATGAAAACAATGAAAGAAGAGCCGCTTTCACCTATAACTAGAAGAGACCCAACTTTAGTTGGAAGATTATGGGCTGTAGCAGAAGCAATGATGGCAGTTGCAATATTAGACTCGTTATACATGGCCAAAGCGTATGACGGAATGGCAAGACTCGATGAAAAATGGATGAAACTAAAGGAAAAATAACAATTGGAATAATCGGCGGAACAGGCCGAATGGGTCAATGGTTTAAGAGGTTTTTTGAGAAAAACCACTACCCTGTTATTATATCTAGTAGAAAAACAAAAATTAAACCGAAAGAATGTGCATCTAAATGCGACGTTGTTGTAATAACCGTTCCTATAGGCTCCACCATAAGGGTGATCAAGGAAGTAGCTCCTTTTGTTAGAGAAGATGCTTTGCTTATGGACTTAACATCTTTGAAAAAAGATCAAGTAGAAGCTATGTTAAAATACAGCAAAGCAGCAGTTATAGGCGCACACCCTGTTTTTGGTCCTTCTGTTGGCAAAATAAAAAACCAAACAGTTGTTCTATGCCCCTCAAGGCCAAGAAATTGGCTGAGCTGGCTTCGTAATTTATTTGAAAAGAATGGTGCTTTAGTAAGGATAACAACTCCGGAAAAACATGACAAGATGATGTCTATCATACAAGGATTAACCCACTTTTCAACAATATGCGTAGCCCACACTTTAAAAAAATTAGGAATAGATGTTGAAGAGAGTTTGCATTATACTTCTCCAATCTACAAACTTAGGATGGATATGGTTGGAAGATTGCTTAATCAAGACCCGGGATTATATGCAGATATCGAGATGCTTAATCCCGACAATAAAAAAGCAATGGAAGAGTACATCCGTTCAACTCGTGAACTAATAGGGATAATAAAAAGAAAAGACAGGGAAGAATTTATTCAATTCTTCAAAGAAGGTTCTGATTTCCTAGGTGACTTCAAAAAAGAGGCAACAGAATATTCAGATTATATAATAGAGCAATTAGTGAAAAAAGGAAGATTAAGATGATAGCAACACTTGGCCCAAAAGGCACTTTTAGCCATGAAGCAGTTTTGAAGAGAGATAAGAATGCCGAACTTCTTTTCAAAAATACTGTTTGGGATGTTTTCGAAGCAGTGGCTGCAAACGAAGTTGATGAAGGCGTTGTACCTATTGAAAACTCAGTTTCAGGTACAATAGGTTTGACCTTGGATGCATTAATGGAGTTTGATTTGAATATTATTGCAGAAATAATATTGCCAATAAAGCATAATCTTGTGGGTTATGATGGTGTTAAAGAGATTAAAACATTATATGTCCATCCTTCTACTTATGAGCAATGTGAAAAATTCATCAGAAAAACCATACCAGAAGCTAAAATAATACAGACAAGCTCGAACGCAGCATCAGCTGAGATTATTGCTGAGAAAAAAGACCAGACAAAAGCCGCAATAGTTCCTTTGGAAGCTGTTGAGATATATAAACTAAAGGTAATAAAGAAAAATGTACAAGACAATAAATTCAATATTACAAAATTCATTGTTATAAGCAAAAAGGAACCCCAAAAAACATCCTCTGAAAGGACATCCATAGCAATATACCCTCAAGCGGATAAGCCGGGTTTGCTTTATTCCTTATTGGGAGAATTTGCAAAGAGAGACATCAATCTAACCAAAATAGAATCAAGGCCATCTAAAGGAAAGTTAGGAGATTATATTTTTTTCATAGACTTACAGGGAAACAAGGAAGATGCCAAAATAAAAGAAGCATTTGCTAAAATAGAAGAGGATTTTTTCCTTAAGGTTTTAGGCTCATACCATAGGGAATATTAAAATGGATAAACTAATCCAGACATTGCACATTTATGAAAGAAAAGTGCTTAATGTATTGGATAAGGCAAATGATCTTTCTTCTATAGCAAAAGAATCTGGATTGCAGGAAATAGAGGCAATGCGTGGCTTGCAATGGTTAGAAAATAAAGGTATTGTTAAGATTTCTTCTGAATTAAAGGAAATTGTAGTTTTAGATGATAATGGAAGAAAATACCTTGAAAAAGGCCTGCCAGAAAGGAGATTCCTGCAGCATTTAAAGAAAGACACCCCAATTTCTGAAATTGTTAAGAATGCAGGTTTAGAAAAAGAAGAAGTCAATATCTGTTTGGGGGTTTTAAAAGGGAAAGCAGCAATATCGATTAAGAAAGATAAGGAAATGATAATCTCTCCCTTACCTCAAGCTTCTAAATTATTGGAAAAAGAGTCATTAGAAGAGCAGTTTCTCAAGAAAAGTTTCCCACTAGGCTTATCATCTTTAAGAGATGAAGAGAAGTTTGCTCTGGAAAATTTAAAGAGGAGAAAAAACATTATCAAAGTTGAAACTAAGAAACTTAAAAACGCAGTTTTAACAGATCTAGGAAAAAAATTACTCGCTAAAGGAATATCCCTGGAAGAATCCTATGACAGGCTAACTCCAAAAATGCTCAAAGATGGTTCTTGGCAAAAGAAAAAATTTAGAAGATATGATGTTAGGATTAATGTTCCATCAATATTTGGGGGAAAAAAACAGCATTACATGAGGTTTTTAGATGAAGTTAGGCAAAAATTCATGGCTTTAGGATTTAAGGAAATGTTTGGCCCTATAGTCGAAACAGAGTTTTGGGATATGGATGCTTTATTCATGCCCCAATTTCATTCCGCCAGGGATATACATGGGGCTTATTATGTTAAAGAGCCAAAATACGGAAAAGTAGAGAAAGATATACTAGAAAATGTTAAGTTAAGTCACGAAATTGGTAAGGGAACAATTAGCAAAGGGTGGAGATATAAATTTGATATTGACAAAACAAAACAACTTATTTTAAGGACCCAGGGAACAGCATTATCTGCTAGGACTTTAGCTTCTAAAGATTTACAAATACCTGGGAAGTATTTTGCAATAGCAAGATGCTTCAGGCCAGATGTTGTTGACGCAACCCACTCAGCAGACTTTAACCAGGTTGAAGGTATAATAATAGAAGAAAATCTTAATTTCAAGCACCTTAAGGGATTATTAAAAATGTTTGCAGAAGAATTTGCTCAAACAGACCAAATAAAGATTACGCCAGCTTACTTTCCGTTCACAGAACCATCTGCAGAATTACATGCAAAACATCCAGAACTAGGATGGATTGAACTAGGTGGTTCAGGTATTTTTAGGCCAGAATTAGTAAAACCTCTAGTTGGAAAAGAAATACCAGTTTTAGCATGGGGTTTGGGTATAGACAGATTAGCAATGTTCAAATTGGGGATAAATGACATCAGGGAGTTATTCTCACACAAATTAGAATTTTTGAAGAGTAGTAAGGTAATCTAAAATGCCAACAATAAATTTTTCACTAACAGACTTGCAGAATTTAGTAGGCAAAAAACTTTCAATAGAAGAAGTCTCTAAACTAGCTGAATATGGAAAAGGCTCTTTTGAAGCTTATAATAAGGGAGAGGACGAAGTTTCAATCGAATTTGGTGATACCAATCTTCCATATTTATGGTCAGTGGAAGGATTTGCTCGCTTAATCAAAGGTGTTTTAGGTTTACAAAAAGGAATCCCTAAATTAGAGATAAAAAAAGCAGATTATAGTATTATCGTAGACAAATCTGTATCCCTTATCAGGCCATATATTGCCGCATTTGTGGCAAAAGGCCATAAAGTAGATGATTACTTAATTAAACAGATGGTCCAATTGCAGGAAAAATTATGTGAAAGTTTTGGTAGAAGAAGGTTAAAGGTGGCAATAGGAGTTTACAGCTATGACAAAATTAAATTCCCAGTGCATTATAAAGCAACAGAACCAGAGTCAGTAAAGTTTACACCATTAGAATTCAAAAAAGAAATGACTCAGCAGGAAATTCTGGAAGAGCACCCAAAAGGAAAAGAATATGCATGGACACTAGAAGGTTGTAAGAAATATCCAATATTAGTAGATGATGCTAATGAAGTCTTGAGTTTCCCGCCCATAATTAACTCTAATTTTACAGGTAAGGTTGCTGAAGGAGATGAACACCTTTTTATCGAAGCTACAGGAACAGACCTCGAATCAAATCTTTTAGCCATTAATATAATGGCTCAAGCTTTTTATGAAAGGGGCTTTGAGATTTACTGCGTAGACATAAAATACCAAGGAAAAAAAATAACAACGCCTTTTATCTTTAAAGACAAAATAAAAATAACTAATCAACAAATAAAATCCCTGCTCGGATTAGATCTTAAAACTTCTCAAATTAAAGAATTACTGGAAAAAGCGCAATATAATTACTCGACTGTTGTGCAAATACCACCCTATAGAAAAGATATATTGCACCCAAACGATGTCATAGAAGACATCGGGATAATATATGGGTATGATAATATAAAAGAAGAGCCATTAACTTCCTACACAATTGGGGAAACATCTAATTTAGTAAAATTCAAAGACAAAATAAGAGAACTGATTGTTGGCTTAGGTTATCAGGAAGCAGCCTCCCCAATGTTAACAAATAAGACTATTTTATATGAAAAAATGAACACCAAAGACTTGGGCACAATAGAGTTAACCAATTTCATGTCAGAGACCTACTCTTGTGTAAGGTCCTGGTTATTGCCTATTTTGATGGACTTTCTATCTAAAAACAAACATGTAGAATACCCTCAAAAAGTATTTGAACAAGGTTTAGTTACAGTAAAAGAAGGTGATGATGTAATAGATTACGAGCGCATAGCAATAGTCTCAGCAAACGAAAAAGCAGACTACACAGAAATAAGGCAGGTTCTTGATTATATGGCCAGGATGTTAGGAATTGAATATTCAATAGAGGAAACAGACCATGATTCATTCATACCCGGAAGAGTGGGGAGAGTAATCGTAAACAATAAAAAAGTAGCTTATATTGGAGAAATCTCGCCAATAGTCTTGGGAAATCACAGTTTAGAAATTCCGGTTGTAGGATTAGAGCTCAATATATCTGATCTATTCCAATCTATGGTCTAATTGAAGAAAGGTTTTTATATCTAGTTCTCTATTGCCGATAATAATGAAAACAGTCTTCAAAAAAGGAAGATATATAAAAACAAGAGCAGGAAAAGAAGTAATCAAAATAGCAAAAAGAATATCAACTTCTTTAAAGCCATTAGCTTATCAACAAGAAATTGTTGGATCCATAAGAAGAAAATCTCCTTACCCAATAGATATTGATATTGTTGTAATGCCAAAATCCAAGCATAAAATAATTGAATACCTTTCAAAGAAGGGAAAATATCTCCAAGGAGGGCATAAAAGAGCATCTTTCAAAATAAAAGGCGTTAAAGTAGAAATCTATTTTGCAAATAGAAAAAGTTGGGGGGCTCATCTATTGACCTACACAGGACCATTTCAATACAACATAGGTTTAAGGATGAAAGCAAAAAGAAATGGCTTATTGCTCAACCAATATGGCCTGTTCAAAAACAAAAAGCAGATAGCAGGCTCAACAGAACTATCGATCTATAAATCCTTAGGAAAACACTACAAAGAGCCTGAACTAAGAGGAAAATAAAAATTATTTTTCAGCTTCTTTTTTAGCTGGCTTCTCTTTCTTAATTTTCTCTGGTTTTGCTTCTTTCTTCACTACAGCCGCTTCCTTAACTCCTTCATCTTCTTTTTCTTCCTTAGCAACCTTTTTCTTGGCTGGCTTCTCTTTTTTTGTTTCTTTCTTCTTCCCTTTCTTTATCTCTTCTTCAACAGCCTTCTTCTTGCCCCTAACTTTTCGAGGTCTCTCTGTTTTTTCCTTTTTCTTTGTATCCCAAACTTCAATCTTTAATTTCTCAAACTCTTTCTTAACATCTTCATGAGAAGCTCCTTTCTTAATCTCGATCTTCTTATCAGTAGGCTCTAAATGCAATATATTGCACTTACGCCTTCTAACATTACCATCTATTAAAACATAATTCCCATCAAGAATATCTACTATGATCGCTTCACGCCCTGCGTCACGACCTGCTAATTTTATTACAATTCTCCCAATTTCAATCATTTTCGTTCCTCCAATCTCTCATCAAAATGGCAAAGTCACCTTGTGCCTAAAGAGATTTTGCTTTTTCAACAAACAATTTACGCATGCATTTTGAGCATAAAAAACCGCCATATGGCCTAGAAGGCCTTTTCTTGCTTTTGTTCATCCTGACCATCTTATAAGGCCTTTCTCTAGGGACTCCTTTCAATTTATCGCCGCATTTACTGCATTTGCCTAATTTAGGTTTCCTTCTTTTATAGTGTATTGTAGTCTTCCCAGTAACTCTCACATAAATTCTTCGCAAACTTCTTGACCTTCTGCTTGGTGATGGCATTTTATAACCTCGAAAACTCAGTACACTTTAAAAACCTTTCTCAATATCATGCTAAATATGATTGATAATATGATATAGCCTCCCAACCATCCTAGTTTCCACCCAAATAAATTAAATACTTCCATCTTATCATTATCAATGCTTATCTGCCTAACTGTCTTGTCTTTTACTAACTCAATTGTTTTGGCATAATTCTGCTCTTCAGTTATTAATAAATTTTTGGTGTATGCCTTATCATTCACCTTATACTCCAGAAGATATTCTCCTTTATCGCCTTCTAATGCCCATTTGGCTTCATTACCATCAATAGTCTTGTTTGAATCACCATTAACTTTTATGCCTTCTGGAGCGATCAACTCAGCATTGCCTTTAATCCCATCATAAAACATAACTGTCGTAGTAAACTCCTGCCCAGGCATAATCGGTTCATATGCCAAATGTGCATTCATCCAGCCAAAAATAAGGATTATTGGGATAAAAGTAAACAACATGCTTCTCATCGAATGGCTCATATATTTCATATTGGTCTGCATCGATTGTTTCTGAACAGCCATCATCTTTTGAGGATCGTTCCTTAGCTCTTTCATCTCTTTCTGCAGCTCTTTCATCTCATCCTTTAATTCTTTCATCAAATTTTGGTTTGTTGAAAGCTTATAGATAAAAGTGACAAGTAAAGTAATAATAAATGCCATTATGACAACTACCCACGAAATTGGCAAACTCAATAAAGGATTAAATACAGGTGACAGAACATTTTCAAAAACCATTTTTTCATACCTCTTTTTTAACCGCCCATGAATTTCCTCATGGCAGGATACATATCCATCATATGCTGCTTAGCGATATCTTCATATAATCTGTAGACAATCATAACAGTAAGCAATATACCTGTGCCTCTGCTCAAAGCTCCGGTAAGATCAGCTATAGCAGCTAAAAAACCAACAGTAATTGCGCCCATAATAGTCAATGGCCAGATATACCTATTAAGCAAGCTTTCTAAAACCCTTTGGTCTCTTCTAAACCCAGGGATTTGCAAGCCAGAAGCCATCATTTGTTTTGCTTGAGAGCTTGCATCCATTCCAGCTGTCTGAACCCAAAAAATACTGAACAAGACAGCGCCGCCAATCATAAATAAAGTGTATACAACAGCCTGGATTATCTGTGAACCAGTTGCTGAATGCGTCAGAATATTGTTGACAATATCAGGGGACTGAAGCCAATAAACAAACCCGCCAACAAGCTGGCCAGAAGCTTCACTGAATCTAGCAAATATATTTGGGCCGAACCAATTCTGCACCAATCTGCCCCATAATTGCATGTTAGCCATCAAAGCGGCAACTAATATAACCGGGATGTTAGATGTATAAATAAAAGCCAATGGCCATCTTATCCCATGCCCCCTAATTCTGCCAAACGAAAGCGGAATCTCTACCTTCATAGCTTGAGCATAAACAGCCATTACAAATACTAAAACAGTTGAAATCAAAGCAGCAAGCTTAATGCCTGCAGTTGTAGGGTCACCAGCAGCTAAAGACTGGAATAAAGCAGGTATTGCTCCAATTGAGTAAGTTACCCCAGTTAACCCGCCAGGCCCAGGCAGCCAATTAAATGCCTGTATAAAAATCTGCTGCGAAACACCAGCAGCTATAAACAATGAGATGCCAGAACCAAACCCCCATTTTGAAATAACCTCATCCATGAATAATATGAGTATACCGCCTAAAAACAATTGGAACACCAATAATAGCTGTAATTGAAAATAAGTAGGCGTTCCCATAAAATTCTCCAAAGGCGCTAACCCGCCCATAAAAACATATATCACCGCTTCAAAGATAATAAAAAATATTGCTAATAATTTCTGTATTCCTTGGAAACTCTTCTTGCCTTCTGAGGTTGTTAGATCAAACTTAACAATGCCAGAGCCATTCAACAACTGCAAAACAATAGATGCCGTAACAATAGGTCCAATTCCTAATGATACCAACGAACCAAAATTAGCAGCCAATATAATGCTTAAATACTCAAACCTTTGTAAGGCATTTTGTCCAAGCCCAAAAAGAGGCATCAAGCCTAAAACAAAGAATAAAACTAAAACAATAAGGGTCCATTTCAGTTTTTCCTTAAAAGACAATCTTTTCTGTGTTGGGCCAGCAACTTCAGGAAGATTGTTGATAAAAGAGTTCCATAATGACATTTTACTCAGCAGACTTTACCTCTTTGCTTTTACCCAAAATAACCTCTCCACCAGCTTTCTTTATTTTGTCAATAGCTTTAGCAGAGGCCATATCAACTTTAATTTTTAATTTATTTTTGATTTGCCCCTTGCCTAGTAATTTGTTATACCCTAACTTACCAAGATCAATAACTCCCCCATCTTTTGATGAGAGTTTTTCTTCAACATAATCTATATTAACCGCATTTATCTTTACAACACTCTTTGAAGTGAATCCATACTTCCCAAAATATTTTTTATTTTTCCAGATTAATGTTTTAATGGAATCGCCCCTCTTACCCGTCCCAGCCATGCCTTTTCCGCCTCTATTTCCTGCTCCTCTGTGCTTTTTCTTACTGCCCCATCCATGCGTATGCCTTCCCCTTTGCCTGCTAAACTTTTTTCTTTTATTAACTGTCATTTAGATCATCCTTTTTAATAAATCATTAATCTTATCTTCCCTGTAACCCAAAGCGCCATGGGCTTTAAAGCTAACTTTGATTCCTTTTCTTTCAAAGCCGCCCCTAGGAGGATTTAGCCTAAAAAATGGCTTTATCTTTTTACCATCAACTAAGATAAATCTCTTATACTCTATCTTGCCCTTGCTGTCTTTTTCTTTTCCTTTATATTCTTCTCCTCTTTTTGATACCAATTCTTTGTAAACATCATCGCTTATTTCTCCATAAGTGATATAATCCTTAACTTTATTGATCATACCCTTAAATGTAGGATTGTCCTCCACAACAACGCAAAAATTTTTCCTATACAATCTAAGCAAGCTAAATGTATACTTTACATCATCTCTTAAATTCACATTTCCTCTGACTCTAATCAACGCTAGTTTCATTCTCCTCTACCTTTTCCATCATTTTTCCTTCGACAATTCCTAAGATTTCAAAATGCTTGCTGGAAACCTTCATCTTAACCAGGTTCCTGATAGCATCAAGGCAAGCAGCAATCAAATTAATTTTTGTCCTTGTTTGCCCCTTTGTTTTTGACCAAACATCCTTAATTCCAGCCAATTTTAGTATTTTGCTGCATTCCTTTTCAACACTCAATCCAGTGCCTTTAGGGGCAGGCATTAATTTAATAACGCAGCTCCCGCATTTTCCTTGAACAGCAAAAGGTATTGTGTGGCCTTCCTTGCATCCGCATTGCCATGAGCCGCAGCCTCTTCTTATCTTAATTATATTCAACTTAGCTTTTCTAATTGCCTTCTCCCTTGCTGGAACTGTTTCTTTACTTTTTCCATACCCTAAGCCAATATGCCCATTATTATCTCCAACAACAGCCAATATTGCAAAATGTGGTTTGTTTCCTTCCCGGGTTTTCTTTTGGGTCTGTTTGAATATCCTTCTTTGCCCGCCGCCAAACTTACCTTTTGACTGGCCAATTAATAATAACTCAGTATCCAGTTCAGGCAGCAAAATTTCAGTAATCTGGGGTTCTAATATCTTTAAGCCTTTGTCCAGTATTTCATCGATATCCTTTATCTCTCCATTTTTTACTTTATTACCCATGCTTGTTTTAGGTTTCCAGCTTCCCTTATCCACCATAGGCTTCTTTTTTGCTTCTTCCACTATCTGCGTCTCTACATCTTTTACTTCTTCTTCAGTTTCTGGTTCCACTATTTCATCTTCTGCCATTTTTATACACCCAAAATCTTTTTCCTCACTTCTTCAAACTTGTTAAAGTCAAAACCTTTTATATGTTTCCCTTTAATCCTATCCTCTGAAGGAAAAATATCCTCTGAACAAGGGATATTCATGCCAACATCAACACAGCCTTTTACAACTGAATATATCCTAGAGCCCTTTACAGATTTTTGTAGCCCTATATCCACAATTAGATCATTAATATTCTTCTTTTTTGCTTTATTTCCCAACAATAAGCCGACAAGATAAGCAGCGCAAATATTATTACTGCCCCCCCACCCATATTTCTTCAATTCAGAGGAGTGAGCAGATAATATAACTTTATCCCCCCCTCCATCATAATATACTACCTGAGCCAGTACATTTTTAAGGCTTTTTCTTATAACCAATCTGGGTTTATTTGCTAATAAAAGCTTCAGCCTTTTTTTATAATTGGTCCTGCCCAATCGTTTTCTTTTCAATTGCAGCCCATATCTAGTTCTCATTTTTTTAGACCCCGTAATAATCCAATAACCTAAATCCATAAATAATTTTCACTTCTTCATCCTCTCCTCTAAGTATATTTTAATGTGCCTCTTACTCCTGAAAAACCCGCCTTTTGATTTTAAGTAAAGTTCCCTAAACAGTTTTTTATCAACAACCTTTTTGTCTTTTAATATCCTCAAAAATTTTCTTTGGGACCTTATCTTATTTATCCATTTCCTTTTTGAGGGTAATCTTGCATTTCTGCTCCCTTTTCTTGAACCAGGGCCTTGCTGTTTGCCTTTTCTTTTTTGTATTATTCTTTTCCTAGCTCTCCCTCTAGAAATACCCTTTACTGCTACCTTGGTTATTGCATTATCTTTTATTAAAGATCTTATATCTATCTTTGTTATAGCTTCTTTGATATCATCAAGCCTATCCGGATCAAACCTTACCCTTTTTTCAGAGCATTTTAAAACTTTAGCAGCAAGCCTTTTTTGATTGTTAAGCTTCATTATAATTCCCTCTTTATCAGCAGCTTATCCTTTTCTTTCTTATCTTTTTCCTTTTTTTCTTCATCACTTAATTTCTCTTCTAATTTAACATCTCCTTTCTTCTCCTGTTTTCCTTTCTCTTTTATCTTTTCTTCCTTTTTCTTCTTCTTATCAGTCCTCTTCTTCATCTCATCTTCCTTCTTTTTCAGATATTCATCAACTTTCAAATTTAAGATGGTAATTCCTTTTTCCTTTGCTTTATTTAATAATAGAATCTTTTTTTTAGTGCCAACACTTTTAGATATAATCACGCCTTCATTCTCTTTATTTATTTTGTTCAACTCATTTTCATTATAAACCAATACAATCTTTAATCCTTCTTTGCTAAGGCCCCTTACCAATTTGGGGGACCCATAACCATCAGAAACAGGTTTAGAATGTCCTGCTTTCTTTAATCTTATTTTTGAATGCAGCCCTCTCGGTTTAACCCATCTGTTCTTTAATCTCTTCTTATGGGGGTCCTGCCTGACAAAAACAGGCCTATTCTTTTGCATTTTATTTCTTATTTCTAACAAGCTCATTTTAGTTCCTTACCATCCTTTTCAATAATCCAAATACCATCTTGAAATATCCTTGTATCATACTTCGTTCTTCTAGTTAATTTCTCAATATCTGCTGCAACCTGTGATGCTGTCTCTTTATTTACAGACTCAACCACTACAAGATCCCCATCAACTTTAACATTAGCTCCTTCTTTTATCTTAAGCACCCTGGGTATTTTCTCTCCAAAAAAATTCTTCACAGTAAACTCACTATCCTTAACAGATATGCTCATAGGAAAATGCCCAGAACAAATCTTCAAAACATACTTGCAGCCCTCATTCGCGCTCTTCAGCATATTCTTCAAATGCGCTTTAAAAGAGTTTACTAACTTTCGTTCCCTTTTTGTTGATTTTAAAGCCTTAATGATCACCTTGTTGCCTTCCTTGATTAACTTAACATTAGGATTAAACAATTTTTTACTGACTTCCCCTGCCTTGCCTTTAACCTTAACAGTATATTCATCTATCTCTACATTAATGCCATCTGGAATTTCTATTTCAACTTTGATTTCTTTCTTTTGTTTTGCCATTTTAATAACAATAAGCTAGTAACTTACCGCCAATTCCTTTTTTCTTTGCCTGAGTATGGCCCATAATGCCATTAGGGGTAGATACAAAAATAATCCCAAAGTCTTTCGCAGGAAGGTACCTGCCTTCAAATTTTTCATATCCTCCCCTTTTAACACTATATCTTGGCTTAATAGCGCCGCACTTGTTAATATTGCCTAATAAATTAATCTTAAGTAAATTACCCTTTTTATTTATAACCTCATTAAACGAACCAACATAACCCCCTTCATTCAATATCTTAAGTAAAGCCTTTAGAATCTTGGATGGAGATACAACTACAACTTCCTTTTTTCCTACCTTTTCAGCATTCAACATTTTTGATAAAGCGCTTGCCAACGTATCATTTAACATTTTTTTTCACACTCAGCTATATTTTTTAAATCCTAATTTATTAGCAAATTGCCTAAAACACCTTCTGCACACATTTAAGCCATACTTCCCAATATGCCCATGGGGGTTCCCGCATATCCTGCACCCCTTTGTTTTAGGTCCAAATTTCCTCTCCTTAGGAGAATTATGCTTCAAAAATCTTTTAAGCTTTACAGGTTTAGCCCTCAACTGTTTGAATACCTTCTCATAACTTGAATAAGTCATTCTAATCACCAACCTCTACCTTAAATTTATTTTTAATGAATTCAATCGCTTCCTGAGGGGTTATCTTGTGTTTGTTAGGTATCTTCCTCTTCATAATGCCTCTTTTCTTAATTCTAAAACCCGGTCTTTGCAAGGTTACACATACCTCTAAACCCATTATCCCTATTTTAGGATCATATTTCAAACCAGGAATATCAATACACTCATGAATTCCAAAAGCTATATTGCCTTCTTGATCAAATTGGTGAGGATTCAATTTATTGCTCTTAGCATCTAACAGCCTAGTCAGCATTTCTTCAGCTTTTTTCTTCCTCAATGTTAATTTGCAGCCTATTGGTAAACCTGGCCTCAATCCCCAGCCAGGAATTCTTTTATTTGTAAATGTTTTAATTGGATCAATACCTGTAATATTCTTTAAAAGCAAAATACCCTTTTCCAGCCTATTCTGGTCTTTACCAGCACCAATATTCAATGTTACTTTCTCTATCCTTATCTCCCTCATTAAATTCATTTTACTCCTTTCCTGCTAAAGAAACTACAGGTTTATCCTTACCAACAACAAAAACATATTTCTTTAATGTTTCAATAGTCTCTCCACCACTCATCTTATAGATAATCTTATTGGATATAATATCTTCAACTTTCCCAATATCCCCGCTATGCTTACCCCCAATAAGGTAAATTAAACAACCTTGCTCTAGACCCATATACTCTTTTATTTCATTTTTAGGAAGACTTATCAAAACAGTCCCCCCTACCTTATAATCGTCCTTATCTACAATAATATTTTTTCCATCATACAGATTAAGCTGTGTTTTCCCTTTTACCTTGCTTTTCCCTATTATTTTACATGGCTTAATATCAGCTTCCTTTTTATCAATCATAATCAAAACTAATTTTCCTTTTTTCAAAGCAATCCTAAAACAATTATCTCCAAATTTAATAACATCCATAATGCCTACTGGAAACTTACTTTCTTTTCTCCGTATACCGTCTACCAATACCTCATTGTAATAAAGTGAGTTTCTGACCTCTTTAGCATTTTTAGCAATTGCCAAAACATCCCTTAAAATAACCCTTAAAGGCAAAGCCAATTTAAATGAATGTGGCCCAGGATTTGGTCTGACAACAAAAGTGATTCCTCTTCTCTTTATTGCCCAGGATTTGGGGATTGCTAGCCTTTTTAGGTGTTTTTTCATTTTCTCTCCACTATTTTCTGCCTGATCTTATCATCAAGATTCAATTCAGTTATTATCAGATTGGAAGCATCTATTCCTTGTCTTGTCTTTGTCCCATCCTTTTTTGTTATCTCCACACCAGTTATATATGCTTTGCTTTGCTTTAAATCAATACTCTCTACACTTCCAACATGTTTTTTAAAATTGCCCCTTACTATCCTAACTTTATCGCCTTTTCTAAGGCCTAAATTTCTTTTGCCATACTTCTTTTTCAGCTCTTTTGAAAGATGCGCGCGAACAAACTTATGTTTGGTATGCAAGGGAGCATTATGCCTGTACTTTCTTTGTTTTCTTACTTGTTTGCTTGATTTCCAGCTTTTTGAAAATTTTTTCTTCATTTAAAATCACCTTAAGCGATTTTTAATGCACTTAGAAAAGCTTCGCTTTTCTTGTGCACAAAAGATGCTTTGCATTTTTCAGTGTCCCAAAAATTGCAAAGCAATTTTTAAGGGCATCTTAACTCACATTATACTACAATTTTAGCTGCTTTCGCAACACCAGGCCACCTGCTAGTGGCTTCTTTAGCAATTGGCCCTTTGAAAATAGTCCCTTTTGGATTTCCTTTTTCATCTTTTAATACAACAGCAGCATTATCTTCAAATTTAATTCTCATTCCATCTGGCCTTCTATATTCTCTTTTCTGCCTTACAATGACAGCATGCATTGTCTGTTTTCTCATATCAGGCCTTCCTCTAACAACAGAACACCATATCAAATCTCCGACACCTGCAGCTTGCAATCTTCCCTTAACAGTCTTATTTCTATAAACGCTAATTATCTTGATAACTTTAGCTCCGGAATTATCACAAGTTTCAACTCTTGAACCTACATTCAAGGCCCTGGTTACATTAGCTTTTACTGCTTGCATCTTGCTCCTCCGTTGCTTCTTCTTTCTCTTTCTTTCTCTTTTTACCTTCTTCTAATGCTTCCATTCTTTCCTGGAAACCTTTCTCTTTTCCTAAATTTTCGATAATAACAAAATTCTTTGTCTTGCTCAATGGCCTGCACTCAGATATTTTAACAATATCCCCATCTTTTGCGCTGATGCACTCAGGATTGTGAGCTTTGATTCTGGTTCTTCTTTTTTCATATCTTTCATATTTTGGTAAGAAATGCTGTCTTTTGAACTCTACTGTAACTGTTTTTTGCATTTTTGTAGATATAATCGTTCCAGTAAAAATCTTACCCCTGCATTTCAATCTACCATGAAAAGGACATTTTTCATCATTACATTTTTTATTGGGCAATTCTACTTTCATGCCTATATTCTTACTATCTTTTTTCATTTTTTTCTCCTATCTTACTTCGATTGTCTCTGTTGCGAAACCAGCTTCAATCAGCATATCCTTAACCTTCTGTTTGTGGTCTCCCTGTAATTCAATCCTTCCCTTCTTCGCCGTTCCACCACAAGCAAATTTACTTTTTAGTTTCTTAGCCAAATCTTTCAGGTTGATCTCTTTTTGATCAATGCCTTCAACAACAGTGCTCAACTTGTTGAACCTCTTGTTCACCAGCCTCACTATTATTTTTTGGCTCTCTTTTGCTATTGTTTCGCAAACACATAGTTCTTTAGGTAAACCACACCGTGTGCATATTTCACTCATGTTTTTTTATTTTCCTCCATTGGTTTCTTTTTGATCGAAGATTCATCAGATTTGGGCATCTCCGATTTCAAATTTTCATTCATGATCGTTAATATCTTGGCAATATTCTTTTTTACCTGCTTAACATGGCCTGGGCTTTTAGGGATTGTGCCTGTTGAAATCTGAGCATTAAATTTAATTAATTCCTTCCTAAGCTCTTCCAACTTAGATTTTAGGTCTTCTTTATTCATCAACCTTATTTCCTTTGCTTTCATTCTTCTCCTTTACCTCCTTATTCTTCTTTTTCCTCTTCTTTGAAGGAGGTTTATCCTTAACATCTTCTTTTTTTTCCACATCAGCATCTTCTTTTTTTACATCTGGACCAGGAATCTCTTCAACAATTTCTTTTTTCTCTTTCAAAATTTCAACATTATCAGGTAACTTGATATCTGGAGGCATTATGGATACCTTAATACCAACAATTCCGGATTTTAACTGGGCAACAACATATGCTCTGTCTACCCCCTCAATCGAAATATCACCGCATTTTCTTAGATACCCCGAGAAAAATCTCCAGGATTTTGCTCTGGAGCTTGGTATTTTCCCGCTTATTATTATTTCAATGCCTAAGGCTCCGCTGCTCATCACTTCCATCATTGTTTTATGCCCAACACCCTTAAAATTTCTGCTTCCAAATCTTTCTAAAAAACTGGCTATCTTTTCAGCCATTATAGTAGCATTAATCCCAATCTTTTCTACCTCAGAAATTTCTATCTGTGGGTTCTCCAGTTGGAATTCCCTTTTCAAATCTTTTGTCAATTGCTTAATATTTTGTCCTTTTCTCCCAACCACTAAGCCCGGTCTTGAAGTAAAAACAATTATCTTTTCTCCCAATGGTGTTTTCTGAACCTTTATGTGGCTTAAACCAACATTCCTTAAACTGCCCCTGACATATTTCTGAATCTGGAATTCCTTCATTTTTTCACTAACAAATTTTCTTTCTATCATTTTTTCACTTCTTTCGCCCCTTTCTTAACAGGAACTTTCTTCTCTTTTATCTCTTTATTTTTATCTTCATGTTTTTTCTCTTCAACAATTATCTCAACATTTGTTCTCTTTGCTTTTCTCCTTCTTTGTCTGCCATAACGCCATGGCCTGCTTGATGAATTAGCGCATATATGTATAATCTTCAAATCTGATGTATTAAGGCCCTTGGACTGCGCATTTGCTTCCACAGAGTCTAATAATGCAATAATCTCTTTAGATGCATTCTTAGGATACCTTCCTGGGCCAATCTTTCTTTTATGGCTGAGGTCCTTTTTGAATATCTTGAAAGGAACAGCTTTTTTTCTCTCGATAACATCATTTAATATCTCTTTAGCTTTATTGGTGGTTTTATTTCTAACAAAATTACATATCTCAACACTAAACTTCATTGAAATAGGCAGGGATCTTCCAACTACCCTGGCCATATTCTCCTTATCATAATTTTTAGTTGCATATCTGTAGTTCATTTTATTTCACTGATAAGGCTGAAGAGCTCTTCGTAGCGCCAATTCCTGGAGCAGAGTGCTCTACCTTTTTCCTTGTCATTACAAACTCTCCCAAAAAGTGGCCTATCATCTCATCTTGTATAATTACCGGAACAAATTCTTTTCCATTATGGATCCTTATTGTTGTATTAACCATCTCTGGCAAAACAACCATATCCTTGCAATGTGTTTCAATATTCTTTTTACCTGCCCTAATGCGCTTTAACAATTTTTTTTGTTGGTCTGTAAACCCTCTTTTTAAGCTTCTTCTTTGCCTTGCTGGCAGCATAACCATAATATCATTTAAACTCATATTCTTCAATTCTTCCAATGACTTCCCCATAAAAACAAATTCTTTCTTTGCCATCTTATTTCCCCTTCTTCCTTCCAGTTCTTCTAGCTGCTATCTTGCCTACCTTTGCTCCAGGAGGAGCGTCTCTTGAAACAGTAGATGCATTTCCTTTAGAATGCGTACTTGACCCCCCAAATGGGTGTGATACAGCGTTCATTGCAAGGCCGGATGATCTTGGCCAAAATCTATTCCTGGATTTCATAGCATAATACTTAAAGCCCGCTTTCAAAAAAGGCTTTTCAGTTCTTCCAGAGCCGGCTATCACTCCAACAGTAGCCCTGCATCCTTCATTAAATTCCTTTTCCTTTTTTGATGGTAATAATAAAATAACTTTATTTTTCATTTTCCCAATAATTTTTGCAAATGTTCCCCCCGATCTGCAAAATTTTCCGCCATCACCAGGATTGCCTTCCACATTATAAATTGCAGTTCCTTCTGGAATATCTTTTAAAACTAAAACATTCCCCGGAGCAATTCTTTTTTCACCATTATTAACAGTATCCCCCACCCTTATGCCCTCTGGGGCCTGCAATAAAACATCTTCACCATTATCATATTTAACTGCCATCAATGGAGCGCTATGGCCCGGACAATGTATCAAATCTAATACTTTCCCGCTCAAAACCTGATTGCCATAATTGCCATAAGTAGCTTTTCCTTTGTATCTAAAACTAGGTGCCCTATATGTTGGTGAGCCCTTTCCACGTTTTTGTTGAATTAAATTTTTTCCCATTTTTACACCTTACATCAAACCTAACTGGGTAGCAATGTCAATAGCCTGGGTCTCAGCTGAAAACTTTACATACGCCCTCTTCTTACCATCATGGCCAACTAGAGTATTAACCTTGTCCACCTTGGCTTTAAACATTTTTTCTATTGCTTCCTTAATGTCTTTACTAGTTGCTTTTCTATCTACAATAAAAAGCAGTTTATTCTCACTTTCCATCAATCTTATTGTCTTTTCAGTTGACAATGGATTTTTGATTACTTTGTATATGTCCATTTTACTCAAATAACTTCTCCTTCCCTAACAATTCAATAGCCCCTTTGCTCCACAAAGTTAATCTTCCGGGAACAGCTCCAGGAGCCAATAAGTCAGTATTAATATTCTTGACATCACAAACTTCAACACCTGTGATATTAGCAGCAGACTTAATTAATTTGCAATCTTTTGAAACAACAATCAAAACTCCTTTCTTTGTTTTATATCTGCTAACCCTGGACTTACCAGCTCTGATTTTTCTTTCATGGGTTCTTTCAATTTCATTCTTTAGCCCAAGTTTGCCTAAAATATCCTTAACATTTTTAGTTTTATCCAAATTCTCAATAGATTGGTCAACTATAAAAGGGTAATTATCTGAAACCTTATGCCCCCTTTTTTTAACCAAATCCGTATTTATAGTTGCAGCAATAGCAGACCTTATTGCCATCAATCTCTCTTTTCTGTTTATTTTCTGCCAAAATATCTTATCAGATTTTGGTGGGTGTGCTCTTCTTCCGCCAACAGTACCAGGAACAATCGCTCCTGCCCAGTTCATTCTTGTACCCCTTCTTGAAAATATCTTTCTAGGCACTCTTGAAATCCCAAGACCATAACACCCCCTATAGTTGTGCCTTCTTTTAGATATCCTTCCAGAAGCCCTCTTGCCTGCTTCAGGAAAAGCGCCATACGGTTGCCTTTTATGAGACATAATCGCTAACACAGCTCTTTTAATAAGATCTACTCTTAATTCTTCTTCAAACTGCTTTGGTAATTTTATTTTGCCCTTCTCCTTATTCTCTAAATCCAAAATTTTTAATTCAACCATTTTATTGTACAATTTGTTTTATTGCTGGAGCCTCCTTAGTCACTTTTTTACTGGGCCTGATAGCAAAATTTAGTCTTATCAGTCTTTTTCTTGGTCCAGCTACCGAACCTTTAACAATGATATAATTATTCTTAATTAATCCGTACTTTATGAACCCCCCTTTTGGGTTAATCTCCTCTGTATTTTCTCCTATCTTCAAAAGCAATTTATTAAAATCCAATCTTTGGAAATAGCCCATCTGGCCTGCGTGAGGCACTTTCCACATTATATTCATCTGCCCGCACCAGGGACCTAATGAACCAGGATTCCTTCTGCCTTTTTCTGATTTATGGCCTTTCAAGCCAATACCAAATCTTTTAACGGGCCCCTGCAATCCTTTTCCTTTTGTAATTGCATGAACATCAAGTTGATTGCCTGCTTTAAAAATATCGCCAACCTTAATCTCCTTCCCCAAAACACCATTAGCATAATTTAATTTTTCTTCTTTTTTTCCGCCTATTGCCATTTCAAACAATTCTGGTTTCTTTTTTCCAATACTTGTAAGCTTTGGTTGAGTATATATTACCAACATCACATCATCAAAATCCTTAATGTCCTCCACCTTCTTTTTTTTATTCTTTGGAAGTGTTATCTTTCTTTCTAATTCCTTATCAAGATTTTCAGCAAGAACATCACCAACAACTTTCATACCATAAACGGTTTTTTTGTAAAAACGGATAGAAGCAGCCTTTAATGGGGGGCATTCGATAATTGTTGCCGGGCAAAAGATTGTTTCCCCCTTAGTCATTGAATTTGGGCCATTATCTATGATCATCAAATGAGTCATACCAACCTTGTAACCAGCAAAACCCAACAATTTAGCTTCTTTAACCTTAGCCCAACATCTAACACTAGCTACTGGCTTCTTAGTTCTCTTTCTCGGATAATATGCCAGACTCCCGAACCTTGGTCTTCTTGTTGTGCCCATTTTTTAGGTTTTGCTTTAATTCACCCGTTATATTAAAGACAGCAATGTCTCTCTTTATAAGTTTTAATGCAAAAAAGCCTTTTATTGAAACCTTTAGTAGAAAGTATTATCTCTGTACTGAAAAGGCTTCTTTTCAGGCTTGTTGGAAACTTTTAATTTCCAACATACCAGAAAAATTGAAATTTTTCAATTTTTCTAAGTATATTTACAATGTACATAATGAACTTAAGTACACCTATTATTGAGGATTAAAGAAAACAATTAACCCTTTATAAACTTTACGGCCTTTGCCGTAACGGTTTAAAAAATCTTGATTTTTTAAAATATTACTGTCAGGTTGGCGTATTTTGCCTTTTTAGCCTTCTTCCCTCCCTTATTCAAATATCTTGTCTTAGCCCTTGCGTAATTCACAGGATTTTTAATCTTTTGGCATAGATTATCAGGCACACATATCCTAAAATCTTTATAATACATAGAATTAGCGCAGTTTGGAGGCAGAATCTTCTTAGCTTTCTGCTTATGATATCTTAATTGTCCTTTAATCAACACCTCCCTTAATGGTTCTGTGTTCCTTTTGTTCCATTCTTCTAATAATTTTTCAACCTGATCATAACTCCATCCAACTGAAATTAAAAAGTTTGTTAAAATAAACAAGCTCCTTTTTCTCCCATCCGTTAACCCTTTAAGGATCAGCTTAATACATGGAGGAAAAAACTGCTCAGGAACCGCTTCTTCAGGAATATCATATTGTTTGCTTTTTCCTATATTAACCTCTTCTCTTTTCAGATTAAAATCAAATGCCTGTACTACCAATTTTTTAGCCTCATTCCTAACAACCCTTTTTTTATCCAGGAACCTATATTTAGAAACCCTGACATTTTCTGGAATTGCAATCTCCTTTCTGAAATCCATCACCTTGTTTGGGTTTATCGGAACAGACACCAACCCTGTTTTTTCATTAAAGCTGTAAGGCATCCTATACAAATGTCTTGAACTGATTAATATCGTATCAATACCAATAATAGAAAAAGGATCAAAAACACCCCTTTTTACTATTTCATTAAACCTCTTGCCTGTTTTTTTCATTATCTTTTCTACACTTTCCTCTTTTAACAATCTCTCCATTAAGGGATTCCTGATCATCTCTTCTAAATAAGCAGCAATAGACCTTGCTCCATCAGGAAACCACAATCTTGTTTCTCTTTCATGCACTTGATTAGGAAAAGCCTCAAAAGGAACCCCAATATGAAATCCAGTCCCGCCAGAAAATTTACAGGAAACAGAATAAATACCCTGAAAATTCAATGCTTTTATTAATAGGTCTGCTGTTATTTTTGAATATTCTAAAAATTTACAATCAATGTCTAACACCAAATCCCATCCAATTCTTAAATTCTCTGCATCTATCTTTTTCATCATAGGATCTAATTGCAAAGGGCTTCTCCACAGCTCTTCTGAAGCATGAAAACTTGTAGCACCCTGTTTTGCTAACTCCAATATATCTTGGGGATATTTCAAAACATCTGGCCTTTTCCCAAAACCCTTATCACCAAACTTAATAGCTACTTCTCTATCTTGAGCATTCTCAATAATCTCCTTCTGTATATCTTCTCTTTTGTAGTGCTTTAGAAGCTGGCTTATTGTTATCATAAAATCCCCGATATAACAGCATATTTTTATACTTTAAATTCTTTTTCTTTTCATTAGTATGAAAGTGTTGCTGTTGTTTAAACCAAATATGCCTATTGTGAATACGCAACAAAACGTAATTCCAAATGGCCTCTTATATATTGGAGCTATTCTCTTGAGCAGAAATATACCTACTGAAATTATTAATCTTTCAAATAAAAGCTGGGATGGGTGCAGAAATATAATAAAAGAGATGAACCCAGACATTGTTGGAATATGCTGTTATACTTTTAATAGGCATACCTGCATTAAGCTGGCTGAAATAGTCAAAGAAGTAAATAAAAACATAAAAGTTGTTTTTGGCGGGCCGCATTCCTCTATTATGTACGCTCAGCTATTTGATACTTCATATAACATAGATGTTATTGTGCTTAATGAGGGCGAAATTACCTTCTTGGAGTTAGTTAATAACTTACAAGGTAATACACAGCTAAAAAATATACCAGGCATTATTTACAGGGAAAATGGGAAAATAATCAACAATGGTCTCAGGCAGCCATTAGAGAGCCTTGACAAACTCCCTATACCGGCAGAGTATTTCAGGTATAAAAGGATAATCACCTCGAGAGGCTGTCCAGGGAGATGTATTTTTTGCGACACCCCTCATCTATGGGGGCAAAAAGTAAGATTAAGAAGCCCGATTAATGTTGTTGATGAGCTAGAACTTCTAAACAAAAAATATGGCATATCCTCCTTTATAATATCCGATGATACATTCACCTTAGGCAAGGAGAGGGCAATAGAGATATGTAAGGAGATTATAAGAAGAGACTTAAAGATAACATGGGATTGCAGATCAAGGGTTAACCTAATTTGCGAGGAAAGGCTAATGTGGATGAAGAAAGCAGGATGCACTACTATAAGCTATGGAATAGAGTCAGGCTCTCAGAAGATTTTGAACAATCTTAAGAAAGGGATTAAGGTAGAGCAAATAAAAGAAGCAGCCAGCCTGACAAGAAAGTTCGGGCTTAACCTGAATTACTTCATTATAGTCGGCTCTCCTGGAGAAACCGATGACACGATAAGGGAGACAATGAAAGTTATTGAAGAGACAAAACCCACATCTATCTTTACCTATATCATGCAATTAACGCCAGGCACAGAACTTTATGAAACCGCAAAACAAAGCAATTTTATCAAGGATAATGATTGGATGGATAACAAAGACGAAACCATCTTTTACACAAAAGAGAAAACCTTAAAGGAACTTGTAAGATACATCAACCTTATATCCGAATTGTTTAGGGTCTTAAGGGCTAAATTCCAGTATAAAGAGGAAGATCTTGAGGTTATTAAGAAAGAGTTTACTGGAGTGCAGGATCTGATAAACCTGTCACACATAAAAATGAAGAACAAGGAGTTAGACCAGTCAGAAAAATTGCTAGATGAAGCCATAAGGATAAATCCAGGCTCATCAGAAGCCCTTATGAATAAAGCTGTTTTGCTTTCAATGAAGGAAGATAAAAAAAGCATCAAATTCTTCAATGATGCAATAAAAGCAGATCCAGAAAACTTATTGGCATACAAGAATCTCGGTTTATTTTTGTTCAAGCAAAAAAACTATGCAGAAGCAACAGAGATCTTTAAAAAAGAAATAGGGATTGAGCCTGCTGATGTTGATCTTTACAATAGCTTAGGATCAATCTACGGAACGAATAAAGAATATGATAAGGCCATAAACACCTTTAAGTCAGCCTTGTTGATAGATCCCAATAATAAGGAAGCATTAAAAAATCTGGAATTAACTATCAGATTACAGAAAAACCAACAGGATAATCAATAAAAATGCAAAAACCAACAGAAGAGCTTTTAGAGTGGATCGAAAAGATAAAAGATTCAGGCAAAATAGTCATAGTAGAGGGCAAAGAAGACAAAGCAGCATTAAAGCGCTTAGGAATAACCAACATAGTTCAGCTAAACAAAAAACCACTTTACAAAATTGTAGAACAGCTTGTAGAAGAGAGAAAAGGGGTAATAATCTTAACTGATTTGGACAAGAAGGGAAAACAGCTTTACGGAAAACTTAATCATGACTTACAACAATTCGGAGTAAAGGTTGATAATAGATTCAGAAACTTTTTATTTAAGAAAACACAATTAAGGCAGATTGAAGGCATGGATAGTTATATCCAAAGAATCAAAAGTAAGATAGATTTTTAAATACTAAAACCCCCACTAATAGTATCGTAACCAAACATAAATTCCAATGGAGCAGATTAATCCTAATAATTTACACATTGATCTTCCTATCCTTGAGTATATGGTCTTTGCTCAGAAAGGAGTTGATAGCTGTAGACAGGCTTAGCATTGCATTTCTTTGTTTTTTATTTATCTTGACTGAGCGTAAACATCATGTAAACCCATTCATTGCCTTATTGGCTGGTTTGATATTTGTTCCTCATGAAATCGGAGTGATGGGTTTGTATGGAAACCCTTTTTGGAATTATAATGTCGATATTATAATACATCTTGTAACTGCTTTTCTTTCAACCTTTGTTATCCTAAGTTTTATGCTTCAGAACTTTACTAAAAGATTCCTTTTTGCTGCATTGATAGCATTTACCTTAACCATAACAATTGGATCACTTTTAGAAGCAGCAGAATACTGGGGTTTCAGGACCGTTGGCCTTGGAGAAGGCTATCTTGGCTTTGGAGAAGGTGACAACAGCAAGAACTTCGGCCCATGGGAAGACAGCTCCCAGGATACTACTAATAATTTCCTTGGAAGCTTTTTTGCAATACTTCTATCTTATTTGTTTTTCACATTAAGGAAAAACAGCTTTATGGAAAGCTAAATCATGATTTAGCACAGTTTGGAGTAAAAATTGATAATAAATTTCGTGATTTTCTCTTTAAAAAAACAAAATTAAGGCAGATTGAAGGTTTGGATAGTTATATCGATAGACATCACACCTAACTATTGTCTTGGACGTTGATATTGATAATAGCTTCTTTGTTTAAGCTCCTCTTCCTCTTTTTTGAGCTTGGATATTTCTTTCTTTTCCTTGAATACTGTTATGTATAATACTATAATAAGCAAAATTGCTAGAACACCTCCTGCAATTATAAGGTTTCTAGTGTTAAACAAAGAAATCTTCTCCTCTCCCCTCTCAATTGCAGCCCTACTTCCTGTAATAAATTCTTTTGCATAAGGATGTTCAGGATACAAGTCAATCACGAGTCTGAATTTCTCAATTGCCTTAGTGTATTCTTTCTCCCAGTAAAGCTCAAGTGCTTCTTTGTAGTATCTGTTCATAGTACCTTCAGTATTAACTATGTTTTTCCCTCTCAAGAACTCTTTAATTATATTAGAAGGTATCACCCAACCGTAACCAGAAGCTAACTGTGAACTTAAGGTTGCCACACCAATTACTTCTCCTTGTTCATTAAAAATAGGAGAACCACTACTACCTGGAGAGATTATTGCATCTGTTTGGATTAAATCCCAACCAGCTTCCGCTTTTTTTAGTGCACTCACAATACCCGATGTAACAGATGGCTCCAAAATGCTACTAAAACTTATATCTGCCGCACCAGGATAACCTATAACAAATGTTTTAGAGCCAACATTTGCTTTTTCTGAATCTCCAAGTTTCAACACAGGAAGATTATTTTTATTTACCTTTAATATAGCAACATCCTTAGCTGGATAAGCTCCCCCAACATCAATAATCTCAGCTGGAAGACCGTTGGTAAAATCTAAATCAGGAGTAATTAGTCCATTATAAATGTAAACATTTTTCTTTATATCCTTAAACTCACCATACTTGTTTAAAAAATCCTCGATAGCTATTAAAGTAACCGGTAACCTCTCGTCTATTTCACTTGTACTTAAACCTTGGTTTTCAAAGGACTCCTCAAGAAGTTCCCCAAGGCTTATCAGATAGGCAAGCACCAACTCATCCCTTTCATCTTCAAATTTGACAACATGTGCATTAGTCACTATATATCCATCGGAGTTCACAACAAAACCAGTTCCTCTAATGATGTTTTCAAGCGGTAAAGTCACTATACGCCCAGATCCAGCAGGCTCTATATAGTACTCTAATTTTCCTGTTACTGGGTCTTGCCTTTGGTACTCAATCTGTTCAGGATAAGAAACTGTACCACTTAAAACAGTTAATACAAAAACAACAGCAGGCTTACCAATAGCAGCTGTTTTTTCAATAATATCTGGTTGAGAAACAGCATACCCACTAAGCTTCTCATCTGCATATACTGTGCCCAATATACATATTAACAAAAAACATGAAACAAATCCTAAATACCTAGTCATTGTTGTTAAAAACCTCCTTTTAACTATCAAAGAAACACACATATATAAAATTTGTTATAAATACTTTTTTAAACATTAACTTTTTAAACAATAAATATATACTAAACACTATGTCAATTAAAAACCAACTCAAAACTGTAATACTATTAGGATTACTTACAGGAATATTATTGTGGATAGGTAGCTTCTGGGGCCAGTCAGGCTTGCTAATAGCCTTGCTCTTCTCAATTATAATGAACTTTGGCGCTTATTGGTTTTCTGATAAAATAGCATTAGCAATTTACCGTGCAAAGCCCGTTTCTGAAAAAGAAGCTCCTAAATTATACAAAATAGTAAGAGACGTTGCACACTTAGCAAATATTCCAATGCCCAAGGTTTATATTATTCCAGGAGCATGGAGCAATGCTTTTGCAACAGGTAGAAACCCTAAACACTCTGCTGTAGCTGCTACCCAAGGAATCTTAGATTTATTAACTGATGATGAACTAAAAGGAGTTATTGCCCATGAAATCTCCCACATAAAAAATAGGGATATTCTAATTCAAAGCGTAGCAGCAACAATCGCTGGCGTTATTTCCTACATTGCAATGATCGCCCGTTGGGGTGCAATCTTCGGTGGATTTGGCGGAAGAGATCGCAAAGGAGGTTCAGGAATTGAATTATTAATCTTAGCAATATTAACTCCAATATTAGCAACAATCATAAGGCTAGCAATCTCAAGAAGCAGAGAATTCTTAGCAGACGAATCTGGCGCTAAATTGGTGCACAACGGCTATGGTTTAGCATCTGCCCTGGAAAAACTAGAAGAAGACACAAAACAAAAACCACTAAGAGTAACAGCATCAACAGAAACAACCGCTCATATGTTCATTCATAATCCTTTCAGATCAGGTGGCCTTGTAAACATCTTCAGAACGCACCCTGAAACTGCTGTCAGAATAAAAAGATTGAGAAGTGGGAAGTTCTAAACCCAATACCATTCATCTCTAACTTCTTTTATCTGGAATTATACCCTCCAAAACACTTCTCTTAACCCCCAAAATAGCAATCTTTATATAATTTATATAATTCTCCTCTATATCTGACCATAGATGTGGGCTGAAATTCATAAGGTAAGAAGAGCATTAAGTACCAATTTTACATTAGAGAGAGACATGGTAGCTCTGGGATTAATTCCCCTTGATAGATATAGGCAGGAACTAGGTTACTTCACTATTGGTTATGTCCATCCGGTAGATCCGTCCTTGCCTACAGAACAGAAACAATACAGTTTAACCGAAATAGTTCTTTCTAATCCCAATCACAGACGTATAAGCTTTCCTGTAGATAAAATAACCTCCAAAAAAGACCATTCAACAATTCCTGAGAGTATTCTGGAAAGATTGTTTATTTACCAGCAACTTGGGGGAACAGAAGAGGAATTCTGGGCTTTATTGCAGTATAAGAAAACAAGAGCTAATGGAGAAAAAGCCCTTACTCTTCCGGCAGGCGTTGGCCTAGTAAGGGTATACAAAAGAGGTCAGGAGCCAAATCCTAGACAAGAAGGATTAATGGAAGTTCATCTTGAAGGAACCACAGCTATTTTGGACAGGGAATTAGTCCATCGGCTTCCTTATCATCATCTTCATCCGCCTCTTGCTTCTACTGGCCTTGTTTTTGATAGAATCTCTTTAGGAATGTTATCAGGATTAGACCCATCTATTGTAGAAAGGGCAGAAAGAGCATATCAAAAAGCACATCATCTTAATTAAACCTTATACTCACCATCAACAATCTCTTTTATCTTCTTCGCTTTAACAGGCCCTATCTTCTCTACTTTCTGCAATTCTTCTTCGCTTGCATTAACAACATTCTTTACAGATTTAAATTCACGAAGCAACGGCCTTGCTAATGTTTCTCCAACACCAGGCAAAGAGCTAATCACAAACTCCTGCCAATCTTTCAATGACATCTCTCTTTTCTCTCCATGCAGGCTAAAATCCTTTCCGCTTTCATCCTGCTCTCTTTTGGCAATCACTTTCATAAGGGCAGCGCTCTCCCTGCCATTCTTAGTAAAGAAAACAGGAACACCATAGCTTATCATTATTGTAGCTAACATCCCCCTGATAGAATTAGGATGCACATTCCTGACAGAATAAATATCTGTTTCACCCTCAACTATTACCAAAGGCCTTTCAAAGCCCTTCTTTAGATTTCTTATCTGCTCCAATAGCCTTCCATCAATAAGTGAATTGACAAAATCCTCTGTTGTCTTGAACTCAATCCCTACTCTAGACGAAAGTAAATAATCAGCATTATCTAATTTCTCTAAGATGATATCAGCGCCTAACTCAATCAATTCCTTTATAACAGCGCTTCCTTTCTCCCTATGGTCAACAATAACCTTAATCTTTTCAGTAGGAACATATTTCTCTAATGTTGGCATAGGAGAAAACTTAATCCCTAGTTTCTTTTTAATCTTATCTAAAGTCCTGTACATCCTTTTCTCTTTATGGTGCGCTGACCATTTATACCCAACATCCCTTGTCTCCAAAGCCATTAAAACAATTACCCTGCCACTCTCCTGCCTTCCTGTTCTTCCTCTTCTTTGTATAGTGCGGATAGCAGAAGGTATCGGCTCATAAAAAATTACAAGATTAACCTGCGGCACATCAAGGCCCTCTTCACCAATCGATGTAGCCACTAAAACATTAAACTCTCCAGTGCGAAACTTATCCAAAATAGCTTTTTGCTCTTTCTGGCTAAGCCCAGTATCTTCTTTCTTGGTTTGCCCTACAAATAACTGCACCCTTACACCAGAAAGTTTATTCAATTCATTTACAATATCTAAGGCATTATCCCTATACTGGTTAAAGACAATCACCTTAACGTCTTTATTCTTCTCAACCTCTTTCTCAATTATTTTCTGCAATTCAATTAATTTAGGGTGCTGTATCTTCTCCTCAAATAATTTCTCTGTTTTGATCAAAGCACTTCTGAAATTAATATCCTTCACAACATTCTTAACAGCCTTTGTCTTGCCGCTAATTCCTTCTTTCTGCAGTTTCTCAAAATATTTGTGCAAAGCAATTATGCCCTGCGTTTCCAGTAATTCAACAGCATGTTGTACCTTCATTATCTCAGCCAGAACAGAAATAGCATTCCACACAACAAAATCTCTCTCGCCAGAAGCAGCTCTTCCCCTCAACTGCGCCTGCAATTGCAATAAATCAGTTTTGCTTACAAACTTCAGCTGGGAATCTTTCCTGTGCAAAATTCCCCATTTCTTCAGTTTCTCCATTCTTTCCTTTAAAAAAAGAGAAAGATATTTCTGCACTTCCTTGAACGCAGGCGGCAAACTAACCTTAACCCAGTCAATCTTAATATCCTGCACATAAGGCTTTACATCAGGATCTTCATCTGTTCTGACTTCAATCTGCTCTATAAACAAATTCTTGCAGATTTCTTCTATCTTCTCTAACTCAGAGCCAGGAGAAGCTGTTAAAGCCAATATCCTTGGATATTTTGCTCTTTTCACATACTGCCCAGCTAGCCATACATAAGCATAATCTCCTGTAGCTCTATGCGCCTCATCAACACCCAATAAAGAAACATCCTCTAAATTGATCTTATTGCCAATAACATCATTCTCCAATCCTTGCGGCGTAGAAAATATAATCGCAGCTGTTTTCCAAAGCTCAGCTCTTTTCTCAGGCTTTACCATTCCTGTAAAAACAGCCATCTTATCCTCAGAAATCTCAAAATGCTCCTTAAACACAGACAGATATTGATCAATCAAAGGCTTAGTTGGCCCGATAAACAATATCTTGCTGGTAGGATACAGCCTCATCCTATGCGCAGCCAGCATCAAAAAAATATTCGTCTTCCCCATGCCTGTAGGCAGAACAACTAATGTATTTTTAGTAGTGCAGGTATTGAAAATAGTCTGCTGATACAATCTTGGCTCAAAGTTTTTAATCAATGAAATCCCCAAATAACAAGTAAGGCTTTTGAGTTTATATATTTATTGCTTAAGCAAAAAACCAACAAACATGGGTGAAAACACACCTGAAGAGGAAAAATCAGTTACAAAGTTCTGATTTTTCCTTTGTTTATAAATTACGAAGTAATTTTAAACTAGGAAAAAACGGAGTTTTTTCCGTGTGGTGTAGGACTTACGAAGTAAGTCCGTGTTTGAACCCAATGTTGTTGGTTGGTTTTTATAGATAAATAAAAGAACTAATAATCATGCCCTGGCGCTAATATCTTATACTTTATTTTCTTAATCATTTCCAAACTCTCTTCCATCCTTCCAGGATCAGAAAAAGGAAAATCAATCCTTCCAAAGCCATTAACAAACAAAGTATCACCGGAAAATAAAACCTTTTCTTTAGCATAATACAAGCATACTGAACCTTTAGTATGCCCTGGTGTTTTAATAACTTTCAAGCCTAAAAAATCCTTAAGAACATTCAATTTAACCTTAAACTTCATAGCTAACAAAGGATCGCCAATAGCATATATCTTATTCTTCTCCAAAAGAGCAATCTCCTCAGCACTAGCATAAAACTTAGCATTTGGAAACAGCTCAAAATTTCCAATATGGTCATAATGTAGATGAGTAAAAATAACTCTGTCAACCTTATCCAGAGAAACAACCTTCTTTAACTCTTCCTCAACAACAGCCCTATATGCTTTAGGCCCAGCATCTATCACAATCTTCCCTTTAAAATCTAAAAAATAAACATTGCTGTCAACATTTAATTTCCAAACTTTAGGGGCAATTTTTTCCATTTTAGAACTCAAGGCCAAATCTTCAAGTCTTTGACATATCCCTGCTCATGCAGATAATAACTCAATATAGAACCTAAAACAAAAAGAATAGTAGTAACTAGCCAATTTCCATACCTGGAGCCGATCAAATAACCAACGAAAAAACCAATCACTATCAAAACATAAGGAAAAACCATCCTTTTTCTCTTACAATAAATCAGCCTTCCACCCATAATGCCTGCTAAAAATATTATTATATAGCTCAAAACAGCGCTGGGAGCAGCTAAAGAAAAAAGAAAACCAATTATCAATAAAATAAAAGCAAACACTTCAGCCCAGTTCCTCAATAGACTTACCATTCTTACTTAAGCCACTTCTTTGGCGCAGGCCCCCTCCATACTTTTTGCTCAAAAAATATGTAATAAACAAGCCAAAGAATTATGCCTATGATAATAGAGCCAATAATTGCCATTAACACATTAATGTCTAACAATAATAAAATCCCGGCAACAATAATTGTCCCAGCCATAAAAGCATAAACCATTCTGCTGCCAAAAAATAATTTGCTTCCTGTTAAGGGAGGTATCGGCAATATGTCATAAATAGCCATAACAACACATATCAAAATAAACTTATCCAGTAAAGTACTAACAAAAAAACTGTTCAATACCTTAAACAAAGCAGCCAATGTTATCAAAGATACAGTGCCGGCAACAGAAATCATCCCTTGCGCAAAGTTGCTTAGGTCATACCTAAAATGCCCTAATCTATGGCCAGCTAAATGATGTATTAAAATCCCCCCTGGCACTAAAACCCATATCCTCCCTCTAGAAGCAAAAGCAAAAACTACCCCAATCAATAAACCAACACTCCATATCTTATATTCAACATTATACCCTACACTTAAGCCAGAAACCCTCTGAGCAAAATTATAAAAGATAAATATCAAAACAAAAAGCAAAGCAGCATTAAACCAATTAAACAAGCCTGCTGCCAAATTAACCTCACTGCCGCTTCCCCACTCCCTAAAAGAGACTATGAAAGACAAAACAATTACAGCAACTATAAAACTCAAAAACTCAGAGCGGCTAAACCTATAGTACCTTTTTATTTTACCAATCATATCAGCAACAGCTGCCATTTTACCTAATATTAATTTCCCCTATATATAAACTTTATTGTTGCCTCAAAATTGTTAAAGTTTGAGACTTAAAAATACCAAAGGTATTTTTATTGAGTAAAACGAAACAATAACGGTTTAGAAACGTTCACGTTTCTAAAATTTTTGGCTTTCACCAACAGAAACAGTATAACTAATATCTACTTTATTTATATTCTTCTTAATCAAGTCTATAATTTCTTCCTCATGGCCAGCTCCAACTATCGCTAATATTTTCTCACTTTCTTTCATCTTCATCAGCTTTACTAATTTCTTAGCCATAAACTCATTCCTTTCCTTAACTAGAACATTATAAACATTAGGATACCTCTTCTTAACCTGATTAATCAGCTTTTTAATCAATTTTTTATCCGGAACAGTCCTCAAATCAAACTCTACTTCTTTTTTTCTCAAAACAACTGCTTTGAAGATATCAGCAATAAAGTTCCATTTCTCCTTCCAAGTTAAAGATTTGGATAACCTCTTCAAAGTTACCTCTATATCCTGATCAATAAGCGCTAACCTGATCTTATCCTTATTTGCCAGCCTAACAGCCATCTTCATCTCAGCCCCAGGCATAATTCCAACTTGTTCTCCAAGCTTCTTCTCAGCCCACGCCCCTATTAATGAAAACAAAAAACCCTTTACACCAACCTTAAACACATCAGAAAACCTTATTTTTCCCTTCTTAGCGCTCATCAAAGCATATAACCTTCTCTTATCCAGCTCTAAGGCAACTATTTCTGGCTTTTCATCTTCTATAGCTTTCTTTACTTCATCTAAGCTTTGCTGCGCAATATGCGAAGTTCCGATTATCGTTAAATTTCTGTACTTCATTAGGGTAAAGAAAAACCGCTAAGTTTATATATCTTAACATTTTATACAAAAATATACATTTTACCATAGTAAAACCAAGGAGGGGATTTTAATGTTAAAGATGAAAAGAATATCTGAGAGTTATGATATGAAGGTATTTACTGAAACTGGCGATTATTTTGGCGATATAGAAGAATCAATTCTAGCAACAAATAAGGTATTCGGCTGGAGAGTTAGAGCAACAAAGAACTCTTTCTTAACCAGAGTCCTGGGCTCTGCAAAAGGAGTTATCGTGCCGCATCAATTAGTTAAATCAATTGGCGACATTATGATAATCAGCAGGGCAGCCGTGCCTAGCTACAGCGAAGAAGAAGCAAAGGAAGAGTAATTTTCTTTAATATAGTGTATCTAGTATTTTAGCGCCTATCTTCTCTGTAGGCCAATACATTCTGGAAGCTCCGAAAAGCCTGCCAAACACATTAGCTGAAATCTCTATTCCTGTTTCTTTGACATAATCATTATCTTTATGGCCCTGCATGACCTGATAACGAAGCACATCTATAAATCTTGAAAACTCAAGTTGAGGCAAAGGGTTCATATTCTGTGGGCTATAAACCAGATTGCCTTTAGAATCAGCCTGCAATTTTAAAACTACTAACCCGCCATGTGTTTCCAGAGTTGAAGCAGTATGAGTCATCTCTCCCCTTCCAAACTCAAAATTTCTTAGATTTAATGCCCACTCACAATCGCAGAATGCACTTGTTTTCATCCACCTTAAGGTGTCCCTGTCAGGATTCTTAAAATCAGGCAAATAAGACAATTCAACTCTATGTGTTAATCCTTTCCTTGATTTTGAAGGGGTGTCAAAAACATTGAGTGCATATTTCCCTTCTGAATCAGGTCGTAATTTGTCTCCTAATGCTTCTGTTATGCTTAGTCCATGTCTTTTTGCATAAGCATACAACTCAGCTGCCTCAACAAAATCATGATGGTGCATCCTTAACTCATCACCATTACGATGCTGCACAACAAGAACAGAAATATCTCTTGTTCTATACACCTCGCTTTTTTGCATAACTTCAATAGCAGTTTCTAAAGCAGCTCTAAATGTAAATCCAGCTCTGGCAAGATAATTATACATGCTCACAGGTACAGGACCCCCCCTTTCCAAATAACCTTCAGGAACTTTTATTCCATGTTTCTCTGCAAAAGCAACAACTACATCTTTTCCATTAAGCACCAGCTTCTGCCTTGTAGGAACATGCTTAAGATAATCAACACCATCTCTCTCAACAGGCCTTGGAAGCTCAATTACCTTATGTCTTGGAAGTGTAACAGCAGCATTAACAAGCCCATCTAATCCAGGACCAGGCTCAACAACACCTTCTTTCCTTAATCTTCTATAATCAAAAGGTTTCCATAATTTAGAATCATAATGGACAATATCCCTTAAATTTTTGGTCCTTCCATTTTTCTCCTCTTGACCGCTCCAGTTGAATAATATATCGAGGGTGCTATCTGATACTCCGCTAAATTCCCTTAAAAGCTCAAGATATTTTTTTCTTTCGTCTAAATTGGGTTCAACTCTTGGGTTTATCCCATTAACCAAAGCAACCCTGACCATCTGTGCAGGAGTTAACGGCGTAAAGCTTGCTTTAGTATCCTTATAATCTTTTGATCTCATCTTAACCTAAAAGAACGCATTCCAACTTTTAAATTTAACTAAAATATTTAAACTATGAATAATTACCTAAATACATACGGTAGTGGTCCAGTGGTATGATACGAGCTTCCCAAGCTTGTGATCCGGGTTCGATTCCCGGCTACCGTATCTTTATTTCCAAAACTTTTATATATCTACAACTATGTTGTAGTATTATAAAAACGAAGTTTTTATATATAACAACTAACCAAAAAATAGGCTATGACATGGACAATATTGCGTGAACTAAGGAGAAAAACAATGCATATAGCTATTCTTTTAGTTATAATACTTTACTCTATATTGGAAACAAGCGTTTCAAAACAAATCGCTCTTTTCACCTTAACATTTATCCTATTATTTCTTTTAGCAGCAGAATACGTAAGATTAGAGCTTAACATAGAACTGCCAATAATAAGGCAGCTTTTAAGGGCAAAAGAAGAAAGAAAAATGCATGGTGCAATATACTTTCTTTCAGCAACCATCTTATGTTTAGCTGTTTTTGATTTTAGGATAGCTCTAGCAGCTTTGTTAATGACTGCCTTGGGTGATATGTTTGCAGCAATAGTAGGAAAGATTTTTGGAAAAACATTAGTCTTCAAAAATAAAACTCTCAGCGGAGCATTAACAGAGCTGGTCATAAACCTCATAGTTGGTTTGATTGTATTAAACAACATTTATATAATAATAGCAATGGCTTTTACCGCAACAATTATAGAAACATTTGTCAGTGAATTAGACGACAATTTATTTGTCCCCCTATTTGCAGGGTTTATCGGGCAATTACTATTCTTCTTGATTTAGCAAAATATTTTTACACAAGGCAGCAGGAGTAACAAAATTTATTAGGTCATAGACCGTTGTGTAAAGTTTGAGCCCCTTTGCCTTGTTCTGTAATACTAATTGAGAAATTGAAAACCCTTATTTAAATCTATCTTTTACAGAACTTTCCGTTAATGGTTCTACCATCTCAAACATAGCATTTAACCCTTTTTCCAAAGCTCCCCTCTCACAAATATTATTGTGGGTGCATGGGTAAACAATCCATTTTTTATCCAATTTTGAAAAAGGGTTAACAAAATATATGCCTAGATTTTTATACTTAGCCAAAACATCCCAATTTTTTACCAAAACATCAAAATTGCCCTTAGTGTTAGCTACAACTAAGCCAAAATGCCCAGATTCATCAAATTTTGATAATAAGCTCTTAATATCATCAATTATTGGCTTTACAACAAAGAACTGTTCCTTGTCCTTATATTTAATAAAGAAATCAAAGCCATTTTTACCCCCCTCAATCAGCTCAATTCTTTTAAATATCAAATCTTTATTCTTCAAAAAGCTAATTACCCATTCAATCAAAAAGGAATGCGCTTCCATATTGCTTGATTATGAAAAGATGTGTTTAAATAATTTACGATAAGGTGAAATGTATACATCCTGCAATTATAAGGATTATAAAAACAAAATTTTTATATATTACCGAATCAAAGAACAATAAACATGAAGCATCCCTTATACCTCATAACCTTATTCCTTTTAATGCCCCTTGCTGCATCATCAGTATTATTTGATGATTGGGTTGATGACAGCTCTACATTCAAGGTAGGAGGCCATTATTTCTATGTGCAATATCTGGCATCTACTCAGAAATTAACTTTTAAAATGGACAACATGGGGGGATTGATGCTGATAGGGGAGTGTGAAACAAGAGAAGAGATAAAATACTGTTTTGAAGAGGTTAATTATCCTCAAATTAGGGTTAGCATAGAATCTTTAGAGCCAGACATAATAATAGAAAGAGAATTCTCCACAACATCCCCTAAAATAAACGAACAGATAAAAGTCACTGTTACTTTAAGAAATGATGGGGATAAAACAGCAACCAACGTTAGATACACTGACCCATACCCCTTAGCTTTAAAGGTTTTTTCAAGCAAAAATGCAGGGGAATGGCAGGGAAGTTTAAACATAGGAGAAGAAGAAAAATTCACTTATACTATCAAGGCAGAAGATATAATCTCTTACGATTCTATTGCAACCCTGACCTACGAATCTGGGGGTAAGGAAAAAACAAAAAAATCATCTACAGCTGCAATAAATGTACAAAAACCCTTCTCTATCGAGCATAAGCTTTCAACAGAAGCAGCAGATAAAAATGAGGTTGTAATTTATAATCTGACAATAACCAATAACGACGAATCAGCAAAACTAACTATAGAAAATTTGGAGATAGGCATACCAACAAAAATAACTCTGATAAGCGCTCCAAGCGAATTAAAAAAAGAAGATAATAAACTCTTGTTTTCAGGGGCAATAGAGCACAACGAAAAGAAGGCATTTACAATAAGCATAAAATCCGCATCAGTCGGAACATTTAAAATTAGTGCTTCAGCAGACCTTCAAATTTCAGGCCAAAGCTTTAGTGAAAATTATGAAAAGTCATTTACTGTAGGATTATCAGATATACTGCCTATCTTGAATGTAACAGAAGAGGTAAAATCCAATGTGCAATATAATGTTTACGCAGCTGTTAAAAATTATGGCAAAGAACAGATTAAAAATGTCAATATGAAACTAGAGAGCGACTTATTCAGTGGTGTAGAAACCAAAAGGGATATATCATCAGGATCTGCATACGACCTTTTTAAAAAAACATTAACAGCGCCATACACAGATGAAGACAAGAAATATAATATTAAAATTAGCGGATCATATACATCTAATTCTGGAAAATCTTACACATTTGAAAAATCAGCCCAATTGACAGTAACAGCACCGCCAAAAGTAGTGCAGATAACAAGGGAATTAAATAAAGAGGAATTCTACCCGGGAGACGAAATCAGGATTACAGTAAAAATAAAAAACCAGAAGAGCGCAAATATAGAAAATATAGATATTTCGGATATATTTCCGCAGGAAATTAGGTCATCCTTGCTTGGAGAAGTAACAGCAGAGCTAGAATCCCTTGGCCCAAATCAGGAAATAAAAATGTACTCTTACTCTGTTGTTGTTCCAGAAGGCTACGATAAAGAGGAAATTGAATTCAAAACAACACTAAACGCTAAACTAGAAGGGGAACTTATAATCTTAAAAAGAATTGATAATGTTAAAATCTTAAAGGGGGACAAGCCAGAGGCAACAGAAGAAACCGAACAAGAAGGTTCTGAAGAATCAGAGCCTACAGGAGAAGAATCTGTAGAAGAACAACAAAAGGAACCAAACGTATTCACCAAACTAATAAATTGGATAAAAAATTTGTTTAAAAAAGAATAAATTTATTCGTTCTCAACCCTGGGAGCCAATATAAAGCTTAACAGCAATTTATCAACAGCCTTAAAGTCAAGCCTTAAAGGATAATCCTTATTGAATCTAACTTCTACATTTTCACTTAATTTCGAAGCCCCAATCATCTTTTTTAGGTATTCAATGCTGTATTTAGATTTCACCTTCTCGCTGGCTTCAATCTTGATATTGTCTCCTTCTTTCATCTCAATTTTAGCCTGGGATAGGTCACCGCTAGCATAAATATTGAACTTCCCTTTTTCAGCTTCTAAAGTTAAGGATTCTGCAACAATATCAGCATCTTCTATAGCGCCAGTGAATGTTGATGATGGCAGGACAATAGAAACCGGAAATTTCAAATCAGGTACGTTCTGCTCTTTTTCCTCTAGTTCAATAATAGGCAGGCTAAAAGTTCTTGTTGTATTCCCCTTTAATTGTATTTTCAACTTATTATCTTCTGTTAGCTCTAAGCTTAACATATCATTAGAACCAGCCCTTCTCAATATCTGTTTCAGATTGCCTAAATTAATCGCAATTTCAGTTTCATCCTTTACGTCATATTCAGTAAAACAAGAGCTTAACAATTTAAAAATTACCATTGCAACATTTGCAGGATCCATGGCAACTAATTCCATAGCCTCTTTGTTTACTTTAAACCTTGCTTCATTAACTAAATCAGAAATAATATTTATACTGTCTTTAAGATAAGTTGGTTCTGCTAATGTTAATTTCATATTCTACACCCCCCAAATCACGTATTTGTGTAATATTATCTTATTTATATGCTTTGCGGTTACCCAGGCTATGCTTGAGGAATTGGGCTCAACTTTTAAAAGATATCTTCTCCCCGTCACTTATAAGGTAAACACTCTTACCCTTTTTATAGCCTTTCTCAATAGCCAAATCCACCAAAGCATCTTTCATCTCTTTCTCCCCATGAGCAGGGATTATATTCTCAGGATTAACTAAATTTATCAGGTCCCTTAAATCCTCCCTGGAAGCGTGCCCTGACGCATGGATATCCCTAAAAATCCTAACACCATATTCTCTAAGCCTTTTCTCAATTTCAGCTCGATTTTTAATATTAATTTCACTAGGAATTACAGTACAAGAGAAAATAACATGATCCTCAGAATCAAACTTGAATGGAATTTCACCATTGATCATCTTTGCTAGAGTGGATTTGGGCTCGCCTTGGTGCCCAGTTACAACTAATAAATATTTCTCCTTACCGTCTCTTTCTATCTTTTTTAATCTCTTTTTAATCTGGCTGCCAAATTTGACTATCTCAGCATCCTTTGAAAAATTTACCAAATCAATTTTTTCTCCTGCTTGGGTATATTTAGCCAAACTCCTGCCTAAAAAAACAATCTTTCTGTTCATCTTTTTGCCAAACTCTATGATTGATTTTAATCTCGCCAGATGAGAAGCAAATGTCGTTACAATAACAGCCTTGCCCTTTGAATCTACCCCCAGCATAACATCCCTCAGCATTTCTTTTGCAACTAACTCAGAAGGCGTTTTTATTGGCCTATTTGCCCTTGTGCAATCGCATATCAAAACCTTAACCCCTTTTTTCCCTAAATTCTCTAATGCCTCATAATTTGGCTTCTTTCCTAAAGTTGGGTGATTATCAAACTTGAAATCATTTGCATAAAGAACAATACCTTCTGGTGTATGTATCGCTACCATAACTGTCTGAGGAGTGCTATGCGTCATGTTTATGAACTCAATCTTTATATTGTCAGAAATGTAATAAACAGAATTAACGTTCAAAACTTTTATTTCATTTTTTAATTTTATTTTTTCATCCTGGCTTATAGCTTTAATAACCTCTGCTGTAAACGGAGTGCATAAGATTGGAGCGCTATACTTATTCGACAGAAAGGTTAAAGCACCAACATGGTCAAGATGAGCATGGGTAGGCACAATAGCCTTAACCTTGTCCTTCCAGTCTTTTATAACACTGTCATTAGGGATTGCTCCTACCTTAGCTAGTTCACTAGCGCTTATCTCAACAATATCATCTTCATCTTCTTCTGTATATTTGATATAACTATCAAGATGCAATCCCATATCTATTATAATAACTTCTTCTCCCACCTTAACAGCAGTCATATTCTTCCCAATCTCATTATAGCCGCCAACTGCGCAGATTTCTATCATTTTATTACACTTTCTTAAGAATTAGTATAAAAATCTTGTTATAATAAGGTGCCGTAGAAATGCTAGCAAAATATATAACCCAGTAAGCCATTAGGCTATACTGGGGGTGGACAGTTGAGGTGTCCGCCAATGAAAAAGAAAGAAACGTTCCTAATAAAGTTTGCTAAGAATAT
>Ga0268276_1000507_pt1 | contig 45884 bp, 39 predicted proteins | sample saktaG_4_FD_190145 | JGI IMG/M metagenome (GOLD analysis project Ga0268276, IMG submission 190145) | Saline water microbial communities from Sakinaw Lake, British Columbia, Canada - sak_2010_1_5_45m | ecosystem: Environmental > Aquatic > Non-marine Saline and Alkaline > Saline ...
TCGCTTCGCCTGCGGTTGTGATTAGCAACCTTAAGCTCGCATCGCACAGTAACTCGTCGGTCCATTATGCAAAAGGTACGCAGTCAGGCATCCGTAGCTTGCGCTACGTATAGCCCTCCTACCGCTTGTGGGTTTATGATTTTAGGTTCTATTTCACTCGGCTCACCGCCGTTCTTTTCAACTTTCCCTCACGGTACTTGTGCACTATCGGTTTAGGTGTAGTTTTTAGTCTTAGACCGTGGTCGGCCTAGATTCACACAGGATTCCACGTGTCCCGTGTTACTTGGGATACCTCTAGGGTGCTTCAAAGTTTCGTATACGGGGCTTTCACCCTCTTTGGCGTATCTTTCCAGATACTTCTACTACCCATCCGCAATCCCACATTAAGGTCCCACAACCCCTGATAAAATTTCTTGCGAAATTAAACCAGGTTTAGACTCTTCCCTCTTCGCTCGCCGCTACTGGGGGAATCTCGGTGATTTCTTTTCCTCAGGGTACTTAGATGTTTCAATTCCCCTGGTATTGCCTCCCCTCAACTATTGTATTCATCGAGGGGATATCGCAGTATAACCTGCGATGGGTTGCCCCATTAGGATTCTCCCGGATCAAAGCCTGTTTGCGACTCCCCGAGACATATCGGTGCTTACCCCGTCCTTCTTCGCCTCACCTAACCAAGTCATCCGTGCATAAACCCTTTGTAGCTTGACCATTAAATCTGATTCTCTCGGTTTAGTTTTGTAGTTTTTACCCTTACCCTCTTCTCCTCGAAAGGAGTCAAGGATAAGCAAGATCATTAAAGACCTTGTTACTTGTATGTCTACTCCTGTCGATCTCATCAATCGCAGAAGTAGTCTGCCACACTTTGTGGCAGAAAGTTGTCAAAGAGCATAATGTATCTCTTCATCCCGCAAGGCTATTGCTACGACTCTTGGAACAGAGATACGAGAAAATTTATGCTTTATTTTAAAAGATCAGTTGTGGTGGAGGCGAGCAGGATTGAACTGCCGACCCCATGCTTGCAAAGCATGTGCTCTCCCAGCTGAGCTACGCCCCCCAAAAAAATCTGGTGGGCCCGAGAGGATTCGAACCTCTGACCCCAGTCTTATCAGGGCTGTGCTCTAACCAACTGAGCTACGGGCCCGAATTTAAGTGTAATGATTAATTTAATGTGTAATGCCCTGATTCATTACACCCACCTGCCGTTGGGCAGGCTCTACACAATAAATCGGAAGCCTGTATAGCTCGAGTTGCGGTTAATAAAGAGAGCTCCCGTTTGAAAATTAAAATTAGATAGCCAAGCCCTGGATCGATAGACCCAGGTTTTTTCTAACGTCTCTCGTGAGAGAAAAATTAGAAAGGAGGTGATCCAGCCGCACCTTCCGGTACGGCTACCTTGTTACGACTTAGCGCCAGTCACCGGTTTTACCTTAGACCTCACAAGTGAAGTTTTCAGGTACCCCCAGCTCCCATCGCTTGACGGGCGGTGTGTACAAGGCCCGGGAACGTATTCACGGCGGCGTAGCTGATCCGCCATTACTAGCGATTCCGTCTTCATGGAGTCGAATTGCAGACTCCAATCTGAACTGAGCCGACTTTTTTGCGATTAGCTCCCCCTCGCGGGTTGGCAACGCTTTGTAGTCGGCATTGTAACACGTGTGTAGCCCAGGGCATAAAGGCCGTACTGACTTGACGTCATCTCCACCTTCCTCTCGGTTATCCCGAGCAGTCTCCTTAGAGTGCATCTCTAGGCCTTGCGGCTTTGAAATTAGCAACTAGGGATAATGGTTGCGCTCGTTGCGGGACTTAACCCAACATCTCACGACACGAGCTGACGACAGCCATGCAACACCTGTGCAGGCTCCTGACTTGACAGGTTGTCCCCCTTTCAGGTTCCTACTTCCTACATGTCAAGCCCTGGTGAGGTTCTTCGCGTAGCGTCGAATTGAACCACATGTTCCACCGCTTGTGCGGGCCCCCGTCAATTCCTTTGAGTTTTAACCTTGCGGTCGTAGTCCCCAGGTGGAGCACTTAACGTGTTAACTTACGGCGCTAAGGGTAAACCCCCAACACCTAGTGCTCATAGTTTACGGCTAGGACTACCAGGGTATCTAATCCTGTTTGCTCCCCTAGCTTTCGCAATTCAGCGTCAGTACTGGGCCAGAAAGCCGCCTTCGCCACTGGTGTTCCTCTCGATATCTACAGATTTCACTCTTACACCGAGAATTCCGCTTTCCTCTCCCAAACTCAATCTTAACAGTTTTAAAAGCAGTTCTGCAGTTGAGCTGCAGGATTTCACTCCTAACTTGTCAAGACGCCTACTTGCCCTTTACACCCAATAAATCCGAGTAACGCTCGCCACCTCTGTATTACCGCGGCTGCTGGCACAGAGTTGGCCGTGGCTTCTTCTCTAGGTACCGTCAGTCTGTTCCGTTAAGAACAGGTTTTCTTCCCTATCGAAAGAGGTTTACAATCCGAAGACCTTCATCCCTCACGCGGCGTCACATAGTCAGACTTTCGTCCATTGCTAAATATCCTCGACTGCAGCCTCCCGTAGGAGTTGGGGCAGTGTCTCAGTCCCCATGTGGCTGACCACCCTCTCAGGCCAGCTACCCGTCAAACGCCTTGGTAGGCCATTACCCCACCAACTAGCTGATAGGACGCGAGCTCATCTCTAAACAAAAACTCTTACGAGCCTCCTTTACTTACAACTACTTATGTAGCTGTAAACACATCGGGTATTACCCTCGCTTTCGCAAGGCTATCCCCGACTTAGAGGTAAATTACTCACGTGTTACTCACCAGTCTGCCGCTATATCTTTTTTCCCTCAACAGATCAGCCTTGCGGCTTCACCATCTCAAGAAAAAAGTATCGCTCGACTTGCATGCCTAATCTACGCCGCCAGCGTTCACTCTGAGCCAGGATCAAACTCTCCGAAAAATCTATGGAAAAATTTGTATAAAGGCTCTAGTGATTTATTTAATTTCAAACCTCATAAAATTGACCTTTGCGAATATTATTCGCTTAGGCCTCGCTTGGCAATTCAATTATCAAAAGAACAGGTACCCCACACAATCTGAAGGGCGCTACCTTAGCTTACAAAAAGGTAAATACGCCACTGCTGTGCAGGTATGCCGCCTCTGCAGCATAAACAAAAAAACGTCCCGACAAATTGCCGGGACGCCTAAGCCTATCGCGCCCTTATTGTCGATACGAATTAATCAGAAGGAAATTGTCAACCGCGTTTTAATTGTCTTCACAATAATTTATCCCTCTTTAGAAGGGAAGTTGTATTCTATTACAAAACGCTTTTTTGTCAAGAACTTTTTTTGACTATTTTTTTATTTAATTAACCCCTAAGTTATTAACTTTAAAGGGGATTTATCTCTACTTACCTAATGCGCCATAAGCTGAGAAATTTTAAAAATAGGCAAGAATAACGAGATAACAATGCCTCCAATAACAATGCCTAAAAAGGCAATAACCAACGGCTCTATCATGCTGGTCAAAGCGCTGGTTGCAGCATCCACCTGATCATCATAAAAATCAGCAATTTTAGAGAGCATTTTTTCAAGTTGGCCTGTTTGCTCACCGACATTAATCATCCGCGTAACCATGGGAGGAAAAACCCCGCTTTTAGCAAGGGGCTTAGAAATCAGCTCTCCGTTACGCACGCTCTTAGAACAATTAATTACCGACTCCTCAACCACTTTATTCCCAGAAGTCTTGCTTACAATTTCTAGGGCACTTAATACAGAAACGCCGCTTTTTACTAAAGTAGAAAATGTCCGAGAGAACTTAGCTACGGCTAATTTACGCAAAAGTGGGCCAAAAACCGGAAGTTTTAATGCCAACTGATCAAACTGATATCCCCCTTTTTCAGTTTTTATATATTTTCTAAATAAATAAATGCTGACTCCCATAAAAATCAAAGTATATAAGAAATACTTCCTTAAAAGATCACTAATAAAAATTAAAACTTGAGTAGGCAGAGGTAACGTCCCTCCTAAGGAATCAAATATCCCTTTAAAAGTAGGCACTACCTTAAGCAGAAGCACTGCAGTAATAAGAATGGCCATACTTACTACTACCGCCGGATAAACAAGGCTTGAAATAATTTTGCGGTTAAGCGCTGCCTGTTTTTCCATAAACGTAGCCAAGCGGTCAAGGATATCATTCAGCATACCGGAAGCTTCTCCGGCCCTTGTCATATTCACGAACAACTCAGAAAAAACTATCGGGTGCTTAGCCAGGGCATCACTTAAGCTCGTGCCAGCTTCTATGTTTTGCCGTACATCATTAATAATGATTCTAAGGCCTTCATTTTCAATCTGCTCAGCTAAAATACCCAAAGCATTAACCAAAGGAATACCAGCATCAATCATAGTCGCAAGCTGGCGGGAAAATATAACTAGATCTTCAAGCTTAACTTTCTTATCGCTTACCTTAGACTTTGCAGCAATGGTCTTAGCGATCTCTACGGAAACAACCACCAACTCTTTTTTATGCAGGATATCAGCCACCTCTATCTCTGAAGCGGCCTGAATTCTTCCGTTGATGGTCTGACCTGCCTTATCTTTTGCAATATATTGGTATGAATTCATCCTTCGATTTACTCCTCACCTTGCTCGTCGTCCACTCAGGATGACCCTGAGCGAGCGAAGCGAGTCGAATGGGTCATAGATTATCTGATACTTTCAAAAATGCATCAACAATTTTCGGGTCAAACTGCGTACCGCTATTTCGTTTAATCTCTAATATTGCTTCTTCTTTGGTAAAAGGGACCTTTCTGTAAGAACGCGCCGAACGCATGGCCTCATAAGCGTCAGCAACATGAATAATCCGCGCACCCAAAAGAATATCTTCCCCTTTTCTTCCTTCAGGATAACCGGTACCGTCATAATGTTCGTGGTGCTGCCTAACCAAGTCTACCACTCCGTTTAAGAAAGTCAATGGCTCTAAGATCTGCGCTCCGATAGTCGGATGTTTCCGGATTTGTTCCCATTCCAGCGGCGTAAGAGCAGAAGGTTTCAATAATATACTATCCTCAATGCCGATTTTGCCTAAATCGTGCAATTCGCAGGCTTGACGCAATATTTCAATTTCTTTTGTAGGAAGCCTTAGGTAATTCGCAATTGTTACAGCATAACGCGAAACATTTTCAGAATGGCTGTGTGTGTAATGGTCCCGGGCATCAATTGCCTGCGCTAAAACTTTAATCGTACGCATATATGTAGAACGCAGATTCTCATAAAGACGGCTTAAATTAGTAGTAGCCTCTTCGATTCTTCTGGCTAAAAGCATATTTTGTTTTTCTAAAGCCTGGTTATTTTCTTTTAGCCCTTGGGAGAATTTCCGGTTAGCTACAAGCAAAATGTAGAGCTTAATTCCCTTTTCAATAAGGAACTTGAATTTTTCCCTATTTACCGGCCGGCTTAAAAACTCATAAATCCCCAACTCGCTAAGCTCTTTTATCTTCTCTTCCTGGCCCGGATCATAGAGAACAATTATCACAGAATCAAGATTGATTTTCTTAAACTCATTAATCAAAGAAACCGTATCAATTTCTGGCATCCCATACTTTATAAATATCAGTTCGTAATTATTCTGCTTTAAATTCGAAAGGCCATCCTGGGCAGTAAATTCCGTAAAAACTGAACAGTTCCCTAAGCTAAGCAACTGTTCCTTTATATAGTCAGAACAAGAAACATCGTCACAAACTAAAAGTATCTTTCCCGAAATTTCCATAGTTATTCCTCTGTAGTAATCCTTATCGCCTCATCCAAAGTAGTTAATTCTTCTTTAACTTTAAGGAAAGCATCATCACGCAAAGTCTTCATCCCCTGCTTATCAACCATATAAGCTTTAATCTCATCTATTGATTTCTTACGGATAATCATCTCTCTGGCTGCATCATCAATCAAAACTGTCTCCAGCACCGCAATCCTTCCATAAAATCCGGTGTTATTGCAATATTTACAACCTTCCGCGGCATAAAAATTAGCCTTAGCATGAAATCCTATCTTTTTTAAAAAATCCTCGGAAATCTCAATTGGCTTACGACACTTAAGGCAAATCTTGCGCGCAAGGCGTTGGGCACACAGCATAATTACACTGGAAGCTACTAAAAACGGCTCTATTCCCATATCAATAAGGCGAGTGATACTTGAAATCGCATCATTAGTATGCAGGGTAGAGAGTACAAGCTGGCCGGTAAGCGCCGCCTTAATCGCAATATCCGCAGTTTCAGCATCTCTTATTTCACCAATCATAATTACATCCGGGCTTTGCCGCAATATAGAACGCAGTCCTGAAGCAAAGTCCAGACCTATATTCGGCCTGACCTGTAACTGAGTAATACCATCTACCTGATATTCTACGGGATCTTCAATAGTAATGATATTTCTCTCCGGAGTATTTAATTGATTTAGTACAGAATAAAGCGTAGTAGATTTACCTGACCCCGTTGGCCCGGTAACCAGCATCATTCCGAAAGGCTTTGCAACCGCTTTCTTAAAAACCGCAGCAGGCTGTTCGCTAAACCCGAGTTTATCTAAACCGATGGAAAGATTGCCTTTGTCTAAAGCACGTAAAACAAATTTTTGCCCAAAGGCCGTAGGAAGGCTAGAGACGCGAAAATCTACTTCTCTTCCTTCTGTTTTTACTTTAAACCTTCCATCCTGCGGAATACGATTTTCAGTAATATCCAAATTAGAAATGATTTTAAGGCGGGCTAAAATCGCATTTTGATTTATTTTAGGAACCCTTAAAACATCATGCAGTGAACCATCTACGCGGTACCTAATACGCAGGCAATCAATTTCCGGCTCAATATGTATATCTGAAGCCCTTCTCTTTAAAGCCTGAGCCAACACAATATCTACTAATTGCACAATAGGCGCCTTTTCGCTCTCCATAAGGACATTGGACAATTCAATTTCATCTGTTTTAAGTAATTCTAAATTCTTATTTTCTCCGGCTTCCCGGGCTTGAGCTGTTTCATCAAGGATATTCTGCATGTCTTTGACTTCTTTATGGTACTGGCTATCAATAGCATGAGCAATCTCATCTTCCGGGCTTAAAACGATATCAATATTGCACCCGGTAAAATTACTTAAATCATCCAGCGCGAAAATATTTAACGGATCAGACATCGCAACGGTAAGGGTACTGCCAATCCTGGATAGAGGAATCGTATTGTAAAGTTTAGCCATGCGTTCCGGTATCAAATTAATTATATCAGTATCGAACCTGAATTTAGCCAGACGTAAAGTAGGCATATACAGTTGCTCTGAAAACAAGGAAAGTAAAACATCCTCGGTAATAATCCCCTCATCAACCAAAACTCTCCTTAAAGGCACACCTTTCTCTTTTTGCAAACTCAAGGCCCGGTCCAGCTGGTCTTTATTTATATGCTTGCTTTTGAGAAGTATTTCTATTATGTTTTCTTTAAGTGAGTGCATTATTCCCCTTAAAACATTCTTGGTCTATAGACAATTGTCGATTGTCAATAAAACCTATTCATCATTGAAATTTTTATCGTCCATAGTCCATAGACTACCGACCCTGAATCTTTTATGAAACTCATTCATCCGGCGCAGTTACTCGCAGAACCTCTTCAATTGTAGTCAATCCCTTTAAAGCTGCCTCTAGTCCGTCTTGGCGTAAAGTCCTCATCCCCTCAAGGCGCGCCTGCTGCTTAATAAATTGCTCCTGTGAACCACTAAGGATTAATTCCCTAATCTTCGGGCTAATCGGCAGGACTTCAGCAATTACCGTTCTTCCGGAATATCCTGTATTAAAACAATGCTGACACCCCTTGCCTTTGTAAAATTGTAATTTAACATTTTTTTTCGCATCTAGTTTTAAACCATCAGCGATCTCATTTTTAAGGATATAGGTTTCTTTACAATATGAGCACACCTTTCGCACCAACCTCTGTGCTAGTACACAGACTAAAGAAGAATTAATTAAATACGGTTCTACTCCCATATTCACCAGCCGCACCACTGCACCCGCCGCAGTAGTAGTATGTAGAGTCGAAAGCACCAGATGGCCGGTAAGCGCACTTTTAATTGCTATATCAACTGTTTCATAATCACGAATCTCTCCAATCATTATCACGTTAGGATCCTGACGCAGGATAGAACGCAAGGCTGCGGCAAAACTAAGCCCGATTTCAGGCCTAGAGGTTACCTGATTTATGCCTTCTAATTGGAATTCTACAGGATCTTCGACTGTAACAATATTCTTTTCCGGGCTGTCTACGGATTTCAACACCGCATAAAGCGTGGTAGTTTTACCGCTTCCGGTCGGGCCGCAAACTAAAATCATCCCATGTGGCAATACAGAAACTTTGGCTAAAATTTCTAAAGCATGTTCGCTAAAACCTAATGTTTTTATATCTAAATTCGCCTGAGATTTATCCAAAATACGTAAAGCAACCTTCTCTCCATAGCTAGACGGTAAAATAGAAACACGAAAATCTATCTGGCGGTTAAGTATCCTTATTTTAAAACGCCCGTCTTGGGGGAGGCGGTGCTCAGCAATATCCAACTCCGACATAACCTTAACACGCGAAACTATAGAAGCATGCATATTCTTAGGCGGAGCCTTCTGCTCCTGAAGAACTCCGTCGATACGAAAACGTATACGCAACTTTTTATCAAACGGTTCAACCAAAATATCAGAAGCCTTCTTTTTTATTGATTCTTCCAAAATCATATTGACAACTTTAATTACCGGAGCCTCATGGCTAATTCGACTTAGCTCCTGATCGCTAATAGAAACTTCCCTCTCTTCTTTGACCAACTCAATAGAAGAAACTGTCATTTCTTTAACTAAATCATCGATAATTCCTTTAGTAGTATCCGGATAAGATAATTCAATAGTTTGGTTGATATCTTGAATCGAAGAAATTATAGGATTTATTTTAAAACCGGTAAGCGATTGCACGTGATCAATGGCAAATATATTTAACGGATCAGCCATGGCTAGGGTAATAGTATCTCCCATTTTAGAAACAGGAATGATCTGGTAATGGCGGGCGATATCAACAGGGATTATTTTTACAGTATCTAAATCAATCTTAACGCGTTTTAAATCAATTAAAGGCAGGCCCAACCCCTCGCTTAAAGTAGTAATCAGCTCATTTTCTTTTACAAATTTAAGCTCTACAATAATATCACTAAGCTTGCCGCCTTTAGTAGTCTGTACTTTAAGCGCGAGCTTGAGTTGCTCAACAGTAATAAGCTTGTTGTTAATTAATATTTCGGTGAGCCGATCCTTGAGTGATAACATATTTTAGTCAATAGTCCATAGTCGATAGTCAATAGTCCTAATAACTATAGACAATTAACCATAGACTATAGACCAATTCATTCCTTGTCTTTATAATATTTTTCAATCGCTCTTTTAATATCAGAAGAGGTAGAAACAAATGTCTGCACGCTGCATCCGCTAAGCAGCTCCACATCTTCAATAGCCTGAACATTCAAAGGATTGGACATGGCCAATGTAAGGTTATTGCCGATTTTATCAATTGGCACAAGTAGATACTGCCGAGCGACTCTACCCGGTATGATGCTGGTAATATCTATATTTACATCATAATTACTTAGGGGTAAATAAGGAAAACCATATTGGGCGGTTAATGACTGAGCGATATCGTCTTCTTTGACAAACCCCAGATCAACTAAGATTTCACCAATTAACCCGCCTTTATCCCGCTGAACGCCTAAGGCCTGATCTAGCTGAACCTGGCTAATTATTCCCCGATCAAGCAATAATTCACCCAATTGTTTATTATTGACTCTTCTTATCATCACTTTTTGTTATATCTTGCTTAAAAGACTACTACCTGATTTTTACCGTTAGCTTTTGCTTTTTTTAACAGCTCTCTGGCTTTTGTAATCAACTGCTCTGCTTGAACTCCATCCAGCGGATTTTCACTTACCCCAGCGCTAAAAGTAAGACAACCGTTAATATCCTGAGCTTGAGAAAAACTTGACTGGACTTTTTTACGAATCTCCTCAGCGACCTCCAAAGCCTGCCGTTTATTTCTTTCAGGAAGAATAAGCGAAAATTCATCAGCATCCGTCCTTCCGACCCGGTCAACTTCAGTAATTGAATCCTTCACTAAAATAGCAATTTTCTTTAAAGCCGCCTCTGCGTTAATTAACCCTAACTTTTCACGGTAATTCTTAAAATTATCAATATCGAAAACAACAAATGCACACGGCCTCTGATAAACAATTGCCCTCTTAATTTCTTCCTGCAGGCGGCTGGTAATAAAGGCCTTATTATAAAGCCCGGTAAGAAGATCTTTTATTTCAAGCGACTCCACACGGTGAGCTAAAATATCATTTTCAATAGCAATGGCTATCTGTTTTGAGAATATTTCCAAAAGCTCAATATCATCTCTTGAGTAAGAGAAATTTTCGCGGTTATTGGCAATTCCTAACACAGCCTTAACTCTCTTCCTTAAAAATATAGGCATAGTTAAACAATTTTTCATCTGGAATTTAGCAAGAAAATCTAAAGTAAGATTATCACTTAATAAATTTTGTTTATCTAAAATAAGAAGTTTATTTAAATTAAGCCCCTTATTGTAAATATCTTCTTTTGGTCCAAATTCTAAGGTGTTTAAATAATCTGCTTTCGCCCCATCCGAAACCATTACGCGGAAAGATTCTTCGTTTTCCTTTTTGAAAAGCAAAAAGGCAGTTTCCGAATTAGCTAAGAGCCGGGATTTTTCAATAGCGATTTTTAAAATATCTTCAAATTTTGCCCCTTGCGAAATAAGTGAACTAACCTGCATTAAATTGGAAAGGATGATTATTTTTTTCTGAATTTCTAAGTTAATCTCGGTTGTTTTTTCGCTGTAGCGCTTAAGCTCATCCATATTACCGCGAATACGCTGGGTTAGCTGATTTAACACATTACCTAATTCTCCGACTTCATCCCCATGCTCTACTTCTAATTTACGATTGATATCTCCAGCGGCGATAGATTTTGCCTGTGTAGCAACTGAAGTCAAACGATCAAAAACTTCCTTGATTACTAAAAGGCCAACCAACGCCACAAATATGCTGACAACAAGAGAAACAACAATATCAACCTTAAGCCCGAATTTAGGTAGAATGTAATTTGAAACAAGATATACGCAAACTAAAAACGGCAGGATAGACATAAGCTGAAAAGCCACCATAAGCTTCTGCTTAATTGTCCGTGAATTTAAAGAAAAACGATCTATTTTCTTATCCATGTATACTCCATGTGCTTTAATTTATCAATTAGTCTTCTTTATGTGTAGTAATTATACTCTTTAACCCCTTATATAGCAATAGATTTGTTACTTTAACCCTTAATTCATAGCGCTCGTAGTTCGTGGGAACCTAAGGGCTACGAACCAAAAGCTATGAGCTGACGTCAACACATTTGTTATATTCATCAAGCAAACTTACCTTATCTATTCCTGTATCAATAAAATCCCAGGGGAGCAATGCAACAGTTGATCTCTGATCAAGGTATCTCTGCGGATCAATGCCTTGTTCTAGAAACGCCTCCTGCCACTTAGCAAATGAAAAATAATTTGACCAGGCATCAAATTTTGCCCCCTTTTTATAAGCTGCCAGAATAACCTTGCTCAATTTTCTATCCCCCCGAGAAAGCACCCCTTCTAGATAAGCCATTTGGAAATTATGAAAATTAAATTTAAGCCTTTTATTTTTACTATGCGATCTTAAGTATTCCTGCTTTTCTTTCATCGATTCAATCGAAACCATTTTAAGCCACTGTAACGGTGTATGCGGTTTGGGAATTAACGGATTTATGCTTATATTAATTTGAGCAGGTGAGCCGTTTATTTTCCTTTTTAATTCCGAAGCCTCTTTAGCAAAATTAATTATTCCCTTAAGGTCCTCTTCTTTCTCTGTGGGCAAACCAATAAGAAAATATAATTTTAGATGCTGATAACCTGCCTGATACGCCTCCCCTATAGCCATAAAAAATTCATCCTCCGAAAAATCTTTTGCCAACCCCTGGCGCAATCTTTGTGTTCCGGCCTCAGGGGCAAAAGTCAGGCCGGTTTTTTTTATTTTAGCGATCAAGCCAGAAACATTACCTAACAAAGATTTAGCTTTTAGTGAAGGTAGCGATAAGTTAACAGACTGTTCCTTAAAAATACCGGTTAGTTCAGAGACTAAATTTACCAAACCCGGATAGTCGCCTATGGATAAACCCGCTAAAGATAATTCCTCGTATCCGCTAGAAGCATACGCAAGATTAGCCAATGAAATGACTTTTTCCTTAGTCCTTATCCTTAAGGGGTAATATTGAGACCTGGCCTGACAAAAACGGCAGCGATTAGGGCATCCCCGCATAATTTCAATGGTAATCCGGTCATGAATCGTCTGCACATAAGGGGTAATCCAATTACAGGGAAAATAAGCTGAATCAAAATCAACCACTGTGCGTTTTTTTATTTTTAAAGGCAGGCCTTTAAATTTTGGAGAAAAATTATTAAGCTCTCCCGCTTCATCATAATTAGCTGCATAAAGCCAAGGCGCATAAATACCTTCTATTTTAGATAGCTCAATTAAAAGGCCTTCCTTTGTTAATCTCCCCCCCCTATAATCAGCCTTAAATTTACGGTATATATTTAAAAATTCAACAATTGCTTCTTCGGCCTCACCGATAATGAATAAATCGAAAAATTCAGCCATAGGTTCCGGGTTAAACGAACACGGCCCTCCACCGATAACTAAAGGATGCCTGTGGTCTCGCAGGCAGGATTGCAAAGGTAGGCCGGCTAGCTCTAGAATATTTAATACATTAGTATAATTTAGTTCTGAACCGAGAGAAAAACCTAATATATCAAAATTGAATAATTCCTGATTTGTCTCCCAAGAGAAAAGACGTAAGTTCGCGTTTTTTAGCGAAGCCTCCATATCGGTTTCCGGGGCAAAAAATCTTTCGCAAGTTACATCGGGAATATTGTTTATTACTCCGTAAATAATACGCAGGCCCAGATTGCTCATCCCTATCTCATATAAATCCGGAAAGCCTAACGCAACGCTTATAAAACAAGAATTAAAATCTTTTCTATAAGCATTCCATTCATTGCCTAAGTATTGGCCTGGTCGATGCACATTTATAAACAAATCTTCAATCATAGCCTAAAAAACATTCCTGGTTCGGTCGATATTTACCAAAATCCCTAAGGCAATAAAAGTAATTAATACGCTTGAACCGCCATAGCTCATCAAAGGTAGCGGCAGGCCAACCACCGGGGCCAACCCCATATTCATAGCAATATTAATAAATACCTGGATTGCCAATAAGAGAGATATGCCATAGGCAAGCAATCTGCCAAATGTATCCTGCGTTCTTTGAGCGATTTTAAAACCTTGACGGATAATTAAATAATACATTAATATCAATAAACAGCTACCCAAAAAACCCCATTGCTCGGAGAAAGTGGCAAAAATAAAATCCGTATGCGATTCCGGTAAAAAATATAACTGACTTTGAGAACCAGAAAGCCAGCCTCGGCCAAAAAACCCTCCGGAACCAATAGCTATGCGCGACTGAATTATCGTATACCCTGCGCCCAAAGGGTCAATATTTGGATTTAGGAAAACTAACAGCCTCTGTTTCTGGTAATCGCGTAAAAAGTGCCAAAAGAAAGGAAGAGGTAAAATTAAAAAAACCAGAAACGTAAAAATATATTTTAATCTAACATTAGTTAAATACAACAGACAAACGAAAATAAGCAAAAGTATCAGGCCGCTGCCTAAATCCGGCTGCTGGATAATTAAAAACATAGGAACGGCTACGAATATAAACGGTAAAATCAAACCCTGAAAAATCCCGAACTTACCCGATAATAAGGATGTATCATTAACTGACTTCCTGCTGAAATAACGCGCTAAAAATATTATAATCGCAAGCTTCGCAAATTCAGAGGGCTGAAAATTAAACCAGGCAAATTTTAGCCAGCGCTGCGCCCCTAATCTTACTATACCCAAAATAAAGACTAACGAGAGAAAAAATAAAGCTGCTGCATAGATAAAATAATTAGCATCCCAAAGCTTTCGATAGTTAAAACCTGATATAATAAAGAAGCAAATTAATCCGATTGACAGCCAAAGCACCTGGCGCATATATATATCCTGCCATACTCCTTCTTTCTGATAAGTGCTGCTGTAAATAGATAAAACTCCTAATATGGCGATAATTAAAGCTAGAATCAGAACATTAAAGAATGAATTCCTTATCATATTAACCCCTGATTATTCATTGATTCAATAATTTTTTTAACGGTAACTGCGGCAGCATGCCCCGGGCCGCCATTCTCTAAGAAAACACAGATTATAAATTTTGGTTTATCAAAAGGGAAAAAACCTACAAACCATGCGTGAGTAGCTCCGCGAGAAACCTGTGCGGTACCGGTTTTTCCGGCAACCGCAATAGGCAGGCTAGATAAAACATTGCCTGTACCCGCCGTATCAGAAACCACTCTACGCAAACCCTTTGAAATAGTATCTATGGTGCTTTTCTTAAAATTTATCGCCGTAAGTTTTTTCTTTTTTGCCGACAAATCTAAACCGCCTACTGCTTTAACAATATAGGGACTTAATAAATATCCCCCGTTGGCAAAAGGAGCGATCATATTGGCTGCCTGTAAAGGAGTAACCAAGCATTCACCTTGACCGATACTTAAATTGGCAGTATCCCCATCAAACCAACCCTGAAATTTATTTATTTTTCTCCATAAAGGAGAGGGTATAAAACCACTAGTCTCATATGGAAGCTCAAAACCTAAGCTTCTGCCTAAGCCCAACTTTAAAGCATAATCATGGATATTTTGCGCGCCCAGGAGTAATCCGGTTTTATAAAAAAATACATCGCAGGAATGCGCAATTGCCTGAGAGATATTCTCTGGACCATGCGTATCCCAACAGGCAAACCTTCTTGACCCGACCATTGTCGAACCCTTGCATAAAAAAGTTGTAGAAAGGTTTATTTTATTTAATTCTAGGCCGGCGGAAGAATCCACTATTTTAAAAATAGATGCCGGAGGATAGCTTGACCCTATTGCCCGGTTGATTAACGGTGCATCCGGATTATTGAATAGCTTGGTAATAAGCGCAGGACTTTCATTTACAAAAACTGCCGGATTAAAATTCGGATAATTGGTTAATGCCAAAATTTCTCCGCTTTGCGGATCCATTAAAATTATACTTCCTTTTCTGCCTAAAAGGGCTTCTTCTGCAATTTTTTGGATTTTAAGGTCCAAGGTCAGCTGGATATCCTTTCCGTTCTTCGGAGCTTGAAAACCCAAAACACGCATAAATTTTCCCCGGTGGTTTACCTCAACAGACAATCCTCCCTCCTCTTGGCGCAAATAATAATCGTATTTTTCCTCTACTCCGCCAAAACCCACAATATCTTTAGTTTTGTAACCGTAATCCTCCAGTTTAGTCAGGCGCCAACGATCAATTTCGTTAACATAACCGATAACATGACAGCCCAGAGTTCCGTATGGATAATGCCGTAATGGCTTAGACCTAACTATAATACTCGGCTCCTCAGCCTTATATTCTTCGATTACAATCGCTTTTTTAAGTTCTATGTTACTTGCAACAGTAACAGGGACGCTTATAGAAATAAAATTCCTTTTAAAAGCTGCCTTTAGCTCTTCAGCCCCTACGCCCAATATGCGGCTTATCTTGCTTAAGACCAGATCAATATGATCTAATTCTTGCGGCAAAATCATTACGTCATAAAATAGTTTATTATCCACAATAATTTCACCATTACGATCCAGTATATTCCCCCTTGCCCCTAGTTGCGATATGAGACGAATGCAGTTACTATCGCTCTGCTTACGGAATTTCTTTCCTTGTAATATATCAAGGTTAAATAACCCAGCTAATAGAGCGGCAAATATAAGAATAATTATTAAATTTAATATGCGTTTTCTTTCCATATTAATTAAATTATACGGTTATCTTTTTAATAATTTTAAAAACTAAGGGCGATAATGCTGTCGCATAAACCGGAGGAATAATAAGATTTCGTAAAAAAATACCTACGGGTATAATACTGCCGGAATTTAGAATTACTAAACCAGATATTATATTATTTAAAAAAACTGTAACCAGCACAATAAAAAGACGCACATAATTATTCTCGGTAGAGATCTGGCTAGATAGCCGATAGATTAAATAACTCCATAAGCTAAAAGAAATTGTATTTATTGCAAAAAATGAAGGTAAGAACACGTCTTTAGCCAGGCCGGCTAAAATACCAAAAATTAAGGCTGTTTTAAAATCCGAATAAAAAACCAAAGAAACAGTAAAAACTAAAAGAAGATCCGGCTTACAATTAAAAAAGATTAGAAAATCCGGCCAGGCCAATTGAAAGATAACTGAAATAATTACGGCCAAAAAAAGCAAACATTTTTTCATGGAATAATTACTAAGACTTCTTCGATATTAGCAAGGTCAACTGCAGGCCGGACAATAGCATAGCGGTTAAGCCCGGAAAATTCGCTTTCGACATTAATTACCCGGCCAATGAGCAAGCCTTTAGGGAAGAGCCGACTTAATTCTGAAGTAACGATAATATCCCCGACAGTAATCTGCGCATCAAAAGGAAGGTATCTCATAATTAAGTTAACCCCGAGAGTCCCGCTAATTAAGCCTTCCTGCCGGCTGCGTTGAACAATACTTGAGATTCCCTGGCTAGGGTCATTAATCAGCAAAATTTTACTAACACTATCTGTGCTCTCCGTTATTCTTCCTATTAATCCTCGATAGTTCATTACCACCATCCCAGATTTAATCCCGCTACTTTTTCCCTTATCAATAATGACATTAGATGACCAACTATCCATAGAGCGTCCGATAACTCTTGCAGGAATAAAACGCAGAGTTGATTTTTGTTTAAAACCTAGCAAATTTTTAAGCCGGGAATTTTCCTGATAGATTTCCCGTAAATCAAATAACTTTGAGCGTAATATTTCAATCTGAACACCTAATTCTTCGGCTTTAATCATATTGCGGTGGTAAAAAATAATACCTTCCAGTTCATGTTTAAGCAAGCTGATAAAAGAAAGCTGAGGTTTAAAGATCTTGTGTGTGGAATTTTTAAAACAGGATAAGGAATGAGAAATCAAAAATACTGCGCAGGAAACAAGAACAATATTAATTAAGGTTTTACGGGGTAACTTAAACACATTTAGGCAGCAATCTATGGTTGGCTCTGGCTTACACCCCGCGCGGATTGGTGTTGCGCGGGTGCCCTCCTCGTGGAGGGATTTAATTACGCATTTCGGTTTTAACCGATACGGTCACTTTTTTAAGGTATTGAATTTCACTAAGAACGACGCCCGTACCATTAGCAACCGCAGTAACTGGATCATCAGTTATATGCACCGGAAGTCCGGTTTCTTCAGAAATTAATTTATCCAGGCCTCTTAATAATGAACCACCTCCGGCCATGACTATACCGTGGTCAATAAGGTCAGCAGCAAGCTCAGGAGGAGTTCTCTCTAATGATATTTTTATAACTTCCAATATGGCGCGCAGAGGTTCCTGTAAAGATTCACGGATTTCTTCGCTGGTGATTGTTACTGTCTTAGGCAGGCCTGCAACCAAATCCCTTCCCTTTACCTCCATACTCATCTCTTCCTCTAAAGGGTAGGCTGAACCAATTTTAATCTTAATATCTTCTGATGTGCGTTCACCAACCATCAGGTTATATGTCTTTTTAAGATACTCAATAACTGCTTCATTCATTTCATCTCCACCAATACGAATGGACTTCGAGAAAACTGTACCACAAAGCGAAATTACTGCGATCTCCGTAGTTCCGCCACCAATATCTATAATCATATTGCCTATAGGCTCCTGGATAGGCAGCCCTACGCCAATAGCTGCGGCAATAGGCTCCTCGATCAAAAATACCTCTCTTGCCCCGGCTCGTTCGGCAGAATCTTTAACTGCCCGTTTTTCTACCTCAGTTATCCCTGAAGGAATGGCAATTACAATTCTAGGCCTAACTAAAACCTTACGGTGATGCACCTTTTTAATAAAATAGCGAAGCATAGCTTCAGTGATTTCAAAATCAGAGATAACCCCATCTTTCATCGGCCGGATAGCAATGATATTACCGGGAGTGCGCCCAAGCATACGCTTTGCTTCATCACCAACAGCTAAAACATGCGAAGTCCCACGTTCGATAGCTACTACAGAAGGTTCACAAAGAACTACTCCTTCCCCTTTCACAAAAACCAGAGTTGTAGCCGTTCCCAAGTCAATTCCCATATCATTGGAAAACAGACCAAGTATATAATTGATCCCCTTTTTAAGCTGTTGGCTGAATTTTTCCATATTATCTCCTAGGGTTAAACAGTATGAGAATTTTAACAAAGATTAAACTCTTTGTCAAACATAATATTATCAATGTTTAGCGCGCTTTAGTTTTTAGCTCGTAGGTCTTAGCTAGTAAAAACCAACAGATGATACCTAAGAGATAAAACTAATCTACCATCAAGAATTAACTTCTGGATAAACCATAAAGAACAGTTAAGAATCTGGGGAAGGATTTGCTAATACAGCTGATATCATCGATTTTTGACTCTCCTTTTGCTGCTAAAGCAGCTATAACCATGCTCATAGCGGTACGATGATCTCCAAAGCTTTTTAAATTAGCGCCACAAAGCCTGTCTTTACCCTTTATTATTATATTCTCTCTTGAATTAATTTTTTTCACCTGAATATCCGCTCCCATACTTTCTAAATTTCTAACCATGGAATTAATGCGGTCTGTTTCCTTCACCCTTAGCTCTCCTACCCCTTTAATTATAGTCCGGCCTTGCGCAAAACAAGCAGCAACCATAAGAATAGGCAGCTCATCAATTAAGGAAGGTACCTCGTAAGGATAAACCACTGTTGCCTTAAGCTTACTTGCGCTTACCATAAGATCACCCGTAGGCTCAAAAACTTGCGATTTATTATCTTTTGGATGTGTTGTTTTTATCCTGGCCCCCATCCTTCTGAGAATTCGAATTATTCCGCTACGGGTGGGATTAGTCCCCACCTTCTCAATGATAACTTTAGCACCGGGAATTATTACTGCCAGGACTATAAAAAATGCTGCTGAGGAGATATCCCCCGGAATATAAATTTCTGGTGGCCCAACTAAATCCTTATCCGGATTTAAAATTATGCTTTTATTTTTTATAACTACATCTGCGCCAAAAATTCTAAGCATGCGTTCAGTATGATCCCGAGTAGATATCTTCTCAATAAGATGGGTCTTTCCTTGAGCAAATAATCCCGCCAGCAGAATCGCCGACTTTACTTGCGCAGAAATAACAGGCAGTCGATAAGTAATGCCCCTAAGGTTGCCTCCACTGATAACTATCGGGGCATATTCATCGTTACCCTTGATTTTTGAGGTAATCTTAGCCCCCATCAGGCGTAAAGGCCGGTTTACTCTGGCCATTGGCCTAATAGATAGATATTTGCCAGCGGTAACTTTAGTTCTAAAATTCTGACCGGCTAAGACACCCAGAAGTAAACGCAAGGTAGTACCAGAATCCCCTGCAAAAATCAACTTTCGGGGTTTAGTCAATCCGAACCTGCCCTTTCCAAAAACTAAAACCTGCTTATCTTTACGCACTATTTTTATTCCTAAAACACTTAAAGCGCCTAAAGTAGCTAAAGAATCATCGTGAATTGGAAAATTTCTCAGGATTGTTTTGCCGCAGCTTAAAGCGCTTAGGATTAGCGCGCGATGGGCTATAGATTTATCACCGGAAGGAGTAATCTTACCCTTAGGTATAAATTTATTCTTGATTAAAAAAGGCTTCACTTTGCCTTCTGGGCTATCTTATCGTTTTCTTTTATTAAATCTTGTAAACCGACAGCAAAACCTGCCGCGGACATAGAATCATGCACCTTCTCTATTTTTATTTCCCCGATAGATTTACCGTCGCGTGATACTAAAAATTTATCTCCAGACTTAACGCCATCCTTGGCGCCTAAATTAATTACCGCAAAATTAAACTCTCTGTTTACCACCAGAACCTTACCTTCTAAACTTTTCCCTTGAGGAGAAACTGCTTTTTTATCAACTTTCTGAGCTGGGCTGGATTTACCTTTAGCAGGATTATCAACGGTAACAACCGGTTCATTATTAACTACGACCTTACCTAATTCTACGCTACCAGTACTGACTTCGGCATTTTTAATTTTTTCTTCCAGCTCAACCTTCTGCTGCTGAATAATTTTCATCTGCTCTTTTATTTTTTTACCGTCATCTTGTGCTGCTTTAAGTTTATTTTCAAGATCCTGGCGTAAAGATTTTTGCTGCTGGAGGTCTGATTTATACTGTTCCAGCTGATTTAGCGTTTCAGTATGCGCTGATTTTTCCTTAGCCAATTCCTCAGTTAAAGAATTCATCTTAGCCTTGGTTTCCTCTAGGTTAAGCTGAGATTCTGCGGCTATTTTTTTAGATTCTTCGAGTTTGCCTTCAGTAATTTTTTGACGGCTCTCCAAATCAGTAATCTGAACCTGAAGCTGGATGTTTTGCGCATGTTCTTTTTGATATAAATAGAACAAACCCGCAGCAAGCACTAAAGAGATAATAAACAAAACAATCAAAATGGGTAATAAAACTGTGCCTTTACGATTCATCTTACCTCCTATAATTGCGTTTATTAACCATTAGTGTAACACTAGTTAGGTAAAAATCAAGAGTTTTTATTAACCCTTTAGGTCTTAGCTCTTGGGTCTTAGGTCGTAGGTATCATTGTAATGATTTTTCCCAAGAGCTATAGGCTAAAAGCTACGAACTAAAACTATATATTCTTCTTAATGAATTCCTGGAATTCTTGAGGGATTTTGCTTGTAAAATGCAGAATTTTATTTGTGGAGGGATGCGTAAAACCAATCTCCAGCGCATGTAAGGCGAGCCGTGAAAAGCCTTTATTCTTTCCATACTTAGTATCGCCGAGAATAGGGTGCCCCAAATGCGCCAGGTGCACTCTTAATTGATGGGTTCTACCGGTAAAAGGTTTTAATTCCAAAAGGCTAAATTCATTCCCCCGTTTTAAAGTATGGTAATATGTCTTGGCATATTTTGTGTTCTTTAGAAAACTAATTGCCATATTTTTTCGCCTTAAAGGATCCCTGCCAATTGGCGCCTCGATTATATCTTCGTCAAACTTAACCCTGCCGCAAACTATGGCGATATATTTCCGTTGAATAGTATGCTGGGAAAACTGTTTAGCTAACTTTAGGTGGCTAGAATTATTTTTTGCCACAACCAAAAGCCCGCTTGTTTCTTTATCTAAGCGATGAACGATACCAGGCCGATTTTTATTTATATCCGACAAATGCATAGAGCGACCAAGCAAGGCATTGACTAAAGTATGCTGGCGGTTGCCCGGAGCCGGATGAACCACTAAACCCGGCTGTTTATTAATAACCAACAAATCATCATCTTCATAAACAACATCTAATGGTATTTCTTCCGGTAAAAATTCCGTTTTTTCTTTCTCAGGGAGTATGACTCGAATATCATCTTGTAAAAACACCCTATAATGAGGCTTATCTTGCACTTTAGAATTGAGAAAAACTTTCCCTTCCCTGATTAGCTTCTGAATATTTGTCCGGGACAATCCCAAATTATTAGCCGCGGCATAATCAGCCAGAAGCAAATCCAGCCGCATTTTTACCTGTCCGGCTATTACTTGTACTAACAATTCATCCATATTATTTTTTCTTGACGTAAGATATCCGGGTAAATAACAAAAGGGAGGAAATAAACATTGCCAGAGATAAAATTTGAAAAAGAGTCAACCCATAAAATATCTTAGGGCTGTCGGCCCGAAAGAATTCAATAAAAAAACGTTTTATAGAATAAAGGAAAAGGTAGCTGCATAGGATTTGCCCCGGAAGATGCGGTCTGTCTTGCATAAACCTTAAGATAATAAAAATTAAAAGTAAAAGCAACGAAGAATAAAGTTGCGTAGGTATTAAAACCTGATCAAAAACTGCAAAATATATCCCAAACTTAGAAACCTTACCAAAACAACAGCCGTTTAAAAGACAACCTATCCTTCCGATCGCCTGGCCTAAAGCAATAAATGGAATTAATAAATCCAATGTTTTGAGCAGATTGATCTTATTTTTTCTGATAATTATAATCGCAGTAACTGTGCCAAAGATCAAACCACCGAACCATGCCATCCCCCCGTGCTGCAGCATAATAATCTCAAGCGGATGGTGAAAGTAAAAAGAAGCATTATTGAAGACATAGAATAGACGGGAACCAATTATTCCTGAGAGAAAAATATAGAAACAAAGATTAAAGATTTTATCAGGATCAATTTGCTCTTTTTTTGCTTGAAGGCTTGCCAGAGAAGTAGATACAAAAAAAGCAATAACCATCATAAGGCCATATGAATAGATGGTAAAGGAACCGATTTTACAAATTTCAGGAAACATTTTTTCTAAATAATAGCTCCCATATTATTAAAAAAGCGGCGATGGTTATAACGGAATCCGCCAGGTTAAAAACAGGCCATACACGCAAATCCAAAAAATCAATCACAAAACCAAAACGCAGCCGGTCAATTAAATTTCCTATAGCACCCCCTAAAATCAGGCTTAAGGATAATTTAAAAATTGTTGAATTTCTCTTATCTCTTAAATTATAAAAAATAAGCGCAATAGCAAAAATTGAAATAAAAATAAGCAAAAACAGTTTATTCTGAAAATTCCCAAAAGCCGCCCCGCGGTTGTGCACTAGTGTAAAATTTAAAAAATTTTTTATAATAACTACCGGGGTATTTAAGTGCAGAAATTTTGTGGCAAGAAATTTGCTACCTTGATCTAAAAAAATAATACTTCCTACGATGATAAAAATCATCTAATAAATTGAGCACCTTATAGGTTTTATCTAGCGAAATCCTGCCGGTTTAGAAGGCAGGGTTGGCACCTTAAAGTTTTTATTCAACGAAATACTTACGAGCGTAAGTGAGTAAGTATGGGAACCTTATAGGTTTTATCTAGCGCACTTGCTGTGCGAAATTTGAACACCTTTTAAGTTTCTATCTAGTAAAATCCTTGCGTGAAGCGCAAGGGCCTGCCGGTTTAGGAGGCAGGATTGACACTTTAAAGTTTTTGTCTAGTGAAATTAAACCCTAAAACTTCGCCTAGTGAAATCTTCGCGCGAAGCGCAAGGACCTACCAGTTTATGAGACAGAATTGAGCACCTTAAAGTTTTTATTTTTTTTCTCTCTTCTGCTGGCACTTAATACACAGACGCGCAGAAGGAACTGCTTTTAACCTAATTTTAGTAATAGCGCCTTTGCAATCATCACAAATACCAAAGGAACCATCTTCTATCCTTTTTAGTGCATCATCTAGCTCATAAATAGATTTTCTTTCAGCCGAAGCTAATCCTAAAGAAAATTCTCGGTCATAATTATCGGTAGCCACATCAGCCATATGATAGGTATAACCGGAAATATCACCTGAAGCTTCTTTCTGAGACTTCCTCAATGTATCATCAGATATGTGCTTAAGATCATCAAGAATCTCCTCTTTTCTTCTTTGTACAATTTTCTTGAAGTCTTTTAAATCTTTTTTAGTGTATTTTTTCTTCACTTTCATTGCCCCCTTATTGCTGTCAAACAGTTGCCGCAGATCAAAGGATGAACTTCGTCTTTACCTACATCAAGCGTATAGTTCCAGCAACGCGCGCATTTGGTGCCTTCTGCCTTAGTTACTTCTATTTTTATTTCCTCAACAGGTTTATCCTCTTTTATTATCTCTACCTGTGAAACCTTAAAAATTTCACACAGATCATCTTGAAGGCTGGATAAGAATGTATAACGTTCCTGGCTCTTTGTCAATAGTTTTATTCTAGCATCAAAAGAACTGCCAATCTCGCCTTTTCCACGCAGCTCTTCCAAGGCCTTAGCAGCTAAAGGTATTCGTAATATTACTTCACCCAAACGTAAATGAACATCATCTTCTGGAATAAAAGTTTCGGGTTTAGGCCATTCTAAAAGATGCACGCTTAAAACTGATTTTGAATTTTTATCTTTGGGCATATGCTGCCAAATTTCATCCGCAGTAAATACTAAAATTGGAGCAATCGCGCGAACCAGCATATCCAATACTTCAAAAATAGCCGTCTGAACTGAGCGCCTTTGACTAGTTTTAGCTCCAAAAGTATATAAGCGCCCCTTTACCATGTCCAAGTAATACATAGAGAGCTGCTCGTTACATAGATCATAGATAGATTTATATGCTTTATGGAATTCGAAAGAATCATAAGCGCTCTTTGCCTGTATCAATACTGATTTTGTTTCCTGCAGTATCCACTTATCTATTACTTTTAAATCGGCATAAACCACCTTATCCGTTTCCGGATTAAAATCATATAAATTACTTAAAATAAACTTGGCGGTATTGCGAATCTTACGGTAAGCCTCAGAAAGGCGGGTTAAGATCTCCTTAGAAATCCGGATATCCTCATTGTAATCACTGGAGGCTACCCACATCCTTAAGATATCCGCGCCATAATCCTTGATAATCTCAAACGGAGAGATAACATTCCCACTAGACTTAGACATCTTCTTGCCTTGGCCGTCAACAACAAAACCATGGGTAAGCACATTCTCAAATGGCGGCCTTGAATCTATTGCCATTGCCGGAATAATCGACGACTGAAACCATCCTCTATGCTGGTCAGAGCCTTCCAAATACAGTTGCGCAGGAACCCCGCCTAACTCTTTTCTTTTTTTTAATACTGATTGGCTGCTTACACCGGAATCAAACCAAACATCAAGAATATCCGTCCCCCGGGAAAAAGATTTTCCTTTTTTGCATACGGGGCATACCAAATCTTCGGGAATAAAATCATTTATACTGCGGCTAAACCAACAATCAGAACCCTGGCTGGCGGAAAACTGAGCGAATTTTTCAATTACTTTAGATTCAAAAAATTCTTCCTTACACTCTTGACAAACCAAAGCCGGAACAGGCACGCCCCAGTATCTCTGGCGGGAAAGACACCAGTCAGGACGTAATTCCACCATCGCAGAGATCCTCTCTCTACCAGATGCAGGAATCCACCGCACATCTTCCTTTATAGCTTTTAGTACACTCTTACGTAAATCTTTATGGTCAATAACCAAAAACCACTGTTTTGTTGCCCGGAAAATTATCGGGGACTTACAGCGCCAGCAATGAGGATAAGAGTGGGAAATCTTTTCTTCTAAAAGCAAAACTCCTGTGTTGTTTAGTTTTGCTATAATCGCCTTATTGGCATCATATACATTCTGCCCGGTAAATTCTCCAGAGGTAGAATCAAATTTACCGCTGGGGCCAACCGGCATCACAATATTTAAACCATACTTTAATCCGGTCTGATAATCCTCTGCGCCGTGTCCGGGAGCAGTATGTACTAACCCAGTACCCTCCTGCGAAGAGACATAATCCGCCAAAACTACTTTTCCCGAACGTAATCCAAACGGATGGTCATAAATAACGCCCTCTAGATCTTTCCCCTTTAGAACTTTTATAACTTCATATTTGTCAATGCCCATCTGTTGTAATACTGACAGGCGCACATTAGCGATAATCAAATTCCCCTTACTCGTTTTTATATAAGAATAGTCAAACTCCGGATGTACTGAAACGGCAACATTAGCGATCAAGGTCCATGGCGTGGTAGTCCAGATCACAAGATAACCATCTTTTAGCCAACCCCTGTCCTCTTTTACTTTAAATTTTACAAATACCGAGGGAGAGGTATGATCTTCATATTCCACCTCTGCTTCAGCCAAAGCAGTCTCGCATTTAAAACACCAATTTACCGGCTTAAGCCCGCGCTGAATAAACCCTTGGTTATATAAATCGTTAAAAGACCTGATAATCGCCTCTTCATATTCATGGCTTAAGGTCAAATAGGGATTATCCCAATCCCCAAGCACTCCCAAGCGCTTAAATTGCTCCCTTTGATTAGCAACATACTTCATGGCATAATCATGGGCCTTCTTCCTAAACTCAAGCTGTAGAATCTGGTGTTTAGCTATTTTTAACTCTTTAAACAACTGGTGCTCAATCGGCAAACCATGACAGTCCCAACCGGGAACGTAGGGGCAATCATATCCCTGCATAGTTTTATATTTTATAACTATATCTTTTAATGTTTTATTTAAAGCATGGCCGATATGTATATCGCCATTGGCATAAGGCGGCCCGTCATGAAGGACATATTTCCCTTTAGCTGCGGGTTTATTACGGATAAGCCCATAAAGATCTTTTTTATACCAATCCGCAAGCATTAGCGGCTCCCTCTTGGGCAGATCTGCCTTCATGGAAAAATCCGTCTTTGGTAAATTTAAAGTATGTTTATATTCGGAATTATTTGACATACCTACCAATAATTATATCTAAATCTTTTTTAACTTTTTCCGGAATAAGTTTTTTATCTGTAACGATAGCAAATTTCAGCGCTTCTTTGCAACTGCAATTACGATTATGGCTTGATTCTTTAATTACTTTAGAGATAATCTTCTTAGCATTTTCAACATTTTTCCTTAGGTTGTTTATAACCATATCTAAAGTTACAGATTCATGGTCAGGGTGCCAGCAATCGTAATCAGTAATACAGGCAAGCGTTGAATAGCATATCTCTGCCTCACGGCAAAGCTTAGCTTCAGCCAAATTAGTCATACCAATTACATCCATGCCCCAACTACGATAAAGTTTACTCTCTGCCAAAGTAGAAAATTGCGGGCCTTCCATATTAATGTAGGTGCCGCCTTTATGCATATTTAAATTTAGTGATTTACCGGCCGAATATAGACTCATATAAAGCTCCGGGCATACCGGATGGCTAAAAACAATGTGGCTGACAATTCCCCGGTTAAAAAAAGTCATAGTCCGGCCAGAATTTGTGCGATCAACAAATTGGTCTACAACTACAAAATCCAGCGGCTTCATCTCTTCCCTTAAGCTTCCACAGGCAGTAACCGAGATGATCCTCTCTACCCCTAATTTTTTCATAGCAAAGATATTGGCCCGGTAATTTATTTCGCTGGGAGATATACGATGGCCAACTCCATGGCGCGGCAGAAAAACTACCTCTTTGTTTTCAAGTTTACCAATAGTAAATTTATCTGAAGGCCTACCAAACGGAGTTTTAACAGCCACCTGTCTAATAACTTCTAATCCTTCGATTTTATACAGCCCGCTTCCGCCAATAATACCGATTCTATACATATTAACTCCTTTGCCCCAATTCATCTGCTCGCTTACATGCGCTCCTTACTGCTTCTTCAAGGGAGCCTCCTGAATTTAATACATCGAGGCCGGCTTGGGTTGTTCCGCCTTTAGAAGCAACCATTTTTATTATATCCACACAGGATAAATTTCGCTCTATTAACATGACAATAATACCATCAACGGTTTTTTCAGATAAAAATTCAGCCTCTTTCCGGTCGAAACCAAGATTTACCGCGGAATCAGTCAGCATTTTAACAAATTCATCCCGTTTAGAAACTGCATTTTTCCTTTCTTTTATGTAGTGGCAAAAAAAAGCCGGGCCGCTTCCGGAAACCGCAGTTGCCGCGTCAATCATCTCTTCTTTATCTACAGCTAATACCGAACCTAAATTACTGAAAATATCATGGGCTAAATACCAAGCTGAATTCGGATCATCTTCCGTAGCGATTGAGCCTTTAAATATAACAGAAACTCCCTGACCAATTTGAGCAGGCATATTAGGCATAACCCTAACGATACGAACCTTATCTCCTAATCGGTTTCTTATATATTTCGTAGTAACCCCTGCAGCTATAGTAATAAGGAACTTCTCCTCTAGGAAAGGTTTAATTTCATTAAACAATAAGTCGAAATCCTGAGGCTTAACAGCCAGGATAATAACTTCCGATTGTTTAACCAGCCTAATAACATCATCGGTAACGGTAATATTTTTTAACCCAGAAACTTTACTTTTGTCCTTATCAAAAACGCAGACCGCATATTTATCTTTTATGCGCTCTGCGATCGCTTGGCCCATGTTTCCGTGACCGATAATACCGACGTTTTTCATCTTATCAATTAAATATAGCCCTGCCCAATCTTATTATATTTGCGCCTTCTTCTATCGCTACCTCAAAATCATCCGACATCCCCATCGAAATAAGCCATTCGGGATTTAACTTATCACGTAATCGCCTAAGTAAAGAGAAATATTTCCTCGCCTCTTGCGCATTATCCGCAAAAGGCGCAATAGTCATCAGCCCTTTTATATTTACGTTACTTAATTTATAAATTTCGGCAGAAGCAGCTTTAACTTCCTCCGGAGCAAAACCAAATTTAGTTTCTTCTTCCGAAGTTTTCACCTCAAGGAGAACATCCTGAATTTTGCTTATCTTAATTGCCTGTTTATTGATTTCTTCAGCTAAACCCACGCTATCAACCGAATGAATCAAATCAAATATTTTTATAGCTTCTTTTACTTTATTTGATTGCAGGTGGCCAATCATATGCCACTTAATAGTCGATAGCCCAGAGTCAATGGTCAAAAGTGCTTTATGTTTAATAACGGCCTCCTGCACTCTGTTTTCGCCGATATCCTTATAGCCTAAACTAATTACTTCCGAAATCTGCTTAAGCTGTTGGCCCTTAGTTACACAGACTATAACAATTTTATCCGGATCAGCATCAACCTTTGCACAAGATACAACAATACGCTCTTTAACTCTCTCTATATTCTCTTTAATCATAGATTAGATTATTATATTATACACAATAACCTGCGAGGGTCAAATGCTTAGTTGTGTGTTTGCCTACTAGCTCGTAGCTCTTGGCTCATAGCTCATAGGTATCATTGTAATGGTTTCCTGCTAGCTAAGAACTACGAACTAAGGACTAAATTAGAAATATTCCTGGTAAACTTCTTTAAAACGGTTTATTGCTTTAATTAGCAGATTTTTGGCGGGCTTAACTAAATTTGAAGTCCCAACGGTTTTATTCTCTAAATCTTCACAAATCATCCCAAGACAAGTTAGATAAGTCAAATATTTTTGGCCGGATAAATCGCTATTTTCCTTGACTAAGGAGACAATCTCTAGATTCCTAATCCGCCCCATTGCAACCGGAATACGGATTACCTCCTCCATCATTTCGATAAACCCATCAGTCAGAAGAGTCTTGCCAACCATGATAAAATGGTCAATTTCATGAAGCGCTATTTTGTTCTGGACAACCTCCTTAATCTGCGTGCAGATTAACCGACTGGAAGCCGTCACCATCTGAGCAACTTCTCGCTGTTTTATCGGTTTATAGAATTCATCTTTCTTAACCAAAATCTCTTTGTCCTCCTGAATATTATCAGCGCCGCCAATAACCCCGTAGGAACGTTTAATATCCTCGGCAAGCTCAAAATTGATTTTTAAACCTTCAGAAAGCTGTTGAGTCATACTATTGCCTCCTAAAGGCAAAATCTGGATACTCTGCAGGAGCCCATCTTTAAATGTAAGCAACTCAGTTACATCGCTTCCTACATCACAAAATACGCTAACGCCGCGTTTTTCTTCCCTGCCGAATACTGCTTTACTCGTTGCCAATCCGGAAAAAGAAAGACTCCTGATTTCATATCCGGCTTGGCTTATAACCCGGCTTAAACTCTGCAAAGAAGCAAGCCGGGCGCAAACTAAATATAAATCCACTTCTAACTTATGGCTGTATAAACCAACGGGATTAATAACATTACTCTTAGAATCAATGGAATAACTGGACGGGATTACATGGATTATCTCATCCTCGAGGCTCGAGCCCAGAATACGCGCCTGCTCATTGGCACTGGCAATATCGGTTGTAGTAACCACTTTATTGCCACGTTCAGCAAGCGGGATGATTGCATGGCTGTGTTTAGTAGAAATATCTTTTCCGGAAAAATTAGTATGGATAAACTTTATTTTTAAACCGGATTTAGCCCTTAAGCTTTTTATAATCTTAGTAGCGCAAATAACTAACTCCGTAGCATCAACAATTACCCCCTCCTTAACTCCGCGTGAGGGCATAACCTCAAAAAAAATATTTTCAATCCGGTTTTTCCTTATTAACGCAAGGCAAGCTGATATTTTATTTGAACCTATATCTATCGCACAAATATGGCTGTTATTTAACATTTTTACCCCTTGCTCGCGCTGCTCGCAAGGATTCTCCTGAATTAAAGCTTATTGTTTAACTTAATCAAAGGCTCCTTAAACCTAAGGTCAATATATTTTATATTACCCCAATCTTTACGTGCTTGCATAATCAAGCCGCCTAAAATCATTATCTTTTGCTCAATATTACCTTCACCTATGCGTACCTCAAAACCAACCCATTCCAATTGAGGATTTGACCGCGTATAATCCGCCACTTGTTTTGGCAGTAGAATAAAAAATCCAGCGCTCTGCGGACTTGCTACATCAACCCTTTTTAGCGTATAACCCCTAAAGGATTTATTGGCTTTAATTTCCTTGATAATCTTTAAGGCTAAATCAAGCTCCGGCCGCTTATATTTTATTCCCGGTTTCGGAGCAAATATTTTTGTCTCAAGGCCATAAATTATCGGCAGTGTGGCTTCATCGGTAGCCGCGGATGGATAAAATAATATTCCTTCATCGTCTACCGCAAAATTCTTATAGAAATTAACTAAAGCAACCGGCTGCCTTTTTAAAAAATCTACTACGATACAATCAGGGAGTATCCTGGAAAATCTTACCTTGCGGCAATCCGGGCAATTGTAAAAAACCCTCCGCGATTGGCCATCTAAATCCAGGTTAAATATATTTCTTCCTTTTAGATAATCAAAAGAAGCATCAAAGTTCCGCACGACAACCTGCTTAACGCTAAAAAAATCCGAGGTAGTTAATACTTTCCAAATATATCCTATTAATAAAAAGATAGCAAGCAAAATTACGGCTAAATAAATAACCGGTTTAATCGGAAAATTATACTTTTGTCTTCTCATATGCTAATTCCAATAGCTTAAGGCAGAGCTGATTAAAATCAATTCCGACAATTTTGGCAGCTTTAGGCAGAAGGCTGGTAGCAGTCATTCCCGGAATAGTGTTAACCTCTAGAACATAAGGCAAACTATCTTTGCTTAATATAATATCCGTACGCGAACATCCGGAACAACCCAAAAGCTTATGCGCCTCTAAAGCCACACCCTGAACCTTTCTAGTGATACTACCTTCTAGGGCAGCTGGAACGATATAATTCGTTAGTCCCTCCTGATATTTAGCTTCAAAATCAAAAAATTTATTTTTTGTGATAATTTCAACGATCGGTAATGCCTCTTTATCCAAAACTCCGACAGTAAGTTCCCTGCCATATATATATTCTTCAATTACTATGCGTTGGTCAAATTCAAAAGCCAGATCAATGGCCGGAAGTATTTCTTCATCGTGTTCCAGGAGTGAAAGCCCGATACTCGAGCCATGATTAGCCGGTTTAACTACCAGAGGCAGGCCTAACTCATTTTTAAAAACCTTTGAGCTTTTATAAGCTGATTTCTCTAAAAATTGAAACTTAGGAACAGATAGCCCGCCTTGTTTAAATATTTTTAAGGAACCGATTTTATCCATAGCTAAGCGGCTTGCGCAAACCCCTGATGCAGTGTAGGGCAAATTTATTTTTTCTAAAATCTCCTGAATTCTTCCATCCTCACCAAACCGGCCGTGCAGGGCAATAAAAGCACAATCTAAATTACTATCCTTAAGTAAACGGATATTTTCTTCCTCATTATCGGTTATAATATCGATACTTACGGCGTCTAATCCCGAACCGAGGAGCGCGGAAAAAACTGCTTTACCGCTTTTCAAAGAAATTTGCCGCTCCGAAGATGGCCCGCCCATTAAAACTCCAACCCTTCCAAAATCATTTATTGCCATAATTTTATCTCTTGAGCCAAATTAATTCCAAACTTTGACTTTACTTTTTTGCAGATTAAATTTATAAGGAATAAAACATCACTGCTTTTTGCATTACCTAGGTTTAGAATGAAATTCGCATGTACTTTTGAGATTATCGCCTTACCTTTTTTTCTTCCTTTTAACTTGCATAAATCAATAAGCTTTCCGGCAGACATCTGATCGGACGGATTTTTAAAAATACATCCTGCGTTAGGCAAAGTATTATTCTGGGTCTTACTGCGCACTAAAAAATACCTTTTCATTTCCGCCGCAATTATTGCTTTATTTTTTTTCTCTAATTTAAGGCGCGACCAAAGGATAATACATTTATTCAAATTTGATCTGCGATAAGAAAATCTTAGCTCTCTTGCGGAAAGTAATCTTTGCCTGCCATTATAATCCAAAACACAAACTTGCTCGACTAGGTCGCCTATGGATTTACCCCAGGCGCCGGCATTGCCTATTAAAGAACCCCCCAGAGTCCCGGGAATTCCGGCTAAAAACTCTAAACCGGATAAACCTTTTGTTTTTGCAAATAAAATCAACTGGTTTAATTTTAAACCGCTGCCTGCTACTAGGCGAGTGCCCTTACTATAAAGGTTCTTAAAACATTTTTTGTTTAGCTTAATTACTAAACCTTTTACTCCGTTATCGCTTATTAAAATATTACTACCTGAACCTAATATAAAAACCGGTATTTTTTTATTTTTAGCAAAACCTAAAGCATCTTGTAACTCTTTAATATTCTTAGGTGTAAGAAAAAATTCCGCAGCTCCCCCAATTTTAAAACTCGTATAATTTACTAAATTAACGTTAGTTTTTATGCTCTGTGGCCTAATAACCGCACCCTTTAAAAAAAGGGTAAGTTGCGGCCGATTAAGTATTTTGCCTGAAGTACTACGACAAGAAACCTTAGGCTTTAGCCCAAAGGGTTCCATTTTTTTAATTAAGCTCTTTTGCCAATTCATCAGAAACCTTAGCGATATCTCCTGCTCCTAAAGTAATTATCAAGTCCCCCTCATTAAGCAACCCCAAAATATGATTAAGGATATTTTCTTTAGCTAAATATACGACTTTTTTATCTGGAGTATATTCCTTTATTTTATTTAACAAACCACGTGAATTTACCCCATCTATCGGCGGCTCGTTTGCTGCATAAATATCCGTAATAATCAAATAATCCGCCTGGTCAAATGATTTTGCAAATTCATCCAAAAGTAACTGAGTCCGGGTGTAACGATGCGGCTGAAATACGACGATCCGGCGTTTAGCTTTCAAATTAACTATCGCATCCAGAGTGGCCTTTATTTCCGAAGGATGATGGCCATAATCATCTATTACCAAGTATTTACTATTTTTGAATTTTGTTTCAAGCCTGCGGCCAACCCCTTTATACTCTCCCAGGCTTTTAAAAATGTGCTTTAAATCTATACCTAACTCTAAACCTAAACCGATAACCGCAAGAGAATTAGAAACATTGTGTTTTCCGCCTAAAGCAAGATGAAAACGGCAGACAAGCTTATTTTTAAAATAACAATCAAAATCTGAAGACAATTCAGTAAAACCCGTTAGAAATCCCGCGGCGGGCGGCACCACTCCTATCGGGTTAAATAAAATATTTTTTGCGTAAATATCCGCAGAGGTGTTTAAACCGAAGGACAAATACCTGCCTCTATAGCCTTTCATCAGGCCTAAAAGGGCAGAATTATCTGAACAGGCAAAAACACAACCGTCTTTCTGGGTACGTTCTATAAAAATCTTAAAAGCATTTAATTCATTATCAAAATTATGATAATAATCCAAGTGCTCATGATCAATATTAGTAATAACGGAATATTTTGGCGTATAACTTAAGAATGATCCGTCGGACTCATCGGCCTCGGCAACAAAAAACTCACCCATCCCCAGGCAGGCATTGGTATTAATATTATTAAGTACCCCACCGATAGCTACCGTGGGGCTTAGCCCTGCCTCAAGGAGCATATAAGAAATTAAAGAAGTAGTGGTGGTCTTCCCATGGCTGCCGGCAACAGTTATTGCTTTTTTCTCCCGCATAAGGAATGCTAAAGCTTCTGCCCTCTTAATCAAGGTTAGGCCTAGAAGTTTAGCCTGCTGTATCTCAGGATTATCTTCTCTTATTGCCGAAGAATAAACAACTACATCCTGGCTGCCTATATTCTGCCTGCTGTGGCCGATAAATATCCTGGCCCCCAATCTCTTTAATTCCCCGGTAATACGATCTTCCTTTAAATCTGAACCGCTTACGCTAAAACCGCTCCTAAGCAGCAAATTAGCAATTCCGCTCATCCCGATTCCGCCAATCCCTATAAAATGATAATGTTTTTTCACTTTAAAATATTATTTTCCATATATTACCCGCGAAAATTCAATACTTCTTTCGCGAGTAAAGAAGCTGCATCCAGAATCTTAATCTTAACGTATGCCTGACGCATAGATTCTAATTTAGACGGATTTTCTAAAAACTCAAGTAATTCATCGCTTAATCTCTCTGCACTCAACTCTTCATGATTAATAATAATAGCGGCTTTAATACTTTCTAAAACTCGAGCATTGGCTAACTGGTGCGCATAAGCAAAAGGATACGGAACCAATATCGCAGGCACGCCAAATTGTTGCAACTCTGCAATCGTTGTCGCCCCCGCCCTGCAGATTACAAGATCTGCTAAGCTATAGGCATATTGCATAGCTGGTAAAAAATCAAAAATTTTACAGGACAGGCCTAAAGAAGAGTACTTATTCTGAAGTAAGGCAAAATCCTGAATTCCTGAAATATGAATTATCTGCAAATCATCTTTTTTCTTAAAAGCAGATATTGACTCAAAAAAAACAGTATTTAATTTATGGGACCCCTGGCTTCCGCCGGTAATCAATATATTGAATCTTGCTTTTTTAAAGCCAAAAAAATCGAGTGCACTTTCTTTGTTTAATCTAACTAATTCTTTACGCACAGGGTTACCCACCAGCGTAATTCTTCCGGCAGATATATTTAGATAGTTAGCCGTTTGGCTAAAGGATACCGCTATTTTATCTGCTAACTTGGCCAATAAGCGGTTTGCCCTACCCGGAATAACATTCTGTTCATGAATTATTGTCTTTATTCTAAATAACCATGCCCAAAATATCAAGGGCACAGTATTTAAACTGCCAAATCCTACGGCAACATCCGGTTTAAATCTTATGATAATCCGTAAACTCTCAAAAATTGCCAATAAAAAAAAGTATGCTCCGAGAATATTTTTTTTACTTAAGCTTAGGGTTAAATTAGTAGTGTGAATATATTCAATCTTTACTAAATCTACGGGAATTTTATTTTCTTTACTCTTTTGCGGCAGCACCAAAAGTATCTCATTACTATATGCATTCAATGAATCAATTAAAGCAAGTGCCGGAAAAATATGTCCGCCGCTTGAGCCGCCAGCAATTAAAACGCGCATTTATGGATACTCCCCGGTACGTGCGATATTAATTAATATGCCGAGACTAACCATATCAAATATCAGCGAAGAACCGCCATAACTTATAAAAGGTAAAGGCAGGCCCTTGGTTGGAAAAATTCCGCAGGAAACTCCTATATTTATAATCGCTTTAAGAGAAACCATTAAAATTAAACCTAAAGCAAGAAAATATCCGAATTTGTCCTGCGAATTCTTAATGATCTTAAGCCCTTGTTGAATAAAAATCATAAATAATAAAATTATTCCAAGAGTCCCGAATAATCCAAGCTCCTCGCCAATAATAGAAAAAATAAAATCTGTATGTGCTGCCGGAAGATAAAAAAGTTTCTGCTGAGAATGCCCCAGCCCTCTTCCGAATAATCCGCCTGAGCCTATAGCGACCTGCGATTGGATAATTTGAAAACCTGTCCCCTTCGGATCAAGCCAGGGATTTAAAAAGGCTAAGATTCTTGCCCGGCGGTAAGGCACGCTAAAAACTAAGAGATAAAGCGCCGGTAAGCTACAAAGTATTAAGGTTAGGATATATCTGCCTCTGACTCCGGCGATATAAAGCATGAGCAAAATTACGCAAACCAAGGCAATGACCGTACCTAAATCCGGCTGCAAAAGTATAAGTAAAACGGTTGCCCCTAATACGCATACCGGAGGCAGAAATCCTTGAGCCAACATTTTAATTTTATCTGCCTTACGGCAAACAAAATCGGCAATATAAATAATCAGCGCTAAATTAGCAAACTCTGAAGGCTGAAAACTGATAAATTTATACCTAAACCACCTCCGGGCTCCAGAAACCTCTCTGCCAATGCCCGGGATAAGCACTAAAACAAGTAAAATAAGAGAAATCCAAAGCATCAGACGGGAATATTTCCTAAATTTACGATAATCAACAATCATTGCCAAAAAAGTAAATAATATGCCTGCCGAAAGAAAAACCAAATGCCGCTTTAGAAAATAAAAACTATCCCCATACTTTTCCCAAGCATAAATACTCGATGAACTATAAATCATAACTATACCAATGCAAACAAGCAAAATTGATATAGTAAGTAAATTAATGCGCGTCTTTCTAATCATGGAAATTAATCTTTAGAAGCTAAATCCGATACAATTTTTTTAAATACCATACCCCTGTCTTCATAATCTCTAAACATATCAAAGCTCGAACACATGGGAGAAAATAATACGCAATACCCTGGTTTAGCCAAAACATAAGCCCTATTTACCGCATCCTCTAAACTCGTGGCCGTCTCTATTGGAAATTCTCCGTTTAGGTTTTTCGCGATTTTTTCTTTTGCCTCTCCGATAAGAATTGCCTGTTTAACCTTACCTCTGGCAGATTCAAGAATTATCCGATAATCAATACCCTTGTGTCTACCCCCGGCAATAAGAATTATCGGTGTATTAATATTCTTAATTGCCCAGATTGCCGAATCTGCAGTAGTAGCTTTAGAATCATTAATAAATCTTATGCCATTAATCTGAGGTAACTCCTCCATGCGATGCTGGATTCCTTTAAATTCACTAAAGACCTTAAGCATTAGCCCCTTATCAATTCCTAAAACCCCCCCCACGCTAAGAACTGCACTTTGGTTAGAATTTAATCCTTCTTCTTTAGTAAAAAAAATAACTTTTGAATTTGCCTGATTTCTAATTCTTCCGAGCAGAGGGTCATCCGCATTCAAAATCAAAAAGTCTTCTTTATCCTGATTAACAAAGATACGTTTCTTTGCATCTATATATTCCTGAACATTATTATAACGGTCTAGATGATTAGGCGTAAGGTTTAGAATAATGGCAATCTTGGGTTTGAAATCTTTTATTGTTTCAAGCTGAAAAGAGCTTATCTCCAGAACAACAAAATCCCCTTCTTGCATACGCTGGACTTGACCGCAAAACGGATCACCAATATTACCGCACACAAAAACATTTTTTTGCGCCTCTTCCAAAACTCTACCGATTAAAGTAGTAACTGTAGTTTTGCCGTTTGAACCGGTTACTGCAATAATCTGCGCCGGGCACAAAATACTTGCTACCTCAATCTCGCTAATTACCGGTTTATTAAATTTAGCTGCCCATGTAATTGGCTGGGAATTTCCCGGCACGCCGGGAGAAACAACCACTAAATCCGCCTGTCTAATAAAATCCGAACTATGTTTTCCCAATTCCACTGAAATGTCTTTCGAGCAAAACATATTGCATGCATCTCTAGTCTGGGTATTATCTTTAACCTCCGTAATGCTTAGGGTAGCTCCTAATCTATGTAAAAGATTAGCACAGGCCACCCCAGAACGTGCTAAACCTACGATCGTTATTTTTTTATTTTTAAAGTATTCGCTATTACGCATAGGTCAGAGAACCATAATTCACCATACACTAAACAAAACACTGGACTCAAAGCCCCTAGCTTGCCTTCCGTCACCTGGCCTTATTGGAGAGGCCAGTGCACGCCTCTGCGTAGTAGGCAAAGCCAGAATAGGTGTTACCTGATCTTTAAGGTAACCAGCGTAAAAAGGGCAAGCAGGCCGGCAATAATCCAAAACCTGACAATTACCTTATTCTCAGGCCAGTCTAAAAATTGGAAATGATGGTGCAGAGGAGCAATCTTAAAAATTCTTTTCTTAGTCAACTTAAAAGAAGCCACCTGTAATATCACCGAAAGTGCCTCCAAAACAAATATGCCTCCGACAATTATAAGCAGCATTTCTTTTTTAATTAATAATGCAACGGTTCCGATAGCCCCGCCCAAAGCAAGCGAACCAACATCCCCCATAAATATTGTAGCAGGATAACAGTTAAACCATAAAAAACCTAATCCTGCTCCGACAATACTTGCGCAAAAAATAGTTAGTTCTCCGCCGCCCTTAATGTAAGGAATTAAAAGATAGTGGCTTAAATTAATATTGCCTGAAACATAACAAAGCAGGCTAAAGGCAATGCCTACCATAACTACAATACCGATAGCCAACCCATCTAATCCATCAGTGAGATTTACGGCATTAGATGATCCTGCAATTACAATTATTACAAATAATATATATAGGCCATCCAAATCAAAATTAGCCCCCTTAAAAAAAGGAATCTCAAGTTTAACATTATGCTGACTCTCTATAATAAGGATTATGCCTAGTATTAAACCTAAAATAATCTGGCTGGTAAGTTTTACGCTCGAAGATAATCCACCTGCATTTTTCTTTGTCTGTTTTAAATAATCATCCATAAAACCGGTAAGCCCGAGCCATATCGTACTAAATAAAACAATCCAAATACATCGTTGAGAAATATCAGCCCAAAGAATAGTTGAGATTATAATCGTTCCAAGGATAAGTATTCCACCCATCGTAGGCGTACTCTGCTTATGGCGATGTAGGTCATCCAGTTTCAGGCTGTCAGCTTTGTTTATTTTCTCACCGACTTTTAAGGTTTTTAGCTTTCTGATTAGAGGCGGACCGAAAATGAGGCTGAGTATGAAGGCAGTTAAAGCGGCCATCACCGCACGGAAAGTAATGTAACGGAATAAATTAAAAACAGAAATAAAATCCCTGAGCGGATAAAGTAGGTGGTAAAGCATAATTATATTATTACAAAACTTACAATTTTATATTTTTCCGCCTTCACGCTTAAGCGGAAAAAATTTCTTCCATTTTCATCGACCGAGAACCTTTTACAAGAATAAGGTCGCAGGCTTTCGGCGACATCTTATTAAACAAAAAATCCTTAGCCTGAAGAGCATTATCGCAACAAAATATATTCTTACTCTTAAAACCGATTTTTTCGGCGGCCTGAGCGGTAAGCCGAGTTAATCCTCCTACTGCTAGAAGGAAATCACACGTATTAGTTATACTCCTTGCAATTTGTCTATGCAATAATTCTTTTTGTTTACCTAATTCCAACATATCACCCATAACTAATATTTTTTTACCTTTACACTTTACGGCATTCAAAGCTGACAGCGCTGCCTTTAGGGAAAAAGGGTTAGAATTATATGTATCATCAATAAATTTAAGGCCTTTAAATTCAATAAGATTAAGCCTGCCTTTGGGAAATTTAAATGTAGCAAGCCGAGAGCTAATTTCAGGATAACTTAAACCGAATATTCGGCCAACTGAAATTGCCCCTAAAGCATTATAAGCATTATAATAGCCTAATGTTGATAACGCAAAATTAAATTTAGAGCCAACTTTAAATTCTAATTTTCCGTTTTTAAGCTTAATTCCTGAAGCGCAGAAATCACTTTTTTCGTCGATGCCATAGCTAAAAACATGTTTTCTATTATTGCTTTGCGTAATTATGCCTTTAAGTAATTTATCGTCAGCATTAAGTATAGCAAACGCGGGTTTCGCCAAATTATCAAGTAAGCTTAATTTTTCTTTTAAAACCCCCCTTAGATTATATAAAAACTCAAGGTGGCTTAATCCGATATTAGTAATTAGGCCGATGTTAGGTTTAGCAATTTTAGCCAGATAATCCACTTCTCCGAAATGATTAGTGCCTATCTCAACCACCGCAAAATTATCTTTTTCTGTAAGCTGAATTAAAGTCTGAGGAAGGCCGATTTGATTATTCTGAGTCCCTTCATTTTTTAATACTTGGGCTCCTGACGATAAGACCCAAGCAGTCATATCCTTGGTTGTAGTTTTACCATTTGAACCGGTGACTGCAATAACCGGTAAATTAAATTTTTGTCTTTGGAAACGGGCAATATCGCCTAATGCTTCCGTCGTATCTTTAACCTTGATAACTGCTACATCCGTAGGAATTAATCTGCCGGTCAGCCTTTCTAAGACTAGAGTAGAAATTCCTGATTTCAATGATTCTTCGATAAAATCATGGCCATTAAAATTATTCCCCTTTAAAGCTAAAAATGCCTCTTGGGGTTTCGATTTTCTTGAATCAGTAGAAATACCGCAAATCTTACCCTTAAAATCGCCCTGAACAAGAATACCACCGGTTGCTTTAACTATTTCTCCGACGCTAAACACTTCTTGACTTCCTCTCTGTCATTAAAATGCAAAACTCTATTCTTTAAAACTTGATAATTTTCATGCCCCTTACCGGCAATAAGCAAACAATCATCTTTTCCTAACATCGATATCCCCTTACGTATGGCGTCTAAGCGCCTAGGCGCCAAACAGTAATTATTCTTATTTATGCCTTTCTGTATATCTTTAATTATCTGAAGCTGTTTCTCAGAGCGTGGATTATCGCTGGTAATAATTGCATAATCTGCTAACGTAGTCACCACCTTACCCATCTTCGGCCGTTTAAGTTTATCCCGCTCTCCTCCACAGCCAAAAATTACTATAATCCTCCCCCTTATTATTTTCCTTAGAGCGCAAATTACATTAAATAAAGCATCCGGCGTATGTGCGTAATCTACAAAAATATTGTACCCAATTTTAGAGTTTATTTTCTCCAGTCTTCCGGGAACATTTTTAAATTTCTCAATTGCGGATTTTATATCTCTAATACTTAATTCCTGGCTTATCCCCCAACAAATAGCTGCCAAGATATTATAAACATTATAGCTGCCGACTAAACTTGTTTTAATCCTTGTATTTATTTTTGGCGCAATTAGATTAAATTCGGTTGCTTGACTGCTAAAATTAATATCTTTGGCCATAACAGTCGACTTATTTTTTATCCCATAGGATATAATATTGGCTTTTACTAACCGCTTAATTCTCAGTCCGTATTTATCATCACTATTTATTATCGCTACACTAGAAACCGGTAAGCTTCGAAAAAGCTTTGCTTTTGCCAAAAAATAATTTTCAAAATTTTTATGATAATCTAAATGGTCTTGGGTAAGATTAGTAAAAACGGCGCTCTTAAAATTAATTCCTGCTACCCTCTCCTGGTCTAAAGCATGAGATGAAACTTCTATAGCGCAATATTTAACTCCCTTATCAAGCATCTTTGCAAATAATTCCTGAATCTGCCCGCAGGCAGGAGTAGTATTCTTAGCTACAATAACTTTATTCTTAAAACGGTAATTAATAGTACCGATTACTCCGCAGCCATAACCAGACTCATTAGCGATTGCTTCAATCAAATACGAAATGGTTGTTTTACCGTTAGTGCCGGTAATACCTACAACATTGAGTTTATTCGACGGAAATCCAAAAAATTCGGCAGAGGCATGCGCCAAAAACTTACGGCAATCATCTACTTCTAATAATTTAATTTTATCTGGAATTTTTACTTTCCTCATCCCTTTTTCTACAACCACGACGCTTGCGCCTTTAGCAATTGCTTCTTTTATAAAATAGCTGCCATCCTGACGATTGCCTTTTATTGCCACAAAGACAAAACCGCTTTTTACATTTTTAGAATTACAGGTTATACCCTTTATCTCTAAATCTGCGATTTTCATCGTGCCATTGCCTCAACAGGAAGTTCATTTCCTTTTATATAACGTATAGCGTCGCTAGCAACTTTTTGAAACACCGGAGCAGCTACCACCCCGCCAAAATAAGATGGATACGGTTCATCAACTATTACAACGATAGTCAATATTGGATCATCTACCGGAGAAAAACCGATAAAAGAAGCAACAAATTTGGTGTGGGAATAAGCCCCGTTTGGTTCAAGTTTCTGGGCGGTCCCGGTTTTACCTGCAGCACTAAAACCAGACACCTTGGCTAATTTACCGGTTCCTTCCTCAATTACTCCGGTAAGAATCTTCTTAATCCGCATAGCTGTATCTACTGAGATAACCTTATGAATTAATTCCGGCTTATTCTGTTTTATCAGATGGCCCTGATTATCGCGAATTGAATCGATAATGTAAGGCTTCATTAATTGCCCGCCATTAGCAATTACAGAAATTGCGCTGGCTAATTGCAAAGCAGTGACCCCTACCTCCTGGCCCATAGGTATAGCCGTAATAGATGTTTTTGACCAAAGCCGTGGCGGGCTAATCATTCCGGATATCTCTCCGGATAAATCTATCCCTAATTTGGAACCAAAACCAAAAGCCTTCACATAGTGGTAAAGTTTATCCGGGCCTAGGAGCTGGGCGATCTTAACCGTGCCGATATTACTAGACTCCTCGATTACCTGCCTGAAAGTAAGCAAACCATGCGGACGGTGATCATGCAAAATCCGCCCGCCTACTTTATAACTGCCATTTTCACAGAAAATTACATCCTCTTCTGCGATTCTCTTCTCTTCAAGGGCGGCAGAAGCAGTGACAATTTTAAACACTGAACCGGGTTCGAATAAATCAGAGATAGCCCGGTTACGCATAGAATCTTTACTAACCTGGGAATAATCATTTAAATCATAAGTAGGCCGGTTAGCGATGGCAAGAATCCTGCCTGTATGCGGATTCATTACTACGATGCTGGCGCCTTTAGCATTAAAATCTTTAAAGGCCCTATCTAATTCTCTTTCTGCGATATACTGGATAACCTCATCAATAGTCAAAACTATATCCTCTCCGTCAACGGGAGCGACCATCTTCTCCCAGATATCCAATTTCTTCTGATGGGCATCGCGCAGAAAAATCGCCCAACCGGGAACCCCTTTTAAATACCTATTATAAGTCCTTTCCACGCCCTCTAAGCCGATATTATCCATACCGCTAAAACCAATTACGTGGCTGGCCAGATAACTGTTAGGATAAATACGCTTGGTTTCCTTTAGGAATCCCAACCCTTTAATATTTAATTTCTTAATGGCAGCGGATTTATCGGGAGGCATTTTACGCGCTAACCAGATAAATGATTTTTTACGGTTTAACCTGTCTTCAAGATAACTATGTTTAAGGCCAAGTATTGAATCCAGTTTTTTTATTATGTTTTCTTTATCATTAATTGCATTTGGAACAGCATAAAGCGAATCCATAGACATATTAAATGCCTGTGCTTTAAGATTGCAGTCATAAATTGTTCCGCGCCGCGGCTCAAGCTCTAAGAGCTGATTGTGTTGTTTTTTAGCTATTGAGGTAAGATAATCGGAACGAAAAAATTGGATAAAAAAAAGGCGGCCTACGCAAAGAAGGAGAAAAATAAAAAAAACCAAAAATACCGCCTCATTCCTTCGGCGATAATTACTGATATACACTATATTTTCTAGGAGTAATGAAAACCCCACGGGCATACCCGTGGTACCTTAATGAGATCCTTGCCATCTTCGATGCCAAGGATTATTATCCCGATTAGCATCACCAACGGGCTTACCCATTCAGTGACATCCCACCAAAGCATCTTTCGCATTCATCCCGGGCAAACCCGGGGTCTTCTGCTAAGAAGAAATAAATATTAGGGGTTAATTGTCTTTGCTTGAGCTTCCCGTTTTAAGTTAAAAATCCGTGCCAATAACCCTTCTTTGTTTTGACTCTGACCAACAAGCTTTAAACCTTCTTTGGAAGAAACAAATTTAACAAAACGGTAATTATCCGGCATTTGAAATTCACTAGTTTCATCGATTCTGCCACCGATGTTTACCAAAGAAGAACCCTTGTTAATATTATATCTTAAAGCGGTATTCTTATCCAGTAATTCCGTAAAAAGTACTTGTTTTTTCTGGCCCAGATAAGCCAGGCGGAATATTTCGCTTTGCTGATAAACATAAAGCACAGAGAAAGAAGTAATAAATACCACTGTGGAAAGAAATTTAGTCAGTTTCATATTATTTTATATCCTTTGCGCTACCCTGAATTTAGAACTACGGCTGGAGGGATTAGCTTCTATCTCGCCATCCGTAGGAACCAGGGGCTTACTTGTAATAATGTCAACCATCCCGTCAGCCTTAAGTGCACGGAATGTATGCTTAATTGCTCGATCTTCCAAAGAATGGAAAGAAATAACACATATTCTGGCTTGCTGTTTTAGAACTGTAACAGCCTTAGTAATTGAACTTTCCAAGATTTCTAATTCCCTATTTACGGCAATGCGCACTGCCTGAAAAGTCCGCGTAGCAGGATGTATACGGTAATAGCTCTTCCTGTACCTATACGGAATAGCCCGCATCACCAAATCAGCTAATTGCTTGGTTGTAGAAATAGGCTCTAACTTGCGCTCTTCGATTAACAAATGAGCTATACGATTATGCCAACGTTCCTGCCCGAAATTCCAGAGCAAATGAGATATCTCGTTTTCATTGAGGTTATTTATCAAATCATATGCTGAGATATAACTACTTCTGTCTAAACGCATATCCAGTGGCCCCTCCTCCTGAAAGCTAAACCCTCTTTGCGCATCTTTTAGCTGATAACTGGACATACCTAAATCAAAAACAATCCCATCTACATCTTTTATGCCCAGCTTCCCTAAAACCTGGTCCAAATCCGCAAAATTCGAATGAATAAATTCACAAGCATCTTTAAATTCAGCTAGCCTGTTGCGGCAGACATCTAATGAATCCTGATCCCGGTCAATACAGATTAATCGACCCCCCGGAGTAATCTTCTTTAATATTTCAAGCGAATGCCCACCGGTACCTATGGTTGCATCTATAATTATTTTTCCGGGCGCAAGATTCAGGTAATCTATAACTTCATGCAACATTACCGGTATATGCAGTAAATTCTGGTCTAGCATCTATACATCCATTAACTTTTCTGCGATCTCTTCAAAAGACTGGCGACTATTTGCGTAAAAATCATGCCATTTGTCTTTTGCCCAAATCTCAATACGGTTAGACACTCCTACAATCATCACATCTCTTTTAATTTCAGCAAAATCTTTTAAATATTGCGGCACTAAAATCCTACCCTGCTTATCAGAACTTACTTCGACAGCACCACTAAAAAGCAACCGGTTAAAAGTACGCGATTGCTGTTTAGTAAATGACATAGTCTTAAATTTGTTCTCCTGAGACCTCCATTCTTCCTCCGAAAACATAAAAAGGCATTTATCCAAACCGCGAGTAACAAAAAATTTCTCTACGAATTGATTTTTGGCAACTTCGCGAAACTTGGCAGGCAAAATCAATCGACCTTTACGGTCTATGGAATGAACAAATTCCCCGTAGAACATTTTTTCTTCCCTTCCACTTTACTCCACTTTTATCCACTGAATAAACAAAGTATAGTCAAAATCACCCCTTTTGTCAAGAAAAAAATTTACCTAAATTCAACAAATACAATCAATTGTGGATAGGTAGGTTATAATGACTAGCTATTGTGGTTTTTAAAGGTGTGCCCCTAGAATTTTATGGCAGGAAATTATATCTTTTTGGATTTGTTTGACCAAGTCTTCTATAGTAGCAAATTTCTTATCAGGCCGGATTAATTTTATAAATTGAATTTCAAGATATTTCCCATAAATATCTTTAGAAAAATTAAAGATATGTACCTCTGTTCTATCGGACATATTTTTAGCATATATTGTAGGCCTGCGCCCGATATAACAGGCGCCGTAATAGGTTTTGCCGGAGAAAATAATTTTAACCG
>Ga0268276_1000508_pt1 | contig 45812 bp, 44 predicted proteins | sample saktaG_4_FD_190145 | JGI IMG/M metagenome (GOLD analysis project Ga0268276, IMG submission 190145) | Saline water microbial communities from Sakinaw Lake, British Columbia, Canada - sak_2010_1_5_45m | ecosystem: Environmental > Aquatic > Non-marine Saline and Alkaline > Saline ...
TGAAGAGTTATTCTTCAATAGTATCGGGACACCCATTACCATTACAAACGGATCGCTTGGGGTCTTATACGGCGACTACAATTCACACCGTCTTACTTACTACAGCCGTCTTGACTTTGATTTTAAAAAGTCGTTCTATTTCGGGAAAAGGATGAAACTCGAGATTGATGCCAGTGTAACGAACCTCCTCAACGAAAAGAATGTCTTTTATGTTGACCGAATCACCAACACTGTTGTATACCAGCTCCCTATCCTGCCCAGCCTGGGCCTGAGTTTCACATTCTGATTTATGACAGCAACTGATCAGTGGGGTATCTATTCGAGAATTCTTTCACTCATTGATTTTACGTCTCTGGATGGCACAGATAGCGACAAATCCACCATTTCACTTTGCCTTAAGGCGATACATTTTGGGGAGCAAGGTCTTCCAGTTCCTGCGGCGGTTTGTGTTTTTTCACCTTTTGTAAAGATAGCATGCCGTGAACTTTCCGGGACAGGAATCCTCGTTGCAACCGTTGCAGGTGGATTCCCTCACGGCCAATCTCCAATCCAAGCCAAACTTGAAGAGGTTTCGTTTGCGATCGATCAGGGAGCCGATGAGATCGACATCGTTTTTTCCAGGGGAGCCTTTATTGCAGGCAACCATCAGCATGTGTATGATGAAATTGCAGTCATCAGGGAGTATTGCCAGGAGCAAACGCTGAAAGTAATCCTTGAAACTGGAGAACTTGTCAGCCCTGGGTTAATTGCTGAAGCCTCTGATCTAGCTCTCAGTGCTGGTGCCGATTTTATCAAGACATCCACCGGAAAAATTCCCGAAGGAGCTACTGAAGAGGGTGTAACGACGATGCTGGAGAGGATCCGCAAATTTCATGAAAGTACCGGACTCATGCGCGGGATTAAACCCTCAGGGGGAATTTCGGAACCCGAACGCGCGCTGGCATTTTACAACCTGGTTTCATCTATCCTGGGAGAGGCCTGGCTTTCCAAAGACCGGTTCCGGATTGGGGCCTCCCGTCTCGCAGGAAAACTGGCCGGGAAAATTCTCCTGAAGTAAGAATGAAAAAGTGTATGTATCTTTGTCATGCAATACAGCAGTGTAAAATGTGTTTTATGAATAAATTCCTCCCCCCAACCATTGCTCTCCTGTCCCTGATTGCGATAGGGTTTTCTTCCTGTATGGATAGTGACCCAAACCCGGCACCAGCTGATCCACGTCAACTATTCACAGGTGTGTGGAGTGTCTCGGAAACAGAAACCCGTCTCACCTACGAAGTAAGTATTGAGGCAGATCCTAAATCACAAAATGGGGGTGTCTATATTTACAACTTTGCCAATGCCGGCACCAGCAGCAACCCTGCGTATGCCTTTGTTTCCGGAAACACAATTTCGTTGGAAGTCAACCAGGTAATCGGAGACGGATGGATCATCAATGGTTCCGGGTCTCTTTCAGGCTCGAAGATCAACTGGCCTTATACATTGAATGATGGAGCCAACCTCCATAACATCTCAGCAGTATATACAAAACTCTAGTTGGGAAGGGATTTTACGAAGTTCTTCTCTCTCGTTGCCAGCTCCTTGTTAACCTTTTCATACATCTGAATGAAAAGCTGTGGGTTGTTCCTGTAGTATGTGATATTTTGCTGGTATCGCTCCCTCGACACCCCATATTTTCTAAAGAGACCTGTATAGTAATATTCCTCCTGCCCGGAAGTGTTTGTTCCCTTGTTCCTGGCAATCAGCAATGCAGCTTCAATGGTGTGCGCATCAGCAAGCATAAGAATCATCTGAGACTCGGGAATAATGGAGTCGTCGGACTGAATCTGTAACATCGATTCCGGCTTCCGGTCGGGAACACAAGCAACCAGAATTAAGAGAGAGAGTATAGCAAAAAAACTCTTCATGAAAATTATTGCTTCCGGGCAGTGTACTCTTTGTTTAACTGTTCCAGCACCTCCCGGGTAATATCCAGCTTCCCGTTTGCAGTGAGGATCTCCCCTGCCATCCGGTAAGCAAGGATGTAATCATATCCGTACGCTTCGTTGTATCTGGCTAAGAAGTTGTTTACAGTATCAAGTAACTGGATGTTCATATTGAACTCCTGTTCGGCCACCTGCTGGGTAAAGCGCTCTTTTTTCTCCATCAGTAACTGCTGCTTCATCATCAGCTCTTCATAAACAACCTTGGCCTGGGCTTCAGTGATGCTATTCGTTTGGATCTTCCGCTGAAACTCGGCAGCCTCTTTCTCTAAGGCACTCTGTTCATTCAGAACCTCGCGCTGAAGCCGGTTGCCGGTACTCTCCAGGTTCTGCTTCATAACTTTCACAAACTCGTAGTGCTCATTTAACGTGTCGATGTTGACATAAACGATAGTAGGGCCAGATGGTAAAGCTACCTGGGTGGAGTCGGTGGAGGCTTGAATAGATCCACTGGATTTTTGCGAAGTGAGAAATAAAATATAAAGGACAACGAGTCCGGCAAGGGTTATTAGTAATAAAACCGTGTTCAGGTTTGCTGCTTTTTTTTCCATAGTTGACAAATTAATTTCCAAGTTCAGATATAAATTTGATACGCATCAACCGGATCTCTTCCTCGGCATACTCATCTTCTCCAAGGTCCTGAAGTGCTTTGGCAACCGAATCGGTTTCTGCTGTGCGAAAATAGTCGAAAATTTCCTCCTGGTGGTAAGGATCAACGATTTCATCAATGTAATAGTTGATATCGATCTTTGTCCCGGCGCTAACAATATGTTCGATCTCGGTGAGCAGCTCTTCAAATGTCAGATTCTTGGCAATCGCAAGATCTGCCAGAGAGATCTTCCGGTCGATACTTTGGATGATATATACTTTGAGTCCCGATTTGTTGATGACCGATTTCACAACCATATCCATCGGCCTGATGATCTCATTCTCCTCCACATACTCCTTGATCAGGTCTAGAAATGGCTTTCCATATTTGAGCGCTTTCCCCGACCCAACTCCGGTAATCTGCTTCAACTCTTCGGAGGTAATCGGATATTGTATCGCCATATCCTCCAGCGACGGGTCCTGGAAAATTACAAACGGCGGAAGCTTCTCTTTCCTGGCAATCTGTTTGCGCAAGTCCTTCAGCATGCTGAACAGGGTTTTGTCCGTGGTGCTGCTCTTGGATCCCATGGCTTCGAGAAACTCCTCCTCTTCAGGATTTTCATAGTCATGGTCGTCAACCAACATGACCGACCAGGGCTTTTTCAGAAACTTATGGCCTTCAGCATTCATCTTCAGGATGCCATAATTTTCTATATCCTTGGTAAGAAGCCGTTCGATCAAACACTGACGTATCACAGCATTCCAGAATTTTTCATCTTTATCAGCCCCTTTCCCGAATACCTCTAGCTTGTTGTGTTTGTAGTTTTTAACAGGAGTAGTGAGTTTGCCGATGAGCACATTGATCAGATGTTTGTGCTTTACCTGTTCTTTCATCGCAAGAATCGCTTCAAGGGCAATCTGCATGTATTGCTTGCCTTCAAATTTTTTCTTTGGATGGAGACAATTATCGCAGTTCTGACAATTATCTTCTTTGAATATTTCGCCAAAATAATGAAGCAGTTGCTTCCGGCGACATACCGACGATTCGCTATAGCTTACAGTTTCAAACAAGAGGTGCTTGGCAATCTCCTGTTCAGCGACCGTCTTCCCTTTGAGAAATTTCTCCAGCTTCAGGATGTCATCATAGCTATAGAATGCAATGCAGTTTCCTTCTCCATCATCGCGCCCCGATCGGCCTGTCTCCTGATAGTATCCTTCCAGGCTCTTCGGCATATCGAAATGGATCACATATCGTACATCCGGCTTATCGATCCCCATTCCGAATGCGATGGTGGCAACAATCACATCCACCTTCTCCATTAAGAACCTGTCCTGGTTCTCCCTTCTTACTGCGGCGTCGAGTCCGGCATGATAAGGCAGTGCCTTGATGCCGTTGAGCAGAAGGGATTCGGCTAGCTCCTCAACCTTTTTACGGCTCAGGCAGTAAACGATGCCCGATTTCCCTGCATGGCTCTTGATGTATTTTATCACATCCTTCACCACTGTTTTATTTTTTGGCCGCACTTCATAGTATAGGTTTGGCCGGTTGAAGGATGACTTGAAAACTGCGGCATCCATCATTCCAAGATTCTTCTGGATATCTTGCTGGACTTTGGGAGTGGCTGTTGCCGTAAGGGCAATTACCGGCACCTTCTGTCCTATTGCCTCGATGATAGGCCGCAAACGACGGTATTCGGGGCGGAAATCATGGCCCCATTCAGAAATACAGTGTGCTTCATCGATGGCATAAAACGAAATCTTGATATTCTTCAGGAATTCGATGTTGTCTTCCTTTGTGATTGTTTCAGGAGCCACATACAAGAGTTTTGTCTTGCCTGAAGTAATATCCTTCTTCACCTGCAGGATCTCCTGACGCGAAAGTGAAGAGTTCATAAAATGAGCTACCTCCTCTTCGGTGCCAAAACTACGCATCGAATCCACCTGATTTTTCATCAAAGCAATCAATGGGGAGACAATGATTGCAGTTCCCTCCTGTATGAGTGCAGGAAGTTGATAACACAGTGATTTTCCACCGCCCGTAGGCATAATTACGAATGTATCTTTCTGTGCCAGAACATTATTGATGATAGCTTCCTGATTGCCTTTAAAGGTATCAAATCCAAATACCCGCTTCAACGCATCATGTAGATTAAGATCTCCCTTGCTACCCGCCATTGCTATTATCTGGTTAATTGTTTACTTTTGTTCTAGATTCCTTGATTTATAAAGAATTAAACCTCTTATATACAAATATAATCACAAATATTCCGAATCAACCAAATTTTTTAAAAAAATTATACTTTGAAAATCACAACTGATATTCGAGAATCTGCCCTAACAACCATTCGTCAGGAAACGGAAGCCATTAGCGGCCTGACTGCTTTCATCAACGAAAACTTCATCCGATGTGTTGAGGTGATCCTTCATGCCGGTGGTCGCGTAATCGTAACAGGGATTGGGAAAAGCGCAATCATCGGACAAAAGATCGTTGCCACATTCAACTCCACTGGAACACCTGCTGTTTTCATGCACGCTGCCGATGCCATCCATGGGGATTTAGGGATAATCCAAAAAGAGGATGTCGTACTCTGTCTCTCCAAAAGTGGGGAAACACCTGAGATTAAAATCCTTGTCCCCCTGATAAAAAAGAACGGAAACCCACTTCTTGCTTTGGTTGGCAACCCATCCTCCTACCTTGCAAACTCAGCAACCTATTGGATAAATACATCTGTACCCCAAGAGGCTTGCCCTAACAACCTGGCACCTACTTCCAGCACAACTGCCCAGTTGGTCATGGGTGATGCCTTAGCTGTATGCCTGCTCGAAAGCCGTGGATTTACAGCCAGTGATTTTGCTAAATTTCACCCGGGAGGTGTATTAGGGAAAACACTCTATTTAACCGTCGCAGATCTGTACGTCAACAATCCGGTGCCAAAAGTAACATATTCTGATAATATTAAAAACGTTATCCTCGAAATCTCTTCCAAACGACTCGGGGCAACAGCTGTTTTGAAGCAGGATGAATTGATTGGGATGATCACAGATGGAGACCTTCGCCGGATGCTGGAGAGAAATATTGCCCTTGAAACCATAACAGCTGAGGACATTATGAGTCCGAATCCGAAAACCATCGAGCCGGATATGCTGGTTATCGAAGCATTGCAGGTGATGCGGAATAATAATATTACGCAATTGATCGTATTAAAAAACGGTATTTACCTGGGCATTATTCATCTGCACGACATCCTGAAAGAGGGTATCATTTAACATGGAAGGGGCGATTGTGATTCCTCATCTGCGAAGAGCTGTCGAATTTTGGGATGCCCTGGTATCAGAACAAACTGCAGGGGAGTAATCCCGGAACTCTGATCCAATGAAAAATAACCGGTTCATCGCTCGTAGCACGTTAGCGATGCTTCTTCTTCTTTTCGTACTGCCCCTTGCAGCTCAGGTAACAAAAATTATTGGAAAAATTACGGACAAATCAACCGGAGAACCACTCCCCTTTACCAATGTCGTAGTTTCAGGAACCACGCTCGGAACCTTAACCGATTTTGAAGGAAAATATGCCATCGAATTTACAACGAAGGCTGATTCGTTGCGTGCATCGTTGATAGGATATATTCCACTGAGCCACAAAATCCTGTTACATCAGTTTCAGACCATCAATTTTGAACTTCCCCCGGCAACCTATAACCTGGCTGAGGTCACGATCAGGTATACCGGAAACCCTGCCGAAAAGATCCTGGCTATGGTGATTGCCAACAAAGACAGAAACTCCCTGCAATCTTTCTCATCGTATCAATATGAAGCCTATACCAAAATTGAGCTGGATGCCAATAACATCACCGACAAACTGAAGCAACGGAAACTCTTTAAATCCTTTGACTTCATATTTTCCTATGTCGATACATCCACCATCAATGGCAAATCCTACCTGCCCGTTTTTATAACGGAGACCATGTCAGATGTCTATTTCCGGAAATCTCCAAAAGCTCGGAAAGAGATCATCAAAGCCTCCCGGTTATCGGGACTGGAAAATGAGAGTGTGGCACAATTCCTCGGGAATCTTTCCGAACAGATTGAAATTTACAAAGATTATATCCCGATTTTCGATAAAAATTTCGTGAGCCCGATCGCAGAATTCGGTCTCGATTACTATAAATACTACTTGGTCGACAGTATCTTCCTCGGGAATAACTGGTGCTACCACCTGATGTTCAAACCCAGGCGAAAGCAGGAATTAACGTTTTCCGGAAGTTTTTGGGTGGCCGACACCTCTTTTGCCATTAAAAAGATTGACCTCCGGATCGCTTCCGATGCCAACATAAATTTTATCAATGATCTCGAAGTTAAACAGGAGTTTGAGTGGACCGAGGAAGAGTTTTGGATGATTACCCGTGACGAGATGATCGCCGATTTCAATATCATCGAAAACACCGATAAAGTGGTCGGTTTTTTTGGGCATCGTACTTCCAGTTACCGAAATTTTCAGTTTGACCCGCCCGAGAATAAGCGGTTTCTCTCCATGCCGGCCAATGTCTTCATCGAACCTGAAGCGAATAAAAAAGAGGATAGCTACTGGGAAATGGCCAGACATGAAGAGCTGTCGGAATCGGAACAGGGAATCTATGAAATGGTTGATTCCGTGAAGAAAATCCCCATCTTCAAAACCTATGTTGATCTCGTTTATACTGTTGTGAACGGGTATCTGCCATGGGGTAAAGTAGAACTGGGACCCTACACAAAACTCTTCTCGTTCAACTCCATTGAAGGGGCCAGATTCAGGATCGGGGGACGAACCAGCAATTCGTTCAGTAAAAAGATCCAGCTTGAGGCATATCTTGCCTATGGGACCAAAGATCAGCGGTTCAAATACGGAGGTGAGATCATGTATATGTTTGACAAAAACCCCAGGCGTGACCTGGTTGCTTCATACAAAAACGATCTGGAGCAGCTCGGACTGAGTCCCAATGCTTTTTCGACGGACAACATCCTCACCTCTATCTTTAGCCGAGGTCCGAACAACAAATTAACGCGGGTCCAGGAGTTCAAGATCATGTATGAGCACGAGTGGTTTAACGGATTGATCAACCGTGTGCATTTTATTCACCGGCAGATGTTCCCGCTGGGTGAGACCTCCTTTGTGATCTTTCCCGAATCGAGGACCTCTCCTGTTCTCATCCCGGATATCTTTACCTCCGAAGTTGTATTCGATACGCGGATCGCTTTCCGTGAACGCTTTGTTTCCGGAGAGTTCTACCGGTACACGATTAGCTCCAGTTACCCGATTATTCTGATTCGCTACGGATACGGGATTCCAAATCTTTTTCAAAGTGATTACGAATACCACCGTTTAACCGTCAACCTCCAGCAATGGTTCAATTTCTCCACTATCGGGTGGTCGAAATACACCATCGAGGCCGGAAAAATCTGGGGGACCCTTCCCTATCCCCTGCTGAAGATCCATGAAGGGAACCAGACATTCCTCTATGACGAGTTCTCTTCAAACCTGATGAACTATTATGAGTTTGTAAGCGATCAGTATTTTTCTGTCACCTACTCACACCATTTCGACGGATTGATCTTCAACCATCTGCCTCTCATCAGAAAACTGAAGTGGCGGGAAGTTGCCCATATTCGTTGTGTATATGGAACCCTTAAGGAGCAAAACCAGGAGTATTCATTGTTCCCGGGTCAGATGCGGTCGTTTGCGAACATCCCCTACTGGGAAGCCGGTGTAGGAATCGAAAACATCTTTCGGATCATCCGGGTAGATGCAATCTGGCGCCTCAACCATCGCGACGACATGCTCAATCCAAATCCGGCTACTTTCGGCCTTTTCGTCTCATTATACTTTTCATTCTGAGGAATCGTTACTTTTGTATCATAATATGTTCTCATGATCCTTCGCACAGAAAAAATTATTAAAAAATACCGGAAACGAACTGTTGTTAATGAGGTGACTATCCAGGTGGAACCAGGAGAGATTGTAGGGTTGCTTGGCCCAAACGGCGCCGGAAAAACCACTTCGTTTTACATCATCGTAGGGTTGATCAAGCCCCTGGTTGGGAAAGTTTTTCTCGATGATATTGATATTACCTCCGAACCAATGTATAGGAGAGCCCAGCGCGGAATCAGTTACCTCCCCCAGGAAGCCTCCATCTTCAGGAAACTGAGTGTCGAAGATAACATCAAGGCCATACTGGAATTTACCAAACTTAACAAGCAGCAGCAAAAAGAGAGACTGGAGAGGTTGCTGGATGAATTTGGGCTTCAGCACATAAGAAAAAGTTACGGGATTACATTATCAGGTGGGGAACGTCGGCGGACGGAGATCGCCAGGTGCCTGGCAGTTGACCCGAAATTTATTCTGCTGGATGAGCCGTTTGCCGGAATAGACCCAATTGCAGTAGAGGATATTCAGCAGATCGTCATCAAGCTGAAAGAGAAAAATATCGGGGTGCTCATCACCGATCATAACGTGCATGAGACTCTCACAATTACCGACCGCTCTTACCTTCTGTTCGAAGGCAGCATCCTCCGTAGCGGCTCTTCTGACGAACTAGCTCAGGATGAGCATGTACGCAAAGTTTACCTGGGACAAAACTTTGAATTAAGACGCTAATCGCTATTCGCTATTCGCTTTTGAAAGAATAACGAAATGATAAAATAGGTCAGGATGATCATTGGTATAGCGCTCAGAGAGAATAACACAAGGTAGATTGCAGCCAGGATCAGGAAAATATAGCGCATTTCATTCCCTTTCCAGCTCATCTTTTTAAATTTCATGGAGAAGAGGTGGAAATCTGAAACGAGGAGGTAGGAGAAGAGCACGGTGAGAATTGCCAGCACCCTGGTATTTGAAAAGAAATCGGTAAAAAAATCGAGAGTGATCAGAGAAAACTGGTCGGATTGGTAATAAAGGACAACCGGAATAGAGGCAAAGAAGATGGCGTTAGCCGGAACCGGCAACCCGATAAAATGATCCTCCTGGTTGAGGTCAATGTTGAATTTAGCCAGCCTGAAGGCCGAACAAACCGGAATAAGTAGTGAAAACCAGGGAGTGATATAATATTGTTCCAGAATATTACAGCTTCCGTCACAACCTGCCGACAGGAGTTGAAACATTATCAGTCCCGGGGCAACTCCAAAAGAAACCAGGTCGGCAAGTGAGTCAAGTTGTTTGCCAAGTTCCGACCGTGCATCCAGCAGCCGGGCTGCTGTACCATCGAGGAAGTCAAAGAGAGCTGCAATGAAGATAAATAGTGAAGCTGTCACCAGGTCGCCCTCCATCACCAGAATAATGGCAACTAATCCGGCAATCAGGTTAAAAGCAGTGAGGGTATTTGGGATTTGTTGTTTCCAGGTCATAGTGAGTTGATTAGTGAGGTAAAGATACAGACAATTTCAGATCATCATCCCGATTTTCCCTAATTTTACCACCCAATGTCTATTCCCGAAATTAATATAGAAGATTACTCCTACGACCTGCCACCCGACCGGATTGCACAGCATCCGTTGCCTGAGAGGGATAGTTCAAAATTACTTTATTCGATTGAAGGCACTATTAAACAGGATAGTTTCCGAAATCTCTCTGAACATATTCCATCGGGGAGCATGATGGTATTTAACAATACCCGTGTGATCAGAGCACGCCTGATTTTTCATAAATCAACCGGAACGCATATTGAGATCTTCTGCCTTGAACCAGTGGAACCCACAAACGAGATCAACCAGGCCTTTCAGCAACCGGGGCCAGTCGTTTGGAGATGTTTAATAGGAAATGCGAAACGTTGGAAACATGGAATTCTCGAAAAGCGCATTGAGATCTCCGGATCAGTAGTCACCCTGCAAATTGAGAAGAAGCGTGCTATAGAGGAGGGGACATTCCTGGTCACTTTCTCGTGGGATCAAGCAGGGCTGACATTCGGAGAAATACTGGAACAAGCTGGCCGGATTCCTCTCCCACCCTATATCTCCAGGGAAGATGATGTGAACGATATCCTTCGGTACCAGACCATATATGCTCTCCAAGATGGATCTGTTGCAGCGCCAACCGCTGGACTTCACTTCACACCCAAGGTGCTGGATTCTCTCAAAAACCGGAATATCCTTCATGAACAGGTTACCTTACACGTTGGTCTTGGCACATTCAGACCAGTGTCTGTTTCTCATCTTTCGCAACATGTGATGCATGAAGAGCAGATTGTCGTTACGGCTGAAACAATCCGGCATCTTGTAAATCATCTTCCAAACCCGGTTATTGCAGTAGGAACGACCTCGGTACGAACACTGGAAAGTCTCTACTGGCTAGGCATCAAGCAATTTAATAACCCCGAATCAGCCCTGACTGATATCGGCCAGTGGGATCCTTACATTCAAACCGGTGAACCTTTGCTACCCGCTGAAGCAGCACTTTCAGCATTGCTCCGGGGCATGAAGTCCCGAAAACTTTCAGTGTTAAGTGCCACGACAAGGTTGCTTATTATCCCCGGTTACCACTTCCGGATTATCAATGGAATGGTCACGAACTTTCATCAACCACACAGCACGTTGTTGATGCTGATCGCTGCTTTTCTCGGTGAGAGATGGAAAGATATTTATCACTATGGCCTGGCAAACGGATTCAGGTTTCTCAGCTATGGCGATAGTTGTTTGTTCCTTCGGTAACAAAGATTAAATGTTTTTTATTACCTTTGTTTCGAATCAAATCATGGAGGAGATTATGTTCAATAATATGTTTCTAATTTTCGGCCTTGGCACCACAGAGATCATTTTGATTGTACTCGTCGTGCTGTTGTTGTTTGGCGGGAAAAAAATTCCTGAGCTGATGCGTGGTATCGGGAAAGGGGTGAAAAGCTTCAAAGATGGCATTCAGGGTATGGACGAGGATCTAAAAGATATTTCAAAAGATAAACCTGCCCCGGAAAAAAAAACACCCCCCGTTGATCCCGCCGGATAACAAATCGCTTTTATAGTACTCTCTCTTTGCAATTTCGCAGGCTCTGTGAAATTTCTCACACCCTATTTCCCTGGTTATATAAGATTATTCAAAATTGAATTGTTATGTCGCAGAAAATTTATGCAGGAACCACTGTTGATGTTAATGAAGAGGGGTACATGACTGACTCCACACAGTGGACAAAAGAGATTGCCAAAGAGATTGCCCATGAGGAAAACATTGACCTCACTGATAAGCATCTTGCCATTTGTGAATTTATTCGCAATAAGCAAGCCAATGGGGAGAATATCACGATCCGTTCGGTCGGAAACTCAGGCATCATTGATATCAAGGGATTTTACCAGCTTTTCCCGGGTGCCCCGATGAAAAAAGCAGCCAAAATCGCCGGAATCCCAAAGCCGGCATCATGCGTATAAATAAACAAAAAGGACAGACCCGTAAAGACGGGGCATGCCCCGTCTCCACAGCATGCCCCGACCTTACAGCATGTACCAACAAACAAACGATATGATAAAAGAAGAACACCCCCTGAAAAAAGTATGCATCATCTGTGCAAAGGGCACAATAGAAGATGTTTACGCTGCTCTCGTAATGAGCAATGGCGCTGTAATGGAAGGAATTGAAACCAAGATCTTTTTCACTTTCTTCGGCCTCGATGCCATTACTAAAAAACACATGAACAGCCTGAAAACAGGTACAGTTGGCAATCCTGCCATGCGTATGCCCGGTGGACTCCCCTTCCCTACTCTGCTTGGCACCCTTCCCGGGGTTGAAGCAGGTGTATCGGCGATGATGCGGAGTCAGATGGAAAAGTTAGATATTCCTCCTGTTTCCGAATTTCTCGAAATGATCGAAGCCGGTGGTGGCGAAGTATATGCCTGCAAACTGGCTATGGACATGTTCAAACTGGAAAAAACCGATCTTTGGGATGGTGTAAAGGCTGTCCTTACAGTAGGTGAATTTTACGAAATGTGCGGGGGACTCCAAACGCAGATCATTTTTACCTGATCCATTCCCATGATACAAAAGGGGTTGTCTCAAAAATTGAGGGAACCCTTTTTTTATTGATGATAATCAAGCCTAATCATTCCTTTTTAATCATTATAGCAGTCGCCTTCGCAACTGGGGTGCTTTGCATTTTCTCCATATGGTTTGATTTCGTTTATCACCCCGCACCCCTAGGTTGCTCCGGCAATAGCTATAACGATTTCTCAGGCAATAGCTTCTGCAACAGCCAGAACAACCTAGGAACGCGGGGTGTACCATACAGGCTCGGTTTTCAATATCATGAAAAAGCGTTCCAGTTGTGGAGGCAGTTGCGAAGCTTGCCTGGGTTCAAGGCATAAAAAAGGGGCGCCTCAACATAAGAGACACCCCATTATTTTAACATGGATCGGTTATTTTACAACTACGATCTTCTTCTGAATAACAGTTCCGTTTGTGCGTTCAACACGCAGCATATAAACTCCGTTTGAAACATCTGGAATATTAAATGAAGATCCATTGAAATCCTCCACAAATTTTACCAATGTTCCACTCGGAGAGTAGAGGGATACGCGAGCGTGCTCAGCTCCCATGATATAAATGGTCCCGGTAGTTGGGTTGGGGTAAACCCGCATCGCTTCATTGCTCTTCTCATCCTGTCCAACGGCAAAGATCAGATCAATCTCATAAAGGCTATGAGCAGTCAGATCTTCTGCGAAAACGTCAATGGTAGTAGTTCCCGGGACTTCAATGGCAGGAACAACGATCACCGTTGCATTCGGATCCATTGGGTCGCCAGTGATCTCAGGGATCAATACGCCACCAGATACTTCAACATCATAATTGAATACATCAGGGTCGAAGCCAGCCATTGCGATACCATCAACGAAAAGTTCATCCAGTCGCGCTTCGGTATTGTATGTGGCATCTTCTAGCGAATAAACCGACTGGTAGATTATTTTGGATGCAGGGTCCTGAACAAATACAATCACACCCAGATCATCCCACTCCTCAACATTCGTTCCGGCAAGATCCTCCTGGTCACTCCATGAAAATGTTACACGGTCTTCCAAATTGATTGTGGTCCCGTTCGCATCCGGCATCATCTTCATCATCACATGTTCAAATTCAGTTTCACCATTGGTCATCACATTCCCTGTTGTGATATACTCAAATACAATAACTTGCAACATCATCCCTGTGAAATCGGCGAATGGTAGGACAGCTACATCTACAGACATCTCTGTTCCGTTCAGATGGTGAGAAGCCACTATATCCATCAACCCCGGCTGAAGAACAGCTGCATTGAATGAACTCTGAACAGCCGTCATAGTTGTAGGGACATCCGATCCGTTGCAAAAGAGGTTTGGTACGCCGTTTACACCATAGAATGTGCGGCGAACTCCACCCTCTTCAGTATAGTATGGATCTCCCGGTGCAGGCCAACTCATCTGATACTTAATCAGGGTAATATCATCCTCATTTGTAAAACACCAGGGAACAAACCCTGCGTTGAAATTAGCACAAGGAGCACAGGTAGAACTGGTAAACTCTTCGTAACAAGGCTTCTTCGGAATTACATTGCTAACCCTTATCAAAGGCTTTGAAAGGGAGTCTCCCGACTGGTCATCATCCTTTACGCCATTTACTTTATTGATCCAAACATTCAGTGTATAGGTCCCGATTGGAACAGATATCTGCTGATCGCAAGTAAAATTGTAGGTATCGAGTGCATCAATGGAGAGACCGTCGATGAAAGTACTTTGAATGGGGCCATTGTTCACCTGCCAGTCTATGTCAAAAGAGGTAATGGTAGTGATACCTATATTCATAATCTGCCCGGTTACATCTTCAGGTCCGTTGATGTAGGTGGGTGTGGTAATACTGGTCATACTGGCATCAAGGTTGAGCTGGTTCAACAATAAGATGTCATCGAGGTACCAGTAGTCGATGTTATACATATTCCCATCAAGGTAAAAACAGATCTGGAATTCACTTTCACCAACGTCGGAATTGTTGATGGTCAAATCAATCTGTTCAGGGCCAACATTTGAAGTCGGGCTGATTTCCCAAACAATATTCCAGGCTCCGTTGTGCGAACGCGTTGCCACACCAGCTTTCGGACCTGTACCGGTATAATCATCATAAAAATGCCGGAAAGTAAGTTGCACCTCTGTCAATCCAGTCAGGTCCATTTCATAGGAGATCAACCGGGTTACATAAGTGCCGCTGACATATGTAAATTTTGCTTCAGGGACTTCGCCTCCTGCATCATTAGTAGCGCTAACCGACCACTGGGCAGGCAATCCATCGATGCTCCACCCGGCAGGTGGCATCATACCCGAGCTGAAATCTTCCACAATAAACCCCTGTCCGAATGTCACACCCGACAAGGCAACAAACAGCAGTAATACATAAACTTTTTTCATAGATCATAAGTTTTGGTAAATAAATAAGGTGTTATGTTTCTCAACACAAATATACAGATAAATAAAGATAAAGGTTGGATCTGGAAGAAATATTGTCTCCATGCAAACTGACACCCGTCTCATTAGCTGGCTTTTAATAATAAAAAAATCAACTAGTCCAGGATTCACAGATAATTTTAATCTTCTTGCCGATAAAAGCATTCACTTTAACAAATCCGTTTGTATGCCGAGGATTAAACCTGTAAACTTGTCAAAAAAATATCCCCATGAAAAAGATTGTCACGCTTTTCTTTGCCGCCCTCTTTATCGTCCCTGTGTTCGCCCAGGAGAGTGAAGAAAATCAACCCGAAAAAACACCGATGAAAGCAGCCCTGGTGCTAATCGATGTCCAGAACCAATTCATGCCAATGATGTCGGAAAAAGACCAGAAGGATGCGCCGGATTACATCAACTGGTACATGATGCTTTTCCGCCATTACAAACTCCCTGTGATAAGGGTTTACCACAGCGATCTAAAATGGGGTCCTGCCCCAGGCACCGAGGAATTTGCCTTCGACACCGTGTTCAAAATTGAAGAGAGCGATCCCATGGTAATCAAGACCTACGGAAACGCCTTCAATAAGACCAACCTCGACAGCCTCCTTCAGGCCAAGGGAATCAATACTCTGTTCCTTTGCGGACTGAGTGCTACGGGCTGTGTACTGGCAACCTACATCGGCGCCAATGATCATGATTACGAGGTTTTTATGCTGAAAAATGCCCTGCTCAGCCACGATGCCGATTTGACCAAAGCTGTTCAGGAATTCACCAGTACCATCTCGTGGGATGCTATGAAGTTGCTGTTGGAGAATACTTCTGAGTAGAAGAGTCAGGAAGTCAGGGGGTCAGGGGTCAGGAAATTAGAAAATTAGAAATGAACCACATTAGGCACATAGGACACAATAGGACTATTGTGATCTTCTGTGTCTAATGTGGTAAAAACCTTGAAACCCGAACCGGAGCGAAGCGGAGCTCGGCGAAGTCAAACCCGAAACTAGAATCCAGCATCGCGGATCCTTTCCGCAAACTCCTTCACTGCCTGCTTGTTAAATTTTGAGACGTCAACGGAGATGTTGGCTACCTGCTTAATGATCATCCGTTCAAAGGCATTCATCTTTTCAAATTCGAGTTCCCCTCCAAAGAGACCAGTTGCCGTTGAATTCATCCTTAACGCTTCAGGAAAAGCGCTGTTAAACTGCTCCAGAGCCGTATCGCCCTCAAACATGCAACAGATAAAAAGGCCTGTTTTCTTGGAAAGTAGTTGATCGATATTTTTTTCACAAAATTTCCTGATCTTTTTTTGGATATTACCAATCCGGATTGAACCTCCGATAATCACGGTGTCAAATTTTACCAATGGGGGGACCTCAAAATTCTCCAGGTTAATCAAGGTCATCTCTCCCGGAATCTGGTTGCGTATCATCCCTGCAGCTTTTTCAGCACAGCCGTGCGAAGTCATATAGATGATGAGTGTTGCCATGGTAATTTTTTAGGGTAGCAAAGTTAATGTTTTATTGCCCGGAATTTGTAATTTTGGATGCCCCATGACCCCATGACCAAAAAAAAGGACGTTCGCGAAATGACTTTCTGGGAGCATCTGGATGAGCTCCGAAGTACACTGATATGGAGTGTCGTTGCCATTGCTGTGTGTGGAATCGTTGCCTTTATCTTTAAAGAGATTTTGTTCGACCATATTTTACTTGCACCCAAGGAGAAAAGCTTCATCACCTATCGGCTTCTTTGCAAACTGGCCGAAGTTACATCCATGACATCTCTCTGCATCGACCCATCCTCATTTCAAATCATCAACATCAACCTGGCCGGCCAGTTTATGTCGCACATGACGATCTCCTTTGTTGCAGGGCTAATTGTGGCGATGCCTTTTGTTGTCTGGCAATTCTGGCGTTTCATCAAACCAGGTCTTACCGATGAGGAGGTAAAACATACTCAGGGTGGAGTATTTATCATCTCCTTTCTCTTTTTAACAGGGGTCCTCTTCTCCTATTTTATTGTCGTCCCATTGATGGTGAACTTTCTGGGAGGATACCAGGTCAGTGAAATGGTAACGAACCAGATCGCCCTCTCATCCTATACCGGATCTGTCACCATGATGACTCTGTTAATGGGATTGCTGTTTGAACTTCCTATTATAGTTATCTTCCTGACGAAAGCCGGAATCATCACACCTGCCTACCTGAAAAAATACAGGAAACATACATTGATAGCAATTCTCATCATTGCAGGTATCATTACTCCAAGTCCCGACATTTTTTCACAACTCATTGTTGCTATCCCACTTTACTTCCTTTTTGAGTTGAGTGTTAGCGTCTCTTCCAGGATCTATGCCAGGAAACAGTTGAGGATGAAAGAGAGCAACGACTTCTAAACGACCTATTCCCCTGTTTGGTCGAGAGAATCCCGGCACTAGACGGAGATCTGTTGCTACCGTTTTGATTCCACTATACTTTTGAGGCCTAAACAATAAAATTCTCCTGCTATGGAACCAAAACGACTTTACAGAAGTACAACTGACAGAGTGATTGGAGGAGTGGCTTCAGGGCTCGCAACCTATTTTAAATTAGATCCTCTCTTGGTAAGACTACTCTTCGTAATCTTTGCCGTTGTCGGAGGTGGCGCAGTACTCATTTACATCATCCTCTGGATCGTCACACCCGATGGCCCCAGGGAAATCAATCAAACCCAAAATTCAACAACTATGGAATCACAAGAAACACCAAAAAAGCCAACCCAGGAATCCAAACAAAAAGGAAACCTTATTGGAGGATTAGTCCTGATCACGCTTGGAGCAATTTTCCTGGCCGACCAGTTTATTCCCCGACTTGATTTCGGAGATCTCTGGCCCATTATCCTGATAGTTATAGGTATTGCCCTGCTTTTCAATGCATATGGCAGACCGTCAAAGAAACAAGATTAAACAGATATATTATGAAATTCCGCAATCTTTTTTGGGCACTGATCCTCATTGCGATTGGTCTCCTCTTTCTGTTCAGCAACTTCGGCTGGCTCGATTTCCATTGGGTAAGTATATGGCGACTCTGGCCTCTGATATTCATCTTCTGGGGTATCTCTATTCTTCCGATTAAAGATTTGATTAAGTTTATCCTGGTCATCGCGTTTATCGGCCTCTCTTTTATCTTCTTCAACCAGATAACTGAACCCCGGTGGTCGTTTTCGATTCACGATAACGACTGGAGCTGGGCTGACGACTGGGATGAAGATGACAGCAATAGCAACCGAACCTTCTCATACAGCACACAAATCCTGACTGTTGATATGGATACCGTCCCGCATAAAGCTGTCCTGAAGATGGACGCAGCAGCCGGAAAATTCAAAATCGATGGTGAAACATCAGAGATGCTATCATTCAGGAAAGAGGGGGATATCGGTGATTATTCCCTGACAACGAGCAAAGTTGACGGGAAGACCCAAATCAATATTAGTCTTGCGAAAAACCGAAAAGTTCGAAGAGTGAAGAAAAATAACGTCGAAATCAACCTAAACCGTGACATGGTTTGGGACCTGGATTTCGACATCGGGGCAGCCTCCGTTAAGATGGATCTGAGCGATTTCAGAATAGATACAGCTAAGATCGAAGCCGGGGCAGCATCACTGGAGATCAAACTCGGGTCGCTTCAGCCTCTTACCTATATGAGTTATAGTGCCGGTGCTGCTTCTATGGAGGTAAAAATACCCAAAGAGTCGGCATGCGAGATCCATTCCGAATCGGTTCTGGTGAGCCGCGACTTTGAGGGCTTTATCAATAAAGGTGATGGTGTTTATCAAACCGCCAATTATCCAGAAGGGACCAATACCATCATCCTCAAAATCGAATCGGCTGTCTCAAGCCTGAAAGTGGAACGTTATTGATCAGCTTCCAGGAAGGAGCTAACAACCTTGTAAAACTCCCCGGGATTATCGGCATGAACCCAATGGGTAGCCCCCCTGACGGTTCTGATGGTAGCTCCGGGGAATTTTTCATTGATAGCCTGCAAATCACTTTCCAGGATGTAATCTGACCGTTCACCTCTTACAAATAAAGCCGGGCCAGGGTATAGCCCGGGGAGGCAACCTCCATCAAAGATTGCAGGCAAGCTCTCAATGATCACCGGGAGATTGAGTCGCCATGAAAGTTGACCCCGCTCACTCCAGTAAAGGTTTTTCATCAGAAACCGCCGCAACTTAAGACTGGGAATCCGTTGCCGGAGTCGTTCCTCTATTTCAGATCGGCTTCCTGATTTTGACAGGTCCAATGCATTCATCGCCCCGATCAGGTCCAGATGTTCCCGCTGAGGAGGATACTTTCGAAGACTGATATCGACGATCACAAGCTTCCCGATTACCCCGGGATGATGAAGTGCCAGGTTAACGGCAACACGGCCTCCAAGGGAGTGACCCATCAGCATCACCCGACCCTCAGTTTCCTCTTCGATGAGTTCCAGGATATCCTGCTCCATGGAGGGAAAATCAAACAGGTCGCTGTGAGGCGACCGCCCATGGTTTCGCAGATCGGGAATGATCACCCGAAACCGCTCCCCAAAGCGCTTTCCGAGGGTTGCCCAGTTGTCGGAGATGCCAAAAAGACCATGTAAAATTATGAACGGAGAACCGGTTCCGAAACTGCGAAAAAAAAGTTTCATGATGTATTACTTATTAACATATCTTTGTGCACTTTTTTTAAAATAACGAATCGAAAGTACTTAAAAATTTCATTTATTTGCACCATGATTTTCACGGGCAACACACAAAATGGAAACACAAGAGAATGAACTCTGCATCGTCCGCGATCTAATGAATCGGGACGATGATGAACCTCCACCGAAATCTGTTCAATCCGTTTCCTTCCGTCACCTTCATTCAGTAGCTACCGCTCTGCGGAGTGAGAAAGAAAAAACCGTCATTTCTGAGCGGTCGAAAGCGTTTATGGATAGCTTCTATCCCGGGCTTCCGGAAAAGGAGTGGAACAATTGGCACTGGCAGATAAAAAACAGTGTCAGGACAACGGATCAGCTGGAGCAATTCATCCACCTCACGGAAAATGAAATCAGCGTGGTTGGAAAAAAATCCCATACACTTCCCATCCGGATCACGCCATACTATATGAGTCTGATCACCGGGAACGATCCGGAGTATGCGCTTCGGAAAACCTTGATCCCGGTTTTTAATGAATTGATATCTGGATCGGGGGAGACCCTTGACCCACTTTCCGAAGAGCATCACAGTCCGGCGCCCAACATTGTACACCGTTATCCCGACCGTGTTCTGTTTCTTGCTACTGGCTTCTGCTCGGCTTATTGCCGTTATTGTACCCGCACCCATATGGTTGCCAAGGAGAAGTGCCATGTAGGATTCAAAGCGTGGGAGGCCGGACTCCAATATATTGAAGCGCACCGTGAAGTTAGGGATGTGATCGTCTCGGGGGGGGACCCCCTCACGATGCCCGATTTTCATATCGAGTACCTCCTATCTCGACTGAGGAAGATCCCTCATGTTGAGATCATTCGGATCGGCTCCAAAGTTCCGGTAGTCCTTCCCCAGCGCATCACAAAATCGCTGGCAAATATCCTGAAGAAGTACCATCCTCTCTTCATGAGCATCCATTTCACCCATCCTGATGAACTCACACCAGAAGTCAAAGAGGCATGCGAAAAGCTTGCCAACGCCGGCATCCCCTTGGGGAGCCAGACAGTGCTACTGAAAGGGATCAACGATGACGTGGAGGTATTGAAAAAACTGATGCACGGACTGCTTCAAAACCGGGTGCGGCCATACTACCTCTATCAGTGTGATCCGATACCTGGTTCGAGCCACTTCCGGACACCCATCAGCAAAGGGCTGGAGATCATCAAAGGGCTGCGTGGCCATACGTCGGGTTATGCCGTTCCTCAGTTTGTCATTGATGCCCCAGGGGGAGGAGGCAAGATTCCGTTGTTGCCCGAATACTACCTGGGACATGAGGATGGCTACGCAAAGCTGATGAATTATGAAGGCCGGGTGTTTCTCTATCCTGATGATGTAGGTTAGGCCATGAGAATAGGACTTACTTTTGACCTCAGGTCAGAATATCTCAAAGAGGGGTATACCCCGGAAGAGACTGCCGAATTTGACCGAGAATCCACCATTGAGGGGCTTGAAACTGCCCTACAGGGACTTGGGTTCATGACCGACCGGATCGGACATGTGAGGCAACTGGCAGAAAAGCTTGTAAAAAGAGACCGGTGGGATCTTGTTTTCAATATCAGCGAGGGGCTCAATGGCATCGGAAGAGAAGCCCAGGTGCCATGTTTGCTTGATGCCTATAACATCCCTTATACCTTCTCCGACCCACTTGTACTAACACTTACACTCCACAAAGGGATGACCAAAAGGGTAATCCGTGATGCCGGATTGAATACCCCCGGCTTTTTTATTGTATATTCCGAGGCCGATATCCTTATCGATGCGCTTGAGTATCCTCTGTTTATAAAACCTGTTGCAGAGGGCACAGGGAAAGGGATCACGGGAAAATCCAGGGTTCATTCCAACGTCGAACTTTTGGCCGTTTGCCGGGAACTCCTCAGGCAATACCCCGAAGGCCTCCTGGTGGAAGAGTTCCTTCCGGGACGGGAGTTCACCGTTGGGATCACAGGGACCGGAAGAAAAAGCAAGCCTGTGGGCATCATGGAGATTGTTTACGAAGCGGAAAACGCTTCGGGGATTTACTCCCTTGAGACAAAATCCAACTACGAAGAGTTGGTTTCTTATTCAGTACCGGGAGATGACGTCAGGGAAGCGTGTATGGATCTGGCTTTAAAAGCATGGAATATCCTCGGATGCCGAGATGGGGGTAGAGTCGACATCCGGTACGACAAACACGGGAAGCCCTCGTTTATCGAAGTCAATCCACTGGCAGGACTTGATCTTGTTCACTCCGATTTACCTATACTCGCATACCGGAATGGCTATACCTATAAACAACTCATCGGTGAAATCATGGATTCGGCGTTAGAACGGATCAACATGCACCATGGTCTATGAATAAAAAGATCCTGATCGTCACAAACAAGATTTCAGCAGATACCGGAGCAGATGAACTGGATGTGCTGGAGCAGGCTGCTATGGTAGAGGAAGCCTGCCTGGAACTTGGTTACGATGTGGCCCGGGCAGAGATGGGCCTGGACCTCGAAACAGCGATCGCCCAGATCAGAACAGAGGACCCGGAAATTCTTTTCAACCTGGTAGAGTCGCTCGACAACAAAGGGGAGTTTGCCTTTATCGCCACTTCGGTGTTTAATTCAACAGGCATCCCCTATTCAGGGACGCCTGTAATTCCGATGTTCCTCGCCTCCAACAAAGTGCTGGCAAAACGTGAGCTGGTCCGTCTTGGCCTTCCTTCCCCAAAATGGTTTGCCATTGATGAGACCGCTCTTTTGGATCCATATAAACGCTATATCCTGAAACCCATATGGGAAGAGGGATCCCTTGATCTGGATGAATCAAGTGTTTTCTACGGCAATGACGACCGGATGAAGGAGACGGCAAGGGGGAAGAGCAGGGAACATTATTTCATTGAAGAGTATATCGAAGGGAGGGAGTTCAATATCTCCATCTTGGGTGGACTTGACGGACCTGAAATACTTCCCCTAGCTGAGATGCAATTCCTCGATTTTCCGGCTGAGAAACCCAGAATCCTTGGGTTCCGGTCGAAATGGGATGAAGATTCGTTCGAATATTCACACACCACCCGCACGTTCGAGGCAGGGGAAGAAGACCGTCTCCTTCACCTCCTTTTAATTGAGCTGTGCGAAGCCTGCTGGAAAGGATTCGGGTTAAAAGGCTATGCCCGGATCGACTTCAGGGTAAGCGAAAAGGGCGATCCCCTCATCATTGATATCAATGCCAACCCATGCCTTGCAAATTCCGGAGGCTTTGCAGCCGCCCTTGACCAGGCAGGATACTCCTTCACGGAAGGCATCCAAAGAATCCTGGAGGATGCGGTGGGCAGTAGGAAGAAATAAGAAATACGAAATACGGAAATAAGCAATATGACATGGTAGAAGTTACATTCAGGACAGAGATTCTTCCGGGCGACGAAGTGAGGATAAGAGAGATGATCATCTCCACCGGTTTCTTTTATGATATTGAGGTTGAAGTAGCTGTTGAGCTGGCAGACGAGAAGCTGAGGGATGGAAAAAAGAGCTCTTATCAGTTCATTTTTGCCGAACGTGATGGTGTGACAGTAGCTTACAGCTGTTTTGGGTTGATTGCCGGCACTGAATGCAGCTTCGATTTGTACTGGATTGTCACGCACAACGACTTCCGGGGAGAGGGGATTGGCAAAAGGCTTCTGGAAGAGACCCACCGGCAAATTGCTGAACAGGGAGGAAGGAACGTTATCGCTGAGACATCTTCACTCGAAAAGTACCAGCCCACCAGGAAATTCTACCAGCATATGGGATATCATGAAGCCGGACTAATCCACGATTTCTACAAAGAGGGTGATGGGAAAGTCACATTTGTTAAGAGAAATACCGGATCGCCAACTGCGTAATATCATCAGATTGCGGTGCCTCACCACAATATTCCTGGACTCCGCTAACGATGTTCTGTGACAGCTCCTCAATGGATTTACTGTAATTAGACTTAAGGAGGGTTTCCAACCTCTCTTCCCCAAACGCTATATCAGCTTCATTAAAGGCTTCCGTAATGCCATCGGTATAAAGGAAGAGGGTGTCTCCTGGATGAAGTTGTATTTTCCCCGCTTCAAAATGCAAATCCTCCAAAAAACCGAGGACAGTACCACCTGTCAGAGGAACCGATTCCAACGTGCCACCAGCTCTGACAAGATAGGGCGGATTGTGTCCCCCATTCACGTAAGTGACCTCGCCGGTTTTAGTGTTAAGAATTCCATAAAAAACTGTCACAAACATGCAGGAGGTGCTTTCGTTACAGAGCAAGTGGTTGGCGTAATCGATGCACTCTTCGGTTGAGATCCCTTTTAGTCCGGTTGCCCGGATGAGGGTTCTGCTAACAGCCATAAAGATAGCAGCAGGCACCCCTTTACCCGAAACGTCGCCAATGACAAAACCAATATGGTCGTTGTCGATCATGAAGAAATCATAGAAATCCCCACCAACTTCCCTGGCAGCCTTCATAGAGGCGTATATATCAAAATCCTTCCGGTGAGGAAAAGGCGGAAATATTGCAGGAAGGATAGCCTGTTGAATCTCCCTGGCTGTTTCCAGGTCGTGTTGAATAAATAACAGCTGGTGATGCTCTTCCTGGGATTTTCTTACCAGACGGATCTCATCCAGTGTTTTGTTGATCGTGATCTCAAGATCCTCAAAGTTGATCGGTTTGGTAAGAAAATCAAATGCACCGCGATTCATGGCAGTACGGATATTCTCCATATCGCCGTATGCTGATACGATAACCGTCTTCAATGAAGGGTTTTTCAACTCTTTCAGCTTCAACAGAAGTGTTAGTCCGTCCATCTCCGGCATATTGATATCGGAAAGGATAATCCCAATCTCGGGATGTTCAATAAGTTTTGAAAGTGCCTCGAGTCCGTTGTGCGCAAAGAGAAAGTGATAAATGCCTTCCTTTATCTGGCGGCGAAAGCGTTGTTTGACCAAGGGCTCAAGATCCACTTCATCATCAACGACAAGGATTCTAATATTTTTCTTAAGATGCTCCATATGCATAACTCATTTTCAATTATTCCACTTTCTTGTCAACAGGAATACGAATGATAAATTCGGTGTATTCGTCTGGTTTCGATTCTACGATGAGTTCGCCACCATGTCCCTGAACGACGATATCGAAACTGATTGAAAGGCCCAATCCGGTGCCCGAACCTGCAGCTTTGGTGGTAAAGAATGGATTGAATATTTTATCCCTGATCTCATCGGGGATTCCTTTCCCGTTATCCCGGATACAGACCTCAACAAGATTATCAATCCGTTTGGTAGAGACCGTTAGCAGCGGGAAATAGGAATCTCTCTGCTCGCTCTTCTTCTGGACTGTTGCCTGGCAGGCATTGTTGATGATATTCAGGAAAACCCTGCTGAGGTCCTGGGGAATTACATCCACAACACCTACCGTCGGATCATAGGAAGATTCTATCTTGATATTGAAACCGGGATCACTGGCCCGCATGCCGTGGTATCCCAGATTCACATATTCTTCCAGGAGCGCATTCAGGTCGGTGGGCTGCATCTCCCCTGCTTTCCCTCGCGAGTGGAGCAGCATCCCCCGGATGATGCTGTCGGCACGCTTGCCATGGTTGTGAATTTTTTGGGAGTTGCTTTCAATATCCCCAACAATCTCCAGCAGGTATTCCAGATCCTTCTCATCCAGTTGCTCTTTGAGTTTCTCCAGCTCCTCTTTCAACTCCCGGGCCAGGTCGGCCGACAGTTCGGCGAAATTGTTCACAAAGTTGAGCGGATTCTTGATCTCGTGAGCAATCCCGGCTGTAAGTTTCCCCAGGGATGCCAGTTTCTCCGATTGCACCAGCTGAGCCTGAGCGGCCTGCAGGGTTTGGAGAGCGCTGTCAAGTTCGGTGTTTTTGGCAACAAGCTCAGCCGTTCGCTCTTCCACTTTCAACTCGAGTGTTTTGCTGTAATCTTCCAGCTTATCATTTGAGATCTGGAGCTGTTCGGTGGTATCCTTGAGGTCTCCGATCGTATCTGCCAGGGTCTTTTGCATGTAACTGAAGCTGTAAGTCAGCTGGCCAATCTCATCCCCGGAAACAATATCCGGGAGCACCACATTGAAATCACCTTCTGCAAAACTCTGTGCTGCCTGTGCAAGTTTACGCATGGGTCGGGTGACAGAACGCGAGATTAACAGGATCACCAAAAAAATAACCACCAGTCCGGCACTCCCCAGTAGGACGATAGCCAGGTTTAGCCTGATGGCATCAGCCATCAGCTCATTCACCGGAAACACCACTGCCAATGACCAGCCATTGCTTGGAACCGGGGCATAGGCTACCCAGCTTTTCTTGCCGTTAGCCATGTTCTCGTAGGTTGTGGTGCTGAAGTCACTCTCCCTGTGTATCATTTTCCTTCCAAGATCCCGAAAGAAAGGCATGTTGTGCTCCTCCGCCAGGCTGAAGATCGAGGCATTCATGATCAACTCATGAACCGGATGGGTTACAATCGTTCCATTTTGCGAGACAAGGAATCCGAATCCCGTTTCGAAGACACGGATTGAGTCAACCATCGCCCGCAGCCAGTCGATGGAGATATCGATGGTCACGATCCCCACGAATACTCGCTCCCCTTTGTTGCTGAAATAGAGGGGTACCGAATAGGTTGACATGAATATATCGCCTCCCCCCTCATCATAATAGGGTTCGGTCCAGTATGGCTTCCCCTTCTCCCTGGGAACCTGGTACCAATCCATTAAAAAGTAGTCGTAGGAATCGTTCCCCAGGGTGGTGAGGATTACACTGTCGTTTTTGCGATAGGCATAGAATGAATAGTATTTCTCTTTCCTCCCTTCAAAGTAGGGTTCAAACGCTATGGCCGACCCGTAAATTTCGGGATTTACCTCAACGATCAGTTTCAGTATCTGCTTCAACTCCTCTTCACTGAAGTTCGAATGTTCGATCAAGGCAGCCATGTTTTCAGGCACTCTTGCCATTCCAAACAAAATGCGGTCTACTTTGTTTACTGTACTCTCGGTAAGGTTTTTGGCGATGAGTGTAAGGTTACCGATCATCGTTTGCCGGGTAACATAGTAGTTGTAGAGAAAGATCACAACAAAGATTCCTGCAATGGAAGAGAAGACCGAAAAGATCAGTTTAAAGGAGAGTCCTTGCCGAAGTTTTATACGATTTTTCATCGGTAGTATTTTGGACTTTCCGGGGTGATCGGTTTGTTATCATCAATAAGAATAGGTTGATAGATCTCCCTATATGGGGGAATTACACCAATCAATCCCGCTTCCACTAGGATTTTCGCAATGGTCTGATAATCTGAGTCGGAAAGTTTGGTATTGATGTCTTTCTGAGGATCAGGATAGTATAGGTCACGGTACCTGTCGAGCATCCATCGCTGATGCGACAGGTTAGCCGGTTTCTTCTGCTTCTTTTGTTCTGCCAGGATAACGTTGATCGCCTGATCAGGATGATCAAACGCGTATTTCCAGCTTTCAATAGTCGCTTCAACGAACCGTTTGCACAACTCCGGGTCCTTGTTTAATGTGGAGTGGAGGCAATAGATTCCGTCTTCAAGAAAGTTCAGGCCATAGTCGCAAAAGAAAAATGTTTCAAGTTCATCCGCATTATATCCGCTGTTGAGGATGGTATGGTATTCATCAAACCAGCTCGCATTGATGATCTCAACGCCATCGGTTAAAAACAGGTTGTTGCTGCTACCGATCGGAATGATCTTTACATCCACGTGGTTCTTCCTGAACAATGCCTTTGGTTGCAGGGTGTAATCGCTCCAGATTGCAGCTCGTTTGCCATCCATATCGGTAATGGTTTCAATTCCGCTGCTTTTCTTGACAACCAGCATCAGGGAGGACCTAGAGGAGAGCTGGGCAATGTTGACGATATCGAGGCCCGAGTCTTTCATGTCGATTGCATTCACCAGCCAAAGCAGGAAGAAATCAGCCTCCTCATTGGCTATCATCTGATCGGGCTGATCTGTTGGCAGATACGGGATAATCTCCAGGTCGATGCCATATTTCCGGAAGATTCCCTCCTCGATTCCGATATAATATCCTGCAAACTGGGCTGTGGTGTTCCAGTATGGCAGAAGCCTGACTTTTTGAAGAGAAATGGTATCCAGATCCGTTGTTTTCTCTCTGTACCCCTCCTCAGTCTCTTTCTTGCCTGATGGATCCTGATTACAGCTGCATATTCCTACAATAAATGAAAAAATCACCAGGGAATAGAGAAGAGACCTGTTCAGCCAACACATATTTAAATTGCTAAAATGAAGAAGATGATGTAAATTTATTCCGAAATTAGGTTATAACCTGAGAAAAAATTGTTTTTTTGTGAAAAATTTTGACCCTTATGAAAGCCTTTGTCTACGACGGAAAATTGTCCGTACAGCAAGTCCCTGATCCTGTGCCTGAACCTGGCGAAGTACTGATCAAGGTGCGTTATTCCTCGATTTGCAACACAGACCTGGAGATCATCCATGGATACATGGGCTTCAAGGGTATCCTGGGTCATGAATTCGTTGGAGAGGTGGTCTCGGAGAATAGTCGGTTCTTTGGCAAGGATGTAGTGGGTGAAATCAATATTTCCTGTGGTCATTGCTACATGTGCCAGACCGGACGAAAGAACCACTGCACAAACCGTTCTGTTTTGGGCATTTTTGAACGTGCCGGAACATTCGCCGACTATGTCGTTCTTCCTGAAAAGAACCTCCATGTTGTGCCCCCCAATGTCGAGTTACCGAATGCCGTTTTCACCGAACCACTAGCAGCCGCTCTCGAAATTTTTGAACAAACCAAAATCAATCCAACCGATAATGTGTTCATCTTTGGGGCAGGGAAGCTGGGGCTTCTGATATCCCAGGTATTCAGGTTGTCGGGCTGTGAATATACCCTCTTCGATATCAATCCATACAAAGTGGAATTTGCCAGGGGACTTGGGCTTCCTGCAAAAAATCTGGATATTCTCCAACCAGATGACCGGGCCGAAATCTGTGTTGACTGCACAGGGAACCCCGATGGCTTCAGCATTGCAATGAGTCACCTGCGTGCCAGGGGAAAACTGATCCTGAAAACAACGGTGGCAGATCCTGCCAAAATCGACCTCAACCAGATTGTCGTTAACGAACTTAATATTATTGGAAGCCGTTGTGGGGTTTTTGAACCTGCTCTCAGCCTTCTCAGTCAGAAGTTGATTGATGTTGAACCCCTGATTACCAAAGTCTTTCCCTTCGATGAGATTGAACAGGCATTCACTTTGGCAGCAAAACCAGAAAGTATAAAAGTGTTGATCAGGCTTTGATCAGGGGGATAAAAAATTTCACTATTTTCAAAAATTCCCGTACTTTCGCATATCAGAAACCAATCTATTCATTCATTATACCAGATTATGAACACAAAGCGTAATTTATCCCTGAGCCTTGCTGCTGCAATGGCTATTTCCCTTTTCTTACTGGCAGGATGTGGTGGAGCCGGAGACCAGAAAGCCAACGAAGAGGCTGCTGATTCTATCAACAAGGAATTATCACTCAGTCCCGAAGCAATTAACCTGCTTTATAAGATGCCTACCCCTTTTGAGGTTACCATGCTCCTCGAGCAGGCAAAAGCCGGTTACATCTTTGACATCACAAATCCGGTGGATAATGCCGGAAAATACATGACCGAAAAAAGCAAAGCGATAAACCTCGGAATTTACAGTGCCGACCTCGCTTATTCTGCCACCTATAACCATATCGATAACACAAACCAATTCCTGGGTTGTACGGGCAAACTGGCCGATGAACTGGGTATTGCAGGAATTTATCATCCAAATCTTGTGGAAAAAGTGAAGTCGTTTGACAACAATAAAGATTCCTTGATCAATCTTGTATCCGGCATCTTTTTGGCAACCAACGATTTTCTCTCAAAGAACAATCGCAACCAGGTTGGCGTTTATATTGCCACCGGTGCTTTTGTTGAAGGACTTTACCTGGCCAGCTCACTCAACATCGTTGCGGAAAACAACAAAAATATCACTGCCATTATCTACAAACAGCTGAATAACTATGACCAGCTGATGGCAATCCTGGACCTTTACCAGAACGATGCAGCAATGAAAACCCTCTATGATGAGATGCTCAAGCTGAAGCCTGCTTTCACCGATTTTGGTCTGGAACCAGAGAAAAAGCTGGATCCTCAGCAAGCTAACGGTATCAACGACGTGATTGCCGGCGTACGGAATGCATTGATCCAATAAACCCAATCTGTAGAGACGGAGCATGCCGTAGAGACGGGGCATGCCCCGTCTCTACGGCATTTGCCAGCTATGTCAGAACCGATCTTGATGGCCCTTGTCCAGCTCTTTGCAATTGTTGCAGCAACAGGGCACAAGGCAAACCAGGAGAGCACGCGTACTATCATCTCTTCCTTTCTTAAATCCCACCTCAACAGCCAGGAACTCGAAGAGTATCTGAAACTATTTGATGAGCTCCTCTTTTTTCATCAACCATTCGAAGAGGGTGGAGAGTTACCCGACGATACCGCTGGAAAAATATCGGAGATCTGCCTGCGGGTGAACAAAGGGCTTCAGTTAAAAGATAAAGTGATTGTGTTTATCAAGTTTCTGGAGTTCCTGGAAGATGAGCATGGCAGGAAGGAGACGGGATCCATCTCATTGTCCGATGAGGAGAAGAGATACCTGAAGATCATTGGCGAAACGTTTAATCTCCCCGAACCTCTCTTTTGCAACTGCTGTGCATTTATCCTTGACCCCGCCAGCAGCACTCTTGACAAACAGAATCTCCTGCTCATCGATGCTATGGATCATCCGGAGGATCAAAAGCATATGCTCAGGGAGAACCTCGATGGGCAGATCCTTATTCAATACCTAACTCAAATCCACTCGTTTGTCTGCAGGTATGCGGGGAAAGATGAGATCAACCTCAACGGAAACAACCTGATCCCATTCAGGACAGTTATCCTTACCCATGGGTCTATTCTCACAAGCCTGAAAATAAGCCCTATCTATTATACCGATGTGGCAGCAAGGTTTCTTCATGCCAGGGAGACGATTGCCATTGAATACACCTGCGAAGAGATTGAATTCCGTTTCAAAAACAGCACCAACGGGATCCATCCCTTCAGCTTTACTGCAGGCTCAGGGGAGCTAATCGGGGTGATGGGAGGCAGCGGGGTTGGAAAATCAACTCTGCTGAACCTGCTGAATGGAAATCTCCCAATCACCCAGGGAAGGATTCTGATCAATGGGTACGACCTGCAAACCGACCGTGAACAACTGAGGGGAATCATCGGGTTCGTTCCCCAGGATGACCTATTGATTGAAGAACTTACCGTATTCCAGAATCTCTATTACAACGCCAAACTCTGCTTCAGCGGATTTACAAAAAAACAGCTCCTGAAAGCGGTGATGAAGATCCTGTCCGACATCGGCCTGGCCGGTATCCGGCACCTGAAAGTGGGGGATCCTCTCAATAAATTCATCTCCGGCGGACAACGTAAGCGGCTCAATATTGCCCTGGAGCTTATCCGCGAGCCATCGGTGCTCTTTGCCGATGAGCCTACTTCCGGACTCTCTTCCATGGACTCTGAGATGGTGATGCTGCTGTTGAAGGAGCAAACCCTGAAAGGGAGACTCGTTTTGGTCAATATTCATCAGCCCTCTTCCGATATTTTCAAGCTTTTCGACAAACTTCTGATCCTCGACAAAGGAGGTTTTCCTATCTACTTCGGAAATCCGATTGATGCACTGAAATATTTTAAAACGCTGAGCAGTCACGTTAACCCAAATGAGAGCGAATGCTTTAACTGCGGGTATGTGAATCCTGAACAGATCCTGCAGATTACGGAAGCAAAAGTCATCAACGAATATGGCAAACTTAGCACCAACCGGAAAATCACTCCACGCGACTGGTACGGGCATTTTCAGAAAAATATCCAGCCTGAACTGAAGGTAAAAACCCGGAAACATGAGCTTCCCAAACATCACTTCAGTGTACCCAACCTCTTCAAACAGTTTCAGATTTTCGGGATCCGCAACCTGCTTACTAAAATAACCAATACACAGTACCTCCTTATCAACCTGCTGGAGGCACCGGTTCTGGCAGCAATCCTCGCCTTCCTTACCCGCTATTATCCCGGCGAAACATATAGCTTCGGAACAAACAGCAATCTGGTGGCATACCTTTTCATGAGTGTAGTTGTCTCACTCTTCTTCGGCATGATGGTCAGCGCAGAAGAGATCATCCACGACCAGAAAATACTAAAACGGGAGGCGTTCCTGCACCTCAGCCGATGGAGTTATCTCAACTCCAAGATCGCCCTACTTTTTACCCTCTCAGCTATTCAGGCTCTTTCGTTTGTGGTGGTCGGAAACCTGATTCTTGATATCCAGGGCATGTTTTGGAGCTATTTTCTCATCCTTTTCGCCACTTCCTGTTTCGCCAATATGGTTGGACTGAATATCTCTTCGGGGATGAAATCGGTTGTTGCCATTTACATCCTGATCCCATTCATCATTGTCCCACAACTCCTGCTAAGTGGCACCATTGTTCCTTTTGACAATCTCAACCCGATGATCTCATCCCGGACATATGTACCACTTGTTGGAGATATGATGACTTCACGTTGGTCATATGAGGCGTTGGCTGTCCATCAGTTTAAAAATAACAGGTACGAGCGGATCTTCTATCCATATGAGAAAGAGATGAGTTATTACTCCTTCATCTCAGCTTATGAGATACCTGCCCTGCAAGCCGAGCTGGATGCCTGCAACCGTAACCTGAAACTGAACCTGGAAACCAAAAAAACAGAGAATTATTTCGACATCCTGAATCATGAAATTCCACGTTTAAGCAAGGAGGCCGGATTCGGTCCCTTTCGGGGTATTGAAGGACTCTCCCCGGAAGGATTCACTGAAGAGGTAAAGGTGCAAGCGTCACAATACTTAGATTCCCTCGGCCGCTATTTCTCATCGAAATTATCGCTGGTGACTTCAAGAAGGGACGCCCTGTATGAGAAGATTATCGGTGAAAGTGGCCAGGAGGCTCTCTTCAGGATGCGCCAGGACTATTACAACCAGAGCCTGGCCGATTTTGCCCTGAACCAGAACTCGGTCAATAAACTTATTGAAGGTAAAGGGAAACTTATCCGCAAGAAAGACCCCATCTTCATGGATCCCCAGTCACGTGTTGGGAGAGCCCATTTCTACGCCCCCTATAAGAACCTTTTCGGCCTTCAGATCGACACCCTTTGGTTTAACTTCTTTGTGATCTGGCTGATGACACTAGTGCTTTATCTCACACTGTTGCACGATACCCTGAGGAAATTGGTGGAGGGGTTGGAGCGGATCAGGCTAAAAAAATGACCCCCAAACCCCCTAAAGGGGGCTTACTCTGCTTCGCAGTATTATCCTCCTGAAAGGAGGAGTAAGTCCCCTTTAGGGGATTTAGGGGTTAATGATGGTTTAGGGGTAAGCCAATTCCCGGATTTCATCCAGCTCCTCTGCCGAAAAAAGTTTTGCCTGAAAAAGGTTCAGAAACTCTTCCGTGACTCCCTGGTTAAATAACGTCACGTCGTCGGTATTGATGGTCACATTGACGCCATGGTCGTATAAGATTCGGATTGGGTGGACTGCGTAAGAGGTAACCCGCTGGAGTTGCAGGTTGCTCGTTGGACAGATGTTTAGGGTGGTTCCCCGTTCGGCTAACCACTTCATGACATCCGGTGAGGAGGCTGCGGCAATACCATGTTGCACAGCATCGAGGTTCAAAACCTCAACAGCCTCCCTCACATCTTCTGCCGTCCCAAATTCTCCAACATGAGCAGTGCAGCGAAGTCCTAACTGTTTGGCAAACCGGTATATCTCTCTGAAATTCTGAACCGGCTGGCTCAGTTCATCGTCGTAAAGGTCAATTGAGGTAAAATAATTCAGATCGAGGTAAGGTTCAAAAAAGCGAAGGAGTTGCCTTAACGGGACACTTCGGGCAAAGCCGAGGCATGGCCGGAAACTGATGCCCGGAGCTACCTCCTGATGTGCCTGTTGCAGGGTGTTTACAACCTCCTCCGGGGAGATCCCGTAAAGGTGTCCGAATCCGGCATCAAGACTTGCTTCCAGCAGTGTAACACCATCATCAACCGCCTGTTGAAAACTTGATTTCACCAATAACGGAAAAATATCCGGGATCCTGATGACAGGGATATACTGCTCCCTGATCCAGGTGTTGATATCCCTGATTCCCCCACCACTGTAAAGAAAGGGTGTGATATCCATACCTGTTAACTCGCATAACCGATCAACCTTAATCCCTAAAAGAAGATGGTTGTGCAAATCCGCCTTTGGTACTGCCTGAAGCTGCGCCAGATCATTCGCCAATAAAGCTGCTATAAAATCACTCACCGCCTGTAAACATGCTCACCGTATCGGGGCTGATAAAGAAAAGAAGAAATACGATTGCAACGATAACGGCTACCACAGCCATAAGTATCTTGTGTTTACGTTTCATAGTGCGTGGTTTGGATTTACTCTTTGTTTATGGTGACGGCATTTGAGTACATGACCATATCGTTCTGGTAAAATTTGAACGAAATCTGATGCTGCAGGTTGTTCTTGTTGTACCATTGTATGATGTAGTTGTTATCGCCAACATTTTCAAGTTTAATAAAACTTGCACTCGAAAATGTTGAAGACTGGTCGGTCACAGAAAGATTCTGAAGATTAAGAACACTGAGATCATTGGGGGGAAACTCAATGGCAACCGTTACGGGATTGAGGGAGGAGATTTCGACCCGGGCCTCCACCACCTGCGAAGAGTATTTCACATCGATAACTGCTTTTAACCCGGGATTATCGAAATAGATTACATCGGCCGACTTCATCTTATCGAATGAACTGGAGCTATAAACGGTACCCCGAAGATCTTTGTCAGATACAGCCTGGTTTGCATTGTTGTAAGTAATGGCCTTGCTCAGCAAGATGCCGGCAACAATTCCAGCAAGAAAGAAAAAGACATAGCGAACCCATCCCCGCTGAGAGATTGGGGTTCCGGAGTTATAGTACGCCCCCTCCTGTTGATCTGAATTTTCCATGTTTCGTTCATTTAAATGGCAGAGCCGCAATTAATCGCGACTGTACAGACTATAAAAGTAATGAAAAAATCAATCCGGTTTTAAAATAGACAGCGCCCAGATATCGCTGCGATCCATCCGGAGAATAGGACGAAGTACAAGGAGTCCCGCCTTTCCAATACGTTTTCGCAGATGATCCAGTTCAGTAAGTTTATCCATGATTTCCGGATCCATCGGGAGAGGGAGTTCATTCTCCTTTAACAACATCAGGCCTTTTGCTTTGACAGAGAGTTCGAGGTAAAGAGCCATGAAACAATAGATATCTACCACTACCTCCTTTGGAAAGTGATCTTTTACCGACATCAGGTACTCACTGGCCCGTGTTTTGGAGAATTTCCCCCTGTTGATCATCAGAAGCAGGCTCACTTCAGCATCCATCCCGACATCCATCCAGTTCTTGAGGTTCCGTTCTCCAAACCTGAAGACAATCACCAGCATCAATGGGACAAGAATGATAACTGCCAGTGCAGAGATGATCGGGGAGATTAGAAATGCATTGTACAATCCATGGATGAAGTAAGTAACAACCAGGGCAAGGAGGAACGGCTGAAAGAGTCTCCGTGAGTCGGTGAGTCTGTTTACGAGGATAATACCGGCGATAGCGGTTGCGCCCCCATGCATAATAGCTGTACCAACACCACGTGAAATCCAGACCCAAAGATTCGCTTGATCGGGGCCAAGTTGAAGGAGATAGATGAGGTTTTCAGAGAAGGCAAAGCCTGAGCCTACGGCGAATCCATAGATAGCAGCATCAATAGCGAACCCTATACGATGCCGGGAAATCAACAGGAGGAGGATGACCATCTTAAGGATCTCCTCTGTAAATGGTGCCACGTATCGTGAAAGCGTATCAAAAGAGAGATGGAAGGCTTCTGAAACCAGGGTATTTCCTATCATGCTCAAAGAGGCTGCTACACATCCCCATAAAAGACAGATTGTTAACACCAATCGGTTTACAAGTCGCAGGCTATCGAAGGAGAGCAATAACACGAGAAACAGTAAAACCGGTATGAGGCTTACAATAATTTTCATCCGGTCACCTCTTTTGAGCGATCAGCTGTGCTACCTTGATATTCTCATTCATAACCCTCATCAGGTTCCCACTCCAGATCTTCTGGATATCCTTTTTGGAGTATCCCCTCTTCACCAGCTCCAGAGTTATGTTCCCCATCTCAGATACGTCATAGCATCCGGTAACTCCACCTCCACCATCAAAATCAGTTCCGATGCCAACATGATCAATCCCCGCCACTTCAACGATATGATCGATATGGTCTACCACATCACTAACCGTTGCCAGCTCTCGCGGAAATTGGTCTTCAATGGCATACCACTCTTTATGTGCCTGTTTCATCTCTTCATCACTGAGGTCATCAAAATTCCGGAACTTCTCTCTCACGGCCGCCCTCGCAGAATCGCGCTCGGGGTTTGGAGCAGGTGTTTTTACATAATCGCTCAGGATACACATCTGGATAACTCCGCCGTTTTTTGCCAAGGCACGCAGTTCATCATCATTCAGGTTTCGGGGATTGTCGCACAAGGCCCGGGCACACGAGTGAGAAGCCAGGATTGGGGACTGGGTGAACTGAAGAATATCATAAAAGGAGGAATCGGAGGCATGCGAAACATCGATCATCATACCCAACCGATTCATCATTGCAACCACTTCGTTTCCAAACACGCTCAAACCACTATAAGCAAGCGTATCGGTTGACGAGTCACAGATATCGTTGTTCTTTGTGTGAACAAGTGTAATATAGCGAGCACCTTTGTCGTAGAGTCTCTGTATCATGCCAAGATCACGACCAACCGGATATCCGTTCTCGACTCCGATAAAAGCTATCCGTTTCCCCTGACTATCAAGCATGTAGGCATCATCAGGGGTCAAGGCCAGTCCTATTTTATCAGCGTTACGATGAATCGCATTCAGTAATGTGTCCATTACCAATAAGGCTTTCTGTTTTGCCGCTTCATTACCTTCGGGAGTACGGGGACCCTGACCAACAAAAACTGCAAAGAAAGCACCATCCAGACCACCCTCCTCCATCCTGACAAGATCTACACGCGAACGATCAGTTTTCGGGTCATGGCGCTCACTCCAGTCGAAACCAGGTCGGACCATCAGCAAAGGAGTATCGTTATGCGAATCGAGGGTAAGGATGTGGTTGTGGATCTTCTTCGCTTTGCGCTCTAGCCTCTTCGAATCTGAATTCTCAGCATAAAGATTAAAAAAGAAGAATATAAAACAGAAAAGCAGAATAGTTGGTTTTATCATCAGAGTTTAGAGTTTCTGTAATCTATGATTTGGAAATTGGAATTTGAACCTTGAAATTTATTTTAATTTTGATAGTTGATTATTGGTGCTTGAAATGTTAATTAATCTATCAACTGTCTTAAATACAATTGAATCGTATTCTCCAGACCAAAATAGAGGGCGTCGCAGATAAGGGCATGTCCAATCGATACTTCCAGGAGGCCAGGAATTTCCTGATGAAAATATTTAAGATTTTCGAGACTTAAGTCATGGCCGGCATTGAGTCCCAATCCCAGTTCCCCGGCAAGTTTTGCAGCAGAAATGAAGGGTTGGATTGCCTCCTCCCGGCCTGAAGGGTATTGCTCCGCATACGCCTCAGTGTAGAGCTCGACCCGGTCAGTGCCTGTAGAGAATGCATGCTCAATCATTTTGAGGTCGGTTTCAACGAAGATAGATGTTCGGATGCCATTTCGCCTGAATTCCCCAATCACCTCCTGTAAGAAAATTTGATTTGTGACTGTATCCCATCCCGCATTAGAAGTAATAGCCTCCGGAGGATCCGGAACAAGTGTAACCTGAGCCGGTTTTACTCCCAATACCAGATTTATAAAGGCTTGGGACGGATAACCTTCAATGTTGAACTCAGTAGTGACAATTGGCTTCAGGTCAAGAACATCACGGTAACGAATATGGCGCTCGTCGGGTCGGGGATGGACGGTTATTCCCTCTGCGCCAAACCGTTCGCAATCAAAAGCTGCCTTAAGTAAATCGGGTTGGTTTCCTCCGCGGGCATTCCGTAGGGTAGCGATCTTATTGATATTGACACTGAGCTTTGTCATGGTTACATTTTTGCAAATCTAAGGAAAATGTTAAATTCGTCATCGAAATTCGTACTAAGTAACATGAAATGCGCATTGTCCTTCAACGTGTCTCACAGGCTTCTGTGACAATCGATAGAAAAACTGTTGCCTCTATCAACAAGGGGCTTCTGCTTTTTGTTGGAATCGAAGATGCAGATACTCAGGATGATATTGAATGGTTAACGGGCAAAGTCATCCGGTTACGCGTATTCCCGGATGAGACAGGGGTGATGAACCGTTGTATTTCGGAAACAGGAGGAGATATTATCGTGGTCAGTCAGTTCACTCTTCATGCCAGCACGAAAAAGGGGAACCGTCCTTCGTATATCCGGGCGGCAAGGCATGAAACAGCAATACCGCTGTACAACCAATTTATCAGGAGCCTCGAAACCCTACTTGGGAAAACGATTCAAACAGGGGATTTTGGGGCGATGATGGAAGTCTCATTGGTAAACGATGGACCTGTAACCATCATTATCGATTCAAAAAGCAGGGAGTAACCCTCCATTTCAATAAACCCTATCTCACAGTTACTTTCAAATCAGACATACCTGTCCTGATTCTATTGACAGTTACGAAAAAACCTTTATTTCATTAGGAAAATGGGCTTTTATAGAATAACTTTGAATATATTTTTCGGGCTAAATAAACCATGAAGATACAGTATAAATTTCTGATCATCTTCCTGATAGCCTTCGCGATTACCATTGTTCCGAACCTATTTTTGTTCCGTAGTGAAGTGGTCGGATGGTTGCCGATTTACCTTTGGACATATCTCTCCATTGCCCGTTTCGTTCTCTTGATTGGCTTATTTGTTCTGGTAACTCATTATTGGATCATCAAGCCATTGAACCGGATTGCGCGGGCGCTTGCGCTCAACAAGCCTGATCTTGTTGACGTGCTCGCACACCGTAGAGATGAAATAGGGAAAATCAGCACTCTTTTACAACGTTTCTTTGTGCAGCGAAAAGAGCTTGGTACTTTGATGAAAGAGAAGAGTCAGGCGCTTGAGTCAGTTGCTCTATCTGAAGCGGAGATCTCCAGGATGCTTTCAAAACAGAAGGAACTTAACCAGTTGAAATCACATTTCATCTCCCTGGTCTCCCATGAATTCAGGACGCCTATTTCGGCCATCTCCAGCAATGTTCAACTGCTGAGTAAGTATGAGAAGAAGTGGCTCCCGGATAAGAAAGCAAAGGTGCTGAGACGCATCCAGGAGGCAATTAAAAAAATGATCACGCTACTTGAGGAGGTAACCCTGATTTCAAAAGATCAAAGTGAGAGCCTCAAAGTGAATCCTGAAGTCATACAGATAAATGAATTTATTAATGAAGTCATCGAAGATCTCCGAAAGAGTTCCGAATTGCCCGTACAGCTGGAACTCCATATCGAGCGAGGTGAAGATGACATCTACAGTGATAAAGAACTTCTCCGGCAAATCCTCTCTCATTTGCTCTCCAATGCCGGAAAATTCAGCCCTGAGGAAAAGCCTGTCAGGGTGACTATTGCACGGGACAACAACCACATCCAACTGATTGTCGCAGATCAGGGAATTGGCATCCCCGAACGTGACCTCGACCAGCTGTATCAGCCATTTCACAGATGCAGCAACAGCGATGGGTTTCCGGGAACAGGTTTGGGTATGCCAATTGTAAAACGATGTGTGGATCTCTTAAAAGGATCAATCCGTGTGAAAAGTCGTGTTAATGAAGGGGCCACGTTCTATGTTAGTGTCCCTATTAGGTCATCAAAAACAACGGAATATGAGCAAGATTCTGATTATTGAAGATGACCCCATTCTTTTAGAGAGCCTTACTGAATTTCTTCAGGAGGAGGGAATGGAGGTCATCATGGCAGTGAACGGAAAACAGGGGGTAGAGCTGGCAGCGAAAGAGCTGCCCGAGCTCATCCTGTGTGACATCTTCATGCCAAAGATGAATGGGTATGAAGCCTTCGAGAAACTGAAAAGTGATGTTAATACATCTCTGATTCCTTTCATCTTTCTGACAGCGAAAGCAGAACGGGAAGATATCTTGTATGGGATGACCCTCGGGGCAGACGACTACATCACCAAGCCCATTGATTTCGATGAACTTTTGGTACGTATCACGAAACGGATGGTAAAAACCCGGGAAACCATACGGCGCAGTGAGATCAAGTACCATGCAGTATTTGAAACGGCACATGACGCTATCTTACTAATCCGCCATGCCGACCTCAGCATAGTGGATGCGAACCAGGCTGCGTTGGATATGCTTGGGCATTCCAGGGAGGAGATCCTGGAGACATCGGGACGTAGGTTCATCAAGGAAAACGACCTGAAGGAATTTCACGATATCGAAACATCCTGGAGAAGAAAAGATAACAAACAGATCCAGATACAGGTAAGCGGGAAACTTGTGAGTCTGCTAGGAGAAGATTATCTCTTCATGGTTGCCCGCGACATCACTGAGAAAAAGAATTATGAGCAACAGCTGATCCTGGCAAAAGAGAAGGCAGAGGAGTCGGACCGACTTAAATCATCTATCCTATCCAATATCAGCCATGAACTACGGACTCCTTTAAATGGAATTCTTGGATTTTCTGAGCTTCTGCAGGAGGACCTGAAAAACACTGAGTATTTGCCGATGGTTGAGAACATCTATCTTTCGGGTAGAAGGCTGATGTCAACGTTAAACTCAATCATTACCCTTTCGCAACTGCAGGCAGGCAAAGTAACAATGGTCTTTAAACACCTTGATCTTGTAAGTGCAATAAAGAAAGTCTGCCAATCTTTTGAGGATCCTATTCAGGAAAAAAAGATCTCATTGAAGATGGAACTTCCGGCAGAGTTCATCGTATATACCGATCTCCAACTGTTCAAACAACTCTTCCTGCAGATCTTTGATAATGCAGTGAAATTTACCCAAAAAGGTGGGATTACTATCCGGGCAAAAACAGTAACTCAAGATCACATGCAATGGCAGACGATTGAAGTTGAGGATACCGGTATTGGCATTGAACAACAGTTCTTTGACATGATCTTTCAGGAGTTCCGACAGGAAAGCGAAGGGTACGACCGTAAATTCCAGGGAAGTGGCCTGGGCTTGACAATCAGTAAGAAGATCTGTGAACTGATGAGTGGTAAGATCTCAGTGAATAGCTCACCTGGGAAAGGGACTACCTTCACCATATGGCTTCCATCCGTGAAAACAGAGAAGCAACTCTCACTCAACCCGAAAGAGATCAATCATTCGTTGCGGGCCACTCCGGGAGAAAAAAAGAGAGACCTGCCTCTTTTACTGCTTGTAGAGGACAACATGATCAATAGAAACCTGATAGAACTCTTCCTGAAACCAGGGTACGAGATGGAACATGCCTACGAAGGAAAAACTGCGGTAAAAATGGCCATGCAGAAGAGGTATGATGCAGTGTTGATGGATATCCATCTGGGATCGGGTATTGATGGAATCGAAGTGACGAAAAAGATCAAAGCCATCCCGGGATATGAAGACATTCCTATCATCGCAGTAACTGGTTATACGATGCTTGGTGACAGGGAGAAACTGCTTGACGGGGGATGTACCCATTACATTGCCAAACCGTTTGAAAAAGCAGCGTTTCTTTCAATCATCAAAGAGGCGATTTATGGAGGGGAAAGAACAGATTAACATTTTTTAATCTTTTTCTAATTTTCGTATGTACTTTTATTCATATATTTGCGTTGTCTAAAATGATTCTAAAAATATAACCACTAAATTTGAAATATCATGAAAAAAGCAGCTATTTTAATCACCTCATTTTTATTTATCGTTGGGTTGACATTTGCTCAGGAGCCTCAAAAGCCTGTCAAGACAAACGAACCTGCAAAGACAGAACAGACTGACAAATCAAAGACTGATTGCGCTAAGAAAACAGAGTGTTCCAAAGCCAAGACCTCAAGCTCATGCTGTTCACACGGCAAACCAGCCGCAAAGCCTGCAAAAACAGATCCTGGTAAGAAATAATAATGATGCCTCAATAGTGTAAGGGCGACCCGGTGGGTCGCCCTTATTTTTTGGGGATCCCAAATACAATCGGCATCTTCACCATTACCCTAACGGAGCGGCCGCTTCGCTTGCCAGGGCTCCATTTTGGCATTTCACGGGTTACACGAACCGCTTCGTCATCACACCCTCCCCCAATTCCCTGCAGGAGTTTTACGTTGGTGACAGATCCGTCGGCCTCCACAACAAAGACCACCATCACAACACCCTGAATGCCTTTATCAACAGCCACTTTAGGATAGGACACATGCCTTCTCAAGTAATAGAGCCGTGCATCTTCACCCCCTGGATAGCGTGGGTAGACATCAATGGTTGTTGCGAGAGTTGTATCGGTATTCGCCTGCCAGCCTGCCGATTCGCCTCCAGTGCCATAGGAGGAGGTATCTGTTTCTTCCGGTTTCTCTTCATTGATCTCAACCTCCTCCTGAACGGGTTTCATCTCCTGCTCTAAAGGTTCGGTTTCGGTTATGACTGGTGCCAGTTGTTTCTCTACCTGTGGGAATGCATGCGCTTTCGCCATATCCAACAACTCAGTATCTGCGGGAGGGACAAATGGAATATACTCTACCTCATAGATGTAAGCTATATCGAGATCTGCTCTGATATCCCGGATTAGGTAAATAAAAAAGGGGATGAGCACAAAAAGGAGAAAGAGCGATATTCCGGCACCAACAGAGATGACAAGTGTTTTAAGGTATTGTCTCCGTAGCTGATAGGAGCCGTAATCCCTGTTTCGATTCCGGAAAACAAGCTCTGTAAGTGATTCTGTTCGTATCCCCTTACGCATCATTTTTACTCTTTCCAGTGTTTTTTCAATTCTTCAATATCCCGACGCTGCCTTTTTGTAGGACGTCCGACTCCTCTATCCCTGAATTCATAATTTATCTCCTTGACAATCTGTAACTTCTGTAACTCTTCTTCAGGTGTAAGATCTTCCAAATAGGTTGAAACCAGTTTAGCGCTTATCCTATTTTTTGGGAAATCCAGTACATGAAAGGTTCGGGTCAATGGAGCCTGGCGAAAAGTAATCAGATCGCCCTGCTTTAACTCACGTGAAGGTTTTACTACCTGATCATCAATTTTCACTCTCCCTGATCGGCATGCGATTGAAGCCTGGTTGCGGGTCTTGAATACCCGCACTTCCCAGAGCCATTTATCAATCCGCTTACTCTCTTCCATCCACTATTTTTGCCTGAAGAAAATCTCTATAGGTACTCCGTTAAAATCAAATTTCTCGCGGAGCTGGTTTTCAAGAAAACGCTGATAACTCTCTCGAACGTATTGCGGATGATTACAAAAAAAGACAAAAATTGGATAGTGTTTCGGGAGCTGGGTAATGAATTTTATCTTGATAATTTTATCTTTCACCTTGGGAGGAGGATGTTGGTCAATAATCGGAAGCATGATGTCGTTCAGTTCACGGGTGGGAATTCGCTTTGATTTCCGTTTAAAGACAGCAATTGCAGTCTCCACCGCCTTCAGGATGCGTTGCTTGTGAATAACTGAAGTGAAGAGAATTGGAACATCCTTGAACGGAGCTATCCGCTCCCTGATCATCTCTTCAAAGTTTTTATGGGTATTGGTCTCCTTCTCTATCAGGTCCCATTTGTTGACCAGAATTACGATCCCTTTATGATTTTTCTGGATGAGAGAGAAAATATTGATATCCTGTGATTCAAAACCTCTTTCAGCATCGACCATCAGGATGCAAACATCACTGTTTTCAATGGACCCGATCGCCCTCATGACCGAATAGAATTCAATATCCTCTTTCACTTTCCCCTTCTTCCGGATGCCGGCAGTGTCGATCAGCTGAAATTCCAAGCCAAACGCATTGTATGTTGTATGAATTGAATCACGAGTTGTTCCGGCAATTGGAGTGACAATGGTACGTTCGGTGCCCAACAGTAAATTCACAAGCGAGGATTTTCCGGCATTTGGCCGTCCGACGATTGCGATGCGGGGGATTGCATCCGGTTCGGGGGTCGTATCTTCCTCAAATTCGGAATTCTGGCGAGACGACGCATGCTCCTGTAGGGGCTGGGCATGCCCAGCCCCTACAGGAAACGACGCAACCACAACATCCAGGATATCCCCTGTTCCGCTTCCGCTGACTGCAGAGATGCTATAAATCTCCCCCAGGCCTAATTTATAAAACTCTGAAATGTCATAGATCTGCTTATTGGTGTCAACCTTGTTGACCACCAGAAAGACAGGTTTCTTGGACCGCCGAAGAACAACGGCAACATCTTCATCCATTCCTGTTAGTCCTTCCCGGGCATCCACCATGAAGAGGATGCAATCGGCCTCCTCAACAGCCATTGTCACCTGTTTCTTAATCTCCTTTTCAAACATATCCCCCGACTGGTCGACATATCCACCGGTATCAATAACTGAGAAATCCACTCCGTTCCAGTCCGATTTGCCATAGTGGCGATCGCGGGTCACGCCGCTGGTAATATCTGTTATGGCATCACGTCTACCTACCAAACGGTTGAAGAGGGTGGATTTGCCTACATTGGGGCGGCCGACGATTGCTAGGATGGGCATAGATTTTCGGGATTTGTGATACGCGATGCGCGATACGCAACATGCGTTTATTTAAATAATCTACGAAGGTACTCAAAAACTTTCCTAAAATTCAGTTGGGTGGTCGCTCGACTCTTCCTTATCCGTCATATAACCAAATCGTTTAAGCAGGCGTTCATTTTCCCTCCAGTTCTTCTCCACCTTTATGGTTAACCCCAAAAAAATGTGCTTGTCGAGAAACGCTTCAATCTCCTTTCGGGCTTCCATGCCCAGCTTCTTGATCGCTTTCCCCTGTTTGCCGAGGATAATTGCTTTCTGTGACTCACGAGAGACATAAATCGTCGCTTCAATCCGGTCGAGATTCTCATCTTCTTGAAAGGAATCAATGATCACTTCGCAGGAGTAAGGAATCTCTTCACCAAATAGTGTAAATATCTTCTCCCGGATGATCTCCGATACAAAAAAGCGTTCGGAACGGTCGGATAGTTCATCTTTGGGATAATATTCAGGACCTTCCGGAAGTCGGTCGATGATCAGGTCAAGAAGCCGTCCAAGGTTAAATACATGCAACGCCGAAACAGGGATAATCTCCGCAGAGGGGAATTGCATGGCCCACTTTTCAATAGACTGCTTTACAATTGTTTCGGAGGAGAGGTCCACTTTGTTGATCACCACGATCAAGGGAGTGCCACTATCCTTCAGCCTTTCCAGAATCTGTTCATTATCGAAAGGGGTATCGATCTCAGTAACCAGCAAGATTACATCCGCATCGGAGAGGGAGGCCATCACCGCCGACATCATCGAACGATGAAGCATATAATGAGGCTTGATGATCCCGGGGGTGTCGGAGTATACGATTTGAAAATCATCTCCACTGAGAATTCCCATGATACGATGACGGGTGGTTTGTGCTTTTGGTGTAATGATAGAGAGACGTTCCCCTACCAGTGCGTTCATCAGGGTTGATTTCCCCACGTTGGGATACCCGATAATCGATACAAATCCTGCTTTATGAGCCATTTTTTTAGTGAAATTTGCAGGGATTTGGAATCTTTGCTATATTTGCATCCCTATTAGAGGACAAAGGTACTTAAAAATATATTGCGGGGTGGAGCAGAGGTAGCTCGTTGGGCTCATAACCCAAAGGTCGTTGGTTCGAATCCAGCCCCCGCTACTCTGAAAGTCAGGTAGTTACCTGACTTTTTTTTTGACCATCGTTTGTCGAGGTAAGGAAACGAGGTAAGGAAAATTCTCGAGAAATCCTTAATTGACGCCATGTTCATTCTCGGGGAAAATCCTAAAGTTGATACTCTTCTTCGCTGCTTCAATCTTTGCCGTATAATGTTTATCTACCACTGATTCG